>Ga0209101_1000750_pt1 | contig 26024 bp, 20 predicted proteins | sample ConPoolayeCmetaG_FD_185481 | JGI IMG/M metagenome (GOLD analysis project Ga0209101, IMG submission 185481) | Hot spring microbial mat communities from California, USA to study Microbial Dark Matter (Phase II) - Cone Pool mat layer C metaG... ...
GGTCGGGATGATCGGCTTTGTCGATCATCATCGACGCAGCCAGCCGCCCCCGTCCGCGCCCGGCCAACGCTTGCACCCCGGCCAAATGGGCACGCGAATAACCGATTGCACCGACCACAGCAAAACGAACGCAATCTGCCATCATTTCTCTCCTAAAGGGGAAAAGGAAGAGGTAAACAAGTAGACAAGGGACAAGCCGAATGGATTATGTTTTGGGGCCGGCGGCTGTGAAAAAGGCAACCGTGGCTTGCAAGTGAACGGAATACTGCTCGAAATGTTCGGCCAGAGCAGATTCGAGATCCTGAAGTCGATCGTCGACGTTGTCAAGCACACGGGCGCCGGGAATGAGGTAGGAGTTGTATACCCACATAAACAGTTTGCCCAACGCGCCGAATTTGACGCCCTGTCCCAAAATGGTAGAGCCAAACAAAAGACCTTCCGGCTTGAGAAAAACCTTCAAGTGCTGAAAAACCAAACTCCCTTTGACCGCCAACGTGCCGGGCAGACAGTGCAAAAGAAAATTCATGCCGATGGTATCAAAAAGGGGCAAGGGATGTGGAATAGGTTTTAACACATCGGCAAGATAGGTGGTCGGACGATAGCGCCGAATGCGCCGGGAGACGAAACGAAGCGCGTTAGGATTGAGATCCAACAACGAGATTTGGGGTGTCGCAGTGGGAAAACGACATTTGTCAAGAAAATAGCCGGTTCCAACGCCGACATCCAGGTGATTTCCGGAAATATGCCGGTTGTAAAAGGCCAGAATTTCGCCGGAAGGGCAACGCCAGACAAAGTTGTTCTCGAACCAGACCACCAGCAGGTCATATATGCTCAGGATGAAAGGGCTATAGACGCCGGCTCCGAGCATGACATCTCGATCAGTCCATGAAATTGTTTTTTCTTGAACGCTCATATGAACCCTCGAAAGAAAAGTAGACAAGGAACAAGTAGACAAGGAACAAGTAGACAAGGAACAAGCAGGCAAGAGTGCCGTTTATTGGGTTTTTCGTTTTCGATTGGCCTTGATTAACGCGGCGAGTCCTTTGAAGAACCGGTTGTTGATCAGCAACAACAGCGCTTCCAGCGTCTCGCGTGACATTGTACCACCGCTGAACATCAACATGCCCCGCAGTGGCATATCACGGATGATCGACTGCATCAACAGCGTCGTTGGGGTGTCTTCTTGGCCTTTGAACATGGCCCTCATCTGTTTGTCCATTCGCGCAATCAGCCACCGTCCAACCGGTGAGCCGCACAGATCGGCCATTGGGGTGTTGAGAGTGTGCGCTTCGCCCCTGACCACCGCATTGACCGGCAGTGGTCTGCCCAGCAAAGCCTCAAAAGCGGCCTGATCGATCGGCTCGCCGGTCAGCCGATAATAGGCCGCCAAACGCATGCGATCAACCGGTGGCGCAGGCGGCTGGGTCGATTCGACCTCAACCGTTGCCGACAAACGGATGTCGCGCGATGACGCTCCGACCAAAATCTCAAAGGCCCCCGATTCGACATGCCAGGCGTTCATGGCGGTGTTATAGTAAGCAAAGGCTCGCTGATCTAGCTCAAAGGTAACCTCTTGCGTCTCACCCGGCTGTAAAGCGATCTTGGCAAACCTTTTTAGCTCTTTATCGGGCCGAAAAACGGTCGATTCGACATCGCGCACGTAGAGCTGAACCACCTCCTGACCGGCCACACGTCCGCTGTTCTTGATCTTGACCCGCACGGTCAATGTATCGCGGTCGGTGATGCGATTTCGATCCAGACGCAAGTCGCTGTACTCGAACGTGGTGTAGCTAAGACCGTGACCAAATGGATAAAGAACATCCTTTTTTGCCGTATCGTAATATCGATATCCAACATAAATGCTCTCGCGGTATTCAACCGTTTTGGGACCGCCGGGAAAGTAGGGATATGAAGGGGTATCTTCCAGGCGCAGGGGAAAGGTTTCGGCCAGCTTGCCGCTGGGGTTTACCCGCCCGTAGAGGATGTCGGCAATCGCCCCCGCGCCGGCCTGCCCTCCCAGATAACCTTCCAACACCGCTGCAACGCGATCCACCCAGGGCATTTCAACCGGTGCGCCGTTGCTCAACACGACCACCACCCGACCGTGCACAGCGGCAATCGCCTCGATCAGCGCATTATGGCCGTCGGGCAGGCGCATGTGCCGACGATCCAGCCCTTCTACCTCGTACATGTCGGTCAGGCCGGCGCAGATCACCACCACCTCGGCCGATTGGGCCGTTTCAACCGCTTCACGGAGCAACGCCTGATCTACATCTTCACCTTTGGCCGTGTAACCCGGCGCATAGGTCACCTGCCCGGCACCGACCAGTTTGACCATCTCGTCAAAAAGGTTATCCAGCCGACTGGGGTTGATCAGCGAGCTGCCCGCCCCCTGGTAGCGCGGTGTTTGGGCAAAACGGCCGATCAAGGCAACCCGTGTAGACGGCTGAAGGGGCAAAAGCGCGCTCTCGTTCTTGAGCAACACGGCCCCCTCTGCAGCAACACGGCGGGCCAGCGCGTGATGGGCTTGCGGGTCGTAGCGGTAATCCTGGGCCAGCGTTTTGTGCGCCTTGAAAATCAGCGCCAAGATGCGTTCCACAGCCCGATCGAGCACGGATTCGTCGAGTCGACCCTCGCGCACCGCCTGGACGATCAACTCATCATTGCCGTTGTTGACTCCCGGCATTTCAAGCTCTGTACCGGCGATCAACGCTTCGACACGCTGATTCATCGCTCCCCAGTCGGTGACCACCAGACCGGTATGTCCCCACTCTTTTTTGAGCATTTCGGTCAGCAAAAAGGGGTGTTCGCAACAATAGGTACCGTTGACCCGGTTGTACGCACACATCACCGTCCACGGTTGGGCCTTTTTGACGGCAATTTCGTAACCGGCCAGGTAAATCTCGCGCAAGGCGCGCATGTCCACCTGCACATCAATGGTCATTCGCCGATATTCCTGGTTGTTGACCGCATAATGCTTGAGCGACGTGCCAATCCCCTGACTTTGCACCCCGTTGATGTGGCTGGCTGCCATTTCGCCGCTCAAATAGGGGTCTTCGGAAAAATACTCGAAATTGCGGCCACACAACGGCGATCGTTTGATGTTTGCGCCCGGCCCCAGAATCACCCCCACCTTTTCTTGACGGCATTCTTCTCCCAACGCCACCCCCACCTGATAAACCAGCTCGCGGTTCCAGGTCGCTGCCAATGCCGAAGCCGTTGGAAAACATGTCGCCGGCACGCTCTCGTTCAGCCCAACATGGTCGCTGTCGGTAACCTGTTTGCGCAGCCCATGCGGACCGTCGGTGACCATAATCGAGGGGATACCCAGCCGTTCGATCCCCTTCAGATGCCAAAAGTCTCGCCCCGAACATAACGAGGCCTTTTCTTCTAATGTCATTTGGGCGATCAAATTCTGAATGTCCATTCTCACTCCCCTGTGCAAATTGAATTGATCCGAGACGTAAATTGGGCAAGGACAACTGGTCTATCCCCAAACGTAACCAATGCATCCTATTTTAGCCTAAACCGGCCATAAAGCAAACCCTAAAGGTCTGACAGACCTTTAGGGTTTGACATTTCGCCGTCAAGTTGTATAATTTACTCACAAAATGAGCATTCACTCGAAAAATGAGCATATACTTGAAATTGGAGTACCCTTATGCTTATCGACGCCCATCCTCAACAGGAAACCCGCCGTCAACGGCGGATCACACGGCGAAAAAAAGAAATTCTCGACGCGGCAGCACGCATTTTTGCCGAAAAGGGCTATGCCAACGCCACCACCCGCGAAATCGCTGAGGCAGCCGACCTGGCCGAAGGAACTTTGTACAACTATTACGGCGGCAAGCGCGAAATCTTGTTGGCCATTCTGGACGAGACCCAGGCAGTCATCGAGGCGATGTTTGAACGAGCCGGCACGCTGGAAACGCGCGAAGATGCGGTAGCTCTGGTTGAACAAGGTTATACCTTGCTGCTCGACGCGTTGCCTTTTGTGCGCACCTTGATTGCCGAGGCCTGGCTGGATAATACGATCTTGGAGGTTTTATCGGCAGGCTTGCAACGACTCGGCGAACGGGTGCAACATTTTGTCGAATTGCGCATTCATGCCAACCAGTTCCGCCCGATCGATCCGTCGCTGGCTACACAGATGGTGCTGGCAATGTTTGTCATCCCCATCTTGCCCATTTTGCGCGGTGTCAGCCCCATTCCATCGGCGCAAGAACGCCGCAACCTGGCCCAAAATGTGATCGATTTGTTCATCGACGGCATCCGCGTGCGTCCGGAGGAGCGATAAGCGATGTGGCGACGCATTTGGGCGGTCATGCTCAAGGAATTCATCCAAACCTTGCGCGACCGACGCACTTTGCTCATTCAACTGGGCTTGCCGATTGCCCAGCTTTTTATTTTCGGCTATGCGATCAACACCAACATCACCGACATTCCTACCGCCATTGCCGATCAGAGCCTTGACAGTGCCAGCCGGGCCTACATCGAGGCGATGGTCACTTCGGGCTATTTCAAGCCGGTCGCCTACCTGTCAAGTGAGGCCGAGGTAATCCGCGCTATCGACGAAGGATGGGCCCAGGCCGGGATCGTCATTCCGCCCGGTTTTGCCGCTGCCGTAGAACGGGGCAATGCGCAAACACTGCTCCTGGTCGATGGCTCAGATGTGTTCATCTCCCAGACCGCTTATAATGCCATCACCGCCATCGCGCAGACGCACGCTGTCGAGGTGATGTTGAACCGGGTGATGCGCAGCGGCCGGCTGGTTGGACAAAAGCTCGGCGCACTCGAAGCGCGCGTGCGCATTTTGTACAATCCCAACCTGGACGATTTGTGGTTTCTCATCCCGGCGATGGTGGCAACGATCTTGCAAACGCAGACGGTCACCCTCACCGCTGCGGCGGTGGTGCGCGAACGCGAGGCGGGCACCATTGAACAGCTTTTGGTCACCCCAATCCGGCCGGGCGAGCTGATGCTGGGCAAAATTGCGCCCAACGTGGTCATCTCGATCATCAATATGCTGACCATTCTGGCTTTGGGTCTGTTTTGGTTCGATGTGCCCTTTCAAGGCGATTTTTGGCTCTTCACATGGCTGGCCTTTATGTATGTTTTTTCGGGGTTGGGCTTGGGCTTGCTGGTCTCGGCGATCTCGAAAAATCAGAAACAATCACAGCAGACGGCCATGTTGATCATGCTCATCGGCTTGGTGTTGGGCGGTTTTATGTTTCCACGCTACCTGCAACCGCCGTTGGTTCGGGTTATCGGCAACCTCTTCCCGTTGACCTATTTCATCCCCATCGCACGCGGGATCATCACCAAAGGCGTGGGCATTGAATATCTGTGGGAAGAAGTTGTTGCCCTGGCGATTTATGTGGTGGTGATCAGTGTGGTTGCAGTACGCGCATTTCGACAACAGTTAGATTGACCGATGAGCACCCGACGTGGATCGAGTTTGCGCCGCATCTGGGCTATGATGCGCAAAGAAACCATCCAACGCCTCCGTGACCTGCCCACGTTGGCGCTGATCTTGGGTATGCCGCTGATCCAGCTCGTTCTCTTTGCCTATGCCGTCGATCTGACCGCTGACCATTTGCCCACCGTTGTCGCCGACCTGAGCATGGACGCCCAAAGCCGCGCTTTTGTCGATGCGCTGGTTGTTTCGGGGTATTTCGATGTCCAAATGTGGGCACCAAATGAGGCCGAGGTTATCCGGGCGATCGATCAGGGCCGTGCCCGCGCCGGGGTGGTCATTCCACCAAACTTGAGCGCCCAGATCGAACGCGGCAACGCGCAAGTGCTGATCATCCTGGACGGCTCGGATTCCTTTTCGGTACAGGCCGGGTACAGCGCCGCGCTGGCCATCGCCCAGGCCCGCTCGCTCGAACTGGTCGGACAAAGGGTCAGGCGGATGGGCGGCAAATTGGAGACGACGCCGATCCGCGCCTCAACGCGCGTGCTCTATAACCCCAACATGGATGACCTGATCTTTACCATGCCGGGGCTGATCGCTATGCTGCTCCAGGTGCTGGCCGTCAATATCACTGCCCAATCGGTGGTGTACGAATACGAATCAGGCACGGCCGAACAAATTCTGGTCACGCCGATCCGCCCCATTGAGCTGGTCATCGGCAAGCTCCTTCCCAACATTATCCTGGTGATCATAGACCAGGCGATGATCACATTGGTCGGGGTTTATTGGTTTGGTGTGCCTTTTCGCGGCAACCCGTGGCTGCTGGCCTGGCTCTCGCTGCTCTTTATCGCCTCTGGGCTGGGGCTTGGTCTGCTCATCTCGACCATCGCCAAAACTCAAAAGGAAGCGCAACAGCTCACTTCATTGCTGATGATGTTCAGCCAGTTGCTGACCGGCTTTATCTACCCGCGCAGCCCGATGCCGCCCATCGTCCAATGGATCGGCAACCTGATCCCGCTGACCTTTTTCATCCGTATCGTGCGTGGGATCGTTACCAAAGGCATCGGCCTGACCTTTTTGTGGAGCGATGTGTTGGCCCTGGCCTTTTACGCCGTTGTCGTGCTGATCCTGGCTGCAATGACGTTCAAAAAGAGGCTGGGGTAAATAGCGATCAGCGGTCAGCGATCAGCGGTCAGCGATCAGCGGTCAGCGGTCAGCGATCAGCAATCGGCGGGCAGGGATCGGTAAAAGTGGTAGTGGGCTCTGGCAAATCTAACCTGAGAGTCGAGGCTTTAGCCGGATTTTAACCACCAGCGGTAGACCGGCTGAGGCTTCAACTCCCGAAATCGCCAGAATCCAGTAGGGGTAATTACCTTCCCGGCTGCCTGGTGCCGTGCACTGATTGAGAATCGGCCTTTCTGGGCCCCTGTGGTGTCAGCGATCGACGCAGGCCAACCGCTGATCGAAGGCCCAAAAGGAGCGAATTCAGTCGGCGTAGGTAGGCAGTTACGAATGGTGTTTGCTAACGGTCATCATGATGAGTGATATTGCCATTGAGACAAAAAACCTGACCAAACAATTCAAGACTGCCGGTGGCATCGTCAACGCCGTGAACGGCATCACGCTGCAAGTGCGCCGCGGAGAAACCTATGGCCTGATCGGGCCGGACGGGGCGGGCAAGACGACGGCCACGCGGGTGATTTTGGGCTTGCTTACCCGCAGCAGCGGTTCAAGCCGCGTGCTTGGCTTTGATTCGATGCGTGACACCTACCGCATCCGCGAGCGGGTCGGCTATATCGCCCAAAGTTTTGCCCTGCCTGCCGACCTGACGGTGGCCGAAAACATGGCCTTTTTTGCCACCCTGCACGGTGTCGATGCCCGTGAACAACGACGACGCATCCCTGAATTGCTCGAATTCGCCGGGCTGGGTCGCTTTACCAAACGCCTCGCCGGACGGCTCTCCGGCGGGATGAAGAAAAAGCTGGCTCTGGCCTGTAGCCTGGTCCATCAACCAGAAGTGGTGTTGCTCGACGAACCTACCCTGGGCGTCGACCCGGTCAGCCGCCGCGAGTTTTGGACGCTGCTCGGCAACCTGCGCGTCGAACGCGGGCTAACCATCCTGGTCTGCACGCCCTATATGGATGAAGCCGAGCGCTGCAACCGCGTCGGCCTGATGTACCAGGGCCGCTTTATTGCCGATGGCCCGCCCGACCAGATCAAAGACATGCTGCCGGGAAAACTGCTCGAATTCACCCCATCTCAGCTCACTTGGGCTACCCAAATCGTCGCCGCATTGGAGGGGGTGTTGGAAGTCCAAAGCTATGGGCAAATGCTCCACGTCTTTGTCGACCAACCGACCGTCCGCCAGGCCGAGATCATAGCTGCGCTGAACGCCCAGGGCATCGAATGCCACGGAATGCGCGAGATTGAGGTGCGGATGGAAGAGGCGTTTATCTCGTTGATCCGCCGGCAAAAACAAGAAAACAGGCAAAACCAGGTTGAGCGATGAAACCCTATCAATATCCAATCCAGGTCCAAGAGCTGACCAAAACCTTTGGCCATTTCGTCGCCGTCGACCATGTGAGCTTTACGGTGAACCCCGGCGAGGTGTACGGCTGGCTGGGTCCCAACGGTGCCGGCAAGACGACGACGATCCGCATCTTGTTGGGATTGATGAAGCCAACCTCCGGCATGGTGCGTGTGCTCGGCTACGATCCGGCCCAAGAAGCCAAAGCCATGCAAGCCCATGTCGGCTATATGTCACAATTGTTCACCCTCTACAAAGACCTGACCGCCGCCGAAAACATCCGCTTTTACGGTCAGGCCTACGGACTGAAACGCCAGGAATTGCGTCGGCGACAAGAAGAAATCATCGAAATGGCCGGCCTCCAGGGCCGTGAAAACGAACTGACCGCCAACCTGTCCGGCGGATGGAAGCAGCGATTAGCGCTTGGCTGTGCCATCGTTCATCACCCCAAGGTCGTTTTTCTCGACGAACCCACCGCCGGCGTCGATCCGATCAGCCGGCGCGAATTTTGGGCGCTGATCTATACGATGGCCCAACAAGGCGTCACCGTGCTCGTCACCACTCACTATATGGACGAAGCCGAACTCTGTCAGCGGGTTGGCTTTTTGAGCGAAGGTCGCCTGATCGCCCTCGATTCGCCCGACCAACTCAAACGAACCCGTATGCGCGGCCACGTGCTCGAGATCGACTGTGTCGGCAGCGAAAAGGCCGTCCGCGTGTTGCGCGAAGCCAAAAAACAAGGAATCATCCCCTTTGACGAAATCGCCCTTTACGGCACACAAATTCACGCCGTCGTCCCCGACGCACGAACCTTTCGTGAGCCGGTCGCCGCACTGCTGGCCCAAGAGGGCATCCAGGTCAAACACATCGAATGGATCGCCCCTTCACTGGAAGATGTGTTCATTTCGTCGGTGAAAGCGAGAGAAGAATGACCGAAAACCAGAAAAAATTAGATCACATATTTTCACAAATCATCGATAAAAATCCAGAATTTACCCCAGATGTTCGTGAGGGAATCCGATTGCTTCAAAACGGACAGCGCGATTGGGCGCGCATCCGCCTGGCCCATGCCGTGCGCATCAACCCGGCCAACGCCACCGCATGGTACTGGCTGAGCCGCACCGTAGAAGGCCCACAACGGCAAGAATGTCTGGCACGTATGCGCCGGTTGGACGAAATGAGCGTCCACAGACCCATAACGGCAACCGTGCAGCCTGCCGACATCCGGCGATCACAACCAATCCATGGCAAGCGCCCCAAACATCATCACCCGGCACATCGCCGGTCGCTCATCGTCCTTGCCGTCACGTTGATCACCGTCATTCTGGGCGCCGTCCTGCTTGGTCCATCAGCCGTAGCCCAGCACAATGCCGACCAAACCCGTCTGCAGGCTTCTGGTCTCATTCGCGCCCAAGAGGTGTCGATTTCCAGCCAATACAGCGGTCGGATCCGCGAAATCGCGGTGCAAGAAGGAGAATTTGTGCGTGCCGGGCAACCTCTCATTCGGCTGGATACCACCGCCATCGACGCCCAAATCGAAGTGGCCCGCGCTGCCGTAGCACTTGCCGAAGCGGGGTTGGCTCAGGCACGGGCCGGCGCGCGCCCAGGCCAGATTGCCATCGCCGAAGCACAACTGGCCCAGGCAGAAGCCGGTCGATTGGCCGCTGCGCAGGCCGTCACCGATACGCTGATGCTCTTGCACAACCCGCAAGAACTGCGCCTGAAAATCGCCCTGACCGAAGCACAGATCAAGAGCCTCGAACACAAGCTGGCCCGTGCGCTGGCCTACAAAGACGCCGCTCAAATCGGCAAAGAGGGGTTTGAAAAAGCTATGCAGACCCTGAACGAGCTGGGTGGCCCCGGTCAAAAGCGCTTCCGGGTGCTGGTCGCCGAAGGATCATGGGAAGAAATCCGCAACCTCATTCCTCCTGAACTCCGCGACCAATTGCCGGCCACACTTCCAGACGGCACCCACTCGTTCGGCGACCTGGAAATCCAGGTCCAGGGCAACCAGGTGCGGCTATACCGCTGGGTCACCGTCGACGTCAACGTGCCCTTTGAGGCCCACCTGGCCCCCAACGCATGGTGGCAGGCCTGGGTAGGTGTCAACGCCGCGGCAGCACAAAAAGAAGGCACCGAAGCCGTCCTGGCTCAACTCAAAGCGCAATTGAACAACCCGCAGGCCTTACGCAACCAGGCCGATCAGGCTGCCGCCGCCCTGGCTCAGGCCGAAGCACAGGTCAAAGCCGCCCAGGCACAGGTAGATGGCCTGCGCAGCGGTGCGACGGCCGAACAACTGGCTGCCCTGGAAGCCCAGGTCGCTCAGGCGCGCGCCGCCTTGACCACCCTGGAAACGCAGCGTGCGCAGATGACCATCACCGCCCCGGCCGACGGCCTGGTCGTCACCATGTCGGTGCATGAGGGAGAAATTGCCGCCCAGGGCGCCCCCCTGCTCACCCTCGCCGACCTGAGTCAGGTCTACCTGACCGTTTACCTGCCGGTGACCCAAATCGGCCTGGTTCAAACCGGCAGCCCGGCCACGGTGCGCGTCGACAGTTTTAGCGACCGCTCCTTTGCAGGCACCGTCATCCATATCGCCGACAGCGCCCAATTCACCCCGCGTAACGTCGCCACGCGGGAAAAACGGGCCAACCTGGTCTTTGGCGTTGAAATCCGTTTGGATAACCCAGACGGTGCGCTCAAACCCGGCATGCCCGCCGATGCGGTCCTGGGAGAATAACCAGATGAGCAAAAAGATAATTGTGGCCCTCCTATTGGCCATCTTGCCTGCCGTCATGACCGCATGTCAGGATCAAAACGGGGTTTCACTCGAACAACTGCTTGTGAACAAATTCAAAACCGGCGCCGAGAGCACTTCCCTCACCGCTTCCGGCACGATCCAGGCCGATGAGATTCGCATTGCCGCCGAATTGGGCGGTCAGATCATCGCCATCGAAGTACAAAAAGGCGATTCGATCCGGGCGGGCGACGTGCTGGTTCGCCTGGACGACACCCTCCTGCTCGGAAAACTCCAAGAAGCCGAAGCCGCCCTTGCCACGGCGCGCGCCAACCTGGCCCAGATCCGTGCCGGGGCGCGGCCTGAGGCCATCGCCGCCCAAGAAGCCTTGCTCGCCCTGGCTCAGGCCCAACGCGACGGCGCATTGGCCGCGTGGAACAACGCCCTGGCCGCCCTACGCAACCCGCAAGAACTCGACGCCCAAATCGTCGACGCACAAACCCAGGTTCGCCTTGCCGAACAAGGAGTGGCCCTGGCCGAAGCCGAACTGGCCAAACAACGGTTGATCCGTGACCAAAAACGCGAAGGCAGTCCAGAGCGTGACGCGGCCAACTGGCAAGTGCTCGCCGCCGAGGAACAACTGGCCGCCGCCCAGGCCGATCTGGCCGCTGCGCAAACGCTGCTCGGCCAGCTACAGGCCATTCGCCGCCAACCGCTGGGGTTGATCGCCCAGGCCAACCTGGCCAAAGGGCAATATCAGGTTGCCGAAGCAGGCGTTGCCGTAGCTCAGGCCCGGCTCGACGATTTGCTGGCCGGCCCAACTGCCGAAGAAATCGCCGTCGCCGAACAACAAGTGCGCCTCAAAGAAGCCCAACTCGGCGCCATTCGCATTCAACAAGACAAATTCACCCTCACCAGCCCGGTCGACGGCGTGGTGCTCGACCGCATCCTCCAGGTCGGCGAACTCGCCGCCCCTACCGCCCCCATCCTCACCGTCGCCAACCTGAGCCAGGTACGGTTGATCGTCTATGTGCCGGTCAACCGCATCGGACAGGTTCGGTTAGGACAACATGTGCACATCACGGTCGACAGCTTTCCCGGACGCATCTTTACCGGCCAGGTCGCCCACATCGGCAGCGAAGCCGAGTACACCCCACGCAACATTGCCACCCAAGAAGAACGGCTGAACACCTTTTACGCCGTCGAAATCCGATTGCCCAACGACGAAGGGTTGCTCAAGCCCGGCATGCCTGCCGACGCAACATTCGAGTGATCGGCTTCCGTTTGACCTGCAAAGGCAACCGGGTAGGCAAAGGCAACGCTTTCGCCCACCCAATCTCTCCTGCCGAGTTCAGATTTGACCGGACACCGGCGAATCTATCCATAGTAGTCGAATCGAGGCTTTAGCCGGATTTTGCCCCCTAGATGTAGGCCGGCTGAAGCCTCAATTCCCTCAAGCCGGTGTCCAGAATTTGACTTGACGCTCGTTCCGTGCTATATTCGGCGCGCACAACAGAATGGATCAAGTGCCTATCCGAAAAACATAGCCGACGCATCCCTATGCGTCGGTACAAGCGGCATAAGGATGCCGCTTGTACAGTTTTTCGGATAGGCCAAGTGCCCCTTTGGGCTTGAAGCGCGAAGCCGGTGGCCCGTACCCGATACGGGGAGTCCGGCGCTGTCCCGCAACTGTAACCTGGGCAACCAGGCAGCCAGGTCGACCGCTTGATCCACGCTCGATCACCTCGCGGAAGGGGAGCAGAGCAGATATGACGTGTGGCACGCAACCGGCGCGCAATTGCGCTTGATTTGCCGGCCGCCAGCCATGTCAGCCTGCCTCCTTTTTCCCCCAAAAAGGAGGTTTTTCTTTGTCAAACAACAACACACTCGATACGCTTATCAACCGCATCCGGCCGCCGGACACAACCGCGATGGATGCCGCCCGCCAACGCCAGGATCAGTTGACCAAGCCGCGCGGCAGCCTGGGCCGGTTGGAAGCACTATCCATCCAGCTGGCCGGAATTTTGATGACCTCACACCCACAAATCACACACAAGGTCATCGTCACTATGGCCGGCGATCACGGCGTCGTCGCCGAAGGAGTCAGCGCCTACCCGCAAGAAGTGACGTGGCAGATGGTGCTGAATTTTCTGCGCGGCGGCGCGGCGATCAATGTGCTGGGGCGTTATGTCGGCGCGCGGCTGGTAGTTGTTGACATGGGCGTAGCCACCGACCTGCCCAACCACCCGGCGCTGGTCAATAAAAAGGTGGCTCCGGGCACGGCCAACATGACCCAAGGCCCGGCAATGAGCCGCGCGCAAGCTGTGCAATCGCTCCTGAACGGCGCCCAGGTGGTCGAGGACGAGGTCACGCGCGGACTGGACATCCTGGCCGTCGGCGAAATGGGTATCGGCAACACCACCGCAGCCGCGGCCATCGCCTGTGCGTTGACCGAGTACGCCCCAGAGCAGATGGTCGGCCGCGGCACCGGCGTGGATGATGCCGGGCTGGCGCGCAAGGTAGCGGCCGTTCGGCGCGCGTTGCTGGTCAACCGACCCAACCCGACCGACGGAATCGACGTGCTGCACAAGGTGGGCGGATTCGAGATCGGCGGGATGGCCGGCGCGATGCTCGGCGCAGCGGCGCATGGTCGTCCGGTGATGATCGACGGCTTGATCTCGACGGCTGCGGCTATGCTCGCCGTCACCATCGCGCCTCAGGTTCGTCCCTACCTGATTGCCGCACACCGCTCGCAGGAGCCGGGACATGCACTGATGCTCAACTGGCTGGGCCTCCAGCCGCTCCTCGACCTCGATATGCGCCTGGGCGAGGGCACCGGTGCGGCGTTGGGCCTGAATCTGGCCGAAGCGGCATGCAAGGTGCTGTGTGAGATGGCCACCTTTGCCCAGGCGGGCGTTTCAGACCAAGAAGCGAAAGCATGAACGACCAGGCTCGTCCGCCCCGCCCCGGTTTACCGATCCGCTGGCTGATCCCGCCGGTGGCTGCGTTGCAATTTCTCACCCTGGCCCCGCCAATCGTCCGTCGTATGTTCACCGCACCAGAAATGGGGGCCGCGGTTGGTTATTTTCCGCTGATCGGCGCACTGCTGGGCGCGCTGCTGGCGCTGCTCGATTGGGGATTGGGCTTTGTGTTCCCCGCTGCAGTCTCGACCGTGCTGATCCTCGTTGCCTCGGTTCTGTTCACCGGCGCGCTGCACCTGGATGGCTTTCTCGACGCCTGCGACGGACTGTTTGGCGGCCACACGCCGGAAAGACGGCTCGAAATTATGCGCGACGAACGGGTGGGCGCCTTTGGATTGGCCGGCGGGGTGCTGCTGATCTTGCTGAAATGGTCGGCGCTGACCGCCCTGACCGATCGCGCCGTGCCGCTGATCCTGGCCCTGACCCTCTCCCGCTGGGCCATGTCGCTGGCCATTGTCGCCGCGCCCTATGCGCGCCCCCAAGGGCTGGGGCGCGCGATAAAAGATCACGCCGGCAAAGCCCAGATTCTTTTGTCTACGGTTTGGGCTTTGGGCATTGCCCTTTTGGCCGGACACTGGCTGGGCCTGTTTGCCGCGCTGGTCACGCTGTTGACCACCTGGCTGTTCGCACGCCTGGCCCTGCGCCTGGTTCCTGGCCTGACCGGCGACCTGTACGGCGCAATATCGGAAGGGGTCGAGGTAGTTGTCTTGCTCATCTATGCCGGTGCGGGACAATGAACACGGATACAGGATATCCGCTGGATTTTCCCAACCTGACCGTCCACCGCTTCCCCGACCTGCTCATTTTGCACAGTGTGCAGCCGCTGCATTGCCTGTCGTCGGCGGTCGTCGGCGGCGGGATGATAGATACCCAGGTGATCCTCAATCGGCACGTGGACAAGCACTATGACGCACGCGATCCGGCGGAGGAGATGCGCGCCTTTGCGCACCGGCACGGCATCGAGGTACCTTTTGTCGGCCTGATGACCGCCGTACACCTCGACGAAGCGCGGGCGATCACCCGGCGCGCGAACGGTGTCACCGTAGCCGCCCTGATCACGGCCGGCATCCGCAACGCGACCGCAGCCGGACTGAGCCTGCCCTATATTCATATGCCGGGCACGATCAACATCATTTTGCTGATCGATGCCAGCCTGTCGCCGGCAGCGATGGTCAACGCCGCGATCACGGCTACCGAAGCCAAAACCGCGCTGCTCGGCGAATGTCAGATCAAAACACCAGATGGAAACCTCGCCACGGGCACCTCTACCGATGCCCTGGTCGTTGCCTGTACCGGACGCAGCCCGTCACTTGCCTATGCCGGCCCGGCAACGCCGGTCGGCTGGCTGATCGGCTGTTGCGTGCGGCAGGCCCTCAAGGAGGCCTTGAATGCATACCAACCGTAGTGCGGCCATCGGCCTGGCCCTGCTCCTGGATACCCTGTTTGGCGATCCGCCCAACCGCTATCATCCTGTGGCCTGGATGGGTTCAGCAATCGCGGCAGCCAGGCGACGTGCGCCTCCCAGGGGCAACGGGCGGCGTTTTGTCTATGGCGCCGTGCTCGACCTGGTCGGCGCGGGCCTGGTTGCGACGATCGGCTGGGGGCTACAACGCCTGCTGTCCTGGCTTCCTGCACCGCTGCGTTGGCTTGGTGAGGCGCTGGTACTCAAAATGGTGTTCTCGCTGCACGGCCTTGGCGCAGCAGCAAGCGAAGTCAAGGCCGCACTTGACGCCAACGATCTGCCCGAAGCGCGCCGCCTGGTCAGCTGGCATCTGGTCAGCCGCGACACCTCGGCGCTGGACGCAGCGCGGGTCGCCGCGGCGACGATCGAATCGGTAGCCGAGAACACCTCCGACGGGGTGATCGCCCCACTGTTTTATTATGCCGTCGGCGGGCTGCCCGCTGCGTTAGCCTACCGCTTTCTCAATACCGCCGATTCGATGCTCGGCTACCGAGATCCCGAACACGAATGGCTGGGCAAAGCCCCGGCGCGGATCGACGACGCAACCAACTTGATACCGGCCCGGCTCACCGCACTGCTCTTGATGTCGGCTTCCCTCCTGGGCGGTGCCGACGCGCAAGGAGCACTGCGTGTGTGGTGGCACGACCGTCACCAAACAGCCAGCCCCAACGCCGGCCAGCCGATGAGCGTCATGGCCGGCGCGCTGAACGTCGAGCTGGAAAAGGTCGATCATTACTGCCTGGGACGCGGACAGCGTGCGGCCACAGCCCAAGATATAGGCCGGGCAATCCGGCTGATGCACATTGCCACCGCTCTGGGCGCCGCACTGCTGATCGGGCTGCCGCTGTTGCGCCGCCTTGTGCCGGCCCTGAAAGCAGCGAAAGGGTAACCGCCTGTTCATGCCGACTGAAATCACCCACTTGGGGCCTTCCGTCCGCGTCGGCGCAGGCCGCCCCCGTCGGCGCAGGTCGACGCCGTCGGCGCAGGTCGACGCCGTCGGCGCAGGTCGACGCCGTCGGCGCAGGTCGACGCCGTCGGCGCAGGCCGACGCCTGGCGTCGCAGACGCCCAAAAAGGCCGATTTCCAATCGGCGCACGACAGCCGGGTAAGCAATTACGCGAAAGGATGGAATGCGCATGGTCGATAGCGGCCCCTCCCCCCGCCCGGAAGTGCTGGCGACGCCGTTCGATCAACATGGCGCGTTGGATTATCGAGAGCTGGAACACGCAAATTTGAACCCCGAGCACATGCTCGACTTTAGCGTCAACAGCAACCCCTACGGCCCCTCTCCGGCAGTGCGCGAGGTATTGGAGAACGTACCCCTGGATCGCTATCCCGACCGGGAATCGCTGGCCTTGCGCAGGGCGCTGTCGGCACATTGGCGCATCCCCACCGGGCAGATTCTAACCGCAAACGGCACGTCCGAGCTGATCTGGCTGACGGCACTGGCGTTTGTGCGCCCCGGCGATGTGGTCTGGATTGCCGGCCCGACCTTTGGCGAATACGCGCGTGCGGCGTCGCTGATGGGCGCGCGGATCGAAACCTGGACGGCCCCAAGGGAGACCGGCTTTGCGGTAGACGCCGGGCAAATTGACGAGTCCCTGGCCCGCACCCGGCCCCGGCTGGCCTTTCTGTGCACCCCCAACAACCCGACCGGCGCGCTCACGCCGCCGGAAGCGATCCAAACCTGGGCCGCCGCGCATCCAAACACCCTGTTTGTGATCGACGAAGCGTACATCCAGTTTGTTGATGGCCTTGCGTCTGCGGCCAATCTGGGCGCCGAGAACGTGCTTGTGCTGCGCTCGATGACCAAAGACTATGCCCTGGCCGGGCTGCGGCTGGGCTATGCACTGGGCAACGAGGCCGTGATCGGCGCTTTGGCGCGGGTACAGCCGCCGTGGAGCGTGAATGCCCTGGCCCAGGCGGCGGGCGTGGCCGCGCTGGGTGACCAACACCACTTGTGCGAATCGATGCGCAGACTGCGTCAGGCCAAACCCCCGCTGGTAGACGGACTGCACGCGCTGGGATTGCCGCCACTGCCCTCGGCAACACACTATTTCCTGGTCAAGGTGGGTGATGGTGCGGCGTTTCGCCGCGCGCTGATGAGTAAACACACTCTGGTGCGCGACTGCGCTTCCTTTGGCCTGCCGGACTATGTGCGCATAGCCACGCGCCGGCCGGAAGAAAATGCCCGCTTGTTGGCAGCAATTCAGGAGACACGCCGATGATGAAATTGCTTCTGGTGCGTCATGGCCAAACGGCGCTGAACGTCGAACGCCGCTACCAGGGCCAAATCGACGTTCCACTGGACGCCGTTGGACTGGCACAAGCAGCCCAGTTGGCCACACGGCTGCAAAACGAAACCATCGACCGGGTGATTGCCAGCGACCTGACGCGGGCGATGCAGACCGCAGAGACCATCGTCGCGCCACACGGCCTGACCGTCGAGCCGGACGCACGGCTGCGTGAGATGGCCTTTGGCGCGTGGGAAGGGCTTTCCTTTGCCGAAATCCAGACGCACTGGCCGGTTCAGGTCGCCACCTGGCTGAACGATCCGTTGAATATCGCACCGCCGGGCGGGGAAACGGGAGAGCAGGTTTCAGCGCGGGTCCGTTCATTTGTGAACGACCTCCTGCGCACCGAAAACGGCCAGACGGTGTTGATCGTCTCGCACGGCGGGCCGCTGCGCGTGTGGCTGTGCCTGGCCCTGGGCCTGCCACCGCAGGATCACTGGCGGTTCAACCTCGCGCCGGCCTCGCTCTCACGCCTGGCCGTGTACGACGGCCAGGCCATTTTGATGGCCCTAAACGACATTCACCACTGTGAGGGAATGAGAACGGAGGACTTGTGGGCGATTTGATTTTGATCTTGGGCGGCGCACGCAGCGGCAAAAGCACATTTGCTCAGAATCTGGCCCAAGAGATCGGCGGCCGATCGGTAGTCTTTGTCGCCACCGCCCAGGCCCAAGATGACGAAATGCGTCAGCGGATTGCCCGGCACCGGCAAGAACGTCCCGAAGGCTGGCGCACACTGGAAGCACAGCGACACGTAGGGCAAGCAATCCGCGAAAACGATCGCGGTGAACAGGCCATTCTGATCGACTGTATGACCTTGCTTGTCTCCAACCGGCTGCTCGAGTTCGAAGACGCCTTTGCGCCCGAGGTCGAAGCGACGGTAATGGACGAAGCACAAGAACTCATCGATTGCGCAGCCCAGGTGACAGGCACCGTCATCATCGTTTCTAACGAAGTGGGGATGGGGTTGGTACCACCCTATCCGCTGGGACGCGCCTACCGCGACCTGTTGGGCAAGGCCAACCAGGCGCTGGCTGCCGCCGCCGGGCGGGTCTATCTGCTCGTGGCCGGGCTGCCTTTGATGCTCAAGGGCAGCCCGATGGGCAAAAAATAACGGACAGAAGAGGACCTGTTTCACTGCCACCCCATTGCCCGCCGGCATCATTTTTTCCTGACCGTCAGCACCAAGACGACAAAAAGGAACGCCAGGCAGACGGCGAAAAAAATATAGTCCCGATACATAACGACCTGTTTGGGTGATTCTGCCGTCGCAGTTGGCACAGGCCGGTTTGCAGAAGGGCCAGAAAGGTGGGTCGAGAGCGGCACTTGTGTCGGCGTAGCCGTGGGCGTTGACGTGCCCGTGGGCGTAGATGTGGGCGTCAGGCTTGCAGTTGGCGAGGAAACCGGCGTGTGGGCCGGCAACGGCGTCATAGATAACGTCGCAGTTGGGGTAGCGGCCTCGGCCGATTGCGCGCGCGCAGGTGTCACAGTGGGCATTGCAGTTGACGCCAGATCAAGGGACTTGGGCAATGAGGTCGGCGTTGCCGTAGGTGGAAGCGGAGTCGACGTTGCCGTAGGTGGAAGCGGAGTCGGCGTTGCCGTAGGTAAAAGCGGAGTCGGCGTTGCTGGTGGCGCGCAGATTTGGTCAAAGGCAATAACCGGCGGTGGCGACTCATTACCCCAGCGCCAACCTTCCACCTGTCCATTGCCGACCCGGTAGTTGGAAGCCCCCAGGTTAGAATAGCGCCAGGCAGCGCCATCGAGGTGCCAGTACGACCAGTAAGTGCAGGTCGCACCCCGGCACTTGCAGAAGCAATTTTCGGCCGGACAGCCCTCCCCTTCGATCTGGCAAATCGCCGTGCCAATTCCTGAGGAGGCCGAAGCGATGACGGTCAAGCCGGAGCGCGCCAGCACGTCATAGCCACTGATCTCGGCCTCGGTGAACTCCACACAGCGCGTGATCGTGCGGCCATCGCCAAACTGCACCACCAACCCCACCCGGTTGGGCGATTGTGCGTCCACATGCGGATCGATCTTCCAAATGAGCAAACAAATCAATGCCGCAACAAGGTAGCCAACTCGTATCTCCTTTTTCATCACATTCTCCAAACGACCAGAGTGAATGTATTTCTGACACGTAACATGAAATAGGCCACAGATTTTCACGGATGTGCCAGATATTCACGGGTTTTGATCCGTGTTGATCCGTTGAATCCGGATGCATCCGTGTCCTATAAAACGCTGAGCAGTTAGTGCCAGATTATAATCTGTTTTGCCGAGCGGGCAAATACCAATACCAGCCACTCATTGGACAGAAAAGCCAAACCGGCGTATAATACCCCCGCTATGAAAAACCAGATCATCTGCTCAAATTGCCAACAGCCGGCACCCAACCTGAATTACTGCCCACACTGTGGTACCCCCATTCCCACCGATGCCCAATCACAGCGCCGTGCACGGCGTCGAGCCTTCTTTCGCCGTTGGATTATGCCCCTGCTCCTCTTGCTGGTGGTTATCGCCTTTGGCATCCTGGGCATGGCTATGCAAGGCTTCCGCGACGGTACCAACGAGCAATTGCTTCGCAAGCAGCATCAGGCCGACATCCACTTTAACCGGGGAATGGTCTGGCTTCAGGTTGCCCAATACGAAATGGCCGAGGCCGAATTTGAAGAAACCCTCCGTCTGGTCGCCGACTATCCGGAGGCCGCCGAATACCTGCAAATGGCCCGCCTCAAGCAAACCGTCACCCCTGCACCCACGTTGACGCAAACACCATCGGCAACCCAGACCGTTGAACCGACCAACACCCCTACTCCCCAAATCATCGTTATCCCGGCCACACAGGTGCTCCTGGAAGAAGCCCAAAAACACTACCAAAACCAGGAGTGGGAAAAAGCCATTTCCAAATTGACCCAGATCCGCGAGCTGGACAGCGAATTCGAATCAGAAGCCGTGCTTGACATGCTTTTTGAAAGCCATTATCGTTATGCCCAGGCTCTCGACGCCGAAGGCGCAATCGAAGACGCCATCTCTCACTATGACGCCGCACTGCAAATCCGCCCGCGTGTCCAGGAAATCGAAGACCAACGTCGCTGGGCCGACCTCTATCAGCGCGCCCTGGTTGTCTGGGGCATCGACTGGGAGCGGGTGATCAAAAACCTGACCACCATCTATATCCAAAATACACAATACAAAGATATCGACAATCGACTGTACACGGCATGCATTTCACAGGCCGAATTGATGCAAGATCAACAGCGTTGGTGCAACGCCGCCGAGCTTTACGAACAAGCCATCGACATCAATGCCAACGACACCGAAATCACCGAAGAAGAACGCCAGGCACGCCGGATCGAGCAGGTCGTCGACCTGGAAGCGCGAACCCGTCGGCTCTGCAACAGCTCACCGGCCCCCCAAGAAACGCCGGCCATCTCCGGCGACTGGCCCCCCTGGGTACGTGTGCCGTTTGGCACCCTCATCGCCTCATGCTATGACTATCGCACCGGCACATCGAGCATTTGCTTCCAAAGCGCCCAGGCCGACGCTATGCACACCTGGCTTCCCAACGCCGATCAACCGGCTTTGACCGCCGATGGACACCTCCTGGCCTATCGCTCCACCGACCCGGATCGTCCCGGCCTGTACGCCACAAGCACACTCTCGGCCGGCATCACCCTTAGTGCAACCACCTCCCTGAGCGGAACCGGCGTCTCAACCACCACACTGGCCATGTTCGCCAACGGCATCATCACCCTCACCACCGACGCCGAGGCGCAATACCCAACCTGGTCGCCTGATGGCACTCAAATTGCTTACACAGCATATCGCTCAGATAAAGAAGAGTGGTATATATACATCTATGATCTAAAGGCCAAAACAACCAAACAGATCCGGCCAGGACAGTGGCCCAACTGGGGGCCAACCGGCCTGCTGGCTATGACCACCTGCCTGGACAAAAACCACTGCGGCATCTACCTGTACAACCCACAAAACGGCCAATTGAGCAAACTCACCGCCTCGTCCCAAGACCGCGCCCCTGCCTGGTCGCCCGATGGCGAACTGCTCGTCTATATGTCTGACATCAGCAAAGTCAGTTTTAACCTCTATGTCGTAGACATCAACGGCTATGTCTGGCAGGTCACCCGCAACATCTCAACCGATGCGATGCCGGTCTGGTCGCCGGACGGCAACACAATCGCCTATGTAACCAACCACAAATACGATTGGACCGTCTACCTCACCCCGCCACGCGGCAAATACGAAGAAAAACAACGGGTTGCGGTGTTGGGCGCCGAAAGCGCCGAGTGGACCCATTTTCGCATCCAATGGATCGGCCCCATTTTGAAGCCCAGGTAGAGCAGGATTAATCCTGCTCTACAAACCTCAAGCCCAACGCCAAACGAATTCGTCGAAACCATCCAGAAAAAATCCCTCCCAGACTCAAAACGTGATATAATAAAAGAAACCCAACCACCTGCTTACCCGTATATCAAAGGGCGAGATCGCCAAATCGAGATACGTTTTCCGGTCAGAATGGAGTTGTAATATGTCCGAGTTTCTGGATTCCATCAAGCAAGGTGCAAGTCAGGTCATCTCGGGCCTCGATCAAAAAGGCCAACTCAAAACGGCCATCGAGGGAATCAAAACCCAGTTGAGTGAACTGGAGCGAAAACGCAAGATCAACCAATACGAAGGACAAATCAAATCGCTGCAAAGCGAGATGAAACAAATGACCGAAGCGCTCGGCCTGCAAACCCTTTCCCTTTACGACGCAGGCAAAATCAACATCCCCGAATTGACACGTCTGTGCGAACGGATCATCGAATTGCGCGCCGAGCTGGAACAAAAAAAGGCCGAGTTAACCGAACTCAAAGCCACCTCAACGCCCCGCCCTCGCCTCATCGCCTGTCCACGTTGCCAGACTCAGGTTGTAGAAACCGATGAGTTTTGTCCCAAATGCGGTGAACGCCTTCGCCCACTCAACCAGCCGACGGCGCAAGCGGCATCCACATCCACACCCCAGGTGATCACTCGATTGCGCTGCCCCAGGTGCAAAACCATCCTGCCCGAACAAGCCGATTTTTGCCCCGGCTGCGGAGCCAAACTCAAAAAAGCCACTTCCACACCGCAAACAACCAAAAAATATTGCTCTGCATGCGGCGCAGAAATGAGCGCGTCGGCGCGTTTTTGTCCGGCCTGCGGGCAGGCGGCAAGCTAACAGGTGGTCAACCTTGCAGCGCCGGAAATAACACAAAAGCAACCGTAGAACACCTTTGGCCCGGTCAACAGGCCCAAGTTTCGAGTTTTTCAATCGATTCACGATGTCAGTACAAATCGGACAACTGCTCAAAGGACGCTACCGAATCCAATCTATCCTCGGCGAAGGAGGCATGGGCACAGTATACCTGGCCCAAGATACCCTGCTCGATCGACCGTGCGCGATCAAAGAACTTGAGCCCGATCCGCTGGCCGACGAAACCCAATTGCTCGCAGCACGCAAGCAGTTCGAGCGCGAAGCCAAAGCGCTGATGCAGTTGCGCCACAAAAACCTGCCGCACGTCAGCGATTATTTCAGCATCGACGAAAACGACTACCTGGTGATGGATTACATCGAGGGCGAAAGCCTGGCCGACATCCTCAAAAGCAAAAGACGGCCCACCGAAGCCCTGATGTACACCTGGCTGGAACAAATCCTCGACGCCTTGAACTATTGCCATAGCCACAAGGTCATTCACCGCGACATCAAGCCGTCCAACATCATCCTCACCCCAGAAGGACGGGTGATGTTGGTCGATTTTGGACTGGTCAAAATCGTCGATCCGCACAATCCACGCACCACCACCATCGTGCATGGGCTGGGCACACCTGAATACACCCCACTGGAACAATATGACCCACAAATGGGGCACACCGACGAACGCAGCGACATCTATGCCCTCGGCGCAACCATATATCACCTGCTCACCGGACAGCCGCCGCAGCCTGTCTCGCAACGCATCCTCAAGCCGGACACGCAACCCACCATGCGCGAATTGAACCCCAAAATTTCGACATGGATGGAAACCTTTGTCCGCCGCGCTATGGCAATCCGACCGGAAAACCGCTACCAAAGCATCGGCGAAATGCAACGCGACCTCCAGACGCGCATCTTCAAGGTCAGGCAACAAAACCGCGCCACCCCTCACCGGGCCAGACCATCAAACGAGCGGGCCATCTCGACAGATCAATCACCGTCCACAAAACCCCAACCCTTTCGCCTCGGACGCACCCGTTCCCGGCGAACGCCTCACCAGCACCCGACGCCAGAATCACCGCCGCCCGATCTTGCACCGTTGGCTCAAATGGCCGAGCCAATTGCCACCATTTTGCTCGTCGTCGGCATAGTGGCCTTGATCGGCATCGCCTCTTCGTCGGCCGGAGGAGCCCTGATCACTTTTGGCATCCTCATCCTCACCGGGCTGATCTATGGCCGCTTTAGTGGGCGACATCGCCGCCCGCCGCGATTTTGAACCGGCCCAAAAAACAAAGTAGAATTTAAACCTGATTTGAGGCGTGAAGGCGTGAAACGTGAGGCGTGAAGGCGTGTCTTATTCGTGGACGGCCTTCGTGGACGATGTTTGTAGCAGAGGAACTTTATGATCTATTTGGACGATTTATTGACGGCCGGTGGGCAACTGTGCGGCCCGGCACACGCCCGCCAATTTACCGATCTGGCCTTTGACTCGCGGCAAATCGAACCTGGTCAGCTTTTTCTGGCCGTCAAAAGCGATACCGGCGACGGACACGATTACATCCTGGACGCGATCCACAAGGGCGCCACCGGTGTGCTCTGTCAGCGGCTGCCACCCGCCCCACCTCAACATATCACCTATCTCCTGGTCGATGACACACGGCAGGCGCTGTTGCGTTGGGCGCGCGTCATTTTGCACAAATACAACATCCCCGTGATTGCCGTCACCGGCTCTAGCGGCAAAACGGTGACCAAAGAAGCCATCGCCGCCGTCTTGAACACCCGGTTCTCAGCCTTCAAAAACTATGCCAGCTATAGTGGCCCTTACGGCCTGCCCATCGCTCTGGGCCGACTCGACGCCGGCTATGACCTGGCCGTGCTCGAACTGGCCGCCGACGCATTGGGCCAAATGCACACCCAGGTTGAACTGACCCGCCCGCGCATCGGCGTAGTCACCACGATCAACCGCGCACACATCGAGACACTGGGATCGCTGGAAGCCATTGCCCGTGAAAAAAGTGCGCTGATCGCCGCCCTGCCCGCCGACGGCGTGGCCGTGCTCAACCGCGACGACGCGCGCGTATGGGCTATGCGGACTCACACCCAGGCGCACACAATCAGCCTGGGCTTTGATCCTCAAGCCGACTATGTAGCGTGCGATGTGGTCTATACAAAAAGCGGTCTGCAATTTACCCTGTGCAACCGACAAAACGAGGCCAGGCTCACCCTCCCCCTCTGCGGGCGACATCACATCTATGCCGCATTGGCAGCAGTTGCCGTCGGACAGGTTTATGGTATCCCCCTCGAAACGGCGGCACGCGCTTTGCAGACCCTTGAGCCGATGCCCGGTCGCCTGCGTCCCCTCGCCGGCATTCGCGGCGCACATCTGCTCGACGATTCCTATGATGCCGGCGCCGACTGCACACTGGCCGCGCTCGACGCCCTGCGCGACCATTATCCCCATCATCGGCGCATTGTCGTGCTGGGCGGCATGCGCCAGTTGGGTCACCATCAGATGGCCGTTTACCGTGAGGTCGGACAACGGGCAGCCCAGATCGCCGACACACTGGTGCTCAAGGGCGAGGCAGCGGAAACGCTGCGTGCGGCCGCACTCGAAGCCGGAATGCCCGAATCGCACATGTTCATCACCTACACCAACGAGGAAGCAATACGCTATTTGAGCGAAAAAATCGATGCGCAATGTTCCGTGTTGATCAAGGGGGCACGGCAAGAGCGAATGGAAGAAATCGTCCGCGGGCTGCTGGCCTCCCCCGAACATGCACCGTCTATGCTGGTACGGCAAGAAAAGGCCTTTCGTTCGGTGCAATTGTCTTTGCCCGAACGTCCCACCTGGCTGGAAGTCGATCTGGAAGCCGTCGCCAACAACTTGAGGCGGGTGTGCCAGATTGTCGGCCCAGAGGTCAAGGTTATGGCCGTGCTCAAAGCCGATGGGTACGGACACGGCGCGACCCGTATTGCCCGCACCGCCCTCAACAACGGCGCACAAATGCTCGGTGTAGCGTGTTTAAGTGAAGGTGTGGGCCTGCGTCGGGCCGGAATCGGCGCCCCCATTCTGATCTTGGGCTACACTCCGCCCTGGCAGGCCCGCGAAGCCATCTTGAACCGGATCACCGTGACGCTGTTTGATCTGGATATGGCACACGCACTCAGCCGCGCCGCCGGCGAAGTAGGACAAACAGCCTGCGTGCACGTCAAGGTCGACACCGGAATGGGCCGCCTGGGCTTGCTGCCTGCCCAGGTGTTGCCCTTTATGAAACAAGTGGCCACCCTGCCCAACCTGATCATCGAAGGGATATTCACCCATTTTTCCACTGCCGATGAGGGTGACAAAAGCTACACCTATGCCCAACTTGAAC
>Ga0209101_1000751_pt1 | contig 25985 bp, 18 predicted proteins | sample ConPoolayeCmetaG_FD_185481 | JGI IMG/M metagenome (GOLD analysis project Ga0209101, IMG submission 185481) | Hot spring microbial mat communities from California, USA to study Microbial Dark Matter (Phase II) - Cone Pool mat layer C metaG... ...
GGTATCTTGTCTTCAGCGCCATCCGCGAAGATACCTGTCCGGACGGGGGAGTAGGTTACTTTGACCTCGCTCACCTGTACAGGCTGGGTGTCCAAAGCGGTCGAAATGCATAGCGGGTGCAAGAAAACAGGGAAGAACACCAAATCGAATCGACGTTTGCATTTTTGGGCCATTGGTGCTATACTATGTTCCGTTATGGGCGAGTAGCTCAGCTGGTCAGAGCGCACGGTTCACATCCGTGAGGTCATGGGTTCGAGTCCCCTCTCGCCCACTTGGTATAGACCCTAAAAGTCTTCAAGACTTTTAGGGTCTGTTTTTTTGGATCCAGTCGGCGACGGGGTCGGCAGCCGTGGTGAGCACACCGAGATAGTCGGCGCCGGAGATCATGAGGACTTGTTTGTTGGGGGTGGCGAATTGAGCCATCAAATCGGCGAGTTTAGCCTGATCGAACAAGAAATCTTGTTCACCTTGTACGTAAAGCAAGGGCATGTTTAGGGCCTGGCAAGCCGTTTGCAGATCGACCGGGTAGGTTTCCTGCTCACAGGCGATAGAGCACGTGGTTTCCAGCAATGGGTCGGCCTCGACCATGGCCTTGGGCCAGCGATAGTGCCACACGGCCCATTGCTTCAATCCGGCGCGGGCCAGCCAGGCCTCAATGGGATGAGCTTTGACCAGCTGGGCCCATCCGCTGGGGCTGAGATTGGGCTGTTTGTCCGAGATGATCGGGGCAATCAACACCACGCCGGCGATCGGCCGACGGGTGGCGATGTAACTGAGCGCCAGCCCGGCGCCACGTCCGTGCGCGCCGAGGTAGAGCGGGGCCAGCGGATACCGGGCCTGGGCGACGTTGATCAATGCGGCTATGTCTTCCATCAACACGGTCGTATCTTGGTTTTGCTGTCGTTCTCCGCCCGAATGTCCCCATCCGCGCCGGTCGGGCGCCAAAACGGCAATGCCATGAGCAGCCAATCCATAGCCCAATTCGGCATACCATGCGCTGTGCAGCAGCGTATCGTGCAACAACACCAACACCGCTTGAGCCTGACCCGACGGCGCATAGAGCCGATAGGCCAGCGCCGTGCCATCCGGTGCAGCATAGGTGCGCGGTTCAATATCCAGGTCGAGCGGGGCATCCAGCGTGGTCAGTTGGCTGGGGCCCGACCTGGGATAGAGGTAAAACCATCCGCCTATCAAAAAGACCATCGCGATGATAAAGACGAGATCGCCTTGCCACTTGTGTGTTGACATGTTGTCTCTTTCAGATTGCCATTTTCCAACCGGGCAACCGGTTTGATCGGGAAATGATTGTATCACAAGAAGGCGTGTTGAGCAAAGCCCACCCCCGCTCCGACTTGCCAAAAACGAATTTTTGCGCTAAAGTATCTTTTATAATGTCCGCGCCATCCCGCGAGCCAAACAGACGAGGTTGTCTATGGAAGCAATCGAATATGCGCGTGCAAACCGGGGCCGCTTTCTCGACGAGCTGGACGAATTTTTACGTTTGCCCAGCATCAGCACCCAGGTTGCGCATCAACCAGATATCCAACGTACTGCCGCCTGGGTGTGTGAACAATTACGTGCGGCTGGTTTTCCGTATGCCCAAGTGATGCCCACTGCCGGACATCCGGTGGTATACGGCGAATGGCCGGCAGCCAGGGCAAACGCTCCCACCCTGTTGATCTATGGCCATTACGACGTGCAACCGCCCGACCCGTTGGAAGAATGGCACACCCCGCCTTTTGAGCCAACAGTAATCGGCGATGATATTTTCGCACGCGGTGCATCGGATGATAAAAGCCAGATGTATGCCCAGATCAAAGCGGTGGAGGCCTTGGGACGCACCGCCGGACGCCCGCCGATCAACATCAAATGTCTTTTCGAGGGCGAAGAAGAGATCGGCAGCCGCAACCTGGAGCCTTTTATCGTCGAACATGCCGGCCTGTTCGCTGCCGACCTGGCTTTGATCTCGGACACGCACATTTTAGGCCCAGATATGCCTTCCATTGTGTACGCGCTGCGCGGCATAGCCTACATCGAGGTCGAAGTGAACGGGCCCAACCACGATTTGCACTCGGGAACCTACGGCGGCGCAGTTAACAATCCGATCAATGTCCTGTGTCGGCTGATCGCCCGGCTGCAAGATGACCAGGGACGTATCCTGATCCCCGGTTTTTACGACCGCGTGCGCGAGCTGGATGCCGAAGAGCGTCTTGAACTGGCCAAAATTCCCTTCGACTATCAGGCCTGGCTGGCTCAAGCCGGCGTTGAATATGATTGGGGCGAACGTGCGTACACCATCGTTGAACGCACCACGGCGCGTCCCACCCTTGACGTGAACGGAATATGGGGCGGTTACACCCAACCCGGCGCCAAGACGGTGTTACCGGCCAAAGCCCTGGCCAAAATTTCCATGCGGCTGGTCCCCGATCAACATCCCAACGAAATCATCCGCCTGACCGAAGAGTATTTGCACCAAATTGCTCCACCGTCGGTCAAGGTTGAGGTACGCGGCCTGCACACCGGCGAAGGGGCCATCGTCCGCCGCGACAGCCCGGCGATGCAGGCGGCTTTCCGCGCCTATGCAGAATCTTTTGGCCGTCCGCCGATCTGGGTCCGAGAAGGTGGCTCGCTGCCGGTGGTGGCTTCTTTTCAGCGCGCGTTGGGCATTGAGACGGTTTTGATGGGCTTTGGCCTGCCCGATGACCGTTTGCATGCACCGAATGAGAAATTTCATCTGCCTAATCTGTATCGGGGCATCGAAGCACTGATCTGGTTTTTGAATTTGCTCGGCAATGCCGAGACACCCATTCACGGATCGGCTCCTGATGCACGTTAGAGACATCGGTCTCAACCTCGACTACATCGGCCCCTGGCGCAAACTCGATCAGCTCGAAAGGCAGCTCGATCATTTCCGCGCACTCGGCTTTCGCCTGATCGAGATCGACATCACTCCCTTTCACCTGATTGTGAACGGAGAGATACATCAAAAATCGTTAAATGCGTTTTGGGGCGTGATTCGCAACTTTGACCTTCGCTACACCATCCACGGTTTGTTGCGCCTCAACCTGGCCTACGATTCGCGCCGTGCCCTGTGCGAGCAGATCATGCGCAGTCAGATCGAAATTTGTCGGGCGATAGGCGCGTCGGTGTTGGTTTATCACAGCGGTTTGCAGGCCCTTGACGAAGTCCGGTATGGCGTGCGCGAAACGCTGCTCAGCGATGCCGAATTGCTCGAAGGCGCACGGCAGGAAGTAGATGCCTTTCGCCGTCTGGCCCCCCTTGCCGCCGATGCCGGTGTGATCATCGGTATGGAGAATGGTGACACCCATTTGTGGGAACATCGACAAATGGCTCGTTTCGGCCTGCCCCGCGAGGTGCTGGCCAAATACCACGCCCGCATCCGTATCGCCCCGATCGTGCGTCAGTTGGAGGCCATCGCGCACCCCAACATCGGTCTGGCGGTAGACGTAGGCCACCTGTACATCGCCGCACAGGATATGGGGTTTGACTATTTGAGCGAAATTGCACAGGCCGGGCCATGGCTCAAACATATTCATCTGAGCGATAATTTTGGTCGTCTCGACCGGGGATTTGACGATGAAGCGGAACGGTGGGCATTTGGCGAAGCCGATGTCCACATGCCGCCGGGCTGGGGGGAAATTCCCTACCATCAGATTTTTGCCTGCTGGCCCGATTACCACGGCGACATCATCATCGAACTCAAACCCGCTTTTTTCGACGTGGCCCAGGACGCCCGGCACACTTTGCAAACCTTGATCGAGTGCACTACGGCCTGAAGGCTGGGCTGCCTCGGTCTTTTTTGTCGGTGAGGGGGAGGTATGAAATCAGCAATCGTTCTGGTCACCGGGGCATCATCCGGATTGGGACAGGCTGCCGCCGAATACCTGGCCCAACAGGGGTACACCGTCTACGGCAGCAGCCGACGCGCACCACCGGAGGGGAAGATGCGCAACGGCGTATGGCTTTTTCGAATGGATGTGGACGATGACGAATCTGTCCGCCAGGGGATCGCGTTGCTGGTGCAGCGCGAGGGACACGTCGACGTGGTGATCAACTGCGCCGGGTTCGGGCTGGCCGGTTCGGTCGAAAACACGCCGATCGAAGCGTTCAAGGCGCAATTCGAGACCAATTTCTACGGCACCCTGCGCGTGTGTCAGGCCGTTTTGCCATTTATGCGCGAACGGCACGCCGGCCTGATCGTGAATGTCAGCTCGGTGGGGGGGCTGATTGCCATCCCCTTTCAAAGCATGTATTCGGCTTCCAAATTTGCCATCGAAGGGCTGACCGAGGCGTTGCGTCTGGAAGTGCGGCCTTTTGGCGTCCGCGTCGTCCTGGTCGAGCCGGGTGATTTTGCCACCGGCTTTACCGCCAACCGACGGCAGATCGAGCCGGCACCGGCCTATGCCGCCAACATGCATCGCGCCGTTGCGGTGATGGAGCACGACGAACAACATGGCGCTCATGCGGCCCAATTCGCCCGGCTGATCGGGCGCATTGTCCGTGCCCGCGCCCCTCGCCTGCGCTATATGGTGGGGCCTTTTTATGAGCGGGTAGCCGTCTGGCTCAAGGCGGTTCTCCCCTGGCCCTGGTTTGAATGGGCTTTTGCCAAATACTACCGACTGGAGTGAGGTCACCATGAAACTGGCAACCGTCATCCTCGCGGCCGGTGAAGGCACGCGAATGAAATCAAAACAAACCAAATTGTTACATCTGTTGGCTGGCAAGCCGATTGCCCAATATGCCGTCGAGGCTGCCCGTGATGTCGGCGCCCAGGAAACGGTGCTGGTGATCGGCAAAGATGGCGACGCCGTGCGCCAGACCATCGGCGAGGAAGGCGTGCGCTATGTGGTGCAGGCCGAACGCCGCGGCACCGGCCACGCCGCCATGCAGGCCCGTCCCCTTCTCGAAGGACGTTTTGACCTGGTGCTGATCTATTACGGTGATATGCCGCTGCTCAAACCGCAGACCTTGCGCCGATTGGTCGAAAATCAGGCCCGTGGCGATTCGATCATGACCATTCTCACCCTGATTCACCACGAGTCTATGGGCTTTGGACGGATCATTCGCGGCCCCGACGGCAGCGTGCGCGAGGTGGTCGAAGAGAAAAACTGCACCCCCGACCAGCTCAAGATCGACGAACTCAACGCCGGCGTTTACTGCGTGGACGCCAACTGGCTGTGGACACACATCGACCGGATTCAGCTCAACCCGATCAAACAAGAATACTACCTGACCGACATCGTCGGCATTGCCGTCGCCGACGGCCAACGGGTGGAAGCGGTAGTCACGCGCGAGGTGGAAGAAACCATCGGCATCAACAACCGCGTTCACCTTTCGTGGTGCGAACGGGTGATCCGCGAACGGATCAACGAGCGCCTGATGCTCGACGGCGTTACCCTGCAAGACCCGGCCTCGACATATATCGACGCAACGGTACGAATCGGGATGGACACGGTGGTGCTGGCCAACACGCACATTCGCGGCAACACGGTGATCGGTGAGGATTGCGAAATCGGGCCCAACACGGTGATCGAAAATTGTCAGATCGGCAACCGCTGTCGGGTAACCGCTTCAGTGTTGGAAGATGCGGTGATGGAAGACGACAGCAACATCGGCCCATTCGGACACTTGCGCAAAGGGGCGCGGCTGTGCCGAGGGGCACACATGGGCAACTTTGGCGAAATGAAAAATGCCACCCTGGGGCCGGGGGCCAAAATGGGCCATTTCAGCTATCTGGGCGACACAACGGTCGGCGCCGAGGCCAACATCGGCGCGGGAACGATCACCTGCAACTATGACGGTGTGCGCAAACACCCGACCACCATCGGTGAAGCGGCCTTTATCGGTTCAGGCACCCTGATCGTTGCCCCGCGCGTCATCGGCAACAGAGCCAAGACCGGTGCGGGGTCGGTGATCACCCACGATGTGCCGGACGACACCCTGGTTTACGGCGTTCCGGCACGGCCCAAACCCAAGAAAGAATAGGCCCCACCAGCAGACCTCAAAGGTTTTGAAAACCTTTGAGGTCTATTGCGGTCGATCTCAAGGACCACACCATGACAGCAAAAACAAGCCCGGTTGACGACCAACATTTGATCGCTTTGGCGACGCAGGCGCGCGAATTGGCCTACGCGCCCTATTCACGGTATCGAGTTGGCGCGGCATTGCTGACCAAAGCAGGACGGGTGTACACCGGCTGCAATGTGGAAAATGCCGTTTATCCGCTCACCCTTTGCGCCGAACGGGTGGCTTTGTTCAAAGCCGTGTCAGAAGGGGAGCGCCAATTCGAGGCCATCGCCATCGTCACCGCCAACGGGGGCCGGCCATGTGGCGCATGCCGGCAGGCCCTGGCCGAATTTGGGTTGGACATCCGCGTGCTGATCGCCACGCCGGAGCAGTTGATCGACCAAAAACGCCTTTACGAACTGCTACCCGATGCGTTTGGACCGCCGGATTTGGACCGGATTTGAACCGGGTTGGGAAGCATGTCACCGGCTCACGAGCGTTTATACCGGACCGAAGCAGTGGTCTTGCGCCGTCAAGACATCGGCGAGGCCGACCGTTTGCTCACGTTGTACACGCCGGAAAGCGGCAAGCTGAATGCCATCGCCAAGGGGGTACGCAAACCGGCCAGCCGTAAAGCCGGACATCTGGAATTGTTCATGCACAGCCAGTTGTTGGTTGCCCGTGGACAAAGTCTGGACATCATCACCCAGGCCGAAACGATCCATTCCTTTCGCCCATTGCGCGAAAACCTGGAACGGATCGGCTATGCCCATTACACGGTAGAATTGCTCGACCGCTTTGCCGCCGAGGGACAGGCCAACCGTGCACTTTTTGATCTGCTTGTTGAAACGCTAGACCATTTGTGCACGGCCCAAGACCTTGCGCTGACCATCCGTTTTTACGAGATTCGACTGCTGGCCCTGGAAGGCTATCGTCCCCAGTTTTTCTACTGTCTGAATTGTGGCGACGAGATCAAGCCGGTGATCAATTATTTCAGTGCCGAACGCGGCGGAATCCTCTGTCCACGCTGCGGCGAAGGGCTGATCGCCCGGCCGGGCGACGGGCGCCAGGCCCGCCCTGTATCGGTCAATGTGCTCAAAGTGCTGCGCTATCTGCAAACACACCCTTACCAGGAGTGTCAACGGCTGCGCTTGCATACCACCACCCACCGTGATTTGGAAACATTGATGCATTATTATCTCACCTACATTTTGGAGCGCAACCTTAAATCGGTGGAATTTTTACAACACCTGCGCCAGATCGGGCAATGAAAGCGATGTTTGATGGAATTTAGAGATTATCAACGTCAATTAGCTGAAATGGAACATGAACGCGGTTGGGACCGTGTCCTGCCAAGCCACACCTTTATGCACATGGGCGAAGAAATGGGCGAAATCGCCCGTCTTTTGGAGTGTTTTGAGGGCTATCGGGGCAGTGAACTGAGCGACCAGGAACTGCGCCGGGCACTGGCCGGCGAACTGGCCGATCTGACCGCTTTTGTGTTCAAGTTGGCCGGTCAGTTCGGCATCGACATGGACGATACGATGCAGGCCCACCTGGCCCAATTTCGCGTCCGCTTTGCCGATGTCGAACAAGGACGAGCCGAAATGGCCCGTTACCTGGCCTGTCAGGAGAAAAATTTCGCGTGGATCAGGGGAAAATAGATCGAAGGAGCAATGATGAAAGCACTTTCTTTTCAACAAGTGATCTTGCGGCTGCAACAGTTTTGGGCCGACTATGGCTGCACGCTTGGACAACCCTACAGCGAAAAGGTCGGCGCGGGCACCTATAACCCGGCCACCGTCTTGCGCGTGCTGGGGCCAGAACCCTGGAATGTTGCCTATGTCGAACCCTCTTATCGCCCTGACGATGGTCGTTATGGCGAGAACCCCAACCGCATGCAAATGCACTTTCAATTTCAGGTTATTCTCAAACCAGAGCCGGGCAACCCGCAAGAGGTGTATTTGAAAAGCCTGGAGGCCATCGGCATCGACCGCAACCAGCACGACCTCCGTTTTGTCGAAGACAATTGGGAAAGTCCGGCCCTCGGCGCGTGGGGACTGGGCTGGGAGGTGTGGCTCGACGGACAAGAGATCAGCCAGTACACCTATTTCCAACAAGCCGGTGGCTTTCAAACCGACCCGGTGGCCGTGGAATTGACTTATGGTCTGGAGCGCATCGTGATGGCTTTGCAGCGGGTGCGCAGTGTGTGGGAGATCGATTTTGACGGCACCAACACCTATGGCGACATCTGGCTGCGTCCAGAAGTGGAAAATTGCATCTATGATTTCGAGATCGGCGACGTGCAGCGGTTGAATCAGATGTACGCCCTGTTCGAGGCCGAAGCCAAAGCATGTCTGGAAAAGGGATTGGTCATTCCGGCGCACGATTACGTGCTGCGCTGTTCGCACACCTTTAACCTGCTTGACGCGCGCGGCGCCATCGGCGTGACCGAGCGGGCCAAGTATTTTGCGCGCATGCGCGCCCTTTCCCGCGATGTGGCCCGGGCCTTTGTCGCCCAACGGCAAGAATTGGGGTATCCGTTGCTCAAATATCTCAAGCAACCGTCCATTTCCCCATTGCCGCCGCTTGACCGGGCCGCGCTGAGTGAGCACCCTGAAACCTTTTTGCTCGAAATCGGCGTCGAAGAGCTGCCACACGGCGATTTGAGCAGCGCCCTGGCCCAGCTTGAGGCGCGTGTGCCACAATGGCTGGCCGAACTGCGCCTCGATCACGGCGCCGTCCGCGTTGAGGGCACGCCGCGCCGGCTGGTGGTCGGCGTGGAGGGGGTGGCCCCGCGTCAGCCCGACCGGGAAGTCACCGTCAAAGGGCCGCCGGCCGTCCGCGCATTTGACGCCGATGGACGCCCCACTCAGGCCGCCGAAGGGTTTGCACGCGGTCGCGGCGTGGCCCTGAGCGATTTACAGGTGCGCGAGATCGACGGGGGGCAGTATGTTGTTGCCGTTATCCACGAGGCCGGTCGATTGGCCGCCGAAGTGCTGACCGAGGCCCTGCCGGGGTTGATCGCCGGGCTCACCTTTGACAAAAGCATGCGCTGGAATGCCTCGAACGTGGCCTTTTCTCGTCCCATTCGCTGGCTGGTGGCCCTGCTCGGCAGGGTGGTATTGCCCTTTGAATACGCCGGCGTGCAGAGTGGGCGGGTTTCACGCGGGCTGCGTCAATATGGTGCTCCCCCGATCGAAATTTCTCACGCCGACCAATATGGCGCGTTGATGACCGAGCACAAGATCATCGTCGACGTGGCCCAACGCCGTCAGCTCATCCGTCGGCAGGCCGAAGCCCTGGCGGCCCAAGTCGGCGGCAAAATTCTCGACGATCCTGACCTGCTCGATGAAGTGGCCAACCTGGTCGAGCTGCCCACCGCGCTGCGCGGCAGTTTTGAAGCCGAATACCTCAAGTTGCCCGCCGACATTTTGATTTCGGTGATGAAAAAACATCAGCGTTATTTTCCGGTTGTCGATCAACAAAGCGGCAAACTGTTGCCCTACTTTATTGCCGTGCGCAACGGTGACGATCAAAACCTGCCGGTGGTACGCCTGGGCAACGAAGAGGTGATCCGCGCCCGTTTTGCCGATGCCACCTTTTTTTACAAGGCCGACACCAAAAAACACCTGGGCTGCTTTTTGCCTCGCCTGAACACCCTCACCTTTCAGGAACGCCTCGGCTCGATGCTCGACAAGGTCCGCCGTATCGAAAAACTGGCCCCGCGCATCGGCGAGATGCTTGGGCTGGATGCCGCCGGGTTGATGACCGTGCGCCGGGTTGCCGAGCTGTGCAAGGCCGACCTGGCAACGCAAATGGTGATCGAGATGACCAGCCTGCACGGCGTCATGGGGCGCGAGTACGCCCGCCTGAGCGGAGAGCCGGAGGCGGTCGCCGAGGGCATCCTGGAGCATTGCCTGCCCCGTTTTGCCGGCGACGCGCTGCCCGCCTCCATGCCGGGGTTGATCGTCGGCTTGGCCGACCGGTTAGACAGCCTGGTGGCGCTCTTTGCAATCGGCTTGCAGCCCAGCGGGGCCAAAGACCCCTTTGCGTTGCGCCGCGCGGCACTGGGGATCGTCCAGGTGCTGGTCGGACGTGGAGTTTCTCTTGATCTGCGTCGGGCAGTCGAGATGGCAATGGAAACACTGCCGGACGGCATTGTGACCGATGCGGCAACACATGAGGGGGTTCAATTTTCCGTGCTCGATTACATTGTCCAACGCCTGCGCGGCGTTTTGCTTGAAGAAGGGCTACGCTATGACGTGGTCGATGCCGTATTGGCCAAACAAGGTCACAACCCTGCGCTGGCCCGACAAACTGCCATCGACTTGAACAAGTGGGTGACGCGTGAAGATTGGCCGACCCTGCTCAACGCTTATGCGCGTTGTGTGCGCATCGTGCGCGGGGAAAAGGTGCGTTATTCACTCGATCCGGCCGCGCTGACCGAGGACGCGGCCGTGCATTTGTACGATGCGTTGCGTGTGGCCCAGGCCACCATCTCGGAACGACGCACCGTCGGCGAAGTCTTGCGCGCGGTACAGAAACTGGTGCCCGAGATCAATGCCTTTTTCGACCAGGTGTTGGTGATGGACCCCGACCCGACCGTCCGCCAAAATCGATTGGCGTTGGTTCAGGCCGTCGCCGCGTTGACCGAAGGAGTGGCCGATCTGAGTCTGTTAGAAGGCTTCTAACGCAATGTTTGATATTTTGCGTAAATACGAGTGGGCTTGGGTCTGCGCCCTGTTGTGCCTGGCCCTGCTCTTGCGCGTTGGCCGGACGGGCGTTGTCCCGCCGGGTGTACGCTTTGATGAGCTGGTCAACCTCAAAATGGTCGAACGGCTCTATGCCGGTGAACGACCGATTTATTTTCATGAGGCCTGGGGACACGAGCCACTGTATCACTACCTTCACGCCGTCACCATCTCGCTGGTCGGATGGAATGTGCTCGGTGTGCGCCTGCTGTCGAACCTTTTCGGCACGTTGGGGGTGTTGACCGCTTATCTGGTTTTCAGGCGGCTTGCCGGTCGACGGGTGGCCGGTCTGGCCGCCTTTTTGCTGGCCGTTTCTTTTTGGTCACTGCTCTACAGCCGCTTTGGCGAACGCCACATCAGTCTGCCGCCCTGGGTATGCCTGGCTGCTTACAGCTTTTGGCGTGGCCTGGAAGCCCCCGTCGACCGGCCCCGGCAGGTGATCGGTTGGTTTGCGCTGGGTGGGGCGTGCGTAGGGGTGGGGCTATATGTCTATTTCGCCAGCCGGTTGGTGCCTTTGATCTTTGCGGCCTTTGTGCTCTACCTGGCCCTCTTTCACCGCTCTATGCTGCGCGGTCGGCAGATCGGCCTGCTGCTCTTTTTCCTCTTGCCGGTGTTGATCGTGCTGCCGATGGCCCTCTACCTCTATCGACATCCTGAACTGGAAAGCCGTTTGGGGCAGGTGGGCGGTGAAGCCCTGTCTGCCGTTCGCGCCGGAAACTGGCGCGTGTTGTTCGGCTTTGTGGTCGACACGCTCAAGATGTTTAGCCTGCGCGGCGATCCGGAATGGCTTTACAACATTTCCGGACGGCCGATCTTTGATCCGCTGACGGCAATCCCTTTTTATGTCGGTGTGGGGCTGGCCTTGTGGGGGTGGCGCAGGCCGCGCTATGCGTTCATGCTGATCTGGTTGGCTGTTGGGCTGATCCCTTCGGTGCTCAGTTGGCCGCGTGGCAGCCTGGGACATACCATTGTCGCTCAACCGGTCACCTTTTTCTTTCCGGCACTGGCCCTGGTCGGCGCATGGCGTTGGGCCGATCACCTCCCTCGGCCGGCGTTGCGCCATGTGGCGACCGCGCTGGCGGCGCTGGTCGCCGGGGTGTTTGCCTTTCACAACGTGTACGATTACCTGTATCGCTGGCCCCGCTTTGCCGACGTGCGCCACGAATACCAGGCGCCGATCACTGCCGTTGCCCGTTACCTCGACGCGCACCCCGAAATCACCGTGGCGGCCATTTCAGCACCCTATGTCGATTACTGGAATCCGTGGAGCAAAATGAATTTCGAGCTTTATCGCAGCGAGACAACACGGGTGGCCTGGTTCAACGGTCAGACCTGCTTGCTTGTTCCGGCAGAGGAGACCTATTTCTTTTTGCCCGATCACATCAATTTGCCGTCTGGCCTGTCACCCAACCTGGATGCCCTGTTCCGGGCCGGTGCGGTGCCCCTGGCGACGGATTACCCGGCCGACGGCATCGGCTCGACCTTTGACCTGTATCGGTGGAGCAATCGCGCCTTGCCGGAGACCTGGTGGCAAGCGGTGAACGCGGCGCCGATCTGGATCGGTCCGGAGACGGTCTACCTGCCGGGCGAGTCGGAGCAGACGCGCATCGCGGTGACCATGCCCGATTTCGGCGGACGGCTGAGTTTGGTGGGCTATGAATATGCGCGTACCCACGTTTCGCCGGGGGAAACGTGGCAGATCACCACCGTTTGGCAGGTGCTCGACGGTCGTGGCAGCCCGTTGGCCATTTTTGTCCACCTCCTCAACGACCAAAATCAGGTGGTGGCCGGCTGGGACGGTCTACAGGCAGCGGTGGATAGCTGGAGGGGTGGCGATCTGTTGATCCATGAACATCAGCTCACCTTGCCTGCCGATCTCTCCCCCGGCCCTCTGCGGGTGCAATTGGGCGTTTATGCGCCGGACACGCTCAACCGCCTGCCCATTACCGTCGCCGACGGGCAGGCCGTTCCCTATGACCGCCTGCTCTTGATGCCGATCGCCGTGACGGAGCACAGCCCATCACCGGTGCAATAGCGGCCTCTACCGGCCGGCAGTATGAGACCAGGCTCACAGCGGTTGCCAGATGGCACCTATCGAGCACCTTGGGTTTCGCTGCCCCCCTCACGGGCAATTTGGTGTCGCCGGGCTGCCGCGATGAACTCGCGGAAAAGCGGATGCGGGCGTGTGGGCCGTGATTTGAATTCTGGATGGAATTGACAGCCCAACATCCATGGGTGGTTGTCCATCTCGACAATCTCGACCAATCGCCGGTCGGGCGAGAGGCCGGAAAAGACCATTCCCTTGCGCGCCAACAGGTCACGGTAGGCGTTGTTGAACTCGAAGCGGTGACGATGGCGCTCCTGAACCAATTCTTGCCCATAGGCTTTGCCGGCCAGTGTATCGGGCATCAGCTGGCATGGATAAATGCCCAGCCGCATCGTGCCGCCCATGTCAACAATCGACTCTTGATCGGGCATCAGATCGATGACCGGATGCCGCACATGCGGATCGAATTCGGTCGAGTTGACCTCATCGGTGTTCAGCACATACCGGGCCAGCTCGATGACCATCACCTGCATGCCCAGGCAAAGGCCCAGATAGGGCACCTGACGCTCGCGCGCATAGCGGGCAGCGACGATTTTGCCCTCGATCCCCCGGTAGCCAAACCCACCCGGCACAACGATCCCATCGACGTAATCGAGTTGTTCCAGGTTGCGCTCCTTTTCCAATGTCTCCGAATTGATCCAGACGATCTCGACATCCAATTCGTTGGCCAGCGCAGCGTGGTACAGCGCTTCTTTGACGCTCATATAGGCATCTTGAAGTTGGACATATTTGCCCACCAACCCGATTTTGATCCGCGGCTTTTCCTCCTCGATTCGAGCCACCAACTCTTTCCAGCCCGCCAGATCGCTCGGCCTGTCCGGCAGCCCCAAACGGTCGATCAGCAGTTGATCTAACCCCGCTTCGGCAAGGATCAACGGCACCATGTAGACGCTCTTGGCCGTCACCAACGGAATGACCGCTTCACGATCAACATCGCAAAAGAGCGCAATTTTATCTTTAATATCTTCTTCTACCGGATAATCCGAACGACAGACGATCACATCGGGCTGGATGCCGAGCGCGCGCAGTTCTTTGACGCTATGTTGGGTGGGTTTGGTCTTGAGTTCGCCGGTTGCGCCGATGTGAGGCAGCAGCGTGAGGTGAACATACAGTGTGTTATCACGGCCGACCTCTTTGCGCATCTGGCGAATCGCCTCTAAAAAGGGCTGACTCTCGATGTCCCCTACCGTGCCGCCGATCTCGATGATCCCCACGTCGACATCATCGCGCATCAGTTGGCGGATGCGATACTTGATCTCGTTGGTCACGTGGGGGATCACCTGGATTGTGCGGCCCAAGTAATCGCCCCGTCGTTCCTTGCGGATCACCTCTTCGTAGACTTGTCCGGTTGTGACATTGCTGAGCCGCGAGAGGTTGATGTCGATAAATCGCTCATAATGCCCCAAATCGAGGTCGGTTTCGGCGCCGTCTTCGGTGACAAACACTTCGCCGTGTTGATAAGGCGACATTGTCCCCGGATCGACATTGATATAGGGGTCCAGTTTTTGCGCAGTGACCCGCAACCCACGGCTTTTGAGCAGTCGGCCGATCGAGGCGACGGTCACCCCTTTGCCCACCGATGAGACAACTCCCCCTGTGCAAAAAATAAGTTTGGTCATACCTCTGCTCCATACGTTAGAATCCTGGCGAGTAAAACGGCCAACAAAAAAAGACGAAATTGCCCACCCAGGGCAATTTCGTATTCGGTTAAGCTATTTTATGCGATTTTTGTCCGGCAGGCAACTTGGTTCTGGGCTGGACTTTCCAAACGTCATTGGCCGGTAATTTCAACAAGCGCATGAACTCTGCCTGGATTGGCAAATTCGGGCTCGAAATGGTCATTCTGACTGATGCCAGAAGCGACCCAAATTATCTGCGATCGGCGTAATACAAGGCATCGAAGAACCGCTCGCCTCGATCTTGCGCTCACCGCTGCTCAAGCGTCTCGTCGATGTCGATCACCAGAGGTCCTTGAGGAGCAAATGCATCGACCAAGCTATTCAACAGAATACAACCGAGCTTCTGGCTCGACCATACGTTTCGGCTCAACACCCGATAGTTTTCAAAGTGCTTGTCATCGCTCAGTCCCATCGCGCGCAGCCCAGATGTGACCGTGCGCTTGCCTGGAGCCAGAATCGCGCCGATCAGCAAGACTTGGGCGTAATGCCAAACACGTTTGGAAAAGACCGGCGCAGAATTCGAAATCAGGGTATAATAGGTTTGGGGCAGGGTAAGCATTGGGCATCCTTCCAAGAGATGCCATAGCTTGCCCTTTTTTCATAATCTACAAAGTCCAGCTAAGGAGGTCAATGAATGGCCGGGTTCTCGTGGATGTTTTGGGTTGCGTTGGGGATGATGATCGTGGGGTTGCTGGGGGTGTTTTTGCCCCTTTTGCCCGGTACAGGGTTTATGTGGGTGGTAGTGTTGGTTTACGCGATCATGGAGCGGTTCAAGACCATTGATCCGCTCTCGTTGGCCATTTTGACCGTGCTGGGGCTGGGCGGCGCTACGTCCGATCTGTGGATGGGCCTGTTGGGGGCCAGGGTCGGTGGGGCTTCACCCCGGGCGACGGTGTACAGTTTGCTCGGTTCGCTGGTCGGCGGACTGGTGGGGCTGATTTTTGCCGGTCTCGGCGCTTTTCCGGGGATGATCATCGGCGCAGTGGGCGGCGTTTTGCTCAGCGAATATCGCGCACGGCAGAACTGGAAGGCGGCCTGGCAAGCTACCATCGGTCTGGTGATCGGGTTTACCCTTTCGACGGTGGTCAAGGCGATAATCGGCTTGCTGATGCTGGCCATCTTTGTGTGGCAGACGTTACGGGGTTGAATCGGTCGGATCGGCGACCGCACTTTCGTAAACCGGCAGACGGACGATAAAGGTGCTGCCCAGGCGTGGTGCGCTGTGTACGGCAATTTCGCCGCCATAGCTTTCAACGATCGATTTGACGATGGCCAATCCCAGGCCGGTTCCTTCGATGTGGCGTGTTTCGGGTGATTTGACGCGATAGAATTTTTGAAAGAGGTTTTCCTGTGCTTCGTGCGGAATGCCTATTCCGGTATCGGCCACTTCAACCGAGACCCAGCGACCTTCGCGCCGTGTGCTGACGGTGACCGAACCCTGGAAGGTGAACTTGATTGCGTTGCTGACCAGGTTGCCGATCACCTGTTCCAGACGCATCGGGTTGCCTGCGACATGCGGCAACGCCGGAGCCAGATCGATGACCAATTCAAGCCCTTTTTGTTCGGCCAGCGATTTGAGCGCGCCGGCGGCATGGGCGACGATTTCGTTGATCGAGCATGGCTGACTTTCCATTTCCACACCGGCCTCGATGCGGCCGATGTCTAGCAGGTGTTGTACCAGGGCAGAAATGCGCCGGATGACGGACAAGATGTGGTCTACTTCATGGCGTTGCTCACGGTTCAATTCGCCCAGTTTGGGCAATAGCTCGGCGCTGGTCTGAATGGCCTGGAGGGGCGAGCGCAAGTCATGGGAGACGGTGGAGACGAAATTCGACTTGATCTCGTCCATCTTTTTGAGATAGGTGATGTCTTGCATCACCAAAACTCGTCCTACATCCTGGACAACGGTCATGTTGGCGTGAAAGGTGCGACCATCCGGCAGGGGGATTTCGGCCGAGCAAACAGGTTCCTGACGATTTTGGCCGATCAGGTTGAGTAGAGCCTGGTTTTGCACCACGTCTTGCAGGCGAGAACCGGTTGGGACACTCTGGCCCTGCAAAAAAGCCTTACGGGCGGCCGGGTTAAAGAGCAAGATATGATCTTGCATATCGGTGACAATGATCGCGTCACCGGTGCCGTTCATCAGGGCTTCCATGGTGGCCTGTTCCTCGCGCACACGGCTGAACAGCCGTGCGCTTTTGATGGCTACCGAAATTTGAGCCGCCAGCGCTTCCAGCAGTTGTAAATCTTCTTCGGTAAAGGCATTAGGTTGGGTGCTTTCTACGTTGAGTACACCGATCACCAATTCCTGGCCCGGAAACTCGGGTTCGCCGAGCGGCACCCGTAGGGGCACCGCCAGCTCGGAGCGGGTCAGTGGCAGATCGGGCGCGGGCTTGTAGCGCGGGTCTCGTTGAACATCGGGGATCAGAAGCGGCTCGCCGTGTACGGCTACCCAGCCGGTGATTCCTTGGCCTTCTCCCTCCAGAGATAGGCTGGTAACCGGTGAAGACTGGTACAAATAATCGATGTTGGACTTGAAAACCAGCCGGTTGTTCTCGATCAGGGCAATGGAGACGTGATAGCAATCAAAGGTCTCGCGGATCAAACGGACCACTTCCCAAAGCAATTGATCGATGTCCAGGATAGCGCCAATGTCGTGGCTGACCATGTTGACCAGGGAGAGGCGTTCGGCGCGTGCGGCCAGTTCTTCGTACAAACGTGCGTTCTCAATTGCGTTGGCCGCTTGGTGGGCGATGGTCTGGCAGAGGCGAATTTCGTTTGAAGTGAAGAAGGGGTGAGTTGTGTCCCGATCGAGGCTGATTGCGCCGATCACGCGCTGTTGGGTGACCAGCGGCACGGCCAGTTGCGATTTGATGCCCAGGGCCCGGGCTCGGTTCCAGAAAAAGCGCAGTCGTTCATCGGCAAAAATGTCGGCAATTTGAACCGGGGCGCGTTTTTGAATGGCCTCGGCAATGTGCGGGCGCTGTTCGATGGGCACCATCAGGTTGAGATCGTCGGCATCCTGATCGGGCTGACTGACGGCGCGCAGCACCAGCCGTTTTCCGGTTATGTCGAGCAAAAAGATGGCACAGCGCACCACCTGGAGGGCCTGGGCCGTGCGTCGGACAATGACATGGAGCACGTCATCGAGGTGTAAGGAGGTTGCTGCTTCGCCGATTTCGTTGAGGGCGGCCAACTCAGAGACGCGCTGGCGGGTCTGTTCCAGGAGGGCGATGTTTTCAATGGTCACCGCGGCCTGGTCGGCCACCGACGAGATGAACATCAGGTGGTCGGAGGTGAAATAGTTTGGCGTGCTGTGAACCAGGAAAAGCAGTCCGCGCACCTGCTGGCCGCGCATTAACGGGACGGCCAGCACCGAGCGTACCGGCAATGTGTCGTCGGGCAATTGAATCCATCGTGTGTCAGTTGTGGTGTCGACAACGATAGTCGGTTCGCGGTTTTCCAGCACCCACCGGGCCAGGCCATTTTTGAGCACGGTGTCGATCGACTTTTGTTGCTGCTCAGCAGGCATATTGCGACGTACCAGAATATGGTTAACCACCATTTCTTGATCGTTGAGCAACATAATGCTGCCGTTGTCGGCACCGATGTAGAGGATCGAAAGAGAGAGCACGTCGGAAAGCACTTTGTCAAGGTTGGTACGCGACGTAAGGTGGCGGGTAATTTCGTAGAGCAGTTGATGTTGAAGCCGCGATGTTTCTAGTTGATCGAGCAATTGCCCGCCGACGATCAACGATGCGATTTGCGGAGATAACGCTTGCCAAAAGTCCAGCCAGGGGGGGGCAATCGGTTGTTCGCTTTCCAGTTCAAGCACACCGATGCGCTGGATGCCGGTGACCAGAGGGACGACCAGCAGATGGGTTTGCTCTGTCGATAGGACAAACGGCTGCTTGGTCTGGACGGCTTGTTCCAACTGTTCAGGGGGAATTGTGAAGGCAGGCGCGTTCTCTTGAGGAATGGAAAAGCGGCGGTTGAGCAGCCCTTTTTCAAATAACGATAGGGTGGCCCGTTGAAATTTGAAAGCCTGCCGGATGTGTTCAACCAAATTGGGCAGGCGGTTGGGCGTTCCATCCCAAAATGAGATACGGGGACCCAGGTAGCCGAGTCCGTTCAACATAACGTAGGCTAGATCCCGTTCTTGGGTTAGTTTTTCCACCTGGGTGCGCAGTTGTTCGATCTCGGCCAAGTGGTGCGTGTTTGACAACCGAGTGTTACTCACCCTTGCCCCCTACCTGAGGTAATGTGAAGGCAAAGGTGCTGCCTTTTTGCCAGGTGCTCGATACCCACATCTGCCCGCCGTATTGTTCGGCAATCGATTTGGAAAGGGCCAGTCCTAATCCGGTGCCGTCAATTCCTTTGGTCAATTCGTTGCGTGCACGATAAAATCTGGAGAACAGTTGTTTTTGTTCCTCCGGCATAAGGCCGATGCCGGTGTCGGTCACCTGAACGCAGATTTGATTTTCGTCGGCAGTTGCTTCGATGGTGATTTGTCCTTGTTGGGTGTATTTGATCGCGTTATCGATCAGGTTGCTCAAAACCTGGTCGATGCGACGGGAATTGACATAAGCGGGAGGCAATTCATCGGCGATCTTGACCTCGATGGTCAATCCTTTCAGCGCCGCCATCGGCTCAAACCGGTCGACCGCGTGCCGGATCAGCAAGGTCAGATCACACGCTTCGGCCTGCATCCCGATCCCTGCGCTGACGCGCATCAGCTCAAAGAGGTTGTCGAGCAGATCTGAGATTTTTTTGGCGCTGCGGTTGATGCCTTCCAAAAACTCGATTTGTTGCCGGGTGATGCTTCGGTTATCCATCAGCAGGCTGGTGTAGGTATAGATTAACTGAAGAGGGGAGCGCAGGTCGTGCGAAATGGTCGAAATAAAGTCGTTACGCAGCGTATCGAGTTCTTTCAAAGAAGTCACGTCATGCATCACGATGACAAAGCCGACCTCGGGGGTTGCCGTGATGCCAACCTCAAAAAAGCGGCCGTTATTCATTTTCAGCTCTTGCATACATGGCTGGCCGCCAGTCTTGCACTTTTGCCACAGTGCGAGCAGGGGCGAATCATGGCACATTTCGGAGAGAGGCATATTTTCTGAGGCATAGTTTTTCGGCACATTAAACACCTGGCGGGCCAGGGCATTCATTCTCAAGATCAGGCCATCGGCGTCGGTAACCAAAATTGCATCGCCGGCGCTGTCGATGACGGCTTCCAGCTTGGCCCGTTCAGTCTGGACGGCATAATAAAGCCGTGCGTTTTCGATTGCAATGGCCGATTGTTCGGCGATGGATGAAACCAGGGCCAGATGGGCGTCATCAAAATAACCGGCCTGGGTATGACGCAGGGTCAACACACCTACCAGACGGTCGCGGCGTATCAGGGGCACGCCGATGGCCGCTCCGCCGATGAATTCATCGTCGGCAAAGGTGATCCAGCGTGGGTCGCACGTTACATCGGGGATGAGCACGCCCTGGCGTTGTCTGGCTATCCAGCCGGCCAGGCCCTGGGTAAGCACTTCGCTGATGACCAGATTGGCCTTTTCGGTGGGCATTTTTTGTCGGGCTAAAATCTTGTGCGCTACCGAGCCATGCTCGTCAAAAATGATGATGCTGCCCACATTGGCCCCGACGCAGTTCAAGGTCAGGTCTAACACGTCAGCCAAGACGCGATTGATGTCCAAATCTTGATTCAAACGGCGGCTAACCTCATATAAAAGCTTTTGTTCGTTGATGAGAATGCTTGAAATCGACATCCTGGTGCTCGTTTGAGTCAGAACTTGCGCAGTTTAGTGTACATAACCGGCACTTTCAGATTACTCCCCAGGCATTTTGGGGGATGCGAAACCTCCCTGTGCAAACTCCCGGCGACTGTTTCCGAAGCGCCGGTCACGTTCAGGATGAGGACTGCGTAACTCCTGGAGTAATGTTTAGAATCATTATACCATAATCCATTGTTGATGAAAAGCTATCACAGCCAGGGGTAGATGACGTGCGGGGCGATAGAGGGCCGCTCAATCCAGAGCTTGTGCTCGGGGTTGCGGTCTGGACTGTAAGGGTCTACCGGCACTCCGGCGGCGTCTCGCACCTCGAAATGCGGGTGGGGAATGGAGGTTTTCGCCCTGCCGTGCCATTGCCCGCAGTGGCCATCCTTTTGCGCGCACTTCGTCCACCTGTATCTCACAAGGCTTGAACGGGTTGCGGCTCTTTAGAAACCATTGCCTCTCTTTCGCCGAACGCAACTCGCCGAACGGCGTTCGATTTTTGCCTTGCGTTTGAGCACATTTTAGAGTACAATGCAAATACTCAACATTATCTTGCCTATTTATAAGGAGCTTGAGTGACCGTCGAACTGGCCGACAGCTATGAATCTCTTTTCAATCGCGCAATTGAGCAAGCAAAACTGGGCAACACACCGGGGGCCATTGACCTTTTCCAACGGATCGTTAACCGTCTGAGCAAACTTGGCCCCAAAACTTTGCGCCGTCCCGAATGCAACGGCATGTTGCTGATGGCTTTGGTTTTTTACACAGACTTTATGCGCTGGGAAGAACAACTTGATCAGGCTGTTGCCTTGTGCGAACACGTATTTGCCTTACACCCCGAACTGGACACGGTCAACTTTCTGCTCAACAGATTATACATCGAACAAGGACGTATCGAAGAAGGATTGACCGGGCTACGTCAAACGGCCGAATGTCTGAACAAAGCCGATGGTTGGATAACTTTGGGCATTCAGCTCGTCGAATTCGGACAAAACGAACAGGCTGAAGCCTGTTACAAAAAGGCCTTGGCCTGCGCTCAAAACAACCGAGAGGCCGCCGACGTACATTTCAATTTGTTCAAGCTCTACCAAATTCAACAGCGGGTAGATGAAGCATTGGAAGCCTGGAGTACGGCAGTTGTTTTGTCACCCGAAATCGAAGAGCACAAGCCAACGCTCTACCGCTGGCTGATTCAAACAAACCAGGCCGAACGTGTACGACCGTTTTTGCAACGCGAGCGCAACCCGCTTTGGCGCGAATTCTATGGCGGGTTGCTGGCTTGGCACAGTGGACAGGTGGATGCGGCACGCCGCCATTGGCAGGCTGTGTTCGAGAGCGAAATCGACGAACAAGATTTTCCGCCCTCAGAATGGCTGGAAGCAGCCTTGCGGCTGGGCCACGCCGATCAAATACTCGATCGATTTGCCTGGATAGCCGAGTACAAGGCTGCTCCGCACGAGGACATCGCGTCTGATCCATTTTTCTTGAGTGGACTGGCCTGTGCGATCCAGGGCGACTTGCAGACTATGCACCGGCATATGCAAAGTGCCATCAAAATTCTCAAACAAGATTGGCCTTCGCGCAGCAAAATCGCCGGCTGCCGGTCACTGGTCACCGACCTCATATCGGACCCAGAAACGCTTGCCGCGCTCGGCGAATATCTGGAATATGACGAGGACAGGGTATGATCCGGCTGCTCCATTTTGCCGACCTGCATCTCGGCGTTGAAAGCTATGGCCGCATCGAGCCGACCACCGGCCTGTCAAGCCGGCTGAACGACTTTTTGCACGCCTTGGACAAAGTGATCGACACCGCAACAAGCCAACAAATTGACCTGGTCATCTTTGCCGGCGATGCCTACAAAACACGCGATCCCACACCCACCTACCAGCGCGAATTTGCGCGGCGCATTCGACAACTGTCCCAGGCCGGCGTGCCCACCATTCTCGTCGCCGGCAACCACGATCTGCCCAACGCAATCGGACGGGCACACACCCTGGAAATTTTCGGCGTTCTGGAGATCGATAACGTCTATGTTGCGCGCAGCCCAACCCTGTTCGACATCGAAACCCGCTCTGGGCCGGTTCAGGTCGGCGTATTGCCCTGGATCGTGCGCAGCGGGCTGTTGACCCAAGAAGCACTCAAAAACAAGAGCATGCAAGAGACCGACGCGCTCGTGTTAGAACACGTCGAAGCAATTTTGAACGGCCCGGACGGCCTGACTGCCCGCCTCAAGTCCGACGTGCCCCACATTCTGGTGGCACACAGCAGCGTACAGGGCGCCACGTACGGCTCGGAACGCTCGGTGATGCTCGGCAACGACATCGTCTTGCCGTTACACCTGTTGAAAAACCCGGCCTGGGATTACGTGGCCCTGGGTCACATCCACAAACATCAGGCTCTGGAAGAAGAACGCTTTCCACCGGTCGTCTACTCGGGCAGCATCGAACGCATCGACTTTGGCGAAGAAAGAGAACGCAAAGGCTTTGTCATTGCCCAGGTGACACGCGGCATGTGCACTTGGGAATTTGTGCCCCTCGAAACGCGCCCTTTTGTAACCCTGCACGTCCAGGCCGACGGCGACGATCCGACGACACAAATCCTGGCCCAAATCGCCCGGACACCGCTCAAAGAAGCTGTGGTGCGCCTGCTCATCCAGACCACCGTAGAGCGCAACCCGTTGATCGACGAGAAAGCAATCCTGGCCGCCCTCGGTGACGCTTTTCACGTCGCCGCAATTGTGCGCAGCGTCATCCGCTCGGAACGAATCCGCCTGGGTGGAAGCTCAGATATGGCCGGTTTGACGCCGTTGGACATGTTGGCCCGCTACTTGCAGATCAAACAGACTCCCGAAGCGCACATCACGCAACTACTTGAATATGCCAGGACGTTAGACATATCACAGCTCGAAACATAACCCGAGCACATTGATGCATGTTCGGACAGATCGCATCGGGGGTGTTGTTTACCTCCCAACAGGTTGGGAGATGAACAGGTTGACCCATTTGTAGCCTCAGTAGCTCTCAATTTAATCTTGGAGTCGAGGCTTTAACCGGAGTGTTCCGCCTGAAGGCTTCACTCCGGACGATTCCTTGCGGTCTACTGAGCCTACCCGAAAACCTCAACCGACGCCTCCCTGTGCGTCGGCAACTGGCATTGGGAATGCTGCTTGGACGACTTGCAAAACAGACGGCATAGAACAGGGGAGTGGCTTTATGGCTGGCAAACGAGAAATCGAGATCGGTCAATTACGGCTCGTCGACGGCACCCGCCAGGAGAATCCTGCCAACCTGGCCATCGTAGAGCGCCGTTCCTTTCTCCCGTTGAGCGGACGAGAAAGAGGACAATTGTGCGTACTGATCGAACTGAGCGGTGGACGGTTGGGCCGCGATCAGCTTGAACGAGAACTGGTCTCGGCTATTGTCGAAGAGTACTACAGCTCACGAGGCACAGAAACCTACGGTCTGCGACAGGCTGTGCTGCTGGCCAACACGATGCTGGTGCGCCAGAATGCCCAGGTCAGCAGCGAGCATCGCCTGGGCGGCGTGGCCTGTGTGGTGCTGCGCGACGGTGAACTGTTCATCGCCCAGGCCGGCTGGCCGATGGTTTACCTCATCCAACGAGGTCAGATTACCCCCTTTCCAGACACCCCCCTCGAAGGGGAAGATGCCAGCATGCTGGGACAGCATCAGGCTATCGCAGTCCAACTTTTTCACGCCGCAATTCAGTCAGGCGACATGATCCTGATCGCCGACGGCCCCATGGCCCGGCAACTGGGCATCACCCGCATCGGACAAATCGTCGTCGGCAGCATTGAGCGCTCAATGCGCAACCTGGAAGTGCTGGCTCCCCCCGAAGATTGTACCGCCATCGTCATCCGCATCGGTGGTGAACCGACCGGCACCGCAGCCCGCCTTGAAAAATGGGCCTACGTGGAGACAGAACCGGAAGAACAGCCTCTATCAACGCCGCCATCGCAACCCCGCCCATTTGCCTCCACGTCACCGGCCAAGGAGCCTGTTCGCCACCCGATGCCCGTGCAAGTGGACGCCGAAGCCGAATTTGATCAAACCGAACTTGAGACCGAAGAAGCGACACCGTTTACCTCCTCTCCGTCCCCTTCCAGGAGCACTCAAACCGCACAAGCGGGTGACAGGGGATGGTGGCGACAGCATGTCTTGCCTGCACTGGCCAAGATCGGCCAGGGAGTACGGACACTGGGCGAGCGAATTCTGCCGGACCACCAGCCGGGCAGCGAAGCCCAACGCGCCCGTCGGCGCAGTGCTGCGCGTCGACGGCATCGGCGCGCAGCCCAACCGCAGCTTCAAGCCTGGATCGCCGCAGCCATTGCCATTCCCATCCTGATCTTGCTCTTTGTTTTCGGCTTTTCATGGTATCGCCAATGGTCGCAAAACGCACAATTTAATGCCCGCTTAGAAGCCCTCAAAAGCAAACGCGACATCGCCTTGAGCCAGGGTGAAAGCCCCATGATCGCGCGCGACACCTGGAAAGAAGTGCTCGCCCTCGCCGCCGACGCCGAAGCGATCCGGCCTGGCGACGCCCAAGTGGCCCAAATTCGCGCTCAGGCCGAAAGCGAGCTGGACCGCATTGACGGAATCAGGCGATTGGGGCAAGCCTTCAAGCTGTACGAGTATACCGAGTCGGCCATCTCCTCCGGGCGAGTCATCGTTGCCGGCCTCGACGTGTACGTGCTCGACCGGGGGGCGGGCATTGTCTACCACCATGCGCTCAACGACACACGCAACGCCCTGCGTAACCCGACCGCCCAACAGATGTTATTACGTCGTGGACAACCAATAGAAGGGAACAATGTCGGCCCGCTGATCGACATGGTCTGGATCAAAGATGGCGGCGAACGTCAGGCCGGCGCATTGGCCATTCTCGACGCCAATGGCCTGTTGCTTGAATACGACCCGACATGGGACCGGTTTAGCGTGCAAAAGATGGGGGGGATGACCAACTGGCGGAATCCGGTGGTCCTGAATGCGTACGATTCGAACCTGTACCTGCTCGATTCACAGGCCGGTCAGGTGTTCAAGTATTGGAAACAGCAATACGGCAACGAACCGACGCGCTGGCTCACCCAAGAAGGGGCAGACCTGAGCAAGGCCATCGACATGGGCATCGACGGCCACATCTATATTCTGCACAACGACGGCCGATTGACCAAATACTTTGGCGGGCAGGCCGTTTCTTTTGCCGTCACCCGCATGCCCCTGCCACTGGCCCACGCCGATGCGTTGTACATGGATGTCGAAGAAGTGGCCCAATACCTTTACATCGTGGACAGCGCAGAAGGCCGGTTGGTACAACTGAGCCGCGAAGGGGCTTTTGTGCGCCAGTTCAAACCTGCACGTGGACAAGAAGCCGTTTTCAATCGTCTGGTGGGGATTTTTGTCGATGAAACCGGCGGCAAACTCTACTATTTGACTTCAAATGCACTGTACGTTGCCGAGTTACCCACACTGCCCTGACAGGCCAAACCGGTCGAGACAGGAGCATCAACCTCGATATGGCGACCGGGTTGGAACCTATAAAACGTAACCGACGCATCCCTATGCGTCAAAACGTAGCCGACGCATCCCTATGCGTCAAAACGTAGCCGACGCATCCC
>Ga0209101_1000752_pt1 | contig 25977 bp, 21 predicted proteins | sample ConPoolayeCmetaG_FD_185481 | JGI IMG/M metagenome (GOLD analysis project Ga0209101, IMG submission 185481) | Hot spring microbial mat communities from California, USA to study Microbial Dark Matter (Phase II) - Cone Pool mat layer C metaG... ...
CCGCCACCCCCGCCGGCCGTGCCGCCTGCTGCACTTCGCCCCGCTGTCCGTCGCCAAGGGCTTCGACGACCTGCTCGTCGCCGCCGCGCAGCTCCGCCGCCAGGGACTCACGTTCGAGTTGATCGCCGCCGGCCCCGTCTGCGGCGCGTCTCCGGCCGCGTGGCGGGCCCGCGCGGCCGAACTCGGACTGCGCGAACGCGTTCGATTCATCGGTCCTGTTCCGGAATCCGCCCGCTGCAAGCTCCTGGCGGCGGCGGACGTGTTCGTGCACGCGAGCCACAACGAGGGCCTGCCCAACGCCATCCTCGAGGCGGCCGCCGCCGGGCTGCCCGTCGTCGCGACCGCCGTGGGGGCCCTGCCGGAAATGGCCCCCCCGACCGGCGACGCGCCGGCGCTGGTGCCGCCCCGCGATCCCGCCGCCCTCGCCGCCGCACTCGAACCGTTGATCGTCGACCCGCGGCGGCGCGCCGCCGCCGCCGCCGCGTGGCACGCCTGGGTCGCCCGGCATTGCGCGCCGGCAATCGTCGCCGACCGCGTCGCCCAGGTCTACGAGCACGCGCTGGGCCACGCCGCAGCGACCGGCCGAGCCACCCGGCCGCAGCCGCCGCGGCCCGCAGCAGTTCCGCCGCGCACCGCGGCACCTCCCGGCCTGATCTACTCCGCAACGGGGGTCACACGATGATCCGTACACCCGAGTGGTTCGTACGACACATCACGTTCCCGCTTCACGAGCGGGCCTGCGGGCGCGACACGCTCCACCAGATGCGTCGCTTCGCCGCCGACCTGCGACTGCCCCCCGACGCGCTCGCCGACCTCGCACGCCGGCGCCTGCAGCGGCTGCTCGCCTTCGCCGGCCGCGAACTGCCCTACTACCGGCGGCTCTTCGCAGCCTGCGGGGTACGCCCCGAACAGGACGATCCGTACGCCGCCCTCCAGCGCCTGCCGGTGCTCGACAAACCGACGGTGCGAGCCAGCGCCCGGGACATGACCTGGCCCGCGGTCCCCGGCGGCCTGCGGCCCGCGGTCACCGGCGGCACCAGCGGCGACACGCTCAGCTTCTTCCTCGACCGGGCGCACCACGCCCGCAACATGGGCGCGCGGCTGACGCTGCATTCCAAGCTCGGTGTGCGCCCGGGCGACCGGCGGTTGTACCTGTGGGGCTCGCGCATCGAGTTGCGGCGCGGTCGCTGGAAGCGGCTTCGCGACATCTTGATCAACGAGCGTATTCTCGACGCCTTCGAAATGCCGCTGCGGCGGATGGACGCCTACCTCGACTTCATCCGCCGTTACCGGCCGCGCCTCGTGTACGGCTACGGGACCGCCCTGGCGCTGCTCGCGCGTCACGCGCTCCGGCGCGGCGGCCCGCCACTCCCGGCCCCGCGCGCCGTCATCCTGACCAGCGACATGACCTCCGCCGACGACCGCGCCGCCGTCCAAGCGGCCTTCGGAGCGCCCGCGCTCAACGAATACGGCAGCCGCGAAATGGGCATCATCGCGCACGAGTGCCTGCACGGCGCCCTGCACGTGCTCACCCCCCTCGTGCACGTCGAAATCCTGCGCGACGGCCACCCCGTGCCTCCCGGCCAGCCGGGCCGGATCGTCTGCACCAACCTCGCGGGTCGTGCGCAACCGCTCATCCGCTACGCCCAGGGCGACTTCGGCCGGCTGCTACCCGAACCGTGCGCCTGCGGCAGCCCGCTGCCGGTTCTCCGACTCGAGCACGCCCGGACGAGCGGTTTTCTCGTGCTTCCGGATGGACGCGTGTTCGTCGACCATGTGGTCTCCTGGCGGACGCCCGTCGACCCCTCGATCGTCGAATACCGGGTTTATCAACGCGCGCTGGACCGCCTCGAGGTGTTCCTCGTCGTCGACGAACACTTCACCGCGGCGGCGTCCGAGCGGTTGCGCGCCCGCTACCGCGAGTACTTCGGCCCCGACATCCACGTGAGCATCCGCGTCGTGGATCGGATCCCGCCCGATCCCTCCGGGAAACGCCGGTTCTTGGTCTCAGACCTGTGCCCGGCCGACCTCGACCCCCTCACGCGTACGTTGCTTACGCCCGGGCCGCTGCACGTACCCGTCAGTCCGGCCGAGGAACGGCGATGATCCGTACACCTGAGTGGCTCGTACGATACATCACCTTCCCGCTTTACGAGCGGGCCTGCGGGCGCGACACGCTCCGCCAGATGCGCCGCTTCGCCGCCGACCTGCGACTACCCCCCGACGCGCTCGCCGACCTCGCACGCCGGCGCCTGCGGCGGCTGCTCGCCTTCGCCGGCCGCGAACTGCCCTACTACCGGCGGCTCTTCGCAGCCTGCGGGGTACGCCCCGAACAGGACGATCCGTACGCCGCCCTCCAGCGCCTGCCGGTGCTCGACAAACCGACGGTGCGAGCCAGCGCCCGGGACATGACCTGGCCCGCGGTCCCCGGCGGCCTGCGGCCCGCGGTCACCGGCGGCACCAGCGGCGACACGCTCAGCTTCTTCCTCGACCGGGCGCACCACGCCCGCAACATGGGCGCGCGGCTCGCACTGCATCAGAGCCTCGGTGTTCAGCCGGGGGACCGCCGTCTGTTCCTCTGGGGCTCGCCCATCGAGGTGCAGCGCTCCCCCTGGCGCCGCGTGCGCGACATCCTGCTCAACGAGCGCATCATCGACGCCTTCGACCTGCCGCCGGCCCGCCTGGACGCGTACCTCGACTTCATCCGCGCGTACCGCCCGCGCCTCGTGTACGGCTATGGGACCGCCCTGGCGCTGCTCGCGCGTCACGCGCTCCGGCGCGGCGGTCCGCCGCTCCCCCCGCCACGGGCCGTCATCCTGACCAGCGATGAAACCTCGCCCGACGACCGCACCGCCGTCCAGGCGGCCTTCGGAGCGCCCGCGCTCAACGAATACGGCAGCCGCGAAATGGGCATCATCGCGCACGAGTGCCTGCACGGCGCCCTGCACGTGCTCACCCCGCTCGTGCACGTCGAGATCCTGCGGGACGGCCGCCCCGTCCCGACCGGCGCGTCGGGTCAGATCGTCTGCACCAACCTCGCCGGCCGTGCCCAACCGCTCATCCGCTACGCCCAGGGCGACTTCGGCCGGCTGCAACCCGAACCCTGCGCGTGCGGCAGCCCGCTGCCCGTGCTGGTCCTCGAGGGCGCTCGCAGCAACGGGTTCATCGTGCTGTCAGACGGCCGCCTGTGCAGCGACCACGTGCTGATGTGTCCGACCCGCGTCGATCCCAGCATCGTCGAATTCAAGGTATTCCAGCATGCGCTCGACCGCTTCGAGGTGCTTCTGGTCGTCGACGAACGTTATACGCCCACCGTGGCCGAGCGGCTCCGCCGAAAATACCGCGACTACTTCGGCCCTCGGGTTCAGGTCGGCGTCCGGCTCGTCGATCGCATTCCCCCGGACCCGTCGGGGAAACGCCGGCGCTTCATCTCCGCCGTGCCCACGGCGGACCCCGGTCCGCAGGCCGGCGCAGCGGCGTCGCGCCGGATCACGGCTGCGCGGTGAGCCGGAACCCCGGCAGCGGTCGCTCCGCCCTCACTTGCGCCAGCACCGCCGCCGCCGTGTCGAACCGGAACTCCCGCAGCAGGCGTAGCAACCGCGGCCGCGTGTGCCGCAGGTTCAGCCGGTGTCGCCGCTCGGCGAGCCAGCCGGCGGGCAGCCGCGGCTGGTCCGGATCCAGCTCCCAAGGGTGGAAGTACAACATCGCGGGCTTCCCCGCCCGCACCCGGGCCGCGAGCACGCGTCGGAACACCGCGTACGGCCACAGGCGGAAGTACCCGCCGCCTCCGAACGGCAGCCGCAGCGGCCCCAGACGCACCGTCAGCGGCGGGAACTCGACCAAAGTCGCGCCGCCGGCGGCCACGATGTGAAACGGCTCCGTCGGTGCATCCGGCACGCCGTAGCGGTCGTGGTGAATTGGGAACACGCTGGCGTCGTAATCGAACCCCGCCTCGATCAACACGTCGAGCGCCCAGGCGGTCGCGCGCGTGAGAGAAAAGGTCGGCGCGCGATACCCCCGAGGCCGCACGCCCACGCATTCGCTGATGCGGTCCAGCGCCCGCCGCAGATCGTCGCGCAGCGCCGCCGGCGTCAGGCGGGCCAAGTGCTCATGCGCGGCACCGTGGCAGGCGATCTCGTGGCCCTCCCGGGCCAGGTCCCGCAGGACCCCGCCCACGTCGTCGAGGGTGTCGGCAAGCACGAAGAAGGTGGCCCGGTTCGCCGTGGCCGCCAACTGTTCCCCCAGCCACTCCAGGCACGGCCGGACCCGCCGCTTCATCCGCCCCCTTTCCGAACGCGCGACTCGCCCCGCGAACACCTCGCCGTGGAAGTACTCTTCGACGTCGATCGAAAGCGCCGTCCGACGGACCCGCGCGGCCTCCGTCGGAGGCGCCGGGATGGGCGGCACGGCAACGAGCGCGGAGCGCGACACCTCCGGGTTATCGGCAGATCGCCAACGGCGGTGTCGAGGACGTCGGGCCGGAGCGGGCCTCCGCGCAGCCGGAGCGGGCCTCCGCCAGGCCGCCGCGGGCCGCCGCCGGGCCCTCCGCGGCATGAAGCGCAGATTCGGCGCCTCCGCTTTGCACCGGCCGGGCCCGCGGGCACCGCCGCGGTTCCGGTTCGCCGGCACGCCGGCCCGCGCCGTTGGACTGAGCGCGCGGCACGCCGGACGGCGATGTTAAGGGCATGGTGCCACAGCGCAGCTCAGCCCTGGAGGAGGGCGCGACGCCCCGGGGGCTTGTCGCCCTACGCACGGCGCGTCCGCCGCCCGCGGCGTTTTCGCCTGTGAACCAGGCCGCGCTGCCGTCCACGGCGGACCTCCCGCCCCGTCCCGAACTCCGTTGCGGGCGCTGCGGCGGTCGCGTCGACGCCGTACCCCCGCATGGAGATGCCCGCTGCCCCCGCTGTCGCCACCGTGTGCGGGTGCCCCGCACCATCGTGGTCGTGTGCGATTCGTGCGGACAGTCGCAGGCCGTCCCCTGGGCTCGCCCGCGGGGCGTCGGTCCGGCCGAGCCCCTGGATCTCCGGCGCTGCAAGGTCTGCGGCCGCACGCTCGTGCTGACCCGTGTGATCCTGCCCCCGCGCCACCCCCGGCCCCGGCATCACGGCCGACCGCACAGCCACAATCCGCGCGACAGCGCGGCCTGGACCGTGCTCGTCATCGCCCTGACGCTGATCATCACGGTGCTGTCCGTCACGATCCTCTAGCACCGCGGGCCTCAACCCGCCCGGGCGGCTCCCGCCGCGCAGCCGGCCGCCCGCTGCGCCGCGCGCACCGGCGTCGGCGCTCCGGCGGGCCCGGTCGGCGTCCCGCCGGCGCCCATGACCAGCTCCGCCAGCTCGGCCACGCGCCGGTCCCAGCCCTCGTCGCGCACGAGTGCCTGCCGGTCCGCCGCGCGTCCGCCGCGCGCCAGCTCCAGCGCCCGCTGACACGCCGCGAGAAACTCCGGCAGCCGCGCGGCCGTTTGAACGGCGGGGGCATAGCGGAGGACCTCGCTCAGCGGTGCGGACACGACCGGCAGGCCGGCGGCCAGGTACTCCCGCAGCTTGATCGGATTGACGGCGCGGACGAGCCGGTTCATCCGGAACGGGATCAGCCCCACGTCGAAAGCCGCGCAGTACGCCGGCAACAGTTCGTACGGCCGACCGCCCAGCAGGTGCACGTTCCGCAGCCCGGCCAGGGCGTCCGTTCGGCACCGGACGTCCCCCACCAGCACGAACGTCCACGTCGGGCGGGCCCGCGCGGCCGCGGCCAGGAGGTCGAGGTCCACGTAGTCGCTGACCAGCCCCATGTAGCCCAGGACCGGGTGCGGCAGCGAGCGAACGTCCGCCGGCAGCCGGTCCCGCGGCCAGGTCGGCGCGGCGGCGAAGTGCTCGAAGTCCACGCCGTGCGGCACCAGGTGCACGGCAGGGTGGCGCGTCCGCCGCTCCTCGTACAACCGGGACGACGTCGTGATCACCACATCCGCCGCGGCCAACGTCTGCGCCTCGAGCTGCTCCATCAGCGCCGTGTTGAACCCCGAGAAGGCCGCGAAGTCATCCACGCAGTAATAGACGAACCGCTCGGCCGGCAGGTACGGCAGCAGCTCCGGCACGTCCGGTGTGAACAGCCACACCTGCACGGGGCGCGACGACCGGCGCCGCAGTGCCGCGCGCACCCACCGGGCCAGCAACCAGGCGTTCACCCGCCGCGCTAGTCGCAGCTCCGGCAACGGAATCACCGGCGGCGAGAGCACATCGAGGCCCGGCTGGACCGCCTGAACGCCCGCCCAGACGCGCCGCAGCCGCCGCAGAGCGAGGCCGGCGTCGGAGCGCGAGAGCCCCGGCCGCCGCGACCCGTGGAAGTTCACCCACACGACGTGGTTGTCGGCCGCCAGCCGCCGCATCACGTGGTGCTTGCTCGTCGGGTGGTCGTACCAACTGCTGGCGACGCACACGATGTTGCGGTCGCGTATCATGGTCGCCCCACCACCGGCGTCCGCAGGCGGCGGGGCCCGGCCGGGTCGCACACGGACCCGCTCAGGACGGCAGGCGGCCCGGCCACCGCCGCCAAGTAACCGTCGAGCACCGCACGCAAGGCGGCGGTGCTGTAGTAGCGCTCCGCCGTGGCCCGGGCCCGCGCGCCGATCGTCCGCGCCCAGGCGTCATCCCGCAGCAGGCGCACGACACCGGCCGCGAACTCCGCGGGCGCCGTGGCCACCACGAACGGCGGCGGGTCGTCATGGTCGATCCCGGCCGCCGTGTCCGCGGTCACCACCGCCGGTCGGCCGGCCGCCAGCGCCACCAGCACCTTGGACTGCACCCCGATGTCGCCCACGACCGGGTTCACGAAGACCCGCGTCAGTGCCAGGTACGGACGCACGTCCGGCACGTAGCCTGTCACCGTGACCCCGGGCACCCGCGCCCAGGCGCGCACAGCGGCCGTCGGCCGGCTGCCGACGATGAGCCACCGCGCGGCGGGCACTGCCGCGCGGATCCGCGGCCAGACGCGTTGCCCGAACCATTCCACCGCGCGGACGTTGGGCGGGTAGAACATCGAGCCGATCAGGCTGACGACCGGTTCCGCCGGCAGCGCCTCGTGCCCGACGTAGTCGTCGAGATCGACCGTCGTCCGCAGGACGCCCGTCGGGCAGGCCGGATGACGCCGGGCGAACTTGCGTCGCTCGCGCTCGTTGACCAGCAGACACAGCTCGTGGTCGGCGACGGCCGCCCGTTCAAGTTCCGCCACGCGGCGGGACTCCAGCGCGTAGAACCACCGGGCCGGGGGCCAGGTGCGGCGGGCGTACAACGCCCACTTGTGGCTGTCCACGTCGCCCAGGTCGAGGATGCGGCGCGGGATCGGCAGATCGGCGACCGCGGGCGCGATCGACGACGAGTACGTGATCACGGCGTCGAAACCGGGGTGGTGCGACCATTCGCGCAGGCGGGCGCGCAGCGCCGCGTCGCCGAAGTACCCCGCGGTCACGCTGCGGCCCCACGCCAGTCCCAGCGCGCCGCGCAGCAGGCGGTGCCACTCCGGCGTCACGCAGCAGAACACGTCGCGGCACAGCCCGCGCACCACCGCCACATGCTCGGGCGCGGGCGGCGCCGCGTCGGCCGCCGCCAGCCACACCTCGTGCCCCGCGGCCAGCGCCCGCAAGAGGCCCCACGAACGCAGCGTGTCGCCGCGGTGCGGCGGATACGGAAACCGCGGAGTCACCAGCAGGATCCGCACGCCGCCCTCACCCTGGAAGAGACCGCGCCAACCACGTGCCCAGCACCCGCGTCAGCCCCAGCGGCAGCCGCCGCCACACGCGCCGCGCCAGCGCGAAGCGCGGACTCGACGGCTTCAGATCCGGCGCCCGCCGTCCCGCCGGCACATACCGCTGGTAACCCAGCGCGCGCGGTTCGAAGCCCTGGTTCTTCTTGAAGCCCACCGCGCCGGCGTTGTCCGCCCGGCTGCGCCCGTAGTCGAAGGTCCGCAGACCGGCCGCCACGGCCCGCTCCATCACCGACCAGTACAGCAGGTTCGCCGCGCCGTCCACCCGGCCCAACTCGTCAGCCCCGAGCACATACGGCATCACCGTGTCGCGAAAGACGAGGCTGATCGTGCCCACCACCGGTCGGCCCCCGTGCAGCGCCGCGGTCACCCACAGCCGGTCGCCCAGCCGTGCGGCGAGTTCCTCGAAGAAGGCCAGCGGGTAGTTGATCGACGCAATGCGTCGCATGCTGCGGCAATAAAGCTCCCAAACCGGCCGCAGCAGGCCCGGGTCGTGCCGGATCTCCACCCCGTCGCGGTCGCGCGCGTGCCGCGCCGCGGCGCGGGCCCGCTTGGGGAGGAACGCGGCCACGTCCGCGACGCGGTCCGGCAAGTTCCGCACGAAACCCAAATAGCCCGCGACGTCCTCCAGTCCCGGGCAGCGCGGCTCCGCCGAGCGCAACTCCAGCACCCGCGCCCCCAGTTCGTCGGTCATCCGGCAGGCCGCCTCCGTCAGGGCCGCGATCGCATCCGGGTCGTCGCCGACGATCCCACCGTAGGTCCCGTACGGCACGCTGACCAGCAGCCGCCCCCCGAGCAGGCTGTCCACCTGCATGACGGGCAGCACGCCGACGAGCGCCACGCCACGCCACGCCAGCAGGTGCCGCGGGGCGTGTCCGAACACCGCGGTCACGGCCCCGCTCCAGTCCGGATGCTGAAAGATGCTCGCGTCCGGGCGGGCTTCGACGAACCGCGCCCACGCCGCCTGCGCGGCGGCGTCCGCGCCGCTGGAGATGCGCAGCACCGTCGGCGAGACGGTCCGCGGCGCCCCGGCCCGTCGCGGTTCAACGCCGGCCGTAGTAGTACGAATAGTAGTGGTCATAGTAGCGCCCGCTGTGTTCACGGAAGCGCGACAGAATGCAGCCGAGAATGCGGACGTTGTTGGCTTGCAGCGAGCGCACCGCGATCTGCACCGTCGGTTCCGGCGTGCGCCGCATCTCGATCACCAGCAGCGCCCCGTCCGTGTTCGGCGCCAGGAGACAGACGTCCGAGACCGTGGTCACGGGGGGGGTGTCCAGAAAAACGTAGTCGTAGCGGGCCCGCAACGCCGCCACGACGGCCGCCGTGCCGGTCGCGCTGAGCAGCTCACCGTACGCGGCGTTGCGCACCTCGCCGGCCGGCAGGATGTGCAGGTTCGGAAGCGGCGACGGCTGCACGGCGTCGGCCAGCGTCGCCTCCCCGCTCAGGACGTCCGCCAGGCCGGGGCGCGGCGCGATGCCGACCATCCGGGCCAGAGAGGTCCGTCGGAAGTCCGCGTCGGCGATCAGGATGCGATGCTCCCCGCCCTCCGCCATGATGAGCCCGAGATTGAGCGTCGAGACGCTCTTTCCCTCCTCCGGCACGCTGCTGGTAATCGCAATGACCTGGTGCGCCCGGGCCGTGTTCATGGTCAGCAGCCGGGCCCGGATCGCGCGGTACTGCTCGCAGATCCCCGTGAAGCGGTCGTGAAACGCAATGATCACCGGATCCACGCGCCGCGCATCCCACTCGACGGTGCGGCCGTCGGCCGGCAGCGGGCCGTCGTCCACCGGCGGTGCGGCAACGAACCCGGAGGGTGCGTCGCCCGATGCCGCCACCCCCGCCGCCGCGTCGGCGTCGTCCCGGGTCTCCTCCGGCGGCGGACGGCCGGCGTCGGCCCCCCCGCTCGCCGGCGCGCCGGCCGGGCCACCCAGGACCTTCTCCATGACGCGGGTCATCGAGCTCACGGGCCGCACCTCATGTCGTCGACGGACCGGACGGCAGCACGCCGGAGATGCCGATGGCGTTGAGCACCCGGTCGACGCGCTGGATGGCGCTCCGGTGGAGCCCCGGCGCCGCCAGGCTCGTATAGGCCAGGGCCGCGCTGCCCGCGAGCGCAAGCAGCAGCATCGCCGCGGCCGGCACCCACACGACGCGCGTGATCAGCCGCCGGCGGCGTTCCTGGGGGGTCGGAATCACGCCGATGCTCTGGAGCACCGGTACGCCCAGTGACCGGGCCACTTGCCCAGCCGAGCGGAACGAACGATCGAACAGCTCGGCCAACGCGATCGCCAGCGCCGCGGCCGCCAGTCCAAGCCCGGCGCACACGGCCAACACTGTCGCGACGCGCGGCTTGGTCGCGCGGTTGACGTCCTTGGGCTCCTCCACCAGCGCGAACTGGGTCCCGCGTTGCCCGCTTTCGGCCGCCAGGACGCGGTCGAGTTGCGCTAGATGCTGCGTCCAGATAGCCAGTTCGGTCGTGGTGGTCTGCCGCCGGTCGCGGAGACGGCGGTATTCGTCGCCACGCCCCACGAGCTGTTCGTACAGGCCCGTGTAGCGCTCGACCCGTCGCGTGGACTCCGCCAGCCGCTCCCGCACGGCGTCAAGCTGGCGCCGCAGAGCGTCCAGCTCCATCACCACCCGCTGGCGTTGAGCCTGCCACTCGCCGGACGGGGCCGGCGACCGCGGGGCGGCCAGGCCGGGCACCGGCATGCGCCGCAACGAATCCCGCAGCGTCCGCAGCTCGTTCAACTTGGTCAGTCGGGCCACCACCTCGGGGTGCTGATCCGTCATCCGCCGCACGGTCATCAGCTCCAGCAGTTCGGCCTGCACCTTGTCGATCGCGGCGCTCAGCGCCGGGTCGACCGGCGGCGCGGCCGCGGCCGGAGCGGACGTCGCACTGGCGTCCACTGCGACGGCGGGGATCATCTGCAGAAACCGCTCCCGGGCAGCGATCTCGGCTTCCAGCTCCGCGTGTCGCTGCGCGACGTTGGCGTGCTGCGTGCGGACCTGCTCGAGCCGCAACCCGACGGCGGACAGGTCGGTGGGGTCGAGTCCCGGGTCGTCTTCGAGCCCGGCGCGGACCGCCGCGTCGGCGGCGCTCGCCGCCTCCTGAAGCCGGGTCACCTCGCTCAGGAAGAAGGCCCGGGTCCGGACCAGGATGTCCCGGATGCGGGCCCGCATGTCCTCGATGTAGTTGTCGCGCAGCGCCACGACCATGCCGCGCGCGACCGCGGGGTCGCTCGCGGTGCACGTCAACTGGATCGTGTCGAGCGCGGGGGTGCTATGGATCAATTGCAGCCGCGCCTTGAGTGTGTAGCGGGCCAGCAGCTCGTCCAGCCCGCGGCGCTCCTGCTCGGACAGCGCCCCCTCCGCCGCATACTGGTCCGCGGGCAACAGGCCGGCACGAACGGCCGCCCGGACCAGCGCCCGCGACCCGGTCATGTCGAGCGCCATGGTCGTCTTGAGGTGCTCGAAGCTGTACGGCGAGTTGCTCTGGATCAGATTCTGAAGCACCACGTCGTCGCGTCGCTCGAAGATGGTCGCGGCCAAGTACTCCCGCGGCAGGTACTGGCTGTACCAGAACGCCAGGGCCCCCACTGCGCACAGGCCGACCAGCGCCAACCGCCAGCGGTAGCGCACGATGCGCACGCACTCGCTGAGCGTATTGCGAAGGTCCTCGAACGCCTGGCCCTGCTGCGTCGTCATGGTCCTGCCACGCTTAGCGGCGCCACCGCCGCCGCGGCGCGTCGTCGTCGAGATCTTCGTACGTCTCGTGCGCGTTGATCGTCTCGGCCGGCGCGCTGTAGGTCCGCAGGGCCGGCTCCAGCGGATACAGCAGCTCCCGCAGCCGCAGGCCCACCCAGCCCAGCGGCGTCGGCGGCACCTCGATGATGTCTCCCTCCTGGAGCAGGATGTTCTGCGACGCGTCCCCCGTCGCAATCATGCGGTCCAGATCAACGACGATCGTCTTCCGCTCGCCGCCGGGCCCTTCCGGTCGCGTGACCCGCACCTGCGACCGCCACGCGATGAACGTCGGCCGCGCTTCCGCCAGCGCCATCAGCACCGTGTCCCGCCCGGTGAAGGGCTTCGGTCCGGGCGCCTCCACCTGCCCGAATACGTAGTAGAACTGGCTCCGGTAGCTCGCGACCTCGACCACCACCTCGGGATCCACGTAGTAGCGCGAAAGTTGCGCCTTCAGTTTGTCGGCAATTTCCTGGGTGCTCAGACCGGCCACGTCCACCTCGCCCAGCAGCCGCAGAACGACCTTCCCGTCGGGGCGCACGGTCTGAGCGATGCCGTCCACCTCCTCGGCCCCGGGGGCGTGGATCCGGATCGCGTCGGGCGGCTGCACGACGTACCGTCCCGCCGAGACATCCGCCTCGTGCGCACGCAGAAACGCCACCAGTTGCTCGTGCGCCGTGCTCGCACAGCCGCTCAACAACGGAAAAAAGGCCGCACAGGCGAGCGCCCATCCCGCCGAGGCCCCACCCGCCGTCCGACCGTGCCGCACCGCCCATACCGGTCTGCTACAAGTCATCGCGACATCGCCTCGAGGACCGGGCCTGCGAAACTCCGCCGTCGGGTCGGGTGAATCGGACCCGGCGTCTCCGACAAGAGTTATCGTCCGAATCCCCCCGCGCATGAAATCAGCTCCCCCCAACGAGCATTTCCCGGTCCCCCGCCCGGCCTCCCGTCGAGGTTCACCCCGCAAGTCGCCGATAAGCCTGCTGAGGTACCGTCGGCTTGAGTCGTGGCATGACCGCCTACCAGTTTTTCGGACTGCGCGTCGCCCCGTTCGACGGCCGCCCTGACCCGCGGTTCTTTTACCGCGCGTCCGGCCACGCCGAGGCCCTGGCGACGCTCCAGTACGCCGTCCATGCCGCCAAGACCGCCGTCGTGCTGCTGGGCGATTCCGGCACCGGCAAGAGCCTCCTCGCCCGCCAGCTCGCGGACGAGCACGCCGCGCGCCGGACCTGCGTCTGGGTGCACGGCATCGGTCAGCCCCCCGACCACGTGGAGGTGACCGTCTCGCCGCCGCGCAGCGAAGACCCGACCGGCCTCGGCACGGTCGAACGTCCCCTGCGCGAATGGTGGCGTCAACCCGGGTCCGCCGGTGACGGCACGCTCGTGCTGGTGGACAACGCCGACGGCCTCAATGAGACGCATTGGAACGAGATCGTCGGCATCGTCACTCGCGATCAGATCGCTGGCTGCCCTTTCACGGTCGTGTTGTTGGGATTGCCGACGCTGGCCACCACCCTCGCCGCCGGCCGCCTCGCCCGTCTGCGGCGCCGCTTGTTCCGCACCGTCATGCTCGGGCGTCTGTCGGCGGACGAGACCCGAGCCTACATCGCACACCGGCTGACCGTGGCCGGCGGACTAAATGTCAACGCCATCTTCACCGCGTCGGCTCTAGACCTGGTGCATCGCCTGACCGGCGGCAATCCCGCGCTGATCAACCAGGTTTGCGACAACGCCCTCATCGACGCGTTCGGCGATGAGCGCCGACAGATCGACGTCGCGCACATCGTCGGCACGATCCGCGCCATCACCGGCGGACTGGTGCGCCAGTCTCTGCTGCCGCCGCCCTTGCGGAGCGCGTCCGGCGACAACGGCACGGCAGCCGCCCGGACCGACATCCGGGGCGCCGCGCCGAGCGTCGGCACGCCCCCGGTGGTCGAGCACCCCGCCGCCGACATCGTCATGACGGCGCCCGCCGGGGCCGCCGGCGAGCACACGCTTGACCAGCGGATCCGCGTGCTCGAGTCGAACCTCAATCAGGCGCTGGCACGGATCCGCACGACGCGCCGGACCGCTGTGCCGCCGGAGCCCCCGCCCGCCGGCCCGGATCGCGCCGACAATGCGCCGGCGGTCGTCCACGTCGACGCCGAAGTGCTCGACACCCGGCCGCAGTAGCACCCGCCCCGGCGGCTAATCGGATCGGCCCCCCGGCGGGCGGTACGCATCCAGGAACCGCAGATTCCCTTCGAGAACCCCCGGCGTGCGCCGTATTTCCGCCGGCGTCAGCCAGGCGATCTCCACAACCTCACGCGGATTCGGTCGCAACGGCGTGTCGTCCAGCTCGGCCCGCCACCAGTACAGCCGCAAACGCTTCTCCGGCTGCTCATCCTCCCACACGCACGCCACGGGCCGGATCCGCCCCCCGACTTCCTCCGCGAACTCCCGCACGAGCGCGGCCGCCTGCGACTCGCCGGGCTCCACCGCCCCGCCGACGAAACACCAGGCGCCGGGCGCGACCACGCCCGGCGCCCGTCGGACCATCAGGAACCGGCCGTCGCGCTCGACCACCGCCACGACACCATGCACGTAACCGTCGCCGACTGCTCCGCCCATGCGTACGCCCACAGGTCGCCGGCGTGGGGGCGGCGTCCCGAGTTCACCGCACGCTCACTTCGCGGGAACCAGCGTCGCGACCCATTCCTTCTGCGGGCCGACGTTCCAGACTTGCAGGATGCTCGGGCACATGCCGCACCCGCAGACCTTCGCCAAATGGTAGGTCCGCTCCTGATTGTCCTCGCCCTTGAACGTCACCAGCTCCTCTTTCGGGTCGTAGGTGTAGGTGCCCTTCATCTGCCTGCTCTTGCCCTGGTAGCTCACCTCCGCCGAGAACTTGCCGCCGGAGTGGAATGTGATCTTGCCCATCTCGAACTTGCCCCTCTCCGCGGGGGGCACGACCTCCCGCACCGTCCAGGTGCCCTGGAGGCTGCTGCATCCGACGACCGCCACCAGCAGACCCGCGACCAGACAGAGCGTTCCGAGTTTTCGCATGTGAAATCTCCATCGAAAGGGCCTGAGTGCCAATACCCGATGCGGGCGATTATTCTCTCCCGCCGGCCAAACGCAACCCCCGCGGTCGCCAGGCCCCCCGGGCCAACGCTATGCTCACCGCCATGGCGCGCGTCCGCATCCCCCTGCTCATTACGTTCCTCGGCCTCCCGGGAGTGCTCCTCGCGCCGCTCTGGCCGCTGGGCGGACTCGGCGCGGGTGAGGACGACGTCCTCCAGTACTATCCCGCGCGCCAATGGCTGCACGACACCGTTCGGGCCGGCCGGCCGCCCTGGTGGAACCCTTGGACGGGGCTGGGCCGGCCGTTCCTGGCCGATCCGCAGACGGCCGTGGCGTATCCGCCCACGTGGCTGTTCATCGCGCTGCCGCCGACCGTGGCGTACGCGGCGTGCCTCTGGCTGCACTACAGCCTCGCCGTCTGGGGCACGTATCGCCTCTGTCGCGCGCTGGGCCTGGCTCGTCTGGCCGCGCTCTTCGGGGGAGTCGCCTTCGCGTTCTGCGGCTTCATGCTCGCCCACCGCGCGCACTTCACGATGCTCTGCGCCGCGGCGTGGACCCCGTGCGTCTTCTGGCGATTTTTGCGCTACGCAGCGCTGCCCGCATCCGACCCCGTCGGCGTCCGCCGTCTGATCGCCGCCGCCGTCTCGCTCGCGCTCCAGTGTCTCGCCGGCCATATCCAGGTCGCCGCGCTGACGGGTTTGGGCGTGCTCGTAGTGCTGATCGCCTCCCCCATGCGCGCCGCGGCCCCCGACCGGGCGGGCCGGCTGCTGCGCGCCGCGCTGGCCGCCCTGTGCGCCGCCGGCCTGTTCGCCGTGCAGTGGCTCCCGACGGTCGCCTACCTCCGCGTCTGCGACCGGTCCGGGCGGACGTACCGCGACCTTGTCGAAAACAGTTGGCACCCTCTCTCGCTGGTGACGCTGATCACGCCGATGATCCCCGGCCAGCGCGTCCCGAACTTCTTTTCCGAGCCCTACTGGGGACCTTCCCACCAGGTCGAGCAGTTCGCTTACGCCGGCTGGCTGCCGCTGCTGCTCGCCCTGCTGATGGCCACGCGCCGCCCATTCGCTCAGAGCTACGCCGACTCCGTCCTCGTCCGTCCCGACGATCCCACGGCGCCGCCGGCGCCGGCCCCGCCCGCCCTCCACGTGATCGCCCAGCCGACGACGCCGCGCCGTCCGTGGATCGCCTTGGCCGTCTTTGCCGTCCTGCTGGCGCTTGGCGAATGGGGACCGGTCTGCCCGCTGCTCTTCTGGCTGCCCGGGGCCAACCTCTTCCGCTGCCCCGCCCGCGCCGTGCTGCTCCTGCATCTGGCCCTCGCCGTGCTCGCCGCGCTGGCCGTCCACGAGCTGTCCGCCGAGCCCAACCCGCTCCGGGCGCGCCTGCGCTCCGCCGCGCAGGCCTGGAGCCGTCGCCCGCTGCGCGCGGTGCTCTTGCTCGTCTCCGCCGCCGTCGGGCTGGCACTGGCGAGCGTCCCCTTCCTCGACGCCGACTCCCGCGCCGCCGCGCTGCGCTCCGTGCGGCCCTGGACGCCCGCCGTCTGGACGCCGGTCATCGTCGGCTTGATCTCCTTCGCCGCCTTGCGCGTGTTCGTCCACCGCTTTCCCGACCCACGACGGATCAGCGTGCCGCTGGCCGCGCTGGCGCTCGATCTCGGCGTCATCGGCTGGACCATCGACGTCCCGCGTTCCGCCCGCGCCCCGCAGGACCTGCTACATCCCCGCGCGCCCGCCGCGTGGATGGACCGCCTGCGCGAAACGCCGCATCGCCTGTGGACGGTCACCGGCCGCCACGGGCGTTACCCCGGCGAGTACGTGGCCCCGCTCGACAAGGCCGTCGCGAACACGAACATTCTGCGCCGCATCGCCTCCCTGACCGACTACGGCCCGCTCCAGCCGCGCGAATATGTGCGGTGGTTCGCGTTCAAGCCCTGGGGGGAGGCGGTCGAGGCGGAGCGCCTCCTCGCGGACACCCGCTGGATGCGCCTGTGCAACGTCGGCTGGGTCCTGCTGTGGGAGCCGTATTGGCCGGCGCCGGCCGACTGTACGCTCGTCGCGACACTCCCCGGCGGGGCGCGCCTCTATCGCAACCCACGCGCCGCCGGCCTCGCGTACCTCGCGGACCCCCTCGCCGGCCGCGTGGAGCAAATCGAACAAGCGGCCCCGCATACCCTCCGGATCGTGTCGCAGACGAATCCCCAGCGCTCCCCCGACGGCACGTTGCTCGTCGTCTCTCAGCTCGCGCTGCCGGGCTGGACGGCGACCGTCGACGGCTCGCCGGCCGAGATCGTCCGGGTCGCGGACCTCGTGCAGAGTGTCCGGCTCCCGGCCGACCGCGAGCGCGTCGTCGTCGAGCTGCGCTACACGCCGCCGGGGCTGGCGCTGGGCGGCGCACTGTCGGGCACGACGCTGCTTGTGCTGCTGGCCGGCGGACTGTGGGCCCACCGGGCGGCGCGCCGCGTCACCCCGGCCCCGGCAACGCCGCGGCCAGTTCCGCGATGAAGTCGGCGACCTCCGCCACCAGCTCGCCCCGCCCGGCGCCGCGATCCACCGCCGCGTTCATCCGCCGCACGATCGCACTGCCGACGATCGCGCCATCCGCCACCCGACACACCTCGGCCACGTGGGCGGGCGTGGAGATCCCGAACCCCACGCAGATCGGTTTTCCGGTGGCCGCTCGCAGCTCCCGCACGTGCGCGGCCAGGTCGTCCGGCAGCGCCGGGCGCTCACCGGTGACGCCCGCCAGCGACTGGTAATAGATGAACGGTTCGGACAGCGCCGCGATCCGGGCCTGCCGCTCCGGCGTGCTGGTCGGCGCGATGATCAGCACCAGCGGGCAGTCCTCTATGCGGCCGATTTCCGCCAGCTCGCCGGCCTCCTCCAACGCGAGGTCCGGCACGATCAGCCCCTCGACGCCCGCGCGGCGTAACTGCACGATGAACTGGCGCGGGTCCCGCCGGTAGACGATCGAATAGCTCACCATCGCCAGCAGCGGAACGCGCACCAGGTCCCGCGCGGCCGCCAGCGCCGCGAGCAGCGGATCGATCCGGAAGCCCGCCGCCAGCGCCCGCGAAAACGACGTCTGGATCACCGGCCCGTCGGCGATCGGGTCGGAAAACGGGATCCCCAGTTCCACGGCGGCACAGCGGTCCGCGTCGACGCTGCGCAGCAGCTCGATCGTCGTCTCCACGTCCGGGTAGCCCGCCGTGAAGTACGGCAGCAGAGCCCGCCGCCGGTCGGTGCGCAGTCGCTCGAACGCGGCCCGTATTCGGTTCATGCTGCTCAGTGTCGTCCTCCATTGGGCGGCCGCCCGGCGGGCGGGGCTCAGGCCCGCTTCTGGCGCGCGCCCTGCCCGCACCGCGTCGGCATCGCCGGGCCGGACACGCTCGACGGGCTCAGGCGCGTTTCTTCAGCACGTTCTGCTCGTACCAGCGGACCGTGTTCGGCACGCCGACGTCGTACGTGACCGTCGGCCGCCAGCCGAGCATCCGCCGGGCCTTCTCCGCCGAGAAATACGACCGCCGGCCCATCAGCCACACCGCATAGCGCGTGATGAACGGCGGCTCCTGCCACCGCAGCAGGTGGCCCAGGCACTCGAGCACGAACCCAACGCAGTAGGCCACCCGATACGGCACGTGCCGCCGGACCGGCGGCGCACCGATCGCGCGGGCCAGCAAGTCGAAATACTCCTGCTGCGTGATCTCCCCGTCGTTGCTGCAATTGAAGGCCTCGCCGTTGCAGTCCGGCCGCGCCGCCGCCGCGATCGCCGCCTCGGCGATGTTGCCGGCATAGACGACGTTCAGCCGATTGTCGCCGCGGCCCAGGATCTTCGCCCGCCCGGTCTGCACCATCCGATACAGTCGGGCGATGGTCGTGCGGTCGCGCTCCCCGTAGATCCACGCCGGCCGGATCACCGTCACCTCGATCCGCCCGGCTCGGTAGGCCGCCCACACGATCCGCTCGGCCTCCACCTTCGAACGGCTGTAATAGGCCCAGCGGTAGAGCTTGTAACCCAGCTCGAAGGTCTCGTCGACCGTCCCGTCCCGCGTGTGATAGCCGTAGGTGCTGATCGAGCTGATGTGCACGAAACGACGCACACCGGCCTCGATGGCGGCCTCCAGAATGTTCCGCGTGCCGTCGATCGTCACGCGCTGGAACTCCTCCCACGGCCCCCAGTCGCCGACGCGGGCCGCGGAGTGATACACCACATCCACGCCGGCGCACGCCGGGGCCAGCGACGCCGGGTCCGTCACGTCACCCTCGGCGAACTCCACACCCTGCGTCCGGAGCCAGCTCGTGTCGCTGCCTTTCCGCACCAGCGCCCGCACGGGCAGATTCCGCTTCCGGAGCTGCTCGACGATGTGGCTGCCGAGCAGCCCCGTCGCTCCCGTCACCAGGTTCATCCGTCTCTCTCGCTCCCGACGCCCGTCTCACCCGCTCGGGACGTCGCCCCAGTTAGCGGGGCTCTTTGAGCAACGCCAGCGCCTGATCCGCGATCTGCCCGGCCCCCACGCCGCAATACTCCAGCGCCTCCTCCGGCGTGCGGGTCGACTTGGGCATCCGCTGGCAGTGCACCGGCACGACCCGCAACCCACCGGCACGCGCCGCCAGCTCCGCCACCGCCGAACCGAACCCTCCGCCGTAGTTGTCCTCGGCCACGAGCGCCCGGCCGCCCGCCCGCTGAAGCGTTTCCACGAGCCGCTCGCCGTCCACCGGCAGGCAGTACAGGTCCACCACCGTCGCCCGGACGCCCTGGCGGGCCAGCAGCGCCGCCGCCTGGCGCGCCACATGAACCATGTAACCCGACGCCAGCAGCGCGAGGTCATCCCCGGTGCTCAGAACCTGAAAACCGCCGGGCTCGAACCTCGTCGCATCGTCGTACAGCAGCCCGACATCCGGCCGATGCGTCCGCATGTAGCACAGCCCGCGGAGCTGCGTCATCAGCCGCGTGCAGTGGTACGCCGCGACCGCGTCGGCCGGCTGGAAGAACCAGCACTGCGGGCTGCGGCGGTCGTCCGCGCGCACCGTCGTCAGCGCCCGGAAGAACGCGACATCCACCAGCCCCATCTGGCTCGGCCCGTCGGCCGCCAGCGAAACTCCGGCGTGCGAACCAACCAGCTTGATGTTCGCGCGCGAGATGTTCGCCAACTCGATCTGGTCGTAACCGCGCGCCAGGAACTTGGCGAACGAGTTAACAAAGGGGATGAACCCGGCCGCCGCCAGCCCCACCGCCGTCGACACCATGTTCTGCTCCGCGATCTTGCACTCGAAGAACCGCTGCGGGTGGGCTTGCGCGAAGATCTCCGTGAAGGTCGAGTTGCTCACGTCGCCGTCCAACGCGACCAACTGCGGCACGAGGTCCCCCGCCACCCTCAGCGCCGCTCCGTACGCCCGTCGCGTCGACAACTTCCCCTGTTCCAGCGCGACCCCCAGCCCGGCCGCCCGTAAGGCCGCGCTGCACGCCGGCCACTCCAAGGTCGCCACGTCGCCGCGCGCGATCGGCCGGCTCGCAGCCCCCGGCGAACGCGGCGTGCTGGCCGAACCCCCATTCCCGTGGGCCGCCACGGCACGGTCCAGCGACGCATACGCCGCGGGGAGGTCAGCGGTCGCCAACGGTTTTCCATGCCAGTTGCCCCGGAGAAGCTGCTCCACGCCCCACCCCTTGACCGTCTTCGCGACGATCGCGAGCGGACGCCGGTTGTCGCCGAACTTCGCAAACGCTCCCGCAATCGCGTCGGGGTCATGGCCGTCGATCGCCACCACATCCCAGTTGAAAGCTTTCAGTTTCGCGACCAGCGCATCCGCCGACTGCTGCCCCGACACCTCCGCCGCCTGCCCGTGACCGTTTGCGTTGAAGATTGCGCAGACGTTCGTCAGGTTGTAGTCGACGATGAAGTCCGCGGCCTCCCAAATCTGCCCCTCGCGCGCTTCGCCATCACCGATCACGCAGTACACCCGCCGCTCCGAGCCGTCGAGGCGCGCCGCCAGCGCCAGCCCGGCCGCCACGCTCAGCCCCATCCCGAGGCTGCCCGTCGCGGCGTCGAAGAACGGGAAGCCCTCTGCCGGGTTCGGATGCCCGTCCAGCACGCTGTCCCGGGCCCGAAGCTGGTCGACCTCGGCGGGCGTGAGACGGGCCGCCCCGTCACGCTCGAAGCCGACCGCTCCCCCCAGGTCCGCCCACGCGGCGTACACGATCGGCACGGCGTGGCCCTCCGAAAGCACCAGCCGGTCGCCGCTCGGGTGCCACGGATCGCCGGGGTCGTACCGCATCTGGTGGTACATCAGGTACGCCACCAGATGCGCCAGGGAAAGCGCGCTCGAGGGATGCCCTGAGCCCGCCACCGCGGTCATCCGCACCGCCAGTTTCCCGATCTCCGCCGCCTTCCGGTGGACCGCCGCCGCCACGCTCATCTCACTCGCCTCCGCAGGCCGGTTGTCGGCCGGGCTGGGTGTAAAGACCGTCAGGTTATCGCGACTCGGGGCGGGGAACAAGGCAGCCGCAGTCCCATTGGCGCACGGTCGGCCGATTGTCATACTGACGGGTCTGCGGCAGGAATCGGGCTGCCGGGCCCGAGCGGCGGCCGCGCAGACAGGATGGTTCGTGCATGCACTATCCGCATCGCCTCAGCAAGATCAAACGCCTCCGCAAGCACGGGTTCCGCGCCCGGATGCGCACCAGCAAGGGTCGCAAACTCCTCAACCGCAAGCGGCGCATCGGCCGCCGTGTCAACCTCGACGACCGTTGAGCGGCCTCAAGGGCCGGGACTGTCCGACCCGTTGCAAGCGGGGCCCGGCTGCGCATCCGACGGCACGAGCACCACGGGAGAAACAAGCCGCCGCATTCGCGTCCGTAGCTCAACTGGATAGAGCATCGGCCTTCGGAGCCGAGGGTTGGGGGTTCGAATCCCTCCGGGCGCGGTCGTCGCCGCCGGGACCGTCCGTCCGCGCGGTCAGCGGTCCCGGAAAGAAGGCGCATGCGGCACGCGGCACGCACGCCGGCAGCAGCCGCCGCGGGCGGGTCGCCGCGCGGTCGCGCAGCTCGTGGCTCTGGCCGTGTTTTCGACCGGACGGCCGACGTGGGCGGATCACCGCACGGTCGCAGCGCTCGTGGCCCCGGTGCGAACCCCGCCCGGTCATCCGATGATCCGCCGCCGCCGCTGCACGTAATCCCACACCACGAACCGCTCCAGCTCGCCCCCGGACACGAAAAACACCCGGCCGCGCGTGCTTTCCGCCAGCTCGTGCGCGAACCGCACGTCTTCCGTGCTCTGCGACCAGGAGCTGACCAGAAAGATGTTCAACGTGATGCCTTGGGCCCGGCACTGCCGCCCCTCGCGCAGCGTATGCTCGGCCGTGCGGGTGGTGGGCGGGTACAGCATGAAGAGGTGCCGGTCCTCGAAGTGGGCCGTCGGCAACCCGTCGGTGATCAGGATGATCTGCCGGTTCGGGGTGTCCTGCACCTGAAGGGTCTGCCGCGCCAGGCGCAGCCCGTGCTGAATGTTCGTGAAGTGCGGCGGCAGGAGCAGTTCGGAGAACTCCGGATCGCCCAGGTCCGCCCGCAGCCGCACGACCGGATCGTGGATGGTCACCGGGTGCGGCAGCAGATCGACGATCTCCGCGACGTGCCGCCGCTTCGCGAGCGTCGCGATCTCGAAGAAAAAGACCGCGTCGCCGGGGTACTCGCGGCAGATCAACCCGTGCAACGCCAGCGCCATCCGCTTCACGTGGACGTACGCCCCGCCCCAGCGCATCGAGCCGCTCATGTCCATCAGCACGGCCGTCGCGCATTTCGGCGTGTTGCGCGTGAGGTGAATCTCGAGATCCGCCGGCGTCGGGCGAACCCGGCCCGGCGGCCCGGCCGCGGCCCGCGCCGCCGGCGGCGCCTCGCGCAGCTCGCGCACCAGCGCGTTGACCACCGACGCCGGCACGTCGAGGTTCGCCAGCGAGTCACCGAATTCGTACGGCTTCGTCCGCTGAAGCTCGACGGCGCCCTCACCGCTCAGCTCGACGTTGTGCCGCCCGGACTTGGCCGCCTGAAGCGCGCTGAAAATCTGGTCCAGCAGCTTGCCCTGAAAGAGCCGGTACGCCTTCGGCGTCAGCTCCAGTCGCCCTTCGCGCTCCAGCAGGCCCTGACGCTCCGCCTCCTCCCGCAGGAGCTCCTGCACACGCCGCGCGAGCGCCTCCAGCTCGGCCATCTGCTGCTCGTCGGCGAAGCGCGCCAGCGCCTCGAGGTCGATGACCGCGACCTTGGCCGTGCGGGCCGCCTCCTCGAGCTGCCTGAGCAGCCGGTCGATCGTTTCCAGCTCCTCCTTGACCTCCAGCGCCGCAGCCACCGTCAGCGGCGTGCGTCCGGTGAACGCGTACTTCGACGCCAGCTCTTCCACCTCATCCCGCTCGTTCAGGCGGGCGGTGATCTGCACGAGCTGCCGCGCGAAATCGCTCCGTTGGTCCAGGCGGTACCACAACCGCTCCAGATCGAGCGTTTGTTCGCTCCGCACCGCCGCCTCGAACGCCCCGCGGAGGTGTCGCGGCGGCCGCGCCGCCCGCGCCGCCTGCCGCCACGCCGCCTCCGCCGCGCGCCGGGCGGCGTCGGTTTCGTACTCCGCCAGGATCCGCCGCTTCCGCTCCTCCAACATGGCCCGCAACGCGTCGAGGCTCGGCCCAAGGCCCGCGATCTGCCGCGGATCCAGCTCGATGGCCTCAGCCAGCTCCTCCGCCGTCAGCGGCTTGCGACGCCCGTACGCCAGAAGGTGCGCGAAGGCCGGCGAGAGCACGTCGGGCGGCTCCGCGGCCGGCAGAGGAAAACGGAGCGGGTCGTATTTGCGATACACATGGATGATGCCGCCGGGGCGGCGTGGCGTTGCACGCATGTCGGATTGTAGCGGAGGCGGGCGACCGCAGACCGGGCGCAGCACCCGGGACGCCCGCCGCCCGTCGCCCGCCGCCCGTCGCCCGCGGCCTGAGAGACGCGGGGCCGCTCAGCCGGCGTCTTCCCGGGCCACGACCACGATGCCGTACCGGTCAGCCAGCGCGAGCATCCGGTCGCGCTCCAGCAGAATGGTCTTGCCGGCCTGAATGACCAGCGCCGCCGCGCGGTTGCGATGCAGGTTCTCAATCGTGTGCGGGCCGACGGTCGGCACGTCGAAGCGCATGTCCTGGTCGGGCTTGGCGACCTTGATCAGCGTCCAGCCGCCCTGAGGACACAGCGGGCCGGTTCGTTCGATCAGGCGGTCGGTGCCCTCGATCGCCTCGACGGCGATGACCTCCCGTTCCTTCACGGCGATGGCCTGACCGATATCCAGCGCGGCGACCTGCCGGGCCAGCGGCCAACCGAACTCGGCGTCGGCCTGCACGGCCGCGGTCGGCCCGCGGCGGGTCAGCACGCCGGCCGGTGCGAGCGCCTCCGGGCAGTAGCGCGTCGAGTCGATCAAGGTCAGTCCTCGCCGGGCGAGCTCGTCGGCGACCGCGCCGAGCAGCGTGTCATTGCGCTTGTCCCGCGCGTGCCGGTACCAAACGCGTATGCTCGTGAGGTCTGGCAGGTACTGCAAGATTTGCAGCCACCGCGGCCCACCGAACATGGCCGCCTTGCGGACCCGGCCCGCCATGATGATCTCGCGGCAGCCGGCCCGCCGGAAGACTCGGATCCACCGGCCAAGCTGCACGACGCCGCGCCAGCAGAACCGGTCGGCCAGCGCCCGCAGCTCGGGGTCGGCCGCGCCCCGCAGCGCGACGATCACCACCGGCCGGCCCGCGGCGCGCGCTCCGCGCGCCACGAGCTTGGGCAACTCGCCCTCGCCGGCGATCAGGCCCAGCGGCGTGACGGGGCCGGAGGTCGTCATGGTTGCGCGGATGATAACCCCGGTCGCGGTTCACGGCGCGGGCGGCCCGGCGGCCCGACCGCGTCCGCGCCGGCAGTGCCGGCCGCTGCCTCGGACCGTGCCGAGCTGTATCGCGTGCCAAGGACGTGATGCGGCCGGGAACGCGACCTGGCCCGCCGACCGGGGCCGCGAGGGGCGCCGCTCGGCCGCCGCGGGGCGCCGAGTTCAGACGCCCGCAGACGCCCGCGGGGCCCGGTGACGCTCGCGTGGCGGCGGCGTTCGCCGTACACTGAGCCGCTGCGGAGACTTCCACAGCTCGCCCGCGAGATTCTGGTCGCTCGGTCGCTTCGCTGTGGCTCAGTCATCTCGGTGTGCGGCGTGCAGCGCGCGAAGCACCGCCTGAAGGCCGGCGGCCGCTGCCCGCCGCAAAAGCGGCCGTGCGGCGCGGCGTGACGGCGATCCGTGTGCCATGAGCGAAGGTCTGTCGGCAAGTTTGCGGCGGTTTCAGGAGCTGTGCGACCGGCGTGGTGAGAGGCACTTCGCCTGCCGGGGGTCCCTCTTCCGGGTCTTCAGTGGGGTCGCGCGACCGATCGGCCCCGTGACGCAAGGGCACGCGCTGAGCGACGCGGAGGCGCGGGAGGTGATGCGCGCGCTCGGAGCGCGGGTCGTCATGTGGACCGACGGCTGCGACGAAAGCAAGCAGACCGACTGGTATGCCGTGATCTGCAAGTCCTTCACGCCGCTGGAGGAAATGAACTCCGACCGCCGCCGCGGGATCCGCCGCGGCCTCCAGAACTGCGTGGTCCGCCGACTGGACGCCGATTTCGTCGCGTCCCACGGTTACGAGGTCTATGTCAAAGCCTACGAGCGCTACAAGGGCGGCGCCACGCCGCTCTGGGACGAGGACGGCTTTCGCGCCTACTTCGCGGCCTCCCGCGACTTCCCGGACATCACGCACTACTGGGGCGCGTTTCACCGCGACAGACTGATCGCCCTCGTGGCCAACAACGTCTACGACAAGACGGAAGTCACCTACTGGATGATCAAGCTGCATCCCGAGTTTCTGGCGCTCAACGCCGGTTCCGCCCTGATCCACGTCATGAACCAGTACTACCTGGCCGATCAGGGGTACGCCTACGTCAACGATGGCTGGCGCACGCTGGTCCATCAGACCGCCATCCAGGACTTCCTGATTCGCAAATTCGGCTTCTTTCGGATCTGCACCAATCTGACGGCCCGCTACCGCCCGCCGCTGGGCTGGTTCGTCCGGGCCACCTTTCCGCTGCGGCAGCGGCTCGGACGTCTGCACCCGCATCTGGCCGCGCTGTACGCTCTCGAGGAGGCGGCTCGCAAGCGCGGGTGACGCGCCGGCCCGCAGCCGCCGATGACGCCCCGCCCCGCGGGCGCAAGTGACGCCTCGCCCCGCGTGCGCGGGCGACGCGCCGACCCGCCGGCGCGGGCGATACGTCGGTCCGCCGGTTGGCGCGATCCCCGCCCCCCACTCCATCCCATTGTGGCCCCGGTCCCCCAACTTTCGGTCGCCGGCGCCGCACGAGCTGCTCGGCGGGTCGGGCCCGACCCGCCGAGCAGCTCGTGCG
>Ga0209101_1000753_pt1 | contig 25949 bp, 22 predicted proteins | sample ConPoolayeCmetaG_FD_185481 | JGI IMG/M metagenome (GOLD analysis project Ga0209101, IMG submission 185481) | Hot spring microbial mat communities from California, USA to study Microbial Dark Matter (Phase II) - Cone Pool mat layer C metaG... ...
CCAAACCCTGCCCGACAACCGATGCTCGCAAACCGGACTGAGCGCCGGGACATATCCCCTGGTGCTTACGGATGCCCTTGGAGACACCTTGCTCCTCTCCATTGCCCTCGACGACCCGCCCGCCCTCGTCGTAAGCGCATACGCCGTATACGATACCCTCATTGCCAACGCTACCGGCGGCACCGGCGCACTCTCCTACAGCCTCGACGGCCTGGCCTTCCAAGCGTCGCCTGTCTTTGCCGGTTTGCCCAACGGCATCTATACCGTCATCGCCCGAGACGCCAACGGATGCACGGCCACCTCTGCACCGGTAACGATAGACATCGTCAGCACTTCAATCCCGGACGCCTCCGCAGCCGTTCGTGCGTACCCCAATCCTACCGCCGGTCGGCTCTGGGTCCAACTCGACCGGTACTCGGCTCAAACCCTGCACCTGTATCTCTATGGCCCTCAAGGCGCTTTATTGCAGCAGCACACCTACTCCACCAATACAGCAGAACCTCTAACTATAGAAATGAACCTGCACCCCCTACCGCCCGGCCTCTACCTATTGTTCGGCACAGACGGCCGGCAAACATTTCGGAAAAGCATAATTGTCCTGCCCAAAGACTAAACGGCACAAACATTTTCCATCAAATTCAAAAATGGTCGATACCTTTACGGGGGAAAGAAAAAAACCATCCAAAGGATAGAGATTGGCACATTTTTTTAACACTCTAACTCAACTACCGAAAGAACGCTAAAGCCCTGTCGCAAAGGTCGAAGTGTAGAGTCTGCAAGGGCCACACAGGGCCAAAGAGGAAGGCAAAACGAGTAAAAAACGGAAGACCATTCACCAATACCTCTCTGCGCTGGCGCGAAGCACCGCACCATGCGAATAAAAGTCACCCATACACCAACTCAACCGGCCGTATACATGCATACCATAACCTTTACTTGCGAAGTCCTCACTCCCCTGTTTCTCAACGGCGCCGACGGAAAGACTCCTGAACTCCGCGCCCCAAGCATCAAAGGCGCCTTGCGCTTCTGGTGGCGAGCCCTCCACGGACACCTGCCACTAAAAGCCGTACCCGGATTAACCACGGGCCTAAAATCCCTGGAAACCCAAATCTTCGGCGGCAGCGGCGACCAAGTGCAGCGCAGCAGGGTACTCGTACAGGTGTTGGAGGTGAGCAAGGCCTATTTTGATGAGTGCGAGCTGGTCCCACACAAACCTTTTATGAGGGCCAAGGCATTCCCGCGTCGGCTGCGCTTCGACGTCCGGCTTACTTTGAAGAGCGATGTTCGCGACGAACAAGGCCAACTGCGCTTCGGCAAAGAACACCTGCAAGCCCTCTTCATGCTGACCTGTTACCTCGGCGGCTTCGGCAAAAGAGTGCGGCGCGGCATGGGCAGCGTAGATATCGCAGCAATAGACGGCAAAACCGACGCCGTCCCGCCGAAAATAGACCTGCCCTTCTTGTTCAGTCTCATCCAAAAATTCAGCCCACACTACCGGCTGGACTCCGATAAAATCGTATTTACCAACCCCGGCAAAAGCCCGGCCTACGGCTACATCGTGGAAATTCAATTGGGTAAACCTTACTCCGATCCGTACAAACTACTGAATGCCGTCAGCTTGGCGACGCACCGCGTCAAGCAGAGGTATGGTCCGGAATACGACCCTTCTATGGGTCACGCTTCGAGGGGTCGCTACGCCTCCCCCGTTTATGTCTCCGTTGTCAGAGGTTCCGCTCGACCCGTCGTGACCACCCTCAACTTGGCCCCTGATCGCGACGCTCATCGGGCCAGCTTGCTTGTACAGAGGGAGTTTAAAGGTCAAATACTCTGAAATCTCTTCCCATGGCTCTGCAAAAGAATTTGCCCTTCCTCAACGTACGCCTAAGGCGGCTGGAGCTGCAGAATTTTCGAGGTTTCCGAAGCGCGACATTAGAGCTCGCAGAAGAAAAGGCGGTAACCGTATTAATAGCCGACAACGGGGGCGGAAAGAGTACCCTACTAGACGCCGCGGCAGCCTTCCTGTGGATATTTTGCCGGTTGGCCATAATAAGAAAAAAAGAAGACGAAGAAGACCTGCTCTCCGAACGAGACATCTTGAACGGAGTGAATACGGCTGCCTTATCTGCCGTATTCAAAGTTACCCACCCTCACCCTCCTGAGGAGGTGTTAGAAGCATTCGATACCTGTGCAAGATACCTCAACGAGACCCGTGAGTCGGGAGAAAATGCCGTGTTGATTCAAGAGAACGTCGGAAGTACTCTCGTCCTAAAGGTTTCTGAGACGGGAAAAAGTCGGTTTATCTACCTCCCCGAAGACCTGAGCAATTCCTTTGAGCGTCTTTTGGAAAACCGCTCAAACGATCAGACGGAGCTTACCGTAGCCCTTCACGACGGCAAAGAGTGGGTACCCAACTTGTCGCTTACTGCGCAAGAAAGCGCAATACTCGAAGAAAAAAGCGGAAGCCTTGAGCTTACCCTCGAACTGAACAGGTATAAGGAAAAAACGGTAAAGCTGTTCCCACTGCCCGAACGCCCGAAGAACTATCCCGACCTTGCAAAGGCCTGGGAGGAAAAAAAAGTCTTCATCGAAGATTTTGCCGCATACGCCAAGGCCTACAACGGTTACAATCCTTTGGATGAAAGTCTGGTCATACTGCCGCTACTGGTTTATTACGGCGGGGCTGCTATCAACGTTAAATACGACAGAGAGCTAAAGGTACCCTATCGGCCAGGGTATTTCCAGGCGTATGAGAAAGCATTCAAGCCGGAGCGCTTCGATTTCGAGGAGTTCTTGTGCTGGGCGTTGTGGGCTAACGAAAAACAAAAACACGCCTGGGCACTCGCCAAAGAAACCATCCTCGATATTATAAACGCCGACCCTGAATTGGTGCCATATGAAGATATTCGTATAGAGACACAAACGCTCTTTTTTGACAAAAAAATAGGTGCAGACCTTACGCCAATAGAGGTGGCGCAGCTATCGGCCGGTGAGAAAAACGTCGTAGCCCTCGTAGCCGACTTAGTCAAGCGAGCGGTACAGCTCAACGCCGTCTTGTTCAACGCAGACAGCGACGAGCTCCCCGGTAATGAGAACAACCTGTTGAAAAAAACACCGGGCATCGTTCTGATAGATGAAATCGACCTACATCTCCACCCGCGCTGGCAACGTATCATCGTTCCCAAATTGGTAGAACACTTTCCTAAAATACAATTCATCATTACCACCCACAGCCCGTTCGTGCTACAAGCCATAAAGCCGGAGTATACGCAGATAGTCAAATTAAAGGATTTTTGCATTACACACCTGTATGAAGGTGCCTATCATTACGGAGTCAAAGCTCAAGACATTGCCTTTTTTATACAGGAAGTTACTCCTCATAGAGTAAAGGAAATTCAAGATTATATCGAAAATGCACGTAGACTTGTAAGCGAAAGAAAACTTGATGAACTAAATGAAATAATGAAAAAATTAAAAAGATATCTACCAACAGAAGATGAAGATATAATTGAAATAGAAACTATAATTGATTTCATAAATTATGATGCCGATAAAAAAGGGTAAGGAACCTGGAATATTACATACACTTCGCCGAAAGTATAAGGGTGAATCTGATCCTTACGAATTATTTAGAAATAATCATCCTGAATATTATAAAATGGTTAGATCAGAGTTACTTAAAGAACAGCAAGGCCATTGTTGCTATTGTATGGCAAAAATATTAGAAGATGGCGATAAATCAGATAAAATGAGTGTTGAGCATTTCAAACCTAAAAGCAAACACCATAGCGAATCCCTGCGCTATAGTAATTTGTTAGCCTCCTGCAGTAGAAATTATTCCTGTAACCACTCAAAGGGCGATAAAAACATGGAGTTTATACCCAATCCAGCCGATAAAATTAAACATTCTTTTTTCGACGAAATAGAATATAAATGGGAAACTGGCGAAATTTCAATAAATAATTATTACTTTAATAATCTTACAGAAGAAGATAAAAAAAAATTAGAAGACGATATAAACGAGAAGCTTAAACTAAACTGTGTTGAGCATAAAGAATTTCGAAAAAAGAAGGTACAAAAAATAATCAACAAGAAATTACAGCCTGATAAAAATCCGCCTATAGGTCAGATTAAATTTTGTGAATTCATCAAATATTGTTATCCAGACTACAAAATATGATGACCAGCCACCTTTTTCTCTTCACCATAGGCCCGGTACAGAGTTTCATTGCGCAGGCGCGCAAGACGCGGGATTTATACGCCGGCAGTCGGATTTTGAGCGAGCTGGTGCACGAGGCGATAAGGGCTTTCGAGGAAGTTTTTTCCTCCGGAAAAGTTATTTTTCCTTTTCTTCCGACAGGGGGCGTGCTTTCCTTGCCCAATCGCCTAGTGGCCAAGGTGACGGCCGATGAAAGCGAATTAAGGGGAAAAGCCGAGCAAATTCAACGGGCCGTTGAACAGCATTGGCAGGCTCTGGCAGAAGAAGCCTTGAAAAAGGCAGGGGTTTCCACCAAGCCTGCGGGTTTTGACGAGCAGATAAAAGCGCTGCCGGACATTCATTGGGTGTTTATTCCTCTTTCGGAAAGCGATTACGCCCAGGCTTACCTCCGGCTCGAGCGGTTGGGCGGGGCCGTTAAGAACATCCGCCCGTTTGCCCAGATGGAAGAGACCGGGCGAAAGTGCAGCATTGACGGAGTCAACAACGCCCTGTTTTGCTCGTGGCGAAGTACTCCCGCCTATATCAAAAATCCCACGCGCATAAGAGGATTCCGGCTTTCTGCCGGCGAGGCTCTTAGCGCCGTCAGCCTGACCAAGCGCTTCTATCCGCTTGAAGACGGCAACTTCCCCTCCACCGCCGAAGTGGCGCTGATGTATGATGAAGCACAGCTCACCGCCGAGGAGAAGCAGCGCTTGGAGTGCTTTAGAAAGCTGTTCGACCGCGAAAAAGTTGCCGAAGCGTGCATCGAAATGCTCACCAACGGGTATAAGGAAAAGGTGAAGCTGATAAACCCTCGAGAGGAAGAAGATTGGAACGACGAGTTCGACTACCAGATGCTTTTTGAAGAGAACCTCAATGAGAAAAACATACCCAACCAAACACAGCGAGAACTGCTCCAAGACCTGCTTGCTCCTCTGAAAAAACGCCTACAGACGCGCTACTACGCCCTGGTGTTGTTCGACGGAGACCGAATGGGCAAATGGCTATCCGGAGAGAATAATCAAAGCAGAGGCGATTTGGAGGAGTTTCACCGCGTGCTGTCCAAGGCTTTGGATAAGTTTACCCGAGCGGCCAGGGAACATCTGAACCGAGAAAACGGCAACGGTCAGGTCATCTACGCCGGAGGAGACGATTTTCTGGGTTTTGTCAATATCCACCACTTGTTCGGCGTCATGAAGCACCTGCGCACCGAGTTTGACAGGGTAGTAAATCAAAGTATTGCAGGATACAAAAAGGAAGGCCAACACCTGACCTTTTCTGCCGGCGTAGTGATTGCCCACTACAAAACGCCTCTGTCGGAGGTACTCGAGAAAGCCCGAAAGGTGGAGAAAGCCGCCAAGAAGGAAGGCGACCGCAACGCCTTTGGCATTGCCGTGATGAAGCACTCGGGCGAAACGCAGGAAGCCGTCTACAAATGGGACCGAGACGAGAAAAGCCCTTCGGGTTGCTCGAATTGGGAAGCCCTCGAGTGCGTCTATCGGGCGCTAAACAAGGGGAGCGGCAACTTCTCCCACACCTTTATCCAGAATCTGACGACCGAAATGCTCGGCCTGACGGGAAGAGACCTGCGCAACTTACCTCCGGGTGATGAAAGAGAAGCCATCGGAGAAGGTATTCGCCTCGAAATCCAGCGCCTGGTGGACAGGTCGTGGAAAAATCCTAAAAAAAAGGCACAGGAGGAGATAACGGAACTCTCCGACAAAGTTTCGCAGCTGTGGGAGCAGGTACCCAGGGACAGCGACCACCGCCCGCGACACTTTGTTCACGCCTTGCACATCGCCGATTTTCTCACCCGCAAAACGACCCAATCATGACGATAAGGATTCGCCCTTTAGATACGCTGTTTTTCCGCGACGGAAAGCCCTTCTCGCGCGGAGAGGAAACCTGGGCCGACGGTGCCTTTCCGCCGTACCCGTCTACCCTCTTCGGCGCGCTGCGCACGTGGTACATCGCTCAACACCCGGCACCGTTCTCTAAAGAAGCCATCGAGCAAAGCGCAAAAATCACCATAAACGGTATCGGATACTACTCATGCGGTGAAGTTTACTTGCCTATGCCGCTGGACCTGGTCTCGGTAAAAGAGGAAAAAGAGAAACAACAGGAACAAGACCCATGTAAAAAAAAAGCCGATGAGTACAAGGAGCACAAAGTCCTTCGTCTGCAACCTGAGGAGATAGGCGGGGTAGTCAGCAACTATCCCTGCTCGATGTTGCTCTTACCCCCAGAGGAGGAGCAAGTGAAGGAGATTACACAAGGCCTCATGACGCAGGTTGACCTGGAGACCTATCTCTACTCAACTAAAAAAGATTTTTCGGTAAAAAAGCTGGAGGATTTCCTCAAGACGGAGCCTAAGATCGGAATTGGGCGAAACGATACCACCCTTACCGCGTCCGATGCGCTCCTTTATCGAGTGGGGATGCGCCGAGTGGTGGATTTGGAGATCGTCGTAGACGTCCAATTGCCGGACGGAACCGTTTCCCTACCTCAGCAGGCCTTTATCATCAAGTTAGGCGCCGAAAACAAAGTGGCAGAAGTGCGCCCTTTCCGGTGCTCTCTCGGCATAGACCCTGCAGAGGTAACGTTAAAGGGCGGTCGTTTTAAGCTCTACCTCGCTACTCCTGCCATCTTCGACGGCGGCTGGGAGCCCGACCTTTCCCGCCACGGCATACGCGCCGATCTCGTCGCCGCAGCCGTAGGCAAGCCGCTCAGCATCGGCGGATTTGACATGGAGAAAGGAGCGCCCAAAACCATGTATAAAGCCGTACCGGCGGGCAGCGTTTACTTTTACGAAACCTCGGAAAACCTCGAAACCGTTAAAGAGCGGCTGTTCGGAAAACCCATCTCCGACAAAATGCCCGAACAAGGCTTTGGTATCACTTACTTAGGCAATTGGTAATCGCCGAAACTATGGCAAAGAAAATTATTACTACCGTCGGCACGTCTATTTTTTCTAACTATCAAGCCCCGGAAGTCAGAACCCGGCGGGGCAGAGATTACTGGTCTGTCGATACCGAGCTGGCGCGCACCCGTTACAAAGATGACGGAAGCGACGTGCCGGCCTCGGACATCTATCGAGATGAGTACAGGGCGTATGTCAGGGAGATAAAAAAGGCCATTCAGAGCGATTGGTATGCTTATCCCGACTCTAACCGGCCCAACACCGGTGCCTCTGCGGAAATATCCAGCATACTCAAGATAGCCGAGCGGGAAGAAGAGCCCTGCGAGGTACACCTCGTCGCCACTGACACGCTGCAGTCCGTATTGGCCGCCGAGCTGATCGCAGAGTGGTTCGAGAAATTCCCACAGCCCAAGGTGAGCAAGGTGCTCTTCCGGCGTCCGCCGGAAAAATTCGACACCCAAGACGACAGCGACTATGTGGTCAAAAGCCTAAGGGTCCGGTCGGCAGAAGAATACGAAAAAGGCTTCCTGCATCTGTTCGAACTGCTGAATAGACTAACCGAGAAAGAAGACTCGGAAAACATTATCTTCAACATCACCGGAGGATACAAAGCGCTGGTACCCGTCCTCACGCTGTACGCTCAGGTGAGGAAGATTCCTCTATGCTACCTGTTTGAAGAGCGGGAGGAACAAGACGCTCATCTCATTCGATTAGACCCTTTGCCTCTGTACTTCGATTGGGTTGTATTAGAGCTATTGGAGAACTACACCCGAGATGAAGAAAGACTAAAGAAGCTATCGGAAGAGCCGGACAACAAGGCCATCGAATCGCTTAGACAATACAGAATAGTAGAAAAAGACTCTCACCGGCTAACCATCATAGGTAATCTTGCCAAGAAGGCCCTAGACGAAAAAGAAAACAAAGAGAGGACTGACCTAGGACTCATGGCCGAATACAAAGTATACGAAGCGTTGATCGAAGATTTTGATGAAATACCTAAACACAGCGTAACCTACTGGTGGGACAGGAGCAACCCGAGTGTTTACTCCGATAAACCCTTGTACGGTAGAGACAAGGAAAAAGAAGAGACGGTTGAATTTGACCTCATCGGTGAAAAGGACGGCAAACAAATCTGGTACGAGGTGAAAGCCTTCTCTGATTCGGGTATTGATAAGATGGCAAAACAAATTAGAAAGAGATTGGATTTTCAGAACCAAGCTCTTAAAGCGCCATTGGACAGATTTCGGATAATCTTTTACAAACTCGAGTTTGAGACAATAGAAGCGAAAAAGCGAGAGCTGGAGAAGATAAAAAAGATATTCGACGACGCAGGAATAGCCTTTGAGATATACTATTTCGACATACCGGTGAAAGGTTTGAAAAGGAACATAACGGAGTTCCTCAAGCAGAAAATCAAACTGGAGAAGGTAGAATTCCCCCTGTAACACATCCTCGCACCTAATTTAAACAGACTCTCAAACAATTAAAAATCTCGCGCTTATGTATCGCAAGGCACATCCCTTATTTATAATTTGTCAAACGCCTACACACGTAGGCAGCGGCAGCGAGCTGGGTGTGGTAGACCTACCCATTCAGCGGGAACGCCACACCGGCTTTCCCAAGTTCGAAGCCAGCAGCCTGAAAGGTAGCTTACGGGAGGCTTTTGAGCGCGGCGGAGCCGATGCCCTTACTATACACCGCGTCTTCGGCTACGACGGCGACTCGGCAACAGAGGCGGTGGATAGGCAAATACCCGAAAAAGAGCGCCAGTTCTCCGGCGCCATAGGTTTTACCGACGCCCGCCTGTTGCTCTTTCCCGTCAAGAGCATGAAGGGCGTCTTCGCCTGGGTTACTTGCTTGCGGGTTTTGAAGCAATTTCAGCTGGACATGCAACTGGTCAACCCCGATTTCCGGATAAGCGAACTGGACGGTGGGCATTTGGAGAGCGATAAGACCTACTTATTCTCTGCCAACAGCAACGTGCGGGAGGGCAAGTACGTCCTGCTGGAAGAGTACACCTTCGAGGTAGCAAACGAGCTGAACGGTTTGGTAAAGGTCAACGGCGCCAACTTTCCGGATTGGCTGGCGAAACACCTGTTCAACGACAACGGCTCCTACTGGTCGGAAAAAATCAAAAAGGACATCGTCGTGCTGCCGGACAACGATTTCAAGGATTTCGTCAACCTCAGCACGGAGGTGGTCACCCGCACCAAAATCGACAACGAAACAGGTACCGTAGCCAGAGGAGCCTTGTTCAACGAAGAGTACCTGCCGGCAGAGAGTATCCTATATACGCTGGTCCTAACGGCAGCAGAGTTCAAGCAAAACGGCCTGACGGAAGAGCAGGTACGCGAATTTTTCGCCGGTAACCTCCAACGCATTAAAACCTTTCAAATCGGCGCCAATGCCACGCTGGGCAAAGGCATTGCAACGACAAAACTCATCCAACTATGAGCAAGTTAACGATAAAAGCAGGACTGGAGCAAGGGCGGGCAGCTTATGCCTATCAATGCGCCCAAGAGGGAGCGGACCTCGACAAGAAAAAGGAGTACAAATCTTACGTCAAAAAGATGCCCATGCTCATCAAAACTAACGGTCTGGGGGCTGCCGTCGCTTTTGCCTTCGCCAAAGGAGCTAAAAACGGCTCAGCGCAGAAGAGTGATCCTTGGGGGCTGCTATACAAACAATTAGAGCAGTGGATTCGCGAAAAGGGAACGCTGGGTCAACTTACCGAAAACCGGCTGGCCGAAAAGCTGACCGGCATTTCCAGCGCCGAATACCGAGCGGCTACCGTAGAAATTCTCGCCCTGCTCAACTGGATAAAGCGCTTTGCCGACGCCCTCATCGAGGGCGAAGCAGAGGGATAAAAAAACCTGAATCATGGAAAAAGGGACGATATCCATTCTGACAACCAAGTCCGGAAAGCGCATTGCTCGGGTTAATTTTACCAAGTCCGACGGCTCTACGGCGGTGATAGACGTACAGTTCTGGCAACCCACTGCAGACGACCAGAAGTACGACGGTACACCCTGCGAATTCGAGCGGCAAGGAGGAAAATTGGTACGCGTAATTACCCACGATGGGCGTACCTTCCCCTCTGCGCCAATAGCGTCGCCTCAGCAGTCATTTAAACAGCATATAGGCAGTACCACTACAGCAGGGGTTATGGACAGCTTCGATCCGGCCAAAACCCTTTTGCCGAAGGATACCCGACAGGTCTTGGAAAAGGTCAACCCGGACAATTTCCTTTTAAAATGGCAGAAAGCGGCTCGTTACGAGGAGGACCCGAGAACAGGCGTCGGAAAGTTCTTGTTTTTCAAGCGCGATCGGAAGGGAGACAATATAGAAATTGCGCCTAGTTTCGGCGGTATTGATTTTGCCCAACTGGCCGACCGGGAGCTGGCAAACGCCCGGGCGCTGCTGGGAGACAACCGGATACGGGAAGTAACCTTCAAAACCCAATGGCGCATGGTACAAGGGCTGGGGTTGGAGTCCGTCTACGAGACCTCTATGACCCTACACCACGTGTACGGCATACCCTACGTTCCTGCCTCTGCGCTCAAAGGCCTGGTGCGCAGCTGGATCATCGACCGGGTGTACGACGGCAAAGAAGGCTCGGCCCTGTCTGACCCTCGCTTTTGCGATTGGTTCGGCTGCCCCGGCGAATTAGTCGTCGAAGACGATAAGGGAAACCGAAAAAGGGCGGCTTCGCATTACAAAGAGGCCCGAAAAGGTGAACTCGTTTTCTTTGATGCCTACCCTCTAAAGGCTCCTACCCTTCAGGTAGACGTGATGAATCCGCACTACGCTCCCTACTATTCCGACAACAGCGGCCAAAAGCCTCCGGCCGACTATTACAGCCCGATACCGGTCTTTTTCCTGACAGTGGCCGAGACGCCGTTTCGGTTCATCGTAGGCAGCCGAAACGCCGAAGTGTTGGCCCAAACCTTAAAAGGCGGGGGGGCCATCGAGGACTGGCTAAAGTCGGCCCTACTGGAGCACGGCGTAGGCGCCAAGACGGCCGTAGGTTACGGCTACATGACGAAAAAAGAGGCTTCTCGTAGTACTGAAGCCGGATAAAACCACCCGGGTGATGTGCCGAGCGGTATTTACCTCCTCGGCACCCGCGCCTTTTTTAGCACAAGCTCTCTACCTTCGCCGCATGCGAGTGTGGTCATTTGTCCTGTCCTTGGCCCTGACGGTAGGATTGGTGGGGCTGCTTCATTTGCCGATACCGGTCGGGCAGCAGCGGTTGCCGGCGCCGGGGTGTTTTTTCAATCCTTTCAGCGGTTTTTGGCGCAACGCCGAGCCGCAGCGCGGGCCCGTTCTCCGCTCGGAGGTGCGGTTGTCGGGCCTGAGCGGCCCGGTGGAGGTGGTTTACGACGAGCGGCTCGTGCCGCACATTTTCGCCGGTAATTTGGAGGACGCCTTGCGGGTACAAGGCTACGTGACGGCTCAGCACCGGCTGTGGCAGATGGACTTGTCGGCTCGGCGGGCGGCGGGTCGGCTTTCCGAGGTGTTGGGCGAGCGCACGCTGGAGCTGGACCGCTTGGCGCGGCGCCGCGGGATGGTTTTTGCCGCAGAGAACGCCGTCGGCCAATGGCGGCGCTCTGCGGACGGCATGCGGCTGCTGGAGGCCTATTGCGCCGGGGTGAATGCCTGGATAGCTCAGTTGTCGCCGGCCGACTATCCGATAGAGTTCAAGTTGCTGGGCTATGCGCCGGAGCCTTGGTCGCCTTTGAAGACGGCCCTCATCGTGGAGAACATGGCCGAGACGCTGTGCGGAGGCGAGAACGACCTGCTCTCTACCCTATCGCTTCAACAGTTCGGCCGAGAGGCGTTCGACTACCTGTACCCGGAATGGAACCCCAAACAACGGCCCATCGTGCCGGATACGGGCCAGTGGCGCGGCATAGCGGGCTTCTTGGGCAGGGAAAAGCCGGCGGGCACTTCCTCTGAGGGGAGACTTTCGGGATACCCGCCGTCGGAGGAGTACTTCGTCGGCTCGAATAACTGGGCAGTAGCGGGCTCAAAGACGCAAAGCGGTACTTCCTTTTTGTGCAACGACCCGCACCTATCCCTTTCGCTGCCCTCCATTTGGTTTCAAATACAGTTGTGCACGCCTCAGATGAATTGCTACGGTGTCTCGCTCCAAGGCATACCGGGTATCATTATCGGCTTCAACGAGCACTTGGCCTGGGGCGTCACCAACGCCGGCCACGACGTGGCCGACTGGTATCGTCTGCGGTGGGCCGACGCTGCGCGGACGCGCTACACCGTAGATGGTCAGGAGTATCCCGTACGGTGGCGGGTAGAGCGCATCGGCATCCGCGGGCGAGAGCCGCTGATCGACAGCGTGCGCTATACGATATGGGGGCCGGTGGTGTACGACCATCAGCCCGAGCACCCGCTGCGCGACTGCGCTTTTCGCTGGGTGACCCACGACGAGCCGCATCCGAACTCCATGAGGTCATTCCTCTTTCTGAACACCGCAAAGACTTACGAAGACTACCGAGAGGCCATTGCCTACTTCGACGCTCCGGCTCAAAACTTCGCCCTGGCCACGCGTCAAGGAGAGGTTGCCATGACCGTGCAGGGCAAGCTGCCGGTGCGCCGCCGAGAACAGGGTCGCTTCTTGCTCGACGGCAGCCAAAAGGCATCTGCTTGGGCAGGCTTTATCCCTAACGAGCACCTGCCGGCGCTGTGCTCTCCCTCGTGGGGTTTTGTGTTTTCGGCCAACCAGCATTCCACGCCGCCCTCCTATCCTTACTATTACACCGGCCGCGACTTCGACGACTACCGCGGGCGACACCTGCATGACCGCCTGAGCTCGCTGCAAGCAGCAAACGCCGACAGCATGGCGCGCATCCAAAACGACAACTTTAGCCGGCGGGCCGCCGATGCGCTGCCCGTCCTCTTGCGCCTGCTCAAGCGGGAGGCGCTGGACGGCGAAGGTCGGCGCTGGGTAGAAGAGCTGGAGCGCTGGGACTGCCGCTACGAAGCCCACTCAACGGTCGCCCCTATGTACGAGGTGTGGTTTGACACTTGTTATGTGCGCACGTGGGACGAAATGCTGGGCGACTCCAGCCGTCAAGCCTTGCTTTTGCCGGAGCGCTGGCGGTTTATTGAATTGTTAGAAAAAGACCCTAACAGTCCCTTCTTCGACCGAAAGGACACTCCTGAGCGAGAGACGGCCTCCGATATCGCAACGGATGCCTTTTTGCGCATGCAGGCCTTTTTTAAAAAATACCCGGAAAAACGCCGCCCTTGGGGCCAATTTCGACCGGTGCACATCCGGCACTTGGCGCAAATAGAGGCCTTTGGTCGGACGGTAGAAGTAGGTGGGCATCCTACGGCGCTCAACGCGCTGTCGAGCACGCACGGCCCGTCGTGGCGCATGATGGTGGAGCTGGGCGATGGCGTGCGCGCTTGGGGCATTTACCCGGGAGGACAGTCGGGCAATCCGGGCAGTCGCTTTTACGATAATTTTTTGAACCTCTGGGCTCAGGGCCGATACCACGACTTATTTTTTCTGAAAAAGGCGGAAGACCTACCGGTCTCCGCTATGTTTGCCCGCCAAACCGTATTACCGAGATGAAGCGCCTGTTAGGTATTGCTGCCGTCGTCTTTCTCTTGGGGCTGACCGGTGCGGCGGGATGGTTGCCGTGGTGGTCTTTGGCCCTTTGGGGAGGCATAGCCGGCTGGGCAGTGGCTCGAGGAGCGGCTCAGGGCTTTTGGGGTGGTTTCATAGGAGGACTGTTTCTGTGGTTGGCGTTTGCCCTGGTTCGCGATTGGGACAACGGAGGCATCTTGTCGGCCCGGATAGGTGCTCTACTGATGGGAGTGCCGCGCTGGGGTCTGTGGGTTATTACCGGTTTTTTAGGGGGCTTGTTGGGCGGCATGGGTGCGCTCACCGGCTACCGAGCGCGCGCTTTTTATCACCACCTGCGCCGATGACATTAGTCACAGAGGGTTGTTTAGAGCGGGTGTATCTTTGCCATGCTTATGTTTCGGCGACTGGTGGTAGGACTGTGGGTGTTGCACCTTTTGGGGCCGGCGTTTTTGCGCACGGCGCTGGTGATACATTACCACTGGGATAGGGCTCCTTATGTCGCCCGCTGCGAGAATGCGAGCAGACCCGAGCTCGACTGCTACGGCAAATGCCAATTGAAAAAGCGGCTGCAGGTCACAAAGCCCTCGGAGGACGACGGGCAGGCTGCGTTGCCGCAGGCTTTTTACGAAATTCGAGATTTCACCCTTTGCCTTCCTCCCCTGCCGCTGTTCCCGCCGTGGCCCAACGAGCGGGAGGAAACGGCCTTTCTACCTTACGCGAGGCAGGAGTGCACAGGCGTTCGAGCCGGTGTTTTCCACCCGCCTTGCGGCTAAAGGAGGCGTGGCCGACCCTGTCTTGAGAAGCAAACTTCTCCTTTTCCGGAAAGGAAAAGGCGTTGAGCATTTTCTTAAAAACAAAGACTAAGATGCGGTTTTTTCATATTGCAGCCGCGGCGGTGCTGGTGAGTGCGCCCTTCGGCTCGTTGGCCTGTGAAATTTGCGGTTGTACCGCCGGAAATAGCACGTTGGGCCTTTTACCCCTGTGGCAGCGCCATTTTGTCGGCCTGCGTTGGCAGGAGGAGGCTTACCGGACCACCCCTCACGGCCGAGAGTCTTCTTCTCAAGAGCGTTTTCAAACCTTCGACGTATGGGGGCGCTGGATGCCGCATCGGCGCTGGCAATTCATCGCCATTGTGCCTTTTCGGCATGCGGTGCGCACCTTCGACGATGGGAGGAGGCACCTCGCTCAAGGGTGGGGCGATCTCTCGCTGTCGGCCCATTATACGCTTGTAGAGCCGCTCATGAGCAGGCCTACTCGTCGGAGACATACCCTGCAAGTGGGTATCGGCATCGGGTTGCCCACCGGCCGGAGCGACATAAGGAACCCTGAGCTTCCGGCGCTGCTCCTGCCACCGGCCCTGCAACCCGGCAGCGGAAGCACAAGCACATGGCTATCAGCGCTGTATGCGCTCATCGGCTCTCGTTGGGGAGCCAGTGCAGAGGGGCAAGTGCGGTGGAACGGCTCCAACAATGCCGGCTTTCGGCCGGGAGCTCCCATCAACGGCGGGCTCCGCCTTTTCTACGTCTGGTCGGCCAAACGGCCTCCGACGCGGACGGTGATTCCCTTTGTGGGCGTACAGATGGATTACCGACTGCCCGACGAGCAAGGCGGAGAACGGTTGCCGGAAACAGGAGGATGGGCTGCCTACGGCGCACTCGGCACAGAGCTGTTTGCCCTCAACACATCGATAGGTGTGGCCTGGCGCCTTCCCGTGGCCCACGAACTGTCGGGCGGCTTCGTTAACCCTGTCGGGCAACTCACCGTCTATGCCGCCTACTTAATCCGCACCTCAAAACCATACAGAGGCAATTTGCCGCTGCCTTTTTCTTTTCAAGAAGTTCCAAAACATTCAAAATCAGACAAAAAATGAGTGCGCTACAACCTATTTTAGGACAATATGCTGCTTGGGCTTTTGCTTTTACCGCCCTATTTTTTCTCTTATTGCTTATCGGCCGTTGGCTCTCCCTGTATTGGCTCCGGATCGACCGGTTGCCGATTCATCGCGCCGATCGACAGAGCGCCGTTCGGGCTGCAAAAGGGTTTCTGCTGTTCGGAGGGCTCGCTCTGCTGTACAGAGCCTTGCCGTTCTGGATGGCCACTGCGGCGGTTACATGCGGCGTTTTGTTTTATTATTTGTTCAAAATTTCACAAAACTTGAGCAGGCTATGACGATGCGACTTCTTGCGATGGGATTTATTGCGGGCCTTGTCCTAATGGCAAAAGGATTACATGCCCAGGTAGAGGGTGATTTGGACGTCATCATAGAAATGGAGAAAAGCGCTTGGCTGCGGCAGCAGGAGATAGCGCTGCGCGGCCCTTCGGCGAGTGCCGACAATCGCTCCGATATCGTCTATTGTCGGGCACACTGGACGGTGGATCCGGCCGTTCGATACATAGAGGGCGTTGTGGTAACCGTTTTTGAACCTTTGGAGCCGCTCGGCCACCTGGAGTTTGACTTTTCCTCGGAGCTGACGATGGACAGCATCGTGTACCACGATCAACGGCTGAGCTTCACCCGAAGTGGCCATGTACTGAGGGTGCACTTTCCGGCTGCTCTACCGGCCTTTTTACCGGATTCCATTGCGTTTTACTATCGAGGCGTACCTCCGTCCAACGGTTTCGGCTCGTTTGAGGTAGGACAGCACAACGGTGTGCCCGTTCTGTGGACACTGTCGCAACCCTATGGCGCGCGGGATTGGTGGCCGTGCAAGCAGTCGCTCAACGATAAGATCGACTCTATAGACATTTACATCACTACTCCGGCGGCCTATCGGGCAGCCAGTAACGGGTTGCTGCAGTCGGAGATTGTCAAAGGCGATAAGAGGACGGCTCACTGGAAACATCGCTACCCTATCGCGGCTTATCTGGTGGCCATAGCCGTCACCAATTACGAGGAGTTTACCGAGCCCATTGCCATAGGGATGGACACGGTGCTCATGGTCAACTACGTCTACCCCGAAAGTATGGCTGCCGCCCAGGCGAGCATGGGTTATTTGGCCGACCAAATGCGGTTGTTTAGCGAGCTGTTCGGCCCTTATCCGTTTAAAGCGGAGAAGTACGGGCACGCTCAGTTCGGCTGGGGAGGCGGCATGGAGCACCAGACCATGTCTTTCATGGGCAGCTTTGGATACGAGCTGGTAGCGCACGAGTTGGCGCATCAGTGGTTCGGCAATAAAGTGACCTGTGGCTCTTGGGCGGATATCTGGCTCAACGAAGGTTTCGCCACCTACTTGTCGGGCCTGTGCTATGAGCACCTGTTGCCCCAGTATTGGCGCAGTTTTAAGCAAGGCCGCATCAACAGCGCTACCTCGCAACCGGCCGGCTCGATACGGGTAAGCGACACTACGAACGTGAACCGCATCTTCAGCGGCCGGCTCAGCTATAACAAGGCCGCCATGGTGTTGCACATGCTGCGCTGGATTTGCGGCGACTCGCTCTTCTTTACCGCCGTGCGCAACTACCTCAACGACCCCGCCTTGGCGTACGGATATGCCCACACGCCAGCACTAAAGGCACATTTCGAGGCAGTCCTGGGTCGTTCGTTGGATGAATTCTTTGCCGACTGGTACGAGGGGGAGGGGTACCCGAGCTACACCGTGAAGTGGTGGCGCAGCGATGCAAACACCATAGGCATCCGGCTGGAACAAAAAACGTCGCACCCTTCAGTCGACTTTTTTGAGCTGCCGGTGCCTTTGCGGTTGGTGGGTGCCAACGGCCAGTATCGGGATGCCCGCTTAGAGCAGGCGTTTAGCGGTCAAATCTTCTTTGTACCGGTAGACTTCGAGATAACAGCGGTAGAATTCGACCCGGACCTATGGCTCATCAGCCGCGACAACGCGGTGATGGAGATTTCCTCGTCGGCGCCCTCAGCGACAGAGAGCGGCTTTTCGTTCGTCGTGGCTCCTCACCCGGCCCGGGGCGGCGAGGTGCGCTTGCGGTGCGAGAGCGCAGGCGCCCTTTCCGCCGCCTTCTCGCTGGTGAATGCCGACGGCAGGGAAGTGGCCTCACAGAAAGTTCGACTGCAACCCGGCACTCAGGAAGTGGTTTTGCCTGCATTCGGTTGCCCGGCCGGCACTTACCACCTTTTCGCTCAAACGGAGAAGGGCGAGTGGAGGCAGACGCTATTCCTGTTGCCGTAGTCCGAAGAGGCTGCTCCGCCACGCCCGACGGCTCGGCGGTCGGTGGAGCAGCCTCACCACGAACCGGAGCGAAATACCTATTTTTGTAGGGCTTTTGCGCGTGCTGCAATAGGGCGTACAGCCAAGGGCAAGAACCCGTCTATGAATAAGGAATTGGCCAATGCTCCCCTAAGTGGAGAAGACAGACAAATCGAGAAGGCCCTGCGTCCGAAGGCGCTGGACGAGTTCAGCGGTCAGCGCAAGATCGTAGAAAACCTCCGGGTATTTATTCAGGCAGCTCGGCAGCGCGGAGAAGCCCTTGACCATGTGCTGCTGCACGGCCCTCCGGGGCTGGGGAAGACCACCCTTTCGCACATCATCGCCAACGAACTGGGCGTATCGCTCAAGATGACCTCCGGCCCGGTACTGGAAAAGCCGGGCGATTTGGCCGGTTTGCTTACCAATCTGGAGCCGGGCGATGTGCTGTTTATCGATGAAATTCACCGGCTCAACACGGTGGTAGAGGAGTACCTCTACTCCGCCATGGAGGACTTTCGCATCGACATCATGATCGACTCGGGGCCCAATGCCCGCAGTATTCAGATTAGCCTCCACCCGTTCACACTCATCGGGGCCACTACGCGCATGGGGCTGCTCACGGCTCCGTTGCGCGCGCGCTTCGGCATCAATTGCCTGCTGGACTATTACGATGTGCCCACGTTAGAGCGCATCCTGTTCCGGTCGGCGGAGATTTTAGGCATTCCCATAACACCAGAGGGCGCCCACGAAATTGCGCGCCGAAGCCGCGGCACACCGCGCATTGCCAATGCTTTGCTGCGCCGGGTGCGCGATTTTGCTCAAATAAAAGGCAACGGCATCGTCGATCGGGATATCGCGCGCTATGGCCTGGCTGCCTTGGATGTAGACGAGCACGGCCTGGATGAAATGGACAACCGCATCCTCAACGCCATTATTCACAAGTTTAAGGGCGGTCCGGTAGGCCTAACTACCATAGCCACGGCCGTGGGCGAAGAGCCGGGCACCATCGAAGAGGTGCACGAGCCCTTCCTCATCATGGAAGGCTACATCCAGCGCACGCCGCGCGGGCGCGTCGCCACCGACAAAGCTTATCGCCACGTCGGCACCGTTCCACCCGGGCGGGCCGGAACACTGTTCGATTGAGGCTCTTATTATAAGAAGACCGGGCGCAACGCCCCAGAAGTGGCAACCTTGCCCGGGTACATGCTTTCTTTAGAATAGTCGCCGTCATTTCAGCCACTTGTCGCGATCGGCCAGGCGGCCCAACGCTTCCCACGTCAGCAGAAATTCTGTAGGCCCAAAAACGTAGGCCGTCACTTCGTAAGGGTTGTACACCATTCGTATGCCCTCTGCTTCAATGCAGAAATTATCGGTAAGGGGCAGAGGCATATCCGGCTCGAGCAAGAGATTTTCAAAGGTAGCTTCCATTTCGCCCAGGTCTTTGTTTTTGTTCGCCTGTAAAAAGGCCTGTTCTACCAGGGGGCGAAGGGACGCCGTATCGGCCACCACTTCTGTGAGCGAGAGAGCGCGGCCTGTGGCTTTGTTTATGGTGGTCAGTATAGTTATGCCCAGCCCGTGGGCGCCACCCGTAAAGACATAGCCGAAGATATTGGCCGACAGGTAGCGAGGTGCATTAAGCACTATTTTCGTATCCGCCTCCTTGCTATAGCCTGACGAAAAGAGAAACGAGTCGCGGTAGTCGGCATCCATTTGGCCGTAGAAGCTGTCCGCCAGAGCGGGTAGGTGCTGACTGAGCGGAAGGTTGAAGGGCAAGTCGAGCACAGAGCAAACGATAGCCTGCAGGGAGTCGGTGAGGCGGCGGGCCAAGGCAGCATCCGAGCCGGAAACTTCCGGATAAGTAACCTTCATCTCCGCGCATATCTCGGTGTCGTCGAGGCAGCGCTTGAACTGGAAAGTTTTCAGCTGCACCTCTACCGGTGCGGGAGCGGGATTCATCTGACAGTGAAAAAAGAGGCCGACACAGATGAGGCCCAGCGGCAAGGAAAGCTTGTTGGTCATTTTTGAAGAAGATGAGGTGAACGATGAAAGAAGCTAAGCGGAAATGTTTTGCGTCGTTTTACCGAGAATAGCCCGAAGTTTGGCTACAACTTCGTCCACCTCTTCTGCTTGGTTCAGGTGCGAAAAGGAGAAGCGGATGGTTTTTCGGCGAGGGTCGGCGCCGATGGCATCGAGCACGTGGCTGCTGTGCTGTTCGGCGCCGCTGGTGCAGGCACTCCCTCCGGAGGCACTGACGCCGGCGATGTCCAGCTGCCACAGCAAGAGTTCGTTCTTAGGCGAGGGTGGAAATGAAACGCTCAGCACGGTGTACAGGTCGTCGCCCTCTGGGTTTCCGTTGAACTGAATATCGTCGAAAGTCTCTCGCAGGCGCTCTATAAAGTATCGGCGCAGGTTTCGGATGTGCCGAGCGCGCTCCTCGAGGTGGGCAACGGCTAATTCGAGGGCTTTGGCTAAACCGACGATGCCACATACGTTTTCCGTGCCACCGCGCAGGTTGCGCTCCTGGCCACCGCCGTCGATGAAGGGTTGGATGAGATTGTCGGCACAGACGTACAAGAAGCCTACGCCCTTGGGGCCGTGAAACTTGTGTGCGGAGCCGCAGAGAAAAGCCACCGGTGTCTGTTGGACGTTTATCGGGAAATGCCCAACCGTCTGTACCGCATCGGTATGCAACAGCGCACCGTACTGCCGACATAGGGCCGATACTGCCGGCAAATCGAGCAAAGTGCCGATCTCGTTATTGGCGTGCATGAGCGACACCAGCGTACGTGGAGCATCGCTGTGGCGCAGCAGCTGCTCTAACTGCTCCAGGTCGGGATGCCCATGGGCGTCTACACGCAGCCAAACCACCTCCACCGGGTATTCGCGGGCAACGGCAGCTATGGCGTGCAGAACGGCGTGATGCTCTAGCGGACTGCTAACAATACGCCGAACACCTAAGTCGCGCACGGCGCATTTGATGGCCGTGTTGTTGCTCTCCGTGCCGCCGGAGGTAAAAAAGATTTCCGCCGTACCGGCACAGAGGGCTTGAGCGACCGTTTTGCGAGCGCTTTCTACGTACGCGCGGGCACGCCGCCCTTCTGCGTGCACGCTCGAGGGATTGCCGTAGTGTTCGCGCAACAAAGGCAGCATGGCCTCTACTACCTCCTCCAGCAGAGGCGTAGTAGCCGCATTATCGAAGTAAATACGACGAGTCATTGGCGGCAGGCCCCTGGTGCTCTTCGACACCAAGGGCTTGCGTTCGCAAAGTTAGCCGATTCTCGCGCCGCCGGCCGAGTCCTTTTTTCAACGCACGCCCGAACCGTTGTCGCCCAGAGAGGAAGCTTGCGCCTTTTCAATGGCCTTCGGGTCGTAGTGCACGTTAATATTGAGCCACATCAGCCGCGAAATGCGGAAGATATACACAAAATTAACGGTCAAAAAGGCGATGAGAAGGCCAAAAGCCGTGTACAGCCCCCAGTCGAGCACCCAGTGAAAAAGCGCTACAAAGAACAGGCAGAACCAACCCGTCCAGATATAGGAGATGAACATAGCGCCGTAATAGTAGCCCGGCTCCGGGAAATAGTTTAATCCGCATTTAGGGCACCGCTCCAGCATCTCAAAAGGGCGCACGAAAGACCAGCTGCTCGACTCAAAGGTATCTCCCTCATGGCAACGCGGGCACTTGAGGGCGAAGATGCTGTATGTTTTGCTTCCTTTTCCCCACATAAGGCAAGGTTACGCCTGTGCGGTTTCTATGAAAGATTCCAGGGTGCGCGTCAGTTCGGCGGCCGACATAACCCCCGAGCGACGCCACACCGGTTTGCCGTTGCGGAAAATGATCAGCGTCGGCACGGCCATCACCTGATAGGCAGAGGCAACTAAAGGGTTGCGGTCAATGTCCAACTTGTAAATAATTGCCCGATCGCCCACCTTTTGCTTTACCTCCTCCAAAATAGGCGCCAGCATACGACACGGGCCGCACCATTCTGCCGAGAAGTCAACTAACACAGGTTTATCGGAACGAATTAATTCGGAGAACGTCATGGCTAAAGGCGCTTTTTTGTGCGTGATAAATATTTTCAAAAAATGCTCAAAACAACGATGCAAAGATGCACATGCGCTCGCATTAGGCGGTCAGGACGCCTTCAGGCTTTTGTGGTGCTTTTTACGAGGGAGCCGTAAAAAGGTCGCCGGGAGTTGATGATGCGCACAGAGGCACCTGACGAGCGTCATTCGGCACGCCTTTAGGGCACCTGCATTTTTGAGAAAAATATTTTCATTTAACGCAACTGCCCATGTCACCGCAACCGACGCTTGCGCCAAAGGCTCCCTCTGCTGCCGCTCTGACCTGTTACCACTGCCATCAGCCTTGCCCCGATGAGGGCCGGCGGGTCGGAGAAAAGGTCTTTTGCTGCGATGGCTGCAAGACGGTGTACGAAATTTTGACGAGTAACGACCTGGAAGCGTTTTACGAAATAGACCCCCAGGCCGGTAGAACGCAGCGCTCGGAGGGTGATCTTCACGATTACGCGTGGTTAGACGACCCCGACGTTCGGCGGCAGCTGCTGCAATTTTCCGACGGGCGCTCGGCGCGGGTAACCTTTTATTTGCCCGCCATACACTGTACCTCGTGTATCTGGCTATTGGAGCAGCTCTACCGACTGGACGAGGGCGTGTCGCACTCACGGGTGGATTTTCTAAAAAAAACCGTGTCTATTCTCTTCAACGAACAGAAGACCGGTCTGAGACGGCTGGCACGGACGCTGGCGCGCATCGGTTATCCACCCGACATCCGTCTGGGCGATGTGACCGAATCTACTCCGCGCCCGGCGGTGGAGCGCTCGCTGTTGTACAAGATAGGGGTGGCCGGTTTTGCCTTTGGCAACATCATGTTGCTCAGCTTTCCCGAATACCTGGGGTTACAACAAGAGCGTGAAGCGCGGTTTTTTCACCTTTTCGGATACCTCAACCTGGCACTGGCCGTTCCGGTGGTGCTGTACAGCGGCCGCGACTATTTCATCTCCGCGTACGAAGGGCTGCGCCAACGCTATCTCAACATTGATTTGCCTCTGGCGCTGGGCATGGCGGTCTTGTTCGGACGTTCGGCATGGGAAATACTGACCGCTACCGGTGCGGGTTACATGGACTCGCTGGCCGGTCTGGTGTTTTTCTTGCTCATCGGACGCTGGTTTCAGCAAAAGACGTATTACCGACTTTCCTTTGAGCGCGATTACCGCTCTTATTTTCCGGTAGCGGCCTCGCGCGTACGGCCCGACGGGAGTGAGGAAGCCGTGCCGATACAAAAAGTGGCGCCGGGCGATGTGCTGAGGGTACGACATGGAGAACTGATCCCCGCCGACGGTACCCTGCTCAGAGGACGGGCGCAGATCGACTATAGCTTCGTCACCGGCGAAGCAGAGCCGGTAAACATTTCGGTAGGTGAAAAGGTCTATGCCGGAGGGCGCCAGGTGGGCGAGGCCATCGAGGTGTGCCTAACGCGCCGCGTAGATACCAGCTATTTAACCCAATTGTGGAACGATGAGGCCTTCCAAAAGGGAGCAAAAAGTCACGCCAGTCTTTTGGCCGAGCGGGCCGGCCGCTACTTTACGGCGCTCATCTTGGGCGTAGCTTCAATTGCTTTCCTATACTGGGCGCCACAGAGTATGGCCACGGCCATTAATGCCCTTACGGCCGTGCTCATCATCGCCTGTCCTTGTGCGGTCGCCCTTTCCATTCCCTTCACCATGGGCAACGTCCTGCGCCTGTTGGCGCGCGAGCGTTTCTTCGTCAAGAACACGCAGGTTTTGGAGGCGTTTTCCACCGTTACGGCCGTCATCTTCGATAAGACCGGCACGCTTACCGACAGTGGCGCTCAGACCGCGCGTTTTGTAGCGGCCCCGGAGCAATCACCGTTGTATCCGGAGGAAGAAGTCTTGGTGAGGTCTCTGGCCGCGCAGAGCAACCATCCGGCCAGCCGTCAGATCGTCGCTTCATTGTCGAAGGTGAGCCCGGTTCCGGTGGTAGATGTGCGGGAAGAGATAGGACGCGGGCTGCAAGGCACCATTGAGGGGCGGCGCGTGCGCATCGGCTCTGCCGCTTTTATTTGTGGAGAAAAGCTGCCGGCCTCAGGAGTGTGGGTAGAAATAGACGGGGTCGTGCGCGGGCACTTTAAACTCGAAAGCCAACTCCGTCCGGGTGTGGAACAGGTGGTGCGCTTTTTCCGGCAAAAAGGTGAGGTATGGCTGCTCTCCGGCGACAACGAGCGCTCGGCAGCAGAGTTGGCGCTGCTTTTCGGTGGGCAAGAATACTTGCGCTTCCACCAAAGCCCACACGATAAGCTGGCGTTCGTGCGACGGCTTCAGCAACAGGGGCATCGCGTACTTATGATCGGCGACGGCTTGAACGACGCCGGCGCGCTTCAGCGCAGCGACGTAGGCATTGCCGTAGCCGAAGACACCAATACCTTCACTCCTGCCTGTGACGCCATCCTCGACGCCCGCCGACTGGAGCACTTGCCGAAGTTCTTCGCCTTGGCCCACCGGGGTATACGCACCGTTAACCGCGCCTACTTATTGGCTGCCGCCTACAACGCCGTGGGCTTGAGTTTTGCCGTCAGCGGCTCCCTCTCACCCGTCATCGCCGCCATCCTGATGCCCCTTAGCTCCGTAACGGTGGTGCTCTTCGGTGTTGGAATGACCTCCTTAAAAGCGTATCGTTTGAACCAATAACACCGGCAGCGCCGCCTTTCTTTGCATAGGTTACACAAACAAACGCCTCCGGCGCGCGTTACTCCATTACTTTTGTACGGTCACAAGGGAGCAACATGCTCATCCGCGGGCAACCCGCTGCGGGCCGGCGCTCGTCAAAGAGGCTATCTTTGCCCGGATGGACTGTCTGACAGGGCCGATCGGATGCCTTCGTTTTACATCTTCTTCACCATCTTGCAACCTATGCGCTTTCTGCTGCCGATTATCGCCATCTTTATAACCGCGCTGAACGCTGCAGCGCAGTCCGATACCGAGCCTAAGCTGATTCAGTTTTCGGGACTGGTCGTCACCAACCTGGACGGCAACATGGTACCGGTGCCATACGCTACCGTCTCTCTCCCTGAAAAACGCCGCGGCACTTATTCCGACCACCGGGGCTTTTTTACCATCGTCGTCGAACGCGGCGACCTCATCCGTTTTAGCTGCATCGGTCTGGAGACCGTGACCAAACGCGTGCCCGACACCTTGACGCAAGACCGCTACTCCATCGTGCAGATTATGGCGCAAGATACCCTTACCCTGCCCGAAGTGGTCATCTTTCCTTGGCCCTCGCGCGAGCATTTTAAGATCGAGTTCCTGAAAATGGACGTCACGCCCGAGCTGCAGCGCATCGCTGCAGAAAACCTCGCCAACGAATACGTCGCCGAGGCGCGGCGAAACCCCGAAATGGTGCCCTATGGCGGCCGAGAAAGCGCCAACTTCTACCTGCGGCGCCAATCGCGCGAGTACGTCTACTTCGGCCAGACGCCGCCGATGAATATTTTCAGCCCGCTGGCGTGGGCGGAGTTTTTCAAGGCTTGGAAAGAAGGCCAGTTTAAGAAAAAACAGTAGCGGCACAGAGCGCTTGCCTATGTCCTTTGCCGAGCGGGTGCTGGCTTTTGTCTACTCTCTGAGCGTTCCATCCATTGCTCTGCCGGAGGGTTTTTCCTGGATGTTTCCTTACGAGCACCCGGAAGTGCGGCGCGTGGTGGCGCTTTTTTACCGAAAATATTACGCCGATGAGCGGCCGCGCTTTTTCTTCTTCGGTATCAACCCGGGGCGCTTCGGCGCCGGCACGACCGGTATTGCGTTTACCGACCCGGCCGCCTTGACGGACGAATGCGGCATAGCGCATCGGCTTCCTCGGCAGCGCGAGCTCTCGGCGCAGTTTATCTGGCAAGTGGTGCGCGCCGCCGGCGGAGCAGAGCCCTTCTTCCGACATGTCTACTTGACGGCCCTGTCGCCCTTAGGCTTTCTTCGCAACGGCCTGAACATCAATTACTACGAACATCCCGACTTGCTCCGAGCCGTCAAGCCT
>Ga0209101_1000754_pt1 | contig 25938 bp, 23 predicted proteins | sample ConPoolayeCmetaG_FD_185481 | JGI IMG/M metagenome (GOLD analysis project Ga0209101, IMG submission 185481) | Hot spring microbial mat communities from California, USA to study Microbial Dark Matter (Phase II) - Cone Pool mat layer C metaG... ...
GAAAATAGGTAACTACTCAGGCTGTGGTCGGTCTCCGACCGAGCCACCCAATCCGGCGGTTAACTCAATCCGGCGGTTAACTCAATCCGGCGGTTAACCCAATCCGGCGGTTAACTCAATCCGGCGGTTAACTCAATCCGGCGGTTATTTGGCCTGATTACGGCGTTCACTTCCCATCGTGGCGATGCGGGCGCGGTCTGGAGGCCGGCCCAAGCCGGAGGGCTGAGCAGTTACAATTTTGCAGGCTTTTTCCGATCTGCAGAGTATGGTATAATGCAGTTAGATATTGCACGCAACTGATGCGCGTGTGCCGGTAGCTGCCCCAGGCGCAAATAGGAAAATTAATGCCCAACCTGACAAGGGGCAGCTCCTATTGCTGATGAATTTTGTCCGGCAGGTGAACTATGAAATTGTTAGCCAAATTGACCACGTTGGCCCGCGCTCTGGTTTCTGAACGCAAGGCGCATTCGGACGTTTCCTCCTCATCCGGCCGGCCTGTATCACCGTCAATGCCTGGTCTGAAGCAAAAGGAGACACCGTTGCCGCTTGACACGCTCGAAGAAGCGCGCGTTGCCGATCTGTTGCGCGATCAATTGGGGGCGAACAAAGAAAAAGGAGAATAACATGAGTAGTTTGATGTACAATCAGTTGGTCACATGTGCACACTGTGGCGAGGACGTGCCCGACTATGAAGATTGTGTCTTGTGCGGTCACTCGCTCCAAAATCCCGACGTGGTTTTGCGCGACGTGAGCATGGATGAGATTCAGCAGATGATGACCCAGGCCAAACTTGACGAACTCAAAGCCAAGCGCCGGATGCTCTATGGCGACAACTGGGATCACGCACCCTGGTTGGAACGGTTGGAAAAACTGGCCGAGATTGCTCCCAACAACGCTCAAGTCTATTATCACATCGGCCGGGCTCACCTGGAATTGGGCGACTGTCGCCGGGCGATCGTTTACCTGACGGCGGCATTGATGCTTGATCCCAACCTGGTGGACGCGATTCGCTTGCGCGGCGATTGCCAAAACGCACTGGTGCCGGTGATGGGGGATGCGGAGGTTTATTACGACCGCGCTCTGGCCGATTACGAGGCGGCGCTCGAACTGGAGCCAGATGCCTACACGCTCAACGCGCATGCGGCCATCATCGGCTCGCTGGGCAAGTGGGATGAAGCCATTGAAGAGTATACACAGGCCATCAAGCTCGATCCCAACTATACCGAATCGTTTTTCAACCGTGGTTATACCTACAAGGTGATCGGCGAAACCGACAAGGCGCTGGCCGATTTCAACCGCTTTTTGTCTTTTCAAGAGCACTGGAACGCCGAAATGGTCAGCATGGCGCAGGCACATATCAAAGAATTGACCGAACCGGAATAGAACCTCGGTAAACCTCAATCGAGTTGTTGAATCGAGGTATGAGCCGGGGCGTTCCACCTGAACTTTTCACGCCGGGGATCCTTTCCCGTCTAATGAGCCACTTTTACCCCTATGGCTTTCCCGCAGGTTTATGCCGCAAAGTGGTCCGGCCGATCGTCGGCAAGTGGCTTGCGTCGAGTCGTCACAACCTGCGGGAAAGCGATTGTGATTGCTTGTTTTTCCATCCCTTTGCTGGTATACTTGCCTATGAACCCAACCTTGATTCTTGCATCCGGCTCGCCGCGCCGGCGCGATATGCTCAGCCTGTTCAACATCCCATTTCAGGTCTGTGCTGCCGAGATCGACGAGACGCAACAACCAGACGAGTTGCCGACCGAGTTGGTTGTCCGGCTGAGCCGTCGAAAAGCTCAGACCATTGCCCGCCGTTTTGCACAAGCCATCGTGATCGGGGCGGATACGGTCGTTGTCCTGGAGAATGAGGTGCTGGGCAAGCCGGTCGATGCTGCCGATGCCACCGAGATGCTTCGTCGCTTGCGTAGCCGTGCGCACTCGGTTTACAGTGGCATTGCCCTCTGCGCCCAGGGTGGAGATGTATGCACGAGTGCTCTGTCTACGAGCGTGGTCTGGATGCGCTCTTATTCTGAGGACGAACTTGCGGCCTATGTCGCCTCCGGTGATCCGTTGGACAAGGCCGGAGCTTACGGCATTCAGCACGAGGGGTTTCATCCTGTGTCTCGTCTGCGTGGCTGTTTTGCCGGTGTGATGGGGCTGCCGCTTTGCCATCTGCGCGATCTGTTCAAGCAAATGGGGGTTTCAATCACCGTTGACGTCCCCGCTGCATGCCGGTCACTGACCGGTGCTCTCTGCTGTGGTGGGTATGATGTGGAGATGTGGTTTGAAACGTAAGATTTCACGAAGAACTGTTATTAAACAATTAGCCCAGGTCGGATTGGGTGCCGCGTTGGCGGCGTGCCGTCCGACTGCCACCCCAACGCAACCGCCGGCGTCCACGCCGACGGCTACGGCCTTGCCGATCGATGTGCCGGCCCATGAAACGGCTACGGCCTACCTGAACGCCTGGGCAGCCAATGACCTGCAAACAATGTATGCGCTTTGTTCTGCCGAGACGCGCCAAAGGGTTCCGCCGGAAGAGTTTCTGCGCATCTATACCGAGATTGCCAACGAGGCGACCTTGATTGCCGTGCGGCCACAGCTGATTGCCGTTTTGCAAGAAGGCCGGCAGGCCAGCGCGGCGTTCAAAGCCGAGTTTCAGACCGGCTTTGTCGGCAATTTTGAGGTTGAGAACGAGCTGCCGTTGGTATGGGATGGCGACCGGTGGGCCGTGGCGTGGTCAAAGCAATGCATTTTCCGCGAACTGGCTCCGCGCAACTTGGTGAGTATGATTTCCAGGCCGGCGGTGCGTGCCAACATCTATGATGTCAAGGGCCGGGGGCTGGCAATTAAAAAGGATTTGATCACGGTGGGGGTGATCCCGCGCGACATCCAGGATGAAGCGGCGTTGCTCTCGCGGCTCAACGTTGTGCTCAAAATTCCGCAAAGCGAGATCAAAGCCAAATATGAAAAGCAGCCGCCGACATGGTTCATTCCCATTGCCGACATTTCGCTGGAAGAAAGCCAAAAACACTACCAGCTTTTGCTCGAACCGGGCATTTCGCTGCGCGAAAAATCGACGCGCGCCTATCGCGAGCCGGCCGCAGCCCCGCATGTCATCGGCTTTTTGGGCAAAATTCCTGCGGAAAGCCTGGCCGAATGGCAGGCGCGCGGGTACACCGGCGACGAACTGGTTGGGCGTACCGGCATCGAAGCGTGGGGGGAAAGCTATCTGGCCGGCAAACGCGGCGGCACGCTGACGATCATCACGCCGGAGGGGCAGGTGGCGGCGACGCTGGCCAAACGTGAGGCGGTGCCCGCGCGAAGCATTTATTTGACCATCGATTATGATTTTCAGCGCAAGGTCGAAGATTTGCTCGGCGAACGCAAAGGCTCGGTGGTGGTGATGGAGGTCAATACCGGACGGGTGCTGGCCCTGGCCACATGGCCTCGTTTCGACCCTAATCTCTTTGCCGAAGGGATTAATCCGGCAGCATGGAATGAACTGAACAGCAATCCGGACAAACCGTTGCTCAACCGTCCACTGCAAGGGCAGTATCCTTCTGGTTCGACCTTCAAGATGATCAGCATGGGCACGATCATGGAGCGAGGGGGTGTGCCGGCGACCAAAGTATACAACTGCCCCGGCTCGTGGAACAAGCTCGGCTGGACGATGACTTGCTGGCTCAAAAGCGGGCATGGCAACATCGCGCTGCAAGACGCGATCACCGGCTCTTGCAACGTGACCTTTTACCAGGTCGGCTATGATCTCAGCTATATCGACATTGACGCGCTGCCCAGCTATGCCAGGTCTTTTGGCCTGGGCGCGGCAACGGGCATCGGCAAAATGCCCGACGGGACGTCGACCGATGATCCGTTGGGTGAAGCGTCCGGGCTGATCCCGGATGACGCCTGGAAACGTCAGGTGTACGGCGAAGGCTGGTCGGTCGGTGACACGGTCAACCTGGCCGTCGGGCAGGGATTTTTGCGCGTCACCCCCTTGCAAATGTGCCGGATGGTGGCTGCCATTGCCAACGGGGGCACGCTCTACCGTCCACAAATCGTCGACAAGATAGCGGCCGTCGGCGACCAACCCGAAATCACCTTCAAACCGGAAAAGGTAGGCCGCCTTCCGGTTACGCCGGAGACGCTCAAGGCGATCCAGGAAGGAATGATCGGCGTGACGACCAAGAGTTTGGGTACGGCGCGACACCGTTTTGTCAACTTTCCTTACACCGTGGCCGGAAAAACAGGCTCGGCGCAAAATGAGGGGCAATTGCCGCATTCGTGGTTTGTCGGTTATCTGCCTGCCGACAAGCCGGAAATTGCCATCGTCACCATGCTCGAAAACATCGGCGAAGGCTCAACCTATGCGGCACCACTCTTCCGTCAGGTGGCCGCCGCTTATTACGGCATCGAAGAGCAAGCGCCCGATGTGAAAGGACAGGGAGATTGATGCCCGCTTCGGAGCAAGGCGTTGGGGGCAGTCAAGACCGTTACGCGGCGATCCCACGTGTGCTGGTTTTCGTCTTTAACGGCGGTGATGTGCTGTTGCTCAAGGGCGCGCCGGATAAACGCATCTGGGCCAACCGCTACAACGGCCTCGGCGGGCATGTGGAGGCCTGTGAAGATGTGTACACTGCTGCGCGCCGCGAGGTGCACGAAGAAAGTGGCCTTCAAGTGACCGACCTGCGTTTGCGCGGCGTGATCAACATCGACATCGGCCGTCCGACAGGAATTATGCTCTTTGTGTTCACCGCACAAAGCGTCGATCGAGAAACGCGCCCTTCTCATGAAGGCACATTGGAATGGGTGCCGGTTCAGCATCTCCCCCGTGACCGGCTGGTTCGCGACATTCCGATTCTGCTTGAGCGGATTGCCACCCTCAAAGACGGAGAAACTTTTTTTGCCCGCTACTGGTACGACGCACAGGAACAACTTCAGATCGCCTTTTCGTATCCCGCAGGTATCTGCTCAGCCAGTGCTGATGACCATCCAAGTGGGACACAGATTTTCACGGATTTGGCGGATGAACACGGATAGTTTTTATAAAATCGGTGAAAATCCGTAGCATCTGTGGCAACCCGTGTCCTAAAAAAGCCAAGCTGAGCAGTTACGGACACGGATGAACACGGATTGGACGGATTGACGCGGATCAAAATCCGTGTCCCCTATTCGTGTCCATACCAACATGAACTGAATAGGTACGAAAAATCTGACAGAAAAGGAGTTAAAGGTTACAATGGCCAAATCAGATGCGTTTCCCAGGCTCAATTACGGCAAAACTTTGCTCATCGGCTTTGGTTTTTTTGGCATCAGCGTGCTTTGGACCCTTTATAATGCCTACGTGCCCATCTTTTTGCAGGCCGGAAATCCCGAGTTCGCTTCGACCGAAATCGGTTTTGGCCTCAAGCCGGGGTTGACCGGTTTTATCATGACCCTTGACAACATCGCGGCCTTTTTTTTGCTGCCGCTCATCGGTGTATGGTCAGACCGGGTGTGGACGCGCGTTGGGCGGCGTATGCCCTTTATCCTGGTTCTTGCGCCGATTGCGATCATCGCCTTTGTCTTGATCCCGACGGCGGTGGGGATGATTCCGGCCGAGCTGAATGGGCAAACGGCAAAATTGGGCGGGCCGCTGGCTTTGTTTATGCTTGCCCTGGGTGCGTTTTTGTTGGCGATGGCCGGTTTTCGTACGCCCGTCATCGCTCTGATGCCGGACCTCACTCCCAGTCCACTCCGCTCGCAGGCCAACGGCATCATCAATATGATGGGCGGCATCGGTACCCTGATCGCGACGCTGGGCAGCAGCATCCTCTACAAGATGGGGCGGATCACTCCCTTTGTCTTTGGCAGCGTGCTGATGGCGATTGCCGTGCTGTTGCTCTTTATTTTGGTCAAGGAGCGACGCGACTCGCTGGTGGCGGCTGCCGATAGCGAAACGGAAGGATGGGAAGCCTTGCGTGGCATCCGGCGCATTTCTGCCGAGGCCCGTCGCAGTCTTGGGTTTCTGATGGGGGCCATCTTTTGCTGGTTTGTCGGCTACAACGCCACCGAAACCTTTTTGACCTCCTACGGCGTCACCGTGCTCAACATCTCGGCGGCGCGGGCGCCGCTGTTGATGGGGGTAGCCTCGGTGGCCTTTTTGATCTTTGCCGTGCCGGCCGGCTACATTGCCGCGCGCCTGGGACGACGCAAGACGATCATCATCGGGCTGATCGTGTTTGGCGTGCTCCTTTTGCTCAACTTTTTCTTGCGCAACGCCACCCTCATCTGGCCGATCATGGCCATCGGCGGGTTGGGGTGGGCACTGGTGAACATCAACTCGTTGCCGATGGTGATCGACACCGCCGCTTCCGATGCCGACATCGGCACTTATACCGGGCTGTATTACATCGCCTCCCAACTGGCAGCCATTGTCGGCCCTATCTTGAACGGTCACATTGTCGAATGGTTTGGCAACGACTATAACCTGATCTTTGTTGTCACGCCGCTCTTTTTCTTCTTGGCCATCTTGTGCATGCTCCAGGTGACCAGAGGGGAAGCCAGGAGATCGGTTGCGGCTTGATGCAGCCAATCCAAGCAAAGGCGCAAAAAATCCACACCCAACCTGCGCAAAGATAAACAGTTTGGGTGTCCAGGCGTTGAGTCCATCTTGGCCTATCCGGAAACCGTAACCGACGCATCCCTATGCGTCGGCACAAGCGGCATAGGGATGCCGCTTGTACGGCTTTTCGGATAGGTTCTTGATCGACGCTTGGGGTGAATTTTGAAATTGTGCGTTTGAGGAGAAGAAACTGTGCGGATGACCTTGATCTATAATCCACGTGCCGGTCAGGTGTTGGTCAGACGACAGTTAGAGCATATTGTCGATTATTTACGTGGTTACGGAAACCTGGTGGAAGTTTTGGAAACGGGGTGTCCGGGCAACGCAACCGGGCTGGCCCGTCGCGCGGCCGAATGTCGGGCCGAAATGGTGGTCGCTGTGGGCGGCGACGGCACGGTCAGCGAAGTGGCCGGCGGTCTGGTCGGCACAGATGTGGTGATGGGGGTGCTGCCGGTGGGGACAACCAATGTTTGGGCGCTTCAGGTAGGCATTCCGGTGCTGGATCCGTTCAATCCCGGCGCACGGATTGGTAAATTCGTTGCCGGTCTGAGTGAGCAATTCAACGGGGCGCTGCCCTTTGATCCGGTGCAAAATGTGTTGCTCGACGCAGCCCGCGTTCTGGTGGAAGGTCGTACCGTGTCGGTTGATGTCGGTGAGGTGGCCGGGCGCCATTTTTTGCTGTGGGCCGGCATCGGCCTCGATGCGGCAGTCACCCAGAGCATTTCGTTGCAAGAAAAGCGGGCCATCGGGGCATGGGCCTTTATCATTCCCGCGCTGGACAAATTCAGAAACTTTGCCGGAGCCGAGGTCAGGTTGACCCTGGACGGCAGGACGGTTTTGGTCGAGACGCCCCTGGTGGTGATCAGCAACATTCAGTTGTACGGCGCGATCCTGCCGCTGGGGGCCAAGGCTTGCGTCACCGACGGGTTGCTCGATGTGTGTGTGTTCAAGGGCGAAGGGCTGCTGACCTTTGTCCACCACGCTTTGCAGGTGCTTTCGCGCAGACACCTGCAAGACCCCGAAATCGAGTACTACCAATGCCGTCATCTGGTTGTCGAGTCTGCCCGTCCGCTTCCGGTGCATGCCGATGATGAGCCGTTTACCGAAACGCCGGTCACGGTGCGCGTGCTTCCCCGGTCGCTGCGGGTGATCGTGCCACAATCGGCGCCGGAAGAGCTTTTTAATCCCAGGTCTGCGTCGGCGGCCAATTGACCGTTTCGGCCAGGTGTTGTTCCGGTGCGGCCATTCCGTCACGCCAGAGCCAGAAGGGGCGCGGTTCGTCCCCGGCGCGGCTGTAGCTGAGCACAAAGTGATTTTCATCATGGTCCAAGGAGGCCGCTGAAAAAGCCCATTTTCACCAAAGAACACAGAGGTTTACGATGCTTTCAAGATACTAGAAATGTTTTGCGTCCTGGCGGTGAGAGGGTTTTTCAGCACGCTTCTAAAGGTCTTTGCGGGGACCAATTGTGACCGGATTGCAAGTCGGAGGCCGTAGACAGATTGGGCAGTGGAACAGACCTTAGGGGCTTTTTATTTCCCTTTAGTTAATCTGAAATGTGCCAAACCCAACATGCGTGTGTCGGCCGAGGTGCAGGATGGAGGCCAGTTCCAGGTAGGGGAGGGCCGGATGTGGGATCAGCGCAAATCTTTGCCATCCCTGCATCAGGTCGGGCCAGCGACGGTAGGCCGGCCCGAGGTTGTGTCTACGCAACGGGATGTCGCGTACCTGTTCGATGACCTGTTGCAAAGCGGTGCGTTCGGTTTCTGGCAAGGTATTCCATACGTCTTGAACGGTAGTGTGTTTGCCGGAGATGAAAACACGCATCCGGTCAATCAAGCCTTCCAGCAGGTCAACGAGCATCGGCGCGGCGGGGTTATGTTTGTTTCCGGCCGGCCGCATGTCAAAGGGCGTGACCCAGGTCAACCGGTCGTAAACGTGCTCCGGGTTGGAGGTCCATTCCAGGCCCTCATTCCATTGGGTCGGTGTGACCTGGCAGCGCAGGTCGAGCCGCCCCTGACTTACCACCGGCTCCCAGCGTGACCCAATGGCGGCGTACACCGCCTCAATGTCAAAACGGCCCCACAGTCGGTTGAGTTGATGCCAGCGCGGGTCGGCGGTGGTGCTGGCCTGCTCGATCGCCGGGAGGATGACCTCAAGGAAAAAGCCATGCTCGGCGCATTTGCCCAATAGTTTCAGTTCCCAAGCGATCAATTCATCCTGACCGTAATGTGCCTTACCCGGATAGACAAAGAGAACGCTTTCGATCGGCCAGTTTGTGCTTTCAGGGGAGATGGGCATGGCAAGTTCCTGCATCCAGTCGGGGATGGCTTTTTTCCATGCCGCGGCTTCGATGGTAGGCAAACGTTCGGCGATGATCGCCCCCAGCACGCGCGAAAACTCTGCGCCGGGTATGGCACTCAACCGCACCAGCGAACGGTTCACTCGGCAGAGGATCAGGTAGCGGATCAACTGGATTGATTCAATAAATGGCCACATAATCCATCAGTTCGTACAGCAACCTGACCTGCTCTTTCGACCAGTTGCGAATTTGCCACGCCTGCAGCATATCGCGCTGCGCCGGTGAAAGCCGACCAAGTAACCGTCCCCAATAAAAGAATTCTTCTTGTGGGTTGTTGAGCTTGAGCAAAGCCTGGATCAATTCCTGCTCTTCGGGCAGCAACATCGTGCGGAAAATGGCGGCCATGTCGAGCAGGCCGATAAACTCGTTCAGTTCAAAGGTGAGCAAGCCCTGGCGATCGCGGGCGTGCGTCCTCAACACCTGGTAGGCCAAGGCATAAAAGCGCACATACAGTTTGCGCATGCTCAGAGCGGACTCGTAATGGACGACTCGACAAAGGACCTCGCCGATGCCCAATGTAGAACGGCTGCCGACGGTAGGAAAAATCTGGATGATGCCTCTGAGATCGCTGCCATGATAAAGCACCAGCTCTTGTAGCCATTCTCTGATTGCCCGGCGTGGCAAAATCAGCAAAAAGTGGCGATCGTCGTGCACATAGCTGCCCAGTGCCCGTTCGGCATAAAAGCCCTGCCCTTCGGCCAGGTTGGTCGGTAGCGGTTCCAATTTGGCCCATATTACTGCCGCATGCACCGAGTCGTGGCCAAAATGAGCGGTGTGGCGCATGATCGAAGCACAGGTAGGGCAATATCTATGTTTTGGTTGACGGGGGTAAAACCAACAACGATTGCACGGGCCGTTAAGCGCAGAATGCGGCGGCCCGATTTCGTTGCCGGTTGGAAGAACGAAATCGGGCTGCCGCAAGAGATTCAGGGTAGCAAGAAGCTCTGCGCCGCCGTGGCAACGGCGCAACCAATCAAATACACTCTGCATTCAACGCCTTTTTCAATTCTTGATAGTTGGCAATCACCTGCGGACGAATCCACTGCTGCGCCGCAATCGGCTGTTTCCACTCGGCAGGCGGCGCACCGGCATAGCGTTTGGCCCAGTCAATGGTAAAGCTCTCCGGCAGAATGTGCAGGCGCAAGCTGCCAAAACCCAAGTAACGATTTTTGCCCATTTTGTGGGCCAGTCCGGGCTCCAGGGCAATGCACCAGATCAGACGGGCCATTTCCGTTTCTTCGAGGTTCCAAAAGCGGATGTTGAATCGCGCACGTGCACCGGGCAAGATGGCCCGCATATAGCTGGCCTGTGGTGTGTCGGGAGCAAAATCGGCCTGCTGTTGGACGATCGGCGACAACGGAGCATGGACAAAGACACGCCACAGTTTGGCGATGGTGACCATTTGCACCGTTTTGGTCTTGCCTTGTTCCCAGACTTTGCCGTTAAAATACCAACTGCCATACGGGTAAGGCACTTTGAACCAGGCCAGTTCGGGTTGTTCAAAGAGGGCAAAGCCGAACGACAGCCGGCCCATCAAAGCCTGATTGGGGCCGTTGCCTACCCAACCAAAGAGGCTGTCGGCAGGGTTGAGATGAGCAATGTCTGTGCTTTCTGCATGGGCGTTGCTGGCGATGGTATAGATGTGGCGCAGCATTCCCTTGAGGCTCTTGGCAGGCAGCGCATATTGCTTTGATGCGGGCCGCATCTCCGGATCGGGTGGGGCCATCGAGAAAAAGTCCCAGCCATTGATCGGGTTGCCGTCGAGGGTGGCCTTGCGCGTGGCATCACCACTTTCACGGACATGCAACGGAGTGAGCACCTCGGCTTCCACGACCAACGTACCGCAGTACCCGCCAAATGCACGGTGCGAGATAAAACCAGCTTGCGCGCGCGGCACAGTCGGCTGATGTTTTTCAGCTTTCAGCGCCTTGATGGCATGCGCTTCCGTCTGACCCAAAATCTGGGCTGCCGCCGCGCCGTCCAGGGTTAACCGATGCCACAGTCCCTCTTGGGTCACAGGCCGGTCGCCGAAAAGGGTGTGATGGATGCCCTTTGTGCTGGCGGTAAGCCATTCCAGGCCGATAACGGTGGCCTGTACCCAACCCATACCGCTGGTTTTGGCCCCGCCCAGGGGCACATCACCACGTTGAAAGTCTTGCAGCAGATGGAAAAACACCTGTAGCGATTCCAAATCGTCTTGGGAAATATCTTGTAGGTCAATTCGACATCGGAAAGTCAGTTTAGGTCCATAGGCAAAAAGACAATCGAGTTTGGCGTTTTCGATGGGCTTGCCGGTGCTCGGATCCATGCGTATGCTGTCCATTGAGCACCAGTCACGGTCGGGATCGATGGGATCGGCCAGATAGGCGTCGGAGAAAAAGATCAGTCCACGCCGTCCCTCTGCGCCAAAGAGGTGATCGAGCATAGCGTTGGTGCGTCCGGATTCGCCCCACAGGGTGCGCAGCACCTGGGCAGCACGCTTGCGAAACGCGCCTTTGATCGTGCTGCCGGGGATGTAAATTTCCCAGGCTCCCTGCTCACGGTCGGACGGCGCCCAGGAAAGCATGCGCATAAAGACGGTGTCGTAGGGCTTGCCGTACCGGCGTGAAACAATGCGGTTAAACGGCCCGCCGGCTCTGAAATCCACATTATACGGCTGAGACAGCTCTTGACGCACCTGGTTGCGGTAGCTTTGTAAGAAGGCGATCATGTTCTCGTCGTTGACGATGCTCTTTTCCAGGTTGGAGCGGTTGAGCATGTGCTGGTAACGCACCCGACGGTGATCGTCCAGAAAGTTGCGCCATGTCGTTACGCTGATGCCTTGAGGGGGGTGGTTGCGATCATTCCACTGCGCTTCGTTGATTTGACCGCGCAGGAGCATTTGCTTGATTTGCAGATGTTGGCGGCGGGTTGTAATTTCATCATCCACCCAGGCATCGCTACGTAAAAGACGAATCTGCTGATCGATCTGTTCATTCAGGCGGTCGAACACGTTCTGGCAGGCCTGGGTCAACACACGGGTCAAGTCGACCTCGCTGTCCAGGTTGGCGGCGATTTCAGTTTGCAAGGCCGGAGCAATCCCAAGTTTTTCGACCAATTCTTGCCAGGCATCGGCATCGAGTTCGTGACGGACCTGCTTGCTGCAGGTCATTGCCTTGACCAGTCGACCGGTCATGTTCGACTTGCCCCCTAACGCCTCGTCGATGGCCGCTTTAGCAGCCGCTTCGCTGGGGAAGGGCTTGCCTACCAGTGGTTGTACGGCATCAACGATCTTTTTCGAGAGCGCGTATTTGCCCTTGCTCAGCTTGGAGAGTTCCGCGTCCGTCAACGTCCAGCTTTCGACCGTGCCTGTGGATCGCTCACGTAGCCAGATGGCGATGGCACGAGGTAGCAGGGAGGCAAATTTGCCCTTCCAGTCTTCCGGGCTGAGGATAGGCCCGCCCAAGCCAAGTGCCAGCCGCGTTTGCACCGCTTCCGGCAAATCGCGCATAGCCTCGACAAGCAGACGACCTTCGACGGCGGCAAAAGAGGGCACGCTGGGGTCCACCTTGCCCCAGTTCCAGCCGACCAGGAGGGGGTTGGTAGCGTCAAAGGCCAGATTAAGCGTCAAATGGTTGACCGTTGTATCAACGGGCGATATCTTGTCGGCCGGCTCAAAGGGCAGTTTAGCCTCCAGGCGAAAGCGCCCCAGTCCTTTGCTCTTGCCGGCGCCAAACCAGAAACGTCCTTCGACAAGCTCTTGCAACAAATAGTAGAGGTGAGTCTGATTCTTGCCTCGCTTGAGTTCATCATCGTTGACTGTTATCTCCAGGTCAAAGGCCGAATTGCGCAAGATGGTTTCCATCTTGTAGTTTGCATTTGATTCAGCAGCCCAGCGGTCTTCATCCAGACGTAAACCCATACGCATGTCGAACAGATTATCGGGGGGATAACTCTCTTTGGACAGTTTGCAACTGATGCCGGTGATCAGACGGCGCGGCATCGGCTCGCCGTAAAAGCGCAACCACATCTGGTTAAACAAGCCGGTATTACGCCCATTGCGTGACTCACCGATAAATGCATCCATCAGCGATTCTGCTGTGCCTGAAATTTCACCGGCCAATGATACCAGGCGGTGAGTGCCGTCACCATCACGAGTGAACAGCGTTTTTCTGGCATTCCCCCGATAAGCTGGTGTTTCTGCCCATAGCTTACCTCGGATAATCATAAGATGCTCCTTTCTTTGGATGACCGGTCAGTTTATGGCAAGCGAAGAAAATTTTTGCCTCGGTTGGTGGAAATGGTGATTTGTAATGGGCGATTTATTGTGGCATCCGTAGGCTGCTATAGATTTTTCTATCTGTTGTTCTTGGATTTTACCACAAGTTAGTTAAAATTCAAAGTATCGGCAGAATATCCAAGATAACTGCTATGGATATTGTTTTTGTAACTGCTCAGCCTGGCTTTTTTAGGACACGGGTTGCCACAGATGCTACGGATTTTCACCGATTTTATAAAAACTATCCGTGTTCATCCGTCAAATCCGTGAAAATCTGTGTCCCATTTATATAGTCATAAGCACAGGCTGAGCAGTTACTTTTCGGATAGGTTCTTGGTGCAAAAATGCCAGGCTCCTCAGACACAAGTCTGAGGAGCCTGGTTTTTCAGGGATGCCAGATGGTACAGAATGTAGAGTTGAGCGTTTTCGGGAATCGAGGCTTCAGCGGAACCGGCTAAAACTTCGACTCCACCGAGTATAAGCGGCATAAGGATACCGCTCGTACGTTTTTTCGGAAAAGCTCTAAAGCCTCAACTCCACCGAATATAGATTTGCCAGACTTCGGTGCAGAATAATTGCTCAGGTGATAAAAATCATCGAGCCGTCACCTCGACAGCCCGACAAACAGAATGAAATACACCTGGTTCAACAATGAATTGAACCAAGATCACATCATTAAACTCTCGTCAACTGCTATATTGTCCGTCAGGCCTGAGGTTGATTGTTGGACAGATTCTTGAGGGCCTGCTCTTCCAGCCATTGTGTTAATATGCTGCGTTGGACGCGCCACTGACGACCCACTTTGAAGGCCGGTATGGCCCCCGCACGCGCCAGGCTGCGTACCGTAAGCGGGTGAAGCTGTAAATACTGAGCCACCTCTTCAATCGTCATAATGACATCTTGCTTGTCTTCCATCGCGTTGCACTCCTTCCAATCCGTTTTTACCGATCAATTATCCTAGATTTACTTGTATTTTCTATTTTATCAAAGAAGGCGTAAAAGATCAAGTCTCAACAGAAAATGACAACAAAAACGGGCACATCATCTGCGATGCAGATTTTGTGCCCGCCAGTCGGGGCGGACGGATTTGAACCGTCGACCACTTGAACCCCATTCAAGTGCGCTCCCAAACTGCGCTACGCCCCGTAGCCGATTTCTTGGCCTGCCTTTTCACGGTCAGGTTGTCTGGATTATACTGTGTTTGACCTCATCTGTCAAATGTTCGCCGGTCTCGCCGGCCGGTCGCCATTTTCACGCACTACATAGATTCCCGGCAGGCTGATCAGGGTGACCACCCCTTTAACCAGGATATTGGAAAGCACAATGCTCCAAACCACGGCGGCGGGCAATCCGGGCGCAAGGGGCAGGTCGGCAAAGGCGAGCCAGCAGAAAATGAGACTATCGGCCGGCACGCTGACGGCGTTGCTGACCAGCACCCGTGCCCACTGGTAGCGGGTGGTAACCCGCGTGACCCACAGGTGATACATTTCGGTGTCGAGTAGCTCGCTGACCACTTCGGCGATGATGCTGGCGACAACAATGCGCCAGGTTGGGCCGAGAATAGCAGCGAACTCGGCCTGCAACCCCCACGTTGGATCGGCAGGTAGCCAGGTGACAAAGGAAAAGAGCGCCGCCATGATCAGGTTGATGACGGCAGCAGTCACGATGATCGTGCGCGCCGCTGCTTTGCCCAGCAATTTGTGCACCAGATCGCGCAGGGTAAAGGTAAAAGGATAAATGAATGTGCCGCCATCAATGGAAAAAGGACCGATCAGGGCGATCTTGAGGCTGGTCACATCGGCCAACATCTGCGCGGCAATATAAGCCGACACCACCAGCAATCCCGAAGTCGGCCACGAAACCTGCTCTTTTTGCATGTTTCTGTTTCCTTGTTTGAAATCTGCTCGAAATTACCTGTTCAGCCCATGTGGGTATGGACACGAATGGGACACGGATTGGCCCGGATACAACGGATGCTCACGGATTTTTGATCCGTGTCCTGGTAACAGGCTGAGCAATTATCTCGAAAACTGTTACGCTTTCGGATAGACGCTTATTCTTTTCCCAGCCTGTTCCGAAATGCCCTGGTCAATGCCGGCACAATTTCAAAGAGGTCGCCGACGATGCCGTAATGGGCAACGTTGAAAATAGGCGCCTCGGGGTCTTTATTGATCGCCACGATCACTTTGCTGGTGCGCATGCCGGCCAGGTGTTGAATCTGGCCGGAAATGCCACAGGCGATGTACAAATCGGGGCGTACGGTGCGTCCGGTCTGACCAACTTGATGCACGTAGGGAATCCAGCCGGCATCAACGGCCGCACGCGATGCGCCGACCGCTCCGCCGAGGACTTGGGCCAGCTCGGCGATTACTTGGAACCCTTCCGGCCCTTTGACCCCTCGTCCGCCAGAGACGATGATCCGCGCATCGGCCAGGTTGACATCTGACGATTCGACCAGAAAATCGATCACCTTGCTGGCGATTTGTTCTTCGCGCAACAGCGCGTTTTCACGCACGATCTGCCCCTGGCGCGACGGATCGGGAGGGGGGGCTTCAAAGACGCGATGGCGCACGGTGGCCATTTGCGGGCGGTGATTGGGGCAAAGGATGGTGGCCATGATGTTGCCGCCAAAAGCCGGGCGGGTCTGCCGCAATAGCCGGGTCTCCGGGTCAATGTCTAACGCGGTGCAGTCGGCGGTCAGGCCGGTGACCACGCGCGTGGCAACCGAGCCGGCCAGGTCGCGCCCACGCGAGCTGGCCCCCATGATCACGATTTCCGGCCGGTAACGCTCGATCAAGTTGACCATTACTGCCGCATAGGGATCGGTACGGTAATGGGCCAGGGTTGGATCGTCGATCAAAAACACACGATCCGCACCATAGGAAATCGCTTCTTGTGCTAAATGTTCAACCTGGTGGCCCAGCACGCATGCGGTCAGCGGCACGCCCAATTGATCGGCCAGTTCGCGGCCTTTGCCGGCCATTTCCCAGGCAATCGAGCTGGCCTGCCCGTTAAACTGCTCGACCCAAAACCAGACGCCACGATAAGTGGCGAGATCGCGTGTCTCGGTGGGCGCAGCCTGTGCGGCGGGCAGGCTCAACGCGGCCGTCGGGCATTCGTTTACACATGCGCCGCATGCAGTACACGCCTGGTTGACGGTGGCAATCCCTTGCTCGTCCAGGGATAGGGCGCCAAAAGCGCATGCTTCTACACAAGCTTCACAACCGATGCATAATTCACGATCGATTTCCAACAATGCCATCTTGACCTCACATGATTTTTTCGGCAATGATCCGCTCGGCCAACAAATCGGCAGCACAGGCCGGGTCATCGGCCGGAATCAGTTCGCAGCCGCCTTCACGCACCGGGGGGGTAAACACCTTGACCACTTTGGTCGGTGAGCCGATCAGGCCGAAACACTCCGTGCTGGCGCCGGTGCTGGCACACAATTCTTCGGCCGACCAGACCGGGTAGGTCAGTTTGTTGGCGCGGCGAATGCCCATAAAGTTGGGGAAACGCGGCTCGTTGATGTCTTTGACTACGGTGATCAGGCAGGGCAGGGTTGAAGTGACCACCTCGCGTCCTTCTTCGACCAATCGCTCGACGGTGATCGTGCGTGCGTTGGGATCCAGTGCGCGGATTTTGGAGACATAGGTAAGTTGGTTGATTCCCAACTGGGTGGCAATGCCAGGCCCCACCTGTCCGGTGTCGCCGTCGGAAGCCTGGCGGCCGCAAAGGATGATGTCGTACAGGCCGATTTTGCGGATCGCCTGGGCCAAGGTGTAAGCAGTAGCCCAGGTGTCGGCGCCGGCAAAAGTGCGATCGGAGAGCAAAATTCCCGCATCGCAGCCGCGCGCTACCGCTTCTCTGAGCACCGCCTCGGCCTGTGGCGGTCCCATGGTAATTGCTGAGGCCTGGCCGCCATAGCTTTCCTTGAGCCGTATCGCTTCTTCGATGGCGTATTCGTCAAAGGGGTTGACCACACTGGGCACCCCTTCACGGATCAGCGTGCCGCGCTCTGGATCGATCTTGACATCGGTCGTATCCGGCACTTGTTTGATGCAGACAATCACGTGCATGCTTGCATAAACTCCTTCCGAAAATGGATTGACCGCCGACGGCCGTTCAACCTGGCATCGGCGGTCGTTCTCAGTCGGTCGTAGACGCCTGATTCAATTGAGCAAACCGTTCGGCATATTCTTCGTTCTGAAATTCGAGCAGGGTGGTGTTCCAGTCAAATTCGCGGATCGACACCGCGCGCAATGCGGCACGGGTTTCCGGGCTTTGAAATCCACGGGCCCAGAATTGCACCACCATGTACATCAGACCAAACACGATCAGGGCGACAAGCAAGCCCACCAACGTGCCCCACATCCATCGTCCCGGCCCTATCGTGCGCTTAAAGGCCCACAAACCTACGGTCAGTGCCAGGGCAATGCTGCCGCCGAGACCCAGTCGCTCAAATTGCACCTGCCGTGCCGTCTTGGCCTGACGCCAGGCTATGCAGCGGGCGCAAAAAGGCACATCGATCCGGCGTGTCGAGCCGTTGTCTTTGATTTTGACAATCTGCACCATTTCGGTTGCCGGGCTGAGGCAGTGCACGCAGGCATTGGCCGGAAAATGGGGGGTTTCACCCTGGATTTGAACGAGTTTGGCCATAGAAACTCTCGACTCGTGAGTTGTGTCGGGTTACAAAATGCACCCGATTCAATTAAACACAAGTGTTTTAATTTCGATACGGCAAAAATTCGGCGCCCAACAGTTCGCGGGCGATGATCAGCCGCTGGATGTTGATGGTTCCTTCGGCGCCGATCGAATACGAACGCACGCCGCGAATGCCCATTTCGATGGGATATTCTTTGGAATAAGCTGCCGCACCATACCAGTTGGCGACTTCGTTGAGTGCATCCCATGCCAGCAGCGGGGCTTGTAATTTGACGATGGCTGCGGCCAGCGCAATGTCGTGATGTCCTCCTTCACCCCGGCTATAAAAGCGGTCCATTTCCCAGGCGGCTTTGTATACGCTCAGACGTATCCCATCCAGCCGGGCCCACAAATCGGCCAGCGGAAACTGGATGCCCTCATAGGAGGCAATCGGTCGGCCAAAGGCTTTGCGCTGTTTGATCCAGTCCATGCCCATTTCCAGTGCCGCTTCTGCCGCCCCAACGCAGGTTGCGCCGATGATGGTGCGCGCGGCGGAAAATCCTTCCATGGCATGGTAAAAGCCGCGATTCAATTCGCCGACTTGATGATCGGCCGGCAGACGCACGTTTTCCATGGCAAAACCGCCGGTCGAGATGCCCATGCGCCCCATATCCTCGATGATCGTCGGGGTGATCCCCGGCGTATCCCGGAGGGGCACGGCGATAAAGGTGAATCCTTTATGGTCGCCCGTGTCGGCGGTGCGTAGCAGAGTCAAATGGATGCCGCCCATTCGTCTGCTTTCGCGGATGCCGCTGATGTACATCTTTTCGCCGTTGAGCACCCACTCATTTCCTTCTTTGACCGCTTTGCAGCGTGTCGCGCCGACAATGTCCGAGCCGCCGCCCGGTTCGGTGGTGGCAATGCCCAGAAATGCTTCTCCGGCGCAAACCTTGGGCAATACCTCTCGTTTGAGCCGCTCGCTGCCGTATTGGGCAAAGATAAATCCCCATGAGGCTTCGACCAGATAGAGCACCGGCAGGGCCAGGCTGATGTCGGCGCGGGCCAGTTCTTCGGCGGCAATGCATGCCATTGTCCAGTCGGCCCCCATGCCGCCGTATTGCTCCGGCACGGTGAGCGCCAGCAGGCCCATTTGAGCCATCTTGTTGATGATTTCGGGGGGAATTTCGCCGCTCTGATCGTACTCGCGGACGTGGGGTTTGATCTCGCGTTGCGCAAAATCGCGCACGGCCTTGCGCCACATTTCTTGTTCTTGATTAAATGTAAAGTCCATCGCCTTCCTCCTTGAATTTGAATGGCTGAATAAGAGATTATCCCAAAACCATAGCATCCCTATGCGTCGGCTACGGCAGTTATACCGTAGCCGACGCATCCCTATGCGTCGGCGGCAAGGCTACGGCGGTTACACACTTGTGTGGTATAATAGTTTTGCTCTGCCCTCGTGGTTAAGACACCGAACATTCTACCCGCATCCGACATATCCCGATGCGTCGATAAAGGGCCGATAAACGGCCGATAAACGGCCTGGAGATGCCGCTTGTACGGCTTGGGGACATGTTCTGATTCGCCGAATGATAAAATAAAGCATAAGGAGAATACATTATGATACAAACTCAACCAGAAATCAGAGAAGCCTTGCCACGGCAGACCGTTCAGGTGCGCTTTGAAGACGGCGTGATTCTGGAAGGGCCGATCGGTACGCCGCTGGAAGCCTTTGTGGCGCATCTCGACCGGGGTGATGGGCCGCCGACCGTTGCGGCGCTGGTTAACGGTGAACTGCGCGAGTTGACTTTTCCGGTCGACAGAGATGTGGAGGTGCAGCGTTTGACCAATGCCAGCAGCGACGGCAAACGGATTTACCAACGCTCGTTGATCTTGTTAATGTTGGCCGCAATCAACGAATTGTTTCCGGAAGCGCGGATGATCCTGGAACACTCGATCACGATGACCGGCCTGTTGTGCGAGGTGCAGGGTCGTCCGCCTTTTACCGCGCAGGAAGTCAAAGCGATAGAAAAGCTAATGCGGGACATTGTAAAGCAGGATGAACCGATTGTCAAGCGCCAGGTACCGCTCGACGAGGCCCGTGCCATGTTTGAAGCACGCGGACAGGATGATAAGGTACGTTTATTGCAACATCGGGGCAAGGATTACCTGGTTATCTATTCGTTGCGCGGGGCGCAGGATTACTTTTACGGCTATATGGTTCCCTCGACCCGTTACCTTCGCTATTTTGATCTGGTGCCGCATCCGTTGGGCTTTATTTTGCGTGCGCCGCGGCGCGGCAATCCAACGCAAATGCCCTGGGGCCGCGATGCACCCAAACTAGATCAGGTCTTTCACCAGTATGGACGTTGGCTGCGCACACTCAAAATCAGCGATGTCGGTGCGTTGAACGAAACGATCCAAAGTGGACGCATCCGTGAAGTGATTCTGGTCTCGGAGGCGCTGCACGAACAACAAGTGGTCAACATTGCGGCACAAATCGCCGAACGCAGCCCGCGTGTGCGGCTGGTGTTGATTGCCGGGCCTTCGTCTTCGGGCAAGACCACTTTTTCAAAGCGACTGTCGATTCAATTGCTGGCTCGTGGACTGCGTCCACTGCCGGTAGAAATGGACAACTATTTCGTCCGCCGTGAGCTGACCCCCCGTGATGAAAAGGGCGAATACGATTTTGAGCATCTTCAAGCCCTCGATTTGCCCTTGTTCAAAGCAGATATGCGCAAATTAATTGCCGGCGAGGAAATCCAGATGCCGCGCTACAATTTTGCCACCGGTGAACGTGAGCCGGGACATGTGCTGCGCGCGGACAAAGAAACCATCATCATCGCCGAAGGCATTCATGGCTTGAACCCAGAGTTGATCAAAGACCTGCCCGCCGAGAATATCTATCGCATCTATATCTCGGCATTGACCCAGCTCAACCTGGATCATCACAACCGCATCCCCACCACCGACACCCGCCTGTTGCGACGCATCGTGCGCGATGCCCGCTATCGCGGCTACACGGCAATGGAGACCATTGGACGGTGGGAAAGTGTGCGACGGGGTGAAAACCGCTGGATTTTCCCCTATCAAGAAAATGCCGATGCGATGTTTAACTCGGCACTGGCCTATGAACTGGCCGTCCTCAAGCCCTATGCCGAACCGCTGTTACGCTACGCCGAGCCAGGCACCCTGGCCTATGTAGAGAGCAAGCGTCTGCTGGCCTTTTTGCAATGGTTTTTGCCCTGTCCTGCCGACCTGGTGCCCGATAACTCGCTGTTGCGCGAATTCATCGGCGGCTCGATCTTGCAAGATTTTACGCCGGCATAAAAACGGCCCCTGGCTTGAACCTGGGGCCGTTTTGGGGCCGAAAGAGATTCCGCTTGGGGCCTATCCGAAAAACGTAACGTTTTTTCGGATAGGTTCTTATGCAAGCTCGACATCTCGGCGTCGCGTTGGCGGACGAACCTGAACATTAAACGTCTCAAATTGTCCGATCAGATAGGTTGGCAGCCACCCTTCGATCTGCGTGCCCTGCAAGACATACGTTTCCGAGACAATCACGCCTCGTTGATGAAAGAGATTGACCAGGTCGCCCTGAGTGTAGGGGATCGTCACCTTGATGTAGCGCGTTTGGGCGTGCAATTTGTCTTCTATCAAGTCGAGCAGTTCGTCGATGCCGCGTCCTTGCAGTGCAGACAGAGGCACGGTGTCTGAATAACGCGCCAGCAGGTCGGGCAGGGGCGTTCCATCGCCGGCCGTTTGCCCGTTCAGCCGGTCAATTTTGTTAAAGGCATAGATCATCGGCTTGTCTCCGGCGCCGATCTCGACCAGGGTATCTTCAACGGCAATGATCTGTTCGATGACATTGGAATGCGTTGTGTCGATGACGTGAATCAGCAGGTCGGCTTCTTGCACTTCTTCCAGGGTGGCCCGAAAAGCAGCCACCAAGTGATGCGGCAACTTTTGGATGAATCCGACCGTGTCGGTGAACAAAGCCATATTGCCGTTGGGCAGTGTGACACGTCGGGTGGTCGGATCGAGGGTGGCAAAGAGCATATCGGCGGCAAACACATCCGCGCCAGATAGCGCATTAAGCAACGTTGATTTACCGGCATTGGTATAACCGACCAGCGCAATCACCGGGATACCTTCGCGTTTGCGCTTGATCCGCCGTTGTCGGCGCTGGTCGCGCACCTGTTCGAGCTGCTCTTTGAGAAAGGCAATCCGGTTGCGGATATTGCGGCGATCGATTTCAAGCTGCGTTTCGCCGGGACCGCGTACGCCCACACCGCCGGTCATGCCGCCGGCACGCCCGCCGGCCTGCCGGGCCAGGTGCGTCCAGGCACGGGTAAGGCGCGGCAAACGGTATTCGAGCTGGGCCAGTTCCACTTGCAAGGCCCCCTCATGGGTTTGCGCGTGACGGGCAAAGATGTCAAGGATCAAAGCGGTGCGGTCGAGCACCTTGAATTCCTGATCGTTGCCAAAAGCTTTTTCGATCTCGCGCAATTGGCGTGGCGACAGTTCGTCGTCAAAAATGAGCATGTTAAAATCCAAAGTTTTACGTCGTTCGACCAGTTCGGCCAGTTTACCCGAACCGATCATCGTCGCCGGGTTGATCCGCTCCAGCGACTGCCAGTCGCGTCCGACCACAACAGCACCCGCCGTATCGACCAAAGCAGCCAGTTCGTCTAATGAATCCTGAATGCGCCAAAGTGATGGCCTGGCCTTTAGTTCGACCCCCATCAAAAATGCACGTTCGGTTGATGTCGTTTCGTACAATCAATTACCTCCCCCGTTATCCGGGTCATGCGCTATCTGTCTTGGGTAAATTGCGCTCGATTTGTTTGATCGGCACTTTGATCGCCTTGCGGCAAAAGGCGCACTGTGCCGGGTAATGCCTGGGTTTTTCTTCCTTGTGCGTTTCCAGCCAGACGGCGGCTACTGTGGTGTCGATCGTGAACGATTTGCCGCAGTAAAGACATCTGATGTTCAACATCGCTTTTCCTTTCCATTCGATCCGGGCCAACCAGAATCAAGCGGCCCGGTAGAGTCGAGACTTGGCTGCAATGCTTTTCAAATAACGTTCCGGAGTTGAGCCTTTAGGCGGAAAAGGGGCAGGAAATCCGGCCGAAGCTTCTACTCCGGCGTCTTATTTGAAAGGTTATTGGCTCAAGCCGGAGCGTTCCATCTGAAGGCTTCACTCCGGGTGATCTAGATAAAAAATCCGTATCAACCCGTTGCATTTGTGCCGATCCGTATCCTATTTGTGTCCACACCAACATAGGCTGAATAGATGCGAACCGTAAACAAAAAGGCCGTGAGGCTGACATACCCATCTCACGGCCGGCAAATTCAGAGGGAACAACCGGCTTGTTATGGCCGGTAAGCAAACGGGCCATGGGGTAGATCCCCACGGCCCGGTCATTGTCTTGTTCGATAACGAACATAACAGACATGTGCACGTGCACATCAACCCTGGGTACACCGATCTGTTGAGGTGTCCAGGATGGAAGGGACTACCCTGCGCTGTCATCAAGCTCAAATGAGCCGATCCAGATGCGGATCATGGTATCCTGACCTTTCAACGTGACATGGTGATATGGTTCGATGACAGAAGCGAGTATAGCACAGAGCGGGAGCGTTGTCAAACAATTTTTAGCCCATTGTTGTCGGCTGCTGCTTGTTTGACCGTCTCACAGTTTAATGATAAAATTCACACGCTACGCTGAGGACCGGGTTTCTTCCCGATTTGGGGGCATCAAAGACGATTGAAAAAGACCGAGTCCGCCAAGTCATGATCTCGACCAAGCGGCCGGGCAGAGGACTCGGCCTTTTTTTGTGTGACAGGGTGAGCGAATGAGAACAGGCCTGATCGACCGTGTGGCGGGTGTCGTGGTTGACGCCGAATTTTCCTCCGGTGACCTGCCCGGCATCCATAATGCACTCTATGTGCGGACCGAAGACGATCGACAGATCGTGATCGAGGTGCAAGAACATATCAGCCCGCGCATTGTGCGCGGCATTGCAATGAGCAGCACCTCTGGTTTGCAGCGCGGTCTGACGGTTGTTGATTCCGGCGCGCCGATCCAGGTGCCGGTTGGGCCGCAAACCTTGGGCCGTATGTTTAATGTGCTTGGTGAGCCGATCGACGGACTGCCGCCGGTTGACGAGCCGCTTCGCCGTAATATCCACGTTTCTTCCCCGCCAATGGAGGTCCAACGTGTGATCAGCCGCCCCTTTGTCACCGGCATCAAGGCCATCGATCTGCTGCTGCCCTACCCACAAGGCGGCAAAATCGGCTTGCTGGGTGGCGCAGGCGTCGGCAAGACGATGCTGATCATCGAGCTGATTCGCCATACCATCCAACAACATTCCGGCATCGCCCTTTTTGCCGGCGTCGGTGAGCGCAGCCGCGAAGGCAACGAGTTGTGGCTGGATATGAAGGCCGGTGGTGTGATCGACAACACGATCCTGGTTTTTGGGCAGATGAACGAGCCGCCCGGCGCACGCTTGCGCGTGCCGCTCACCGCGCTGACGATGGCCGAGTATTTCCGCGATCACGAAAAACGTCAGGTTTTGCTGTTTATCGACAATATCTTTAGATATATTCAGGCCGGTTCTGAGGTCTCGGCCCTGTTGGGACGGCTGCCCAGTGCGGTCGGCTACCAGCCGACGCTGGACAGTGAAATGGGCAAACTTCAGGAACGAATCACCACCACCACCGGCGGCAGTGTGACTTCAATTCAGGCCATTTATGTCCCGGCCGACGATTTGACCGATCCTGCTGTGGTGGCCACTTTTGCGCACCTGGATGCAACGACGGTGCTTTCGCGTCGGCTGGCCAGTCAGGCTTTTTATCCGGCCATCGATCCTCTGGAATCCAACAGCTCTTTGCTCACGCCACGCGGGGTTGGCAAAGAGCATTACACCATTGCCACCGGGATTCGCGCGCTGTTGGCCCGCTATCGTGAACTGCAAGATGTGATTGCCATTTTGGGCATGGAAGAATTGAGCGAGCAAGACCGTCTCATCGTCAACCGGGCACGCAAAGCCCAGCGTTTTCTGACCCAGCCTTTCTTTTCTACCGGCCAGTTTACCGGTTTGGCCGGACGATATGTGCCACTGCAAGAGACGCTGCGCGGTTTTCGAGAGATATTGGAAGGCAGGCATGACGACGTGCCCGAACAGGCCTTTTACATGGTCGGCACGATCGATGAGGCAATGGAAAAGGCGGCACAGATCGCTGTCGGAGAATGATCGGGTGGCTAAATCTTTGCGTTTGATCATCTGGTTACCGGGCGAAACATTGCTTGACGCCGAAAGGGTGGCCTGGGTGCATGTCACGCTGGCTACTGACAAAGGGTTGACCGTTTATCCCGGTTATGCACCGACCTTGGCCGAGACCGTTGCCGATCAGATTCGCTACGAGTGTGATGGTGAAGCGCATCGTCTTGATCTGCCTGCGGGAGTGCTCTATGTGCGCGATAATGTGGTAACCATTTTTCTGGCGCACACGGTCGGTGAGGTACAGACGATGGCCCATGCAGGAGAGCAACTCGCGTTTGATCGGCTGGCGCAGACACTGATCGATACGGCATCTGGTCGCCGTTTGCGGTGATGCCTGTGATCCTGCTGTGGTTTGTGTTAGGCGGCGCAGCCGAGTGGATCAATATGTTCACCCGTCATTGGACGGTGACACGTATGCACAGATTCGAGGCCCGGCGAGCAGTTTGGTGGGTTGTCGCCGGGTTTGTGCTCAGGCTGGTCTGGATGGCACTGATCTTGGGCGTGGCTACCGCATGGAATCCAGCTTATGGGATCGCCGCATTTATCGGCTATTGGCTGTCAAGGTGGCTGTCAATCCGGCATATTTTACAAAAAGGCAAGTTCTGATTCAGGCTCGGTAGACCGCAATGGATCACCTGGAGACGGCAAGCGGCATAGGGATGCCGCTTCTACGGCGGTTATGCCGCTTCTACGGCGGTTATGCCGCTTCTACGGCGGTTATGCCGCTTCTACGGCGGTTATGCCGCTTCTATGGCGGTTATGCCGCTTCTATGGCGGTTATACCG
>Ga0209101_1000755_pt1 | contig 25931 bp, 16 predicted proteins | sample ConPoolayeCmetaG_FD_185481 | JGI IMG/M metagenome (GOLD analysis project Ga0209101, IMG submission 185481) | Hot spring microbial mat communities from California, USA to study Microbial Dark Matter (Phase II) - Cone Pool mat layer C metaG... ...
GCCGACAGCCGTTTACGCTACTAGGTGGCACTGGGTTCATCCCAACATATTGTGGTAGCGCAGGACTGCTGCCCAATTCATAGTGGGCACTGCACATTAAATGGCACTTCGCTTATATAACTCAGGGGGGATGAAACGCCACTTTCCGCCAGTTGCTGCCGCCGCTCGTCAAAAGGCTACCTGGGCGCAACTGCACCAAAGGACAACGCTACTCAGCGCCGGCAAGTAGCGCTAGGGCCTGCCACCCACGGTTCCGCCATGAGGAATCAATTATTTTCCCACTACTTTTTGCCCAATTTGCCCACTTGGCGCAGGTATTGGATGACCTGGTCTGCCAGTACTTCGGGTGGGTTATTAGCGGCATCCAGTACTAGCTCGGGTTTGAGCGGCGGCTCGTACGGGTCGTCGATTCCGGTAAAACCCTTCAATTGGCCTGCCCTGGCCTTCTTGTAAAGTCCTTTAGGGTCGCGACTTTCGCACACTTCTAGGGGAGCATCAACGAACACTTCGATGAAGTCTCCTGGTGCCAGGGTAGCACGTACTCTGTCGCGGTCGATGCGATACGGGCTGATGAACGCGGTGATGGCGATAAGCCCCGCGTCGCAAAACAGCTTCGCTACCGCGCCGATGCGGCGAATGTTTTCTTCCCGGTCTTGGGGGGAAAAACCCAGCCCAAAACGCCGCGCGAATTCCTCGCCGTGGGTCTTGCACAGCATTTCGGGGCTGGCGTTCAGCCCATGACGAATGTTATCGCCGTCGAGCACATAGCTGCTTACCCCCATCGCGTTGAGTTTATGGTCCACCAGATTTGCGATCGTGCTCTTGCCGCACGCGCTTAGACCAGTCAGCCAAACGACACAGCCGGCGTGGCCTCGTTGCTGCTCACGCTGGCTTCGCGAAACCGCGTGCTGGTGCCAATGCACTTCCACAGGTGGGTGATCGACCATCGGTTGTTCCTCACAGGTGTTGTAAGGCCTTATCCCAAGAAAACTTGCAGTATCGCCGTCCTAGCCAAAGGCGATCTAACGCCTAGGGCGAAGGTCAGGCTGTTGGAGCCTGTTGCTGTGCCGGGTTGCGGTTTTTTGGCATAGCACTGGAACCGGCAATTACGTATGATTTCGGGCATCGGAGGTGCCCGTTGCAGCCGGTGGCACGTCCCAGTGAGCATTAGCGTCGGCACCCCACCCGCGTGTTGGTCAGCGGCGGCGCGAAGGGCCGACTAGTTGCAACACAGCAATCCGCTTGTCGCCCGTCAAGGAGGACGGCAATGAACACCTTGAAGACCGTGGTCATTATAGTGTTGCTGGCCGCGGTGGCATACGGGGTATATGTGTCGCTTACTCGCAGTCCGCGCGAGTATGTCAACGGCGATGGCGGTCTGGCGCCAGTTTGGGCGCCGCAAAGCCAAGCGCCCGGGAACACCGGTCCGCTGGTTCAATTGCCAGGTTCTTCCACCGGACCTGCTCCCCAAAATCAACCACCGAACGGGAACCCGTTTTCCGGTTTGGGTAGTTTCCCTTTTTCGGCCGGTTCTTCCGGATCTGGGGGGGCGGCTGCGAGCGGTAGCCAGTTTCGCGGAGTTTCCGGCGGGTCGGGCAGTGATGCGCCGGGAAACCCCGCGGCCAATCAGGGCGTGTCGCCGACTGCCGGAATAGCTCCGCCGCAGCCAGGCGGCAACATCGGCGCGCAGCTGGCCGGTGGGGGCGCATCTCGATCCCCGGGCGGAGACCAGTCGCGCAGTCCGGTGGTGCTCTCACCTCCCCCGGACCGCGTCTGGCAGTCGGCCGGTTTAGCTCAGCCGCCGCCGGGATTTCCGGCCATTGCCGACGGGAGCGGGCAGCCGTCCGCTCCACGGTCCGACGCGTCCGGCTCGCGCAACGCACCGGCTGGCCCTGACGGTGCCGACGAGCAGCTGGAAGCAGACGTGCTGCAAAAGTTCCAATTGTTCCTCCAACCGGTGCAAAGGATGATTCAGGCCGGGCAACTCGATGAAGCCCTGGTGGCGCTGAGCCGAATCTACCACAATCCGGCGTTGCCGCCCGCGCTTGCCCGACAGCTCACCCCGATGCTCGACAGCCTGGCCGGCACGGTCATCTATTCCCGGCAACATCTGCTGGAGCCGCCCTACCGCGTACGGGAGGGCGAGACGCTCGAGAGTATCGCCCAGCAGTACAACGTCCCCTGGCAGTTGCTGGCACGCATAAACGGGATCGAAGACCCGCAGCGGCTTGTGCCGGGCCAAACGCTGAAAGTGGTGCGCGGCCCGTTCAGCGCAGTCGTGAACCTGGATCGCTACGAGCTGACCTTGAAGCTGGGAGAGCGTTACGCCGGGCGGTTTCCTATCGGCATCGGCCGCGATTCGCCCCGACTGGAAGGCACGTATACGGTGCGCGATAAACTGGTCAATCCGGTCTATTACGGTCCGGATGGTTTTCGCGCCGAGGGCGGCGACGCCAACAATCCGCTGGGGCGATTTCTGCTCGACCTGGGAGATCAGGTCGGCATTCACGGCACCAACGATGTCCGCTGGGTGGGCCGCGACGACGGCCGCGGGGCAATCTGCCTGGGCGACCGTGATATCGACGATCTGTTTGGCATCCTGTCGATTGGCTCCCGGGTCGTCATCCAGCGCTGAGCGGCGGAAACGAAACATCGATAACCAGGCGCTGCGGATATACTCTGCGCGGGCGGCAGTAGCAGCCAGTGGCGCTGGTACGGCCAGACACGCCAGTAGCGGCGCCCAGCGTTTTTGCACCGGAATAGTTTCATTTTAGCCCGTGCAAAGCACGCCGTAACGCCGCTGCTTGCCAGTTGCATTACGCGCCCAGTAGTGCTCCTGCCAGTGCGCCGCCCAGCAGTAGCCACGCGGCGGCAATTTCCCAGCGGATCGTCAGCACAACGGCCGCGATGGCCAACAGCCACGCCACAAAGCTGCCCAGCGAGGCGGCGCCGAGCTGAATAGTAACCGCGGCCATCAGCCCCAACGAAGCGGCTATCACGGCATCGAGAAACAGGCTTGTCCAAAGCCGGCTGCGCAGCCGGTCGATCCACGGCCGGACGATGCCCACAAAGAAGAACGTGGGCAAGATAATAGCAACAGTGGCCACGATTGCCCCAGGCGTTGCACCGACCAGATAGCCTACAAAGGTGACGGTGGAGATCAGCGGTCCCGGGGTGATCTGGCCCACGGCCACTGCATCGAGCAGTTGGGTTTCGGTCAGCCAGCCGTACTGCTCGACCAGTCCGCCGCGAATGTAAGCCACCAGCACGTATCCGCTGCCGTAAAGCACAGCGCCGACTTTGAGGAAGAAAAGTGCCAGCTTCCAGACAGGCGCCGACCCGGCCGCCATCGCGCCGCTGGCGCCGCCGACTGCCATAGTGATGCCAGAGTATCCGAGCGGGCCTGCGGGTGCAAGTTGCCCGAATGCGCAGCGCTGGCCGTCTTCCGCCTCGTGTGCCGGAAGCGGACGTTTGCCATTGCGGCGCCCGCCTGTCAGACGCAGCATAACTGCTCCCAGCACAGCGGCCCCCAGCAGCGTCAGCACTTCGTCGCCCCCGGCCAGCGAGACCGCCGCCACTGCTGCGGCGATCAGTGCAGTTTGCCAACTGTTCAGTGCGGTGCGTCCCAACCGCCACAAAGCGACTGCAACGATACCTACTACCACTGGTTTCAACCCGGCCAGGAACGGTTCCACTTGCGGCGTATGCCCGTATCGCAAATAAGCCCAAGCCAATGCTCCAGAAATCAACGCCCCAGGCAACGTAAACGCCAAGCCGGCCAGCACGCAGCCAGCCATACCGGCCCGGGCGTAACCGATGTGGTTGGCCATTTCGACGGCATTCGGGCCGGGGAGCAAATTGGTCACTGCCAGCATGTCCAGGAACTGCTGGCGCGACAGCCACTGCCGCCGCTGGACAGTTTCCTGTTCCATGATGGCGATATACACGGCCGGGCCACCGAAACTGGTGGCACCCAGTCGGAAGAACAAGACCGCCAACTCCCACAATCGGGCCAACATAAACGTCGCAGGGTACCGCGCCGCTAGGTGATTGCCAATCGCGATCCGCCGTATTTCCGTTGCAACGGTGGAACCGCCGCACAGTGCGACTGCTGGTTTGCCCAGCAGTCGCTGGATGACACTGCTGCTTTGTCCAGCGTCGAGCCGGCGGGGTGGCACTGCTGGCTTGTAGAGCAGTGCGCAGGGTGCCACTGCTGGCTCGCCCAGCAGTGCCGCATTATTGGCAACTATCTTCCGATATTGCAGGGGCACGCTCCGTCGTGGCCGACTGTCCACACTGTGCCATTGCTGGCCTGCTTCAGCAGCCCGGTTGCATCACGCCAGCCAACGCGCGACATCTTTGGCCCAGTAGGTCAGGATGATGTCCGCACCGGCGCGTTTGATGGCGGTGAGCATCTCCAGCACTACCGCACGCTCGTCGAGCCAGCCGTTGGCTGCCGCGGCTTTGACCATGCTGAACTCGCCCGATACGTTATAGGCCGCCAGCGGCACACCGGGCCAGCGCTGGGCGGCCGCGCGGATGATGTCCAGGTAGCACAAAGCCGGTTTTACCATCACGATGTCGGCCCCTTCGGCCAAGTCCAGTTCGATCTCCCGCAGTGCCTGACCGGCGGCGGCTGCGGGGTCCATCTGGTAGCTGCGGCGATCGCCGAATTGCGGGGCGCTCTGGGCGGCCTCGCGGAACGGGCCATACAGTGCGCTGGCGTACTTGGCCGCGTAGCTGAGGATCGGCACGTGTTGGTATCCGGCCGAATCGAGCGCCTGGCGGATCGCGCCGACCATGCCGTCGATCATGCCGCTAGGGGCCACCATATCGGCTCCGGCCTGGGCGTGAACCACCGCTTGCTGGCCGAGCAGCTTCAGCGTGGCATCGTTGTCCACGTCGAGCCGCCCGCCGATATTGCCCAACGGCCCGCAATGCCCATGATCGGTGTACTCGCAAAAACAAACATCGGTGATAACGAGCACTTCGGGCGCCGCCTGGCGAATGGCGCGGATCGCCTGCGGTATGATGCCTTCCGGGCTGATGCTGTCGCTACCCTGCGAGTCCTTGGCCGCCGGAATGCCAAACAGCATGATTCCTCCCAGCCCCAACTTGGCCGCCTGAGCAGCTTCTTCGGCCAGCAGATCGGGCGAAAGCTGGAAGTTGCCCGGCATGGCGGATATTGGCTGGCGCAGCTTGTGGCCAGGACGGACAAACAGCGGCAGTATCAAACTGGCAGGCGATAACCGCGTGCTGCGTACCAGTTGACGCACCGCAGGGTTGTAACGCAGTCGGCGCAGCCGCACCGTGGGAAAACCGGAAGCACTCATAACCACCTCGCTTTGCTTGCTGCTTGACAATCCCAAGATTCTTCCTCGGCTATTTGCTGCTGGACCACCCCACATCCAAATTTGCAACAAAAACCACTTTTGGTCCGGCTGCTCGGCAGCAAAATGCCGCGAGTAATCAAACTTTCCGGTTGCAACGCTGGGGTCTGCTGCGGCCACTAAGGCGATCGGGCGGGCAGTGCTGCCGGCACCGTTGCGCCCGATAGGCTCCGCCGCGCACGATCGACCAGATCGGCCGCCCAAGACTTGTTCGAGTAAAGCGCGACGACCGCTCGGTAGATTGCCGTCGCTTTATCGGGGTCTTTACTGGCCAGCCGATCGGCCTCGTCCAGCCGAGCCAATATGGCGGCGCGGATGTCGTCCCGGGCGGCTTCCAGTTCTGCGCTGAGTTGTTCGATGCGCCTTCGGGCAAGCTCGACGCACTCGGCCGTCGGACCTGTCGCAGCGGCCTCGCGCCCGTACAAAACCACCAGCGCCTCCAAGCGTTGCAGGGCCTGCTCGGGGTCGCTTTTGGACAGGTTGACGGCTTCCAGATAAGCGCGTTCGGCCGGCGAGAGGCCCTCGCCTGCGCCGAAGCCTTTGGCTCGGCGGTCCAGCCTGCGTTCCCGGCGGTCAAGATGTAGCTCGCGCAGCATATCGTGCAACTGCGCCGCCCGATAATCGCCGGAGAAATTGGTCAAAAAAAATTCGATGTCGCCCTCCACCGCGGCCAGCGACGCGGCGCTGCCGTCGTATCGGGACATTATCCGACTGTAAAGTCGATCGGCCGACGGCGGCTGTAGCAGATACCACGCCACCGCGCTTACCAATATCAGCCCGCCAACCAGCAGCCACGTGGTAGGAGATACCAACGGGCGACTGGCGGCCGACTGCGGCTCGTCGCCGCCCAGGCGGTCGGCCGGCACCACGATGAACTGCCCGGCCGAGCTAGACTCCCCCGACGGCATCTTGCCGACCGAAGGACTCTGGCTTGCCGCGGCCGTGGGGGCGCTTTGCTGTGCGACCGCCGCGGGCGACTGGCCTGCCGCGGCCGATTGATCCGCCACGTCAATGGTTGGCTGCAAGTATCCTGACCCATGCCGCGGGAAAGCAACCTGCTGATCCTCGGCCGCCTTTTGCGATTGTGTTACGTCGGCCGCGTACAGCCCCTCGTGGCGTTGCCATCCTGCCTCGTCCTGCGGCGAAGCCGCGGTTTCCGCGGCGCTGCCGAGGCCCTGTTGAATGCGGAACAACATCTCGGTCGGCTTGGTGGCCGGCAGCGAGCTGTCGCCGCTGGCCGGCGAAACAGACTCGGCCTGGGCGCCTGCTGCGCGCAGCGACTGCCCCAGCGACGCAGCCGCCGGAGTTGCTTCTGGCTGCGAAACTTCCGAAACGCCCGGCAACAGCCGATCGCGCATGTCCAGCAACCGGCGAGCGAGCACATAAGCGTCGGGGACGCGATCGTCCGGGTTCTTGTTGAGCAATTGGGCGATTACCTGCTCCAGTTCGGCGGGGCATTCAGGGGCGAAGTTTCGCAACGGCTCGGGCTGCTCGGTGCGCTGCTTATGAAGCATCTCGGCAAAGCTGGCCGCACGGAACAGCGGTCGCCGCGCCAGCAGCACATACAGCACTGCTCCCAGACTGTACAAGTCGGACCGCGGACCTGCCGGCTGGCCGGCGGCCTGCTCGGGCGACATGAACTCGGCCGTACCGACGATGCCGCCGGTGTGCGTCAGCCGCGTGTAGCCGAACAGGCGCGCGATGCCGAAGTCGGCCAGCTTCACATGCCCATCGGATGCCAGAAGCAGGTTGCCCGGCTTGATGTCGCGATGGATCACCCCGCGGTTATGCGCGTGCCGCAGGGCGTGGCACACATCCAGTGCGATGTCGATAACTTCACCCCAATTGAATATCCGGCCGCTGCGCAACTCCTGTTCCAGACTGCGGCCGTCGACCAGTTCCATGGCGTAATAGAGCATGTCGTCCTGTTGGCCGAATCCAAACAGCCGGACGATATTGGGGTGATTGAGTTTGCGCAGGGTTTCGATTTCTCCGGCGAATCGGGTGCGAAAGCCCTCCTCGGCACTATAACTGGCCGAAAGGAGTTTGATAGCCGCCGGCTCGCCGGTCTCGACATGAACGGCGGCGAACACTCTGCCCATCCCGCCCCGTCCCAGCTCCCGCAACAGCCGGTATGGTCCCAGGCGCTGGATGTTCATGCGGCACCCTTGGCGGGGTAATCTTCGATGACCAACTGCCGATACAATACATCGTATTACCGCAGGCCGCAGGTGACTAGCGGCCGGCAGAAAACCGGGCAGGCCGGCGCCGGTTTTGCCCGGTGGAACAATCACCGCATAGTTTGGTTCCGATCGAAACCACTGCAAGGCGACTTGAACCGCCCATCGCCAAGCGCCGTGTACTACAGAAGCACAGAGTACTACAGAAGTGTTTGGCGTGCTAAAACAGATAGGTTCTCCTTCCTGAAAGAGCTATGTTCGGGTTGCTTAACTTGAACAAGCCAGCCGGAGTGACTTCCCGGCAGGTAGTCGATGTCGTCGAGCGTCTGGTGCGTCCGGCTCGTGCCGGTCATGCGGGAACCTTGGACCCGCTGGCTACCGGCGTGCTGCTGGTCTGTGTGGGACAAGCCACGCGGCTGATCGAATATCTGCACCGGCTGCCGAAGACGTACGTGGGCACGTTCTTGCTGGGCCGAAGCAGTCCTACCGACGACATCGACGGCCCGGTGACCGAATTGCCCGACGCCCGAGTTCCCGAGCTGGCCGAGATTGAAGCAGCCGCGCGAAAGCTCGTCGGCCGTATCCGGCAGCGTCCACCGGCCTATTCGGCGTTGCGTGTCGGAGGCCGTCGGGCGTACCAGTTGGCTCGCAAAGGCCATCAGCCCGAGCTGGCGCCGCGAGAAGTAGAAGTGTACCGCATGGATGTCCGCTCTTACGCTTATCCGGAGCTTACTCTGGAAATCCAGTGCAGCGGCGGGACGTATGTCCGCAGCCTGGGCCGAGATTTGGCCGAAGCGTTGGGTACCGCGGCGGTGATGTCGGCGCTGGTGCGAACCGCGGTGGGTCAGTTTCGCATCGAAGACGCTGTGCCACCGGAGAGGCTCAACGCCGATACGATTTCGCAACACCTGTTGCCGGCCGCTTCCGCAGTGGCCATGCTGCCGCAGGTGGAACTGACCGACGATGAAATCGCCCGATTGCGAAACGGTCTGGCCATTGCGAAGCCTGGGGCTCCGCAGGCCGAGGAGATTGCCGGGCTGGACGCGCAAGGCCGCCTAGTGGCTCTGCTGACGGCTGCCGCCCCGGGAGTCGTCCGCCCGCTAAGAAACTTCGCCTAGCAGGGCGCCAGCCGAGCCATTCAGGCAAAACGAGCAATGCGCCGAGCGGCTTCCGCGGGTAGTGCAAGGCCACGCTGTTCGGTGTCGATTGCTGAAACTGCGAACTGACCACCAAGACACCAAGACACGAAGATTTTGGAAATGGCTGGATGGAAGGGTTTACCCCAGGCGCGACACAACTTCCCATCCCAGCAGTCCCAATTGGCTGTAAACTTTGGCGATTTGGTGTCTTAGTGGTATCGCCGTCAGCGGCGATTACAAGTCTAGATGGTCACGCCGGGTCAGCATTGAGCCCGCACAATCGGGAAACCAGAAGATACACTTCCGCCGAAGAGTTGCAGTCGAGCACACAGGGCCGGGAAGCATTATGCGTTTGATGCACCCAGCGGGCGTTCTCGATGGCGTTGTTTGTCAGCCGCGCGACACGAGAGTAGATGTTCCGGTCGGCCTTGTTGTACTTTTCCCCGAAGTGTTGCTGCCAATGCGAATTCAGCCGGGATATTACGGCGTCGCAATTTGCGAAAGCTGTGGCTGTCTTCTCGAAATGTGCCAGCAGCCACACCTCGAATGCGGGATTCGACAGACACGGCCGGATGTGATTGGCCTTGAGACACTCAATCGCTTTGCGAAGCTCATCCCTTCTGTCTAGGCCTTCCACGTCCATAACGCACCAGACTTCATCGTAGTCCGCCACAGACTGGTTCTTCTGCTTCACGGCGAACTGGGCTACCGCTAACGGTGAACCGCCCTTGCCGCGCTTTACGGTGACGGCGAATCGCTGCCTGACTGCATCCTCTCTCTTCAGGCCGTCGAAGTAGTTTCGCTGGGTTTCCTTCCCCTCGCAGACGATCAGGATCGTCGTCTTGCGCGGCAAGCGCTTGAAGGTGCGGCGCGGTACGCCCGAACGGTTCTTTCCCACACCCCAGCGGCTCATTGGACCTCCAAGTCTTCAATCGCCGGGCCGAACATGGGAACCCCCCCGTAACGTCCAGCTAGGTAGTTCTTCTCCAGGGCTTCTTCTTTCCTGGGCTTTCGTCCCCGCTGGAGATCGGCCAACGAGAACAACTGGGTTGCACCGGTGCGGTTCTTTTCCGTAAGCCAAATCTGGTCGCGCCGAAGCAGGGTCTTGTCCATCAGCGTGGTGTCGTGGGTGGCGAACACCAATTGTGCGCCTTTGGGATTCGACTGGGGGCTTTGGAAAAGCTCGATGATCTTCCTGGTCAGCAGCGGATGCATGCTACAGTCCAGTTCGTCCACTACAACTAGACTGCCCTGGTCCAACGCAGTGAGCACCGGGCCGAGCAGCGCGAAAAACCGCTGCGTGCCGTAAGATTCCTCGGTGAGAGAGAACTCTACCGGGCGGTCGCTGACGGCAACTGTGTGGAACGTTCGAACATTGTAGTTGGTCAGAAGCGAGTCATTTACCGAAAAACCCGGTTCAAGAGCCTCTATTTGCGGTTCAAGAGCCTCTATAGCGCTCACAAACTGCTTAACGGCGCTGACAATAGGTTGGGCTGTTTCCGGTGCGTCCTCCGGCAATTCGACCGGTCTTTTCTTCGCCACGACTCGGTCGATCCCAAGATCGGCGTCATGAACGAGCTTCTCCACGCGCCTGCGGATCGCCTGGTTTTCGGCAATCAGTTTCGCAGTGTAGTACTTAGACATCAAGCGCGGCTCTGCCAGGTCAAAACACCACAACCCATTGCGAAACCAAAGAAACAGTTCCTTGACGAACTCGACATTCATTTCTGCCGCGCGCGAAAGGAACAGTCCGTTGTCTCTGGTCTTGTCGGCCACGTCTCTGGCCCGCGCCAGTTGGCCGCGGAGTTTCCAGTCGGTTTTCCCGGTTTCAGGGTCCAGCCGACGCAGCAACGGATTTGCGGCTTTCCCTCCGGGACGACGAACGTACAACCATTCGTCCCATACGCGCTGCTTGGTGGTCGAGAAACCGTATTGGTACTCGGTGCCACTGAGCAAGACGCGGATCTCGAAAGAGCAAGGTTTGTTGCGCCACGATGCGTCCAGCCGGAACGGCTCGGCGTCTGATATCGGATCCCCAAGGGTCAATTCTGTGGCAGACAGTCGCACGAAAAGCTGCATGAACCGAACAGCCTTAACCAGGTTGCTCTTGCCGGAAGCATTGGCGCCGAAAACTGCGGCCGCCCTAAGCAAACTGAACGTGTCGCAATCCACCAGGGTCTCCTTGTGCGTGGAATCCCTGCCGGCAACCAGCGACAAGGTCTGTGCCTCGGCGAACGAGCGGTAGTTCTCAACAGTAAGGCTTATTAGCAAGGCCGGAACCCTTTCGTTTATCTTTTAGTCCCTCTCACGAACCCACTTGACTGTTCATAGTCGGTCTTATGGCAGAACTTGTGCGCGTTTTGCGCGCATGTTTTTGGGTCATCTGGAGGGCCACGCTCCGTCGTGGCCGTCTGTCCATTGCTAGCGGACGCGACGGAGCGCGTCCCTCCAGTAACACAGTTTGGTTGCGGCCGAAGGCCGCGCTAGGTAGTATACGCCGGAAAATCGCTAACGAACAGGCAAATTGTGCATAAAACATGCGCATTTTGGCAATAAAATCCGATTAGCATTACCAACGTGCACCAATGGTGGGGTGCATGTATCGTGCATTTTGCGCCTGTAGCGTTATGCGACTTGAAAGCCGCTGACCCATGCGCGATTATAGCGCCCAGAACCTCTACCGCACGGAGCCTCACGCTATGTGCAGAAGAATGTCGGTTTGCTTCTTGCTAGTCGGGGCAGGACTCATCAGCGGCGTGCTTTCCCCGCAGAGCACATCGGCTGCACAGGTAGCGGCGGTGCTTGCCCAGCCGCAGCCGGCGCCGTCGGCGGAATATTTCTCGGTCTCCGACTATGACGGCGGCAATGTGTACTTCGTGCGGCAGGGCAAGAAGTATCCGTATCATGGGATACTCGAGCCGTGGGTGTTCAACCGCGCGATGAAATGGCTGGATGCCGCCGACGGCCTAGAAGAAGCGGTACTGTGCTATTGCGATCAGTCGCCGCTGTTTCTAACGGGCAGCAAGCAGGTATCGCGCTGGTACACCGGCAAGGCCAATGTGCTGGAGGATGCCGACGAGCAGTTCACTCGCTTCGTGAAGCGCGACGCTTCGACCGAGTGGGATCACGCCTCGCTGCCGCCGCTACAGTTCCCTATCGAGCAATTTCCCGTGGCCGAACTGGAAGTAAGCGAGTGTACCCACCCGTGGCAGTTCTTGGTGGTCGTCAAGGGGCGCAGCGGCCCTCCGATGTACGCCAGCCCGTGGCAGCAGCAGCCGGGAAAGTTGTCGGTCAATTTGTTGGAGTTGTTTCGTTCCAAGGGCTATCGGAAGCCATTCGCCGAGTTGCACTTTTTTGTGGCCGTACGCACCGAAGCACCGGGGCAGGAGGCAAGCACTACGTTCCGTTTGTGCCTGCTGGGCAGCCCGGCTATCATTGCTTCGCTGCCGGCAATTTGCGGGCGTGCTCGGGCGGAGCGCGAAGGCGTGCCGCTGTACGCCATAGTTGTGGACCAGTCGGCCAATCGGCTCGGCGGCGATGCCGTAGCCGTGACCGTCACCGTCGGCGGTCGAACCGCTCAGTTGTCGCCGGTGGGCGATGCGGCATTCGGCGGCCGGGTGACGGGGCTGGCCGTGGGAGAGCACCTGGCCACTTTGCGAGCGATGTTCCGCGACAAGACTCGTAAGCCGCTTTCCACGCAAGTGCGGCTTTGCGTGACCGACGGGGAGTTTTTCGGCTACGATCAGCGACTGAAGTTGCTCACTCGCCAAGGCCGTCCCGTAGGCCCGCTGACTGGTTCCTACCGCGGCTATCCGATGTTCAAGTGGATCGGCACGCCGCGCGAGTCGCTAGTGCACGGGCAGTCGCAGTGGGAGGCGGTGTGCGGGCAGCGGCACGAGGGGCAGTATTTCAACCACGGCGGGCCGCAGTATGGCTATCACGCCTGGGAGTCGCTCACCCCGGCCGAACTCGGCGCCGATTACGCTTATCTGAAGCGCTGCGGCTGGTCGCTGGTTCATCTGTGCCAGGGCTGGTGGATATGGGAAAGGCTGGATGCCGGCGGCCGAATTGCACCCCATGGAGCAGAACAACTCGCCGAAGTACTCTCAGCCGCCCGCCGCAACGGACTGTGGATACATTTCGCCCTGAGCCACTATCCGCTGGGAAAGCAGAGCAAGCCATATGCACAGTATCTGGAAGCGGGCTACCAGCGCGACGATTACGCCAAGCCGGACTCGAAGTTCTATAAACTGTTCGAGGGTTATTTGCGCGATTTTGCAACGGTTTTCCGCGACGAGACAGCGCTGGCCAGCTTTACTGCCGCCGGCGAAGGCGATACCGAGTGCGGTGCGACGTTCGTCAATCACGTCGCCGATCTGATGGCAAAGCTCGCCCCAGGGCAGCTTTTCATGTGCGAACCGCATCATATTCCCAAGCCTTATCCCGCGGACCCCAACAACTATCGGCGCGAGGGGTGGAAGCCGCTGTTGGGCGGGATGCGGACTTATCCGATCGACTTGTTGGAACCGGAACACATCGCTGTGCAGTTCAAGTTCGGCGCCAAAGGGCATATTTTCCTGGCCGAAGGGTTGTTCTGGGGTTTCCTCAACGCCCCGGCCGACGTGGAACGCTACCGCCGCCGTGTGCGGCAGACATTCTACACCGGGCTGGTTTATCGCTGCCCGATCCTGCTCAGTTGGGAAGAGCGCGTGGTGGAAGACGAGCGAACGGTCTTCGAGGCGGCACGCCGGGCGATCGACTGGAGCAAGCCGTTCGCCCAACCCCGAGTGCTGTTGCGCGTGGGCGACGACCTGGAGGCACTCCACCACTGGCAGCGCGAGCTGAGCAAGCTGCCGCTGGAGTACGCCCTGCTGCTGAAGGACGAGCCGGCGCCTGCCGAAGCCCTGTCGGTGCTCGATGCACAGCAGCCGCCGGCAGAGCTGAAGTTCGCCTCTGAAAACGGCGTGCTTCCCGACAAACTGAAGGCCGAAATGCCGCTGCGGCTGCCAGTGGGATACTCGGCCAACTACTCGTGGAGCGAAGACCGTCGCGTGCTGCTGGCATACATTCACGCCGATGACGCATTCGCCCTGACTGGCCCGAAGTTCCACCGCCCAGCGGTTGTGCGTCCCGGGCCGCCGCCGCCTTTTGTGATCCAGTTGCAGAATTTTCCTCCGGGCAAGCTGCCCTTCCGATTGTACGACCTGACGACGAAAACCGTCCTGATGCAGGGCGAACTGGACCGGCAGCAGCAACTGTTGCCGCCGCGCCGGGCCGAAGACCTGCTGCTGGTCGTCGGCGGAAAGTGGTAACCGGCGGCGCGCTAGGGCATGACGGCCGCCACAGCCGCAGCACGGCCCCCATCCGGTTGCTCGGTCGGCAAGTCCGGCGGCAATAAGCGTGCCTTGTCGCCGGCGCGGCCGGCGCGAAAGCGATCATCGCTGGCTTTTTCAGACCGCTGTGAAGCTATTCCGATTTCGCTGAAGCAATCTACTTTCGCTTCAGTAAATATCACCACGGCTTGAACCTGCCAAGGAAACTTTGAGGTTGCAGATGGTGGTTTTTGACGGTTTTTTGACGGCCGTGCAGTTCCCAGCCGACCGCAGTTTGCCGGTTGTGCCGCAAGCGATGATCGTATGCCAGGTGCTTGCCGGGCAAACAGTGTGCAGCCGCCACGGAAGGCTGATACTCAACTGAACTCTGCGCCGATGGTTAAGACGAGGACGCACGGTTTGCCGGGCACGGACGCGCCCAGTACATCGATCGGCTACCAAAGTAAATCGAGCGGCCGGCCGCGCAGGCCGCAGGCGTCTAATGCAATTGCAAGCCAATCTGAAGCTTGATCTGCTGGCGCTGGGACTGTTGGCGCTAGTAGTGTTTCTTGCTGCGTCGCTGGCAAGTTACGACCCGGCCGATCCGCCCAGCAGCCTCGTATATCCTCCGCGCGACACCACCGCGAACCTCTGTGGCCGTGCCGGCGCACTGGCAGCCACGTTGCTGCTGGAGGGCTTTGGGCTGGGAGCTTATTACCTGCTGGTCTGGTTGGCCGCAGTGGACGCAATGCTGCTTGCCCGACGGCAGGTCAGCCATCCGCTGCTGCGGCTGGCCGGTTGGCTGCTTTCGCTGTGGGGTTTTACCACTCTGGCGGCGCTGGCAGTGCCATGGCTTTCGCCCGGACCGGTAATCGGCGCTGGAGGCTATCTGGGCGCTGCGGGCCGCGGTTTGTTGGAAATGCACTTTGCCAGCGTCGGCGCGGTGATTGTCGCCAGCAGCCTGCTGCTGGGCGGATTGCTGCTGTGCACCGATTATCTGATGCTTCGCGTGTTCAACTGGACGGTGGCCAAACCGCTGGCCGGCCTTGGCAGGGGATTGCTGCGAGTCATCGGCGCTTACTCGCACAAGCTGTCTGCCGGAGAGCCTCAGCCGGACCAAGCCAGCAAGTCGGAGACTTCCGGCCAAGCACTTAAGACTTTCGGCGACGCGACGGTACGGATCGTGCCCCCCGGTTCGATGGCTCATTCAACCGAGCAGCCGCCGGCCGAACAAGACTCCCAGCGGCAAACTGCCCCACGCGGCCGATTGCGGGGGGGCAGCAACGGCCGGCCGAAGGTCGTCGCTCCCAAACGTCCGGAAAAACGCCCAGAACCGGATTTGGCCAGCAGCAAGCCTGGCCCGCCGCTCGGGCAATTGGACGGTCCCGCCAGCACCGCCGAACCGGCCGATTACGAGCTGCCCAGCGTCGAACTGCTCGAGCAGGGAACCTCCATCGCCTTCGAGGAGCACGAGAAGGAGGTGCGCCGCAAGGCTTTGATTCTGGAGAAAACGTTTGCCGATTTCGGTTACAACGTGCGCGTGGTGGAGATACAGACCGGCCCGGTCATCGCGCAGTTCGAAGTGGAACTGGAGGCCGGGCTGCGCTTGAGCAAGATTACCGCATTGGCCGACGACCTGGCCATCAGCCTGCGCGTGCCCAGCGTGCGGATTGTAGCGCCGATACCGGGCAAAAACACCGTGGGCATCGAAGTGCCCAACAACCAGCGCCAGCTTGTGCGTTTGCGCGAGGTGATGGAAGAGGGGGCGGAGCGGGCGGCAAGAATGCGAATCCCACTGTTCCTGGGGAAGGACGTAGCCGGCAGTCCGCTGGTGGTCGATCTGTCCGGGTTGCCGCACTTGCTTATCGCGGGCCGCACCGGCACGGGCAAGAGCGTGTGCCTGAACTCGATTATCGTCTCGATAATCATGACCCGCCGACCCGACGAAGTACGCCTGCTGCTGATCGACCCGAAAATGGTCGAACTCAGCCCCTACCGTTCGCTTCCGCACCTGATGCATCCGGTGGTTACCGACATGCGAAAGGCGGAAGCGATTCTGGCCTGGGCGGTGGAAAAGATGGAGGAACGTTATCAACTGTTGGCGCGCGCAGGAGTACGGCACATCAGCGTGTACAACCAGTTGGGCGAGGAAGAGCTGATGGAGCGGCTACAGCCCACCACCGACGAAGAACGCCGCCAAATCCCCACCCATCTACCCTATGTGGTTATCGTGGCCGATGAGCTGGCCGACCTGATGATGACCGCCGCCAAAGAGGTGGAAGGACACATTATCCGTTTGGCGCAGAAGAGCCGGGCGGTGGGCATCCACCTGGTGCTGGCCACGCAAAAGCCTACCGTCGATGTGATCACCGGACTGATCAAGTCCAACCTGCCTGCGCGAATATGCTTCCAAGTCGCCAGCCGCACCGATAGCCGCGTGGTGCTGGACGAGATGGGCGCCGAGCGCTTGCTGGGCAACGGCGACATGCTTTTCCTGTGGCCGGGCACGAGCACGCTGATCCGCGGCCAGGGAACATACCTCAGCGACGACGAGATCAACCGCGTCATTGCAGCGGTGGCCACCAGCCAGCCGCAATTCGTCAGCGAACTGGTACAACTTCAGGTAGAAGAACCCGGCGGCGAAATACCTCATAACAGCGGTCGCGACGAACTGTACGAGGAAGCCGTGGAGATCGTCCTGCGCGAAGGGCGCGGCAGCGTGTCGTTGTTGCAGCGCGCGCTGGGAATCGGCTACGGCAGGGCTGCTCGGCTGATCGATTACATGGCCGAAGATGGGATCGTCGGCCCCTACAACGGCTCGCAAGCCCGCGAAGTGCTGCTCAGCCTGGAACAATGGCAGCAAAGAAAACGCACATCATCTCCACGGTATCCCGCGACCCAACAGCGCCAAGGCGGCCAGCCACAACCCACCGGCCCGAACACCGCAATTGCACAACGGCTTCCAGTGCTGGCCGTGCCGAAGTCCGCTCCTGGCGTACCGGCGTTCGAAGATTCAGTGCCTTTCGAGAATCTCGCCGACCGTGCCGCCACGGGCAACCGCGCTGCCAAACTCCGCGGAAGACAACTGCGCTGCTATTTGGGCGACGATTATTTGGCGGATGATGACAAACATGCTGGTGACCAACAACCTGACGATATAGCTGCCCAAGACCACCCTGCCGAAGACCAACCTGGCGATCACCTATCTGCCGACGACCAACCTGCCGGGGAGGATAACCGTGCGGGCAGTGCGCAGGCAGAGCAACCGGCAATCGGCCGACGGGCAAGCACTGCCGGCACAGCCAGTCCCGCTGGCAAGTCGCAACCCGCTGTCAGCAATGCGCCGGAACAGTCCGACGGTCAAGACAGCACAACAGGCCGCTCGCAAGCCGAGCAAAACTCTGCCGCTGTCGGCCAGCCGATAACCGGTGGGCAGCTGCAAGAAGATCGGCACTGGCCGGCCTCCCCGGATGTTGACGACCGCGCAGAAAGCCATCGGCTGCCAAGTACGGCCGAAGGTGCGACCAGCGCCAACTCGCCCGCTGCCGCCGAGTGCGGGAAAGAATAGGATTGCGCAACGTTGGGCGCCCGAACACCAAAGGCAGTGCTGTATCGTAGCAGATGCGCGAACTATGGTGGGCAACCATACCACAACACAGTGGGGGGGTGCTGCGCGCTTTGGTACCGTCAACTACCAAGATTTTCCCAGATTGTTGCAGCGCGCCGCTGGTGCCACCCTATTGAGCTTTGCGACACGTAGTGACCGCTTGACATGAGGCTTTTCCTGGTGTTCCGTGTCACCACATTTTTAGAATGTCCATAGTTGCCGGCGGTGCGCTTTTCCGCCGACCGGAAAAATCGTACTATTTGTAGATGAAAGCGTAATGAACAGGTTCGTTGTGCCAGCAACAGCTTCTACACAGTGACCAGTTGCTACGGAGTGCCCCGTGCGGATTGTCAAGTATCCACATCCTGCGCTACGCTACAAGTGCAAACCGCTTACCCGGGTCGATGCAGAGCTGAGGTCGATTGTCCGGCAGATGTTGGACCTGATGTACGAGCACAAAGGCATCGGCCTGTCGGCCAATCAGGTCGATTTGCCTTACCGGCTGTTCGTTCTCAATCCCGAAGGGAATCCATCGGCCAAAGAGCAGGAGCTGGTGTTTATTAACCCGGTGATTTTGCGTCGCAGCGGCGCCCAGGAAGCCGAGGAGGGCTGTTTGAGCTTTCCTGACGTTTTTGCGCCGGTTCGTCGGGCAAACCTTGTTACGGTGGCCGCGTACAACCTCGATGGCCAGGAGGTCACTTACCAGTTCCAGGGACTAGCTGCCCGCGCAGTGCAGCACGAATACGACCATCTGGACGGTGTGCTGTACATCGACCGGATGTCACCTGGCGCGCTACTGTCGATCAAGAAAGAGCTGGCCGAGTTCGAGTTAGAGTTTGCCGGTCAGCGTCGTCAGGGGCTGATTCCCGACGATAAGCAAATTACCGCTCGGTTGCGCAAGTTGGAAATGCTGAGGACTTGACACCGCGCACAGCCCGCGCCTGGCCGTATCGATGCCTGCGTTGTCTCTTGCCCTGCGTGGTTGCGTCTTCACGGCGGCAAGGGGCGCACTTCCACTTTCAAGATGCGGAAGATGCCGCTGTGCGAACCGATGAAGATTCGCTTCGGGTCTGGCATTGCCCACTGACGCGGCACGCCCAGCTTTTTCAAGTCGCCCGAGTACGAAATAAGCGAAGCACCGTTGACCGAGACGCTGACCCCCGATGGCCGGACCGTAGCCACGATGGTGTTTTCCCGATTGGAATCCAGTGCGCGGGGATGCTCGTTTCGGCTGACCAGGGTCAGACCATTGTCGCTCGGGCTTGCCAAACCGCTTGCACGTTGCTGGAAGAAGTTGCGCGCGAACTCTCTCAAAAAATCTTCGCCGCGTCCGCGTCCCGGTCGGCGTCCCGGCGGCAAGTCCGGACCCGCTCCCGATTCGCTTGACGGCACGTCTATCAACGCCAGCATTTGTCCCGCCGCATGAGGCAACCCGATCGCGAAAACCGACGGCGGCCGCACCCCTAACACTCGAGGATTGCTTACCCGCTCGACGACGATCGTCACCTCGTAAGCTTCCGGCGGGGTGTAAGGGAACTGGACGCGTGCAAAGGCTTCCGGCGGCGAAACCAGCACTTTACCATCGTATTGCCAACTGCCCACGTAGGCTGCTTTCTTGGGCTGAAAGATCGCCAGCAGATCGACCACCGCACCGGCCTCGCGCAGCCGCCGCTCGGCCCTGGTCTTGGCAAGGCCCTGCAAGTGCGGTTCCGCCAGGACATACCAGTGGGTAGCGCGGGCGCGTGCCGCAGCTTGCGCCATACCCGACTGCGTCTCGGCGTATTCCCACCACAGGTCGGCCAATTTTGCTTGTTCCTCGGGCGAGGTGGGATTTGCCAGGTCGGCCAGAGCGATGGTTTTCAGTCGGGCCTCGCTGCCTTTGGCCAGCAGGGGCAATCCGGCCGCCCAGTCCCGGCGCACAAACGCCCGATAACGACCGACGATCAGGTTCGCCTCGGGATCGCTGGGATTGCTGGCGAGTTTCTCGACCACCGGTTGGACTTCCTCCCAGGCCTTAATCGCCACGCGAACAGCTTCCCGCTGCTCGATGGCCAGCTTTCGCAGCGACAAGTCGCTACCCTTGGCGGCCGCAGCTACCGCGATCGAGGCCAGCTTTTCGGCTGCCTCGTAGTTGTCTGCCCGCAACGCCACTTCCACCAGTTGCAACGCGCCGGTGACCACGGCCGCGCGATCCTCGGCAGTGCGAACCGAGCGGCTAAGCTCCGAGAGCGTTTCTATCCGCAGCGGCCACGGGTCGCCGGAGAAATGAGACTCGAGTTTCAACACTGCTTCGCGGCACACCAGGTAGTCGCCTGCCTCGGCCGCCAGTTGTGCCGCCTGGCGCAACATCACGTGCTGGACTGTCGTGTCGCCGGTGGTCTGCTCGGCCTCGACCAGCAGCAGTTTCGCCAGCGCCAACTTCCCCTCTATCGTATTTGCCTTGGCGTACTCCTTGGCAAAAGTGGCCCTTAATTCCTCCAGCGCTTTGGCGAGTTTATCGCCGCTGGGGGCTACGGACTTCTCGCCGGGCAAAATCTCGGGGCCAGCGGGCGGTTGTAGCGGTCCAGTCGTACTGCCCGACGGCTCGCCTTCTCCCGCAGGTTCCCCTGCTTTGGTCGACGATTCGGTGGCCGGCGGAGTCTCCGACGACTGGGCGGGCTGCTGGATTGTGGGGCCGGGGTCGACCATCTGGCTTTGCGGCGATGTAGGCTCGGCCGGCTCTACCGAGGGCGGATCGGAAGCTTGGGGAGTCGGCTGGTCGCTAGATCCTTGTTCAGGCTGCTGGGCACTCGCCGGCGAATTGCCTGCGGTTTGCGAGTTCGGCTTTACGGCCGCGCCTTTGGCTTTTCGCCCAACAACCTCGCCATCCGGCTGGCCGTTAGCTTTAGCAATCGCCGGGGGCGCGCTGGGGGAATCTGGCGCTGGGATGCCGTTTTTCCCTCCGCTTACGGCTGCCACATACAGGATGGCAGCTATAGCCGTCGCACCCGCCAGTACCGAGACGGCCACCATCGTACCAGAAGTGCGAGAGCGACCGCGATAAGCAATCCTACGGCTGGACGAAACCGGAATGCCTATCGGCTGATCTGCCGATTGCAGAGCATCGTGGGCGTAAGTTGCGGCGGCCTCGGGAGCTATAGCATCTGGAGCGGTATATCCCACTATCGGTTCTACTGGTACCGCTTGACCGATCGACGCCGGCGAAGTGCCAAGGCCGACCGATCCTGGCACAGCCGATCCTAGGACACCAGTTTCCTGAACAGCCGACTGTCCGACGGTCTGTCCATATTCCCCAATACCGGTATTTTGTCCCGCCACTTGCGCGCCTGCGCCGGCGGCTTCCAACTTGGCCCGGAGGAAACTGTCGTAAGCTGCCTTCTTTTCAGGATTTAAGAGCGTTACCTTGGCCGCTGCTATCTCGTTGAGTATCCGCTGCGACAGCAGCGAGTACTTTCCCGACTGGAACGAGCGAACATGAACCATCTGCCGATCGGCGGCCGATTCGATCACCGCCGGATCGTTCTCGAAAAGCTCCAGCCCCAACAGCCGGTAATGGTTTGGCGGCTGATCCTTTGGTGGGATACCGAGCCATCGGTGATATGGATCGAAGGCTGCCGGCATGGGCGTGCTCCCGCTCACAGCCGCACATTAGAGGCTAACAATCTAGACGCCAACGCTCCATCGGCAAGTTCCGCCCAGTGTTCTGCCCTAGCAGAACTATGCCGGAGAAAATCGCATTGGGCAATCCCCATACTGTGGGGGTATTTGACGATGTCGGCGCACTATGGTACCTTCGCGGATAGTTCCACTTACACCCATCTTAAACACAAGGTGCCATGAGATGTTTCGCCGAAAAGCTGCAATTCTTGCCTGCGCGATGCTAATTGGGGGTATTTATCTGGCAGGTTGCCGTCGGGGGGCGCCGCCGCGCGTAGAACCACCAAAGCTTGACCCGGCCGCTGCGGCTGCCGCTGCTATGGACGAGTACGATACCAACAAAGACGGGAAGCTTTCGCCAGAGGAAATGCGCCGCTGTCCGGCACTGTGGTCCTCCCGCGAACATCTCGACCCGAACAATCAGGGAGTTACCCGCGAAATGCTGGAAAAGCACATGCGCCAATGGGTCGAAAGCGCCGCCGGGAGCATTACCCAGTTGGTTCGTGTCACCCGGCGCAAGCAACCCCTGGAAGGCGCTACGGTGACCTTCGAGCCAGAGAAGTTTTTGGGAAGCGCTTACGAGTCCGGCTCGGGAATAACGGACAAAAACGGAGTGGCCGCCAATATCACCACGCCTTCGGCGAAAGCGGTCAATGCACCCGGCCTTCCCCCAGGCTTCTACAGGATCAAGATCACCAAGCCGGGCGAGAACATCCCGGCCCGCTACAACGAGAAGACCGAATTGGGGGCCGAAGTGTCGTACCAGGCGATGGGCGTATCGGCCGGATTGGACATCGATCTGGACTATTAAGCGTTGACGTTGCGAATAACCCGCGACGTTGCCAGGCCGATCGCTTTCATCTGGCTCGGCACTTGACAGCCGGCGCAGGACTTTTTTCGCCGATCGTTCAGCCAGCGCCGAGCCGCAGCTCGGCCGGCGGGTGTCTGCGCCACGGTCGTCGCCGTCAGTGTTACTTTCTGACGCCTGGGACCATGCTTTGCGCCGACTGAATTGAGAGGTTTCTGCCCTGAAAAATCGCTCCAACACTGCTTGCGCGGAAAATATACTGTAGCTGCTGTTATGCCATAATGCTGTAGCTGCTGTTATGCCCTGTTCGGGCACGGCAAGCCAACTGGCGGCCCGGTCGGTTGTCGCGGCACATTTGGACTGTCACCACGATGATCCCCCGGCAGACCAGCTTCCGAGACCTGGACCAGCTGTTCCAGGAGTTGCAGCAAAGCGCGTTTCGCCGCAGCCGGCGATTGGGTCCGCGCGAGCGGGCTTATTTGACCGCCAAGACCTTGCCGGTGATAATGGCACATGCCCGCGACTTCGTCGTCGAGCGGCTGGCGCCGGCAAGGCCGAAAAACGAAGGCCGCCAGACACCTTTGCACGGTCATCCGGTCTTTGTGGCACAACACGCCACGGCCACCTGCTGCCGCCACTGTTTATGGCGGTGGCATTGGATTCCCATGGGCAAGCCGCTCAGCGACGAACAAGTGGCTTACGTGTTGCGCGTCATCGAGCGCTGGCTGACCGAACACGGCGACGAAGGCTAACGGCCAAGCTGACCACTATCGCGCCGTTGCGGCAGCCGATGGTTCCCCACCACGTGGATGCATCTATGAAATGACTCTTTGCGCCTGTGTACTTCATCCAGTGGGTAACTAGAGGAGGCCGGCAGATGTATTACGCAGCTGTGATTATCGCGGCAGGTTGTTTGTTTGCTGAGGCCGCCGGGGAACCAGCGGCACGCGAGAACTTGCCAGCCCCGCGGCTGGGCGTGAAAGGCTCGCAATTCACGCTGGACGACAGGCCGGTGTTCCTGCTGGGAATCAGCTACTATGGAGCACTCGGCGCAAGCCAGGATAACATCCGCCGCGACCTGGCCGATATGAAAAAGTGCGGACTGAACTGGCTGCGCCTGTGGGCCACCTGGGCGGCATTCGACAACGATGTGTCGGCGGTGGATGCCGAAGGCAACCCGCGACCGGAGTTCCTCGACAAGCTTCGCTGGCTAGTGGCCGAGTGCGGCCGTCAGGGGATGGTCGTCGATGTATCGCTGTCGCGCGGCAACGGGGTGACCGGACCTGCGCGACTTCAAACGCCGAAAGCTCACCGCCGCGCGGTGGAAACCATCGTGACGGCTTTGAAGGGGCATCCCAACTGGTACCTCGACCTGTCCAACGAGCGCAACATCCGCGACCGGCGCTATACCAGCTTCGAGGAGCTGAAAGACCTCCGCCAGCTGGTGTCGCAGTTGGACCCGAAGCGATTGGTCACCGCCTCGCACGCCGGCGACATCGGACGTGACGACCTGCGCGAGTACCTGTTTACGGTGAAAGTGGACTTCATCAGCCCTCATCGACCACGCGGCCCCAAATCCCCAGAACAGACCGCCGCAAAGACCACCGAGTATCTGCAATGGATGAAACAGCTCGGCAGGATCGTGCCGGTCCATTATCAGGAGCCGTTCCGAAGGGGATTCACACGCGGCTGGGAGCCAACGGCCGAGCAGTTCCTCGAAGACCTCGACCAGGCGCTGCGAAGTGGTGCGGCCGGCTGGTGTTTCCACAACGGCGACCAGCGCGACCGGCCCGACGGCCGCCCTCGCCGCTCGTTCGACCTCAGCCAGCAGCGGCTGATGGACCAACTGGACGCGGAAGAACAGAAGTTCTTGGATATGCTCCGGCAGAAGCGTTTCCTCGACCCCGTAAAGCCATAGTCCCTGCCGGCATCTCGCCTGCCTCGCGCGCTGCGTAATGTGAGTGCCAGATTTACGGATTGCGACAGCTCGTAGATATGTGCCGGCGCGCTTCACAGCGAGCGGGGGTTCTGCAATGAGGCCGGAGACATTGTAGGTCTTTTACGACAGGATTCCATCCATCGCAATGGGATTAGCACAGTTCAGCGGTACTCGATTGTCCTTTATGGCGGAAAATGCGCGCGTTTTGCGCGCATGTTTTCCGGTAATCTCGAGGGCCACGCTCTGTCGTGGCCGTGCATCCAGGGCCAGCGGACGCGATGAAGCGCGTGCCTCCAATTGGTTGCGGCCGCAGGCTGCGTTGGGTCAATAGGTACACGAAAGAGCACAATGTTTGAATTGTGTGGCACAGCAAGCTAAAGTCAAATGAAGATAGGGAATGCGGTGTTCAGGGATTGCATAGTTGACCAGCATGGGGCGCTCGACCTTGATGCGGAGAACATCGGGGATTCTCACTATAATGAGGCGATAGCCTTCCATGCCCATGACGAGATTTCTGAGCAATAATGGTTTGTGGCGCGAGATTCGCAATCATGTAAAGGCTGCCAAGCGGGTCCAGGCGGCTGTGGCCTATTTTGGCACGGGTGGGGCGGACCTGTTGCCATTGAGGAAAGGCGACACCTTAGTGGTGGACATGAGCCTGGGAACCGTTCGCCGGGGAGAGACAAATCCCAGCGAGATACGCCGGTTGATTAAGCGCGGCGTACAGGTGTTCACGCGTGCGCGCCTACACGCCAAGTTCCTTATCGCCGGAAATACCCTGATTGCCAGTTCGGCGAACGTGTCGAACTGGTCACGAACAATGCTAGACGAAGCCGGCGTGCTGACCACCGACGTTGCGGCCGTCAAACGGGCGCGGGCGTTCCTTGAGAGTATCTGTACGGAGCCGGTGCGAGAGAAATACCTGAAGAAGTGCCTGGCCGAGTATAGTCCTCCGCGATTCGCTGGCCCTGGCGGCCGCCGGCGCGGCGGGCAGAGGAAGACCGTCGCCTGGAAGCTCTGGTTTCTGAGCGGGCTTGTGTACTCCGATCTCCCGAAGAAGGAGCGAGAGAAGGTCGAAGAATATATGCGTGAGGTTGCCAAGGCGAAGAAAGTCTCGCAAGAATCAGTGTCTTACATTTGGTTTTCCAATAAACAAAGGTTTTTCAAGTGGCTACGATCGGGCGAATGCTGGGTAGTGTGTTGCTTACGGGGCCGAGATTCTGGTGTGAAGTACGTGGAAGCTCCGGCGCGTGTATTAGATGTCAAGAGTTACCCGCGAGGACGTAGGAAACGGCGCTGGCTGCTGTTCCTGGAAAACCCGCCTAGAGCAGAGTCAATGCTGCTGCGTAGCTTCCGCTCTCGCATACGGAAAGTCGTACCGGCGCTTGATCGGGACAAACCCCGGACGCAGGCAATCGCGGATGAGGAACAGGCTGACGCGATTCTTCGGCTATGGACGCATAGTGGAAAGATCTCCAGGCGAAAATGAAGGCGTTCTTGCCGAGTCGATTACTGATCGCGCAGCACTATGGCTGGGTCTTGCGCCAGCGCGGAGAGCGTCGGCAGGTAGCTGGCGGCGGCGGAAAGCAGCGGCGCTCCGACCAACGGGGCGGCCAGCATGGCCAGCGACAGACCAAGTTCATCGCCCGGCACACCGAGCACGCTTGTGGCCACCCATCGGGCGACCAAAACGCCCAGCCCCACTCCTGCGATTGCACCCAGCAGGCCGACCAAGATCGCCTTTCCCAGCAGCAGGCTGGCGATCAGAGTGGAGCTTTTCCCCAAGGCGCGCAGTAGGCCGATTTCGGTGCGTCGCTCGCGCACGTTGGCCATCGCCAGCAACCCTACCCACACTCCGGTAGCCAGCAGCACCAGTGGGGTCATTGCCAGGGCCAGGGT
>Ga0209101_1000756_pt1 | contig 25924 bp, 27 predicted proteins | sample ConPoolayeCmetaG_FD_185481 | JGI IMG/M metagenome (GOLD analysis project Ga0209101, IMG submission 185481) | Hot spring microbial mat communities from California, USA to study Microbial Dark Matter (Phase II) - Cone Pool mat layer C metaG... ...
TCGGTATTTGGCTTTTATTGGTATTAGGGGTCATCTACGTAGGATGTCTTGCCATGGAGGAAGAATCATAAATTGTGGCTGGACAGGTCGTATTGGTCATTGAAGGGGGGAGTTGAGGTGGAATCAGGCGCTATTAATCGTGAAAACCTATCTTCGATCCTGCGCTCGCTCTCGCAACGGCGCCGCCAGGGAACGTTGGAGATTAATGAAGGGGAGAAGCAGCTTAAGATTTTATTTTTTCAGGGTAAGATTGTTGAGGTGCTGCATGGAAGCGTGCCGCCCGCCGAAGAAGTGGCAGAGCTGTTGGAAGCCGCCGATTTGATTAAAGAAGTGCGGGGCTTAAATTTTAAAGACTATGCTGATCTATTTAGCAAATTGCCTTCATTAGCGGTGGGCTCGGCGGTCGATGAGACATTATTTAAGCGGGTGATTAAGCACCGCATCTTGAACGGAGTTTATGCCTTGGAGAACCTTACTCAGGCCTATTACGTTTTTAAGGTTCAAATGGTGGAATATGAACGTGACTATGCACCGCTTATCTCCGTCGGGCAAGTACTTCTTGATTTGGTGGCGCTGGCGAATGAAGGCGGCCGTTTTGCCGCGGCCTTTATGCCGGGGGCTGTTATCAGGGTGGGAGAAAATCCAGGGCAGCCTTTATCAGAAGAAGAAAGCGTGCTTATTGAACTGATTGGGGAGGGAATCGGGGTCGAGCAGCTGCGGCGCCGGAGTATGCTTAGCCGTTATCATTTTCAGGACGCCTTGCTTAGCATGTTGGACCGCGGTGTGGTGGCGGTAACGGCTGGACCAGCCGCGCAGAGTGCGGCGGTAAAGTTAGCCGGTGAAGAACTGCTGGCAGCCTTGGATCGCTCCATTGATAAAGCTTTTGCCGAGGAATCTAAGTTAGTCAAGGCTAAGGAGTCCTTGGGGTGTAGGGCGAAGGGCGGAGAGGAAGGCCTTGCCGCAAAGACCGACATGGAAAGCCCAAGCGTTGAGCCTGAAGAAGCAGGAGAAACGGTGGCTTGCGGCAAGTTTGGGCTCATCGGCCTAAGCAGTCGTTTAGGACAGGCGGCTTGGGTTCCGTATATAGTGGTGCTGATTTTTTTAGCAAGTGTTGTGTTTTTGCCTTGGCTTGTCTGGCGGGACACTTTTAGATATTTTGCCCGTTAAGGAGGGATTGAATGAGTGGCTTTGATCAGCAGGAATTTAATGAATTTATTTTAGATCATAAGGTGCTGGGGTTTTTTGAAAAGCCTATAACGCTGAAATCCGGGCGGCAGTCCTGTTGGTATGTAAACTGGCGCAATGTTTCCGAGGATGCCTATTCTTTGGATAGACTCACCGATTTTGTCATTGCCTTTACGCGGCGACTTTTAACTAGGGGCGAGCTTTCTCAAGAGCCGCTTTGTTTCTATGGGGTCCCGGAAGGGGCTTCCAAACTTGCTATTGTTACGCAGTTCAAATGGGCACGCCAATCAGCCGTCTATGCTCCGGGGAGCCACCCCGTTCCAATGGGGCGGGGGCATCCCAAGGAGCACGGTGTGCCGAAAGACAGGTATTTTGTCGGTGTTCCAAGGGGGCTGACTATTGTTTTGGAAGATGTAACTACAACCGGCGGCTCGCTGTTGATGAGCATTGATGCCTTGCGAGACGCCCAAGTGCCGGTGTTGGCGGCCTTTGGGCTCACCAACCGCATGGAACGCCGTGATGATGGGAAAAGCGTAGCGGAAGCCATTCAGGCCAGAGAGTCGGACGGGGCGGCGCTTAATTACTTTCATTTGAGCAGCGCCTTGGAGCTTTTGCCGCAGGCTGTCAAACGCTTGAATCCCAGCCGGGAAATTAGACAAGCCATTGAAGAGGAGTTTAAGAATTACGGGGTTGAGCCGTTGACGCTCTTATGAGCGCTTCCTGCGGGTTTTATTTAAAACAATACAATAGGATTCTATCTATACTTCAGTCAGCAAGTAACAAGAGCAGCCTCAGCGCAAGTCGTCATGAGCGGTGTCGAAAAAGAACAAGCCGGCCAAAAAATCTGCGGCTTCGTCGGCGCACACTCCGGCGTAGCCGCTTATAATGAAGAGATCTATTCCCAATCCCACTTCACCGCGGCAGACCGGGCGTTCTTTGGATTGAACAAAAGCGGGTCCAATGCCGTATTCTTCGGCCGTCTCCACGAGAAAAGGTGGTTTACGCCCAAATAGCCCCAAGCGGACAGAGGAGGGATAGGGCTTGCGATACCCAAGCTGGCCGTACTTTGACACCCGCACGACACCGCCAACTGCCGGTCCAACCCCGGCATCGATGCGAAAGATATCGATTAGATCCATGGTGCGGTTCGGGAGCCAAAGCAGCACATCGACCCACCATGGGTAGTCCGAATCTGAGGTGCCAATCGTGAAATCGCCCCAAGGTTGCTTGGGACTGGCCGGGGCCTCCGCTTCTTTGGCGTCGGCCAAAGCGCTTTCTAGAGTCAGTGACAGGAGTAAAGTCGCAAAGAGTAAAAATTGGTTTATGGTTTTCATAGTTTGATGGTCACACACAGCCGATACTTTACGCAAGCTGGATAATAGCGCCGCCCGGTCCGGTTTGTTGCGACAGGGGCGCCTCAGAGATAGATCTTCGTTACGCCAGGATTAGAGTCGTCCAGGGTATAGCGTTTTACCACCTTGAGTTTCATTAAATGGGCGTGCAAGGCTTGTTTAATCTTTCCCCGCCCGATGCCGTGCACTACTTCGACCTGCTCTATATTATTCATGACAGCTTGGTTAATGAGCTCGTCTACCAGCGCCAGGGCTTCCGGCACCCGCAGGCCGTGCAAATCGAGAGACCTGGTTTTTATTGCCTTCATCGGCCTATGTTATTCGCACAAGGTGATAATTTTTCTTTCCGGCGCGTAGCACCAGCAGACGGGAATTGTCAAAACAGCTTCCCGTACAGGGCATCTCGGCGTCTTCAATGCGTTTGTTGTTTAGATATGCGCCGCCGGCCGCGATAAGCCGCCGGGCTTCGCTTTTAGAACTTACGAGTTTAGCGCTGTTGAACAAATCAAGCACTTTCATGCGCGATAAATCGGCGCGCGCGATGTTTGAAGAGGGAACATCCCAAAAAATTTCTTCAAGTTTGCTGTCCGATAAACCTTCCAACGAGCCTCCAAACAGCACTTCCGCCGAACGGCGGGCTTCGTTTGTCGCCTCCTCTCCGTGCACCAGCGTGCATACAGAGTCAGCCAGCAAATGCTGAGCAGCTCGCTTTTCCGGGGCGGTCTTGAGACAATTTTCCATGTCGCTAATGGTGCTTTGGTCATGGAAAGTGAACATTTTTAGATAGCGGATTACGTCCCGGTCGTCTATATTCAGCCAAAATTGATGGAAGCGGTAGGGACTGGTTATATCGGCGTTGAGATAAATGGTACCAGCCTCGCTCTTGCCGAGCTTTTGTCCTTGGCTGTCGGTAATGAGCGGGAAGGAGAGGGCATAGGCTTGGCCCTGGATTTTACGGCGGATGAGTTCCAGCCCAGCGGTCATATTACCCCATTGATCCGAGCCGCCGACTTGGAGACGGCAATTTTTATGCTGATGAAGATACAGGAAATCGTTGGCCTGGAGCAGCATATAGCTGAATTCGGTGAATGAAATCCCTTCGCCCGACATCCTTGTTTTAACGCTATCCTTGGCCAGCATGTAGTTGATAGTAAAATGCTTGCCGATATCGCGTAGGAAATCTAAAACGCAAAGCCCGCTGGTCCAGTCGTAATTATTGACAAACTCGGCCTGTACTCCAGCCCGTTCCAGGATTTCGGCTGCTTTTTTTCTTTGGCTGGCGATGTGGCGATCTATGGTTTCGCGCGCCAGAAGCGGACGTTCTGTGCTTTTGCCTGAAGGGTCGCCGATTGCCCCGGTTGCTCCGCCGAATAATTGGATCGCTCGTAAGCCCGCCCGTGCCAGGTGGATGGAGACTATGATGGGAAGCAAGTTTCCGAAGTGAAGACTGGGAGCCGAGGGGTCATACCCCACATAAAAGCTGTAGCCGCGGCCGAGCTTTTTCAACCCCTCGCGGTCGGAGCAATCCTGCAACAGCCCGCGCCATTCCAATTCCTCTAAAAAATCGCTCATTAAGCTTACTCCTCCAGGACTTTGAGCAGGTATTCGCCGTAAGAATTGTTCTTGAGTCCTTGGGCCAACTCATATAGCTGGTTAGCGGTGATATAACCCAAGCGGTAAGCAATTTCCTCGACGCAGGCCACCATCAGTCCTTGCCGTTCTTCAAGGGTCTCGATAAAGAGCGAGGCCTGAAGAAGAGAAGCGTAAGTCCCGGTATCGAGCCAAGCCACACCGCGCCCAAGCTTTTCTACGTATAGCGATTTTTGCCTAAGGTAAAAGTTGTTCACATCTGTTATTTCTAACTCGCCGCGAGCTGAAGGCTTTAAAGCAGCAGCTATCTTCACAACTTGATTGTCGTAAAAATAAAGGCCGGTAACCGCCCAGTTCGATGGCGGATGGGCAGGTTTCTCAATCAGCTCGCTCGGTTCTCCCCGCTCGTCGAAAGCTACTACGCCATAGCGTTGGGGATCTTTAACCTGATAAGCAAAGACCGTGGCTCCTGTTTGTCGTTGAGCGGCTGCTCTTAAAACAGCGGGCATATCATGCCCGTAAAACAGGTTATCCCCTAAAATCAAGCAGACGCGCTCTTGGCCGATGAAATCACGGCCTATAATAAAAGATTGGGCCAGGCCTTCCGGTTTGGGTTGCACGGCATACTCGATTTGCATCCCGATAAAGCTTCCATCCCCCAATAGCCTTTTAAAAAGATCTTGCTCGTGGGGCGTGGAGATCACCAACACCTCCCTTATGCCGGCCAGCATTAGGGTTGCCAATGGGTAATAAATCATCGGTTTGTTATAAATAGGGATTATCTGTTTGCTGATTGAGCGGGTGACGGGGTAGAGGCGTGTCCCGGAGCCGCCGGCTAAAATGATTCCTTTCATCTTTTTAAAGACCTTAGAAGCAAAAAGAATATTAGGTCACTCTATAGCAACTTTTTTTTGTTTTGTCTCATCTTGGCTTGAACTTTTGACTGTTATAGGGCATATTCCGGACACTATCAGCTATATGCTCAACATATTCAACCGGTTGTTTATCCAATGGCCAAAGTAGCAAAAGAGTCGATGACCCTGATTTCCAGTTTGGGAACTGGGTATTTTTATGTAAACCGTAAGAACAAAAAGAAAGCCAAAGGCGAGGGAAAGTTAAAGCTAAAAAAATATGATCCCGTTGTCCGTAAGCATGTGCTTTTTGAGGAAAAGAAATTGGCAAAACTCAAATCCAAGTATAAGCCTGGTTCTGACAGCGGCCAAAAATCTGATAACGGACAGGCAAAAAGCGAAAAGTCAGTCAAGGAAGGTAAAAAGACTAAACAGAGCTCTGAGACTAAAGACTGATGACTTCGCAAGCTCAAAAAAGTGAGAGTGTTTCCTGGGTCTAACCACTTGATCTGCTTGGATGCAATAGTGTCACAATTTTGACACCTATCTGAGACATACCTCATCCAAAGGGTAAGAGACAGGGCGCGAAGAGTGATTCAGACGCCTTGTGAGACTTGATGTGTCGTAATCGGTGGCAGGTTCGGCGGGCTGATTATCACGTCTGCAAGCTAAGGTTTTGTTCTAAAAATTCAAAGAACTCCCTCTGTGGAGCAGGAAGCGCTTATTAGGTTTGCACAAGGCATAAGTGGGTCATTGTTTTGGGCCGTAAAGCGTAGGAGTCGGTATGAGCTATACAGAATTTGGGGTTTCATGCGAGCAGCCGCTTTCGGCGGGCATATGTGCAGTCGATGAGGGAAATGAGTCTGAGCGCGGCTTTGTGCATGGGCCGCTCAGGGCTCTTATGTCGGCTTTGCTTTTCGATGGGGTAATTGCTTGTTTGAACTACGCTGGCAGTGATGACAAAACGGGCCGTATCAGATTCCGCGAGGCGTTCAACTGGGTCACTTCGCTCGGAGATGAATATGTTTTTTCCTTTGAAAACGTTTGTCAATGTTTGGGCCTTGATCCAGGAAGCTTACGCGGCGGTCTCATCAAGATATGCAGCTTGCGGCGTGAGGGGATGAAAAAGACTCGCCGGACATTTTAGATTTTAGTTCTTGCCTTCCCGGGATTTAGATTATTACATCCGGAAAATTATCCATCAGGCGTTGGCTGGTCAGGCGGACCATTCGCTCGACAAAGGCGTCTCTGCTCATCGTCACCTGTTGCTCTATGCAGTAACGTCTTAGGGTCAGTGTCTTGGTGGATACTTCGCGCTTGCCCACGATGGCGATGTTGGGGATCTTATGAATGACGGCTTCGCGAATTTTCTTGTTGAATGAATTGCTTGAAGCGTCGGTCTCCACTCTTAGCAAGTGCTGTTTAAGCAGCAGCTCGAGTTCTCGGGCGTAAGGGAGGCATTCTTCGTTTACCGGAATAATCTTGACTTGAATCGGCGCCATCCAAGTGGGGAAAGCACCGCCGAAATGTTCCAATAAAAAAGCTACCATGCGCTCATGAGTGCTCAGTGGAGCCCGGTGGACTACGTAGACTTGGTGCTCGTGCCCATCTTCAGCAATATAAGTCAAGTTAAATTTGACCGGCTGATAAAAATCAAGTTGATTTGTTCCCAGCGACTCTTCGCGGCCGACAAGGGTCGTGGCTTGAAAATCGATCTTCGGGCCGTAAAACGCAGCTTCACCCTTGCCGATATAATGCTCAACTTTAAGCTCTTTAAGCACTTCCGCTACCACCTCTTCCGAGAATTTCCAAAGCTCGGGATTGTCGACATATTTTTCCCTATTTTTTGGGTCATGAGTGGAGAAGCGCACTTTAATGTTAGCGAGGCGGAAAAGGCGGTAGTATTCAAAATGCAAGTTGAAGACATTCACGAGTTCACTCTTCAGTTGCCCAGGGGTGCAATAAATATGTGCGTCATTCATGGCCAACGAGCGCACCCGCACTAATCCCGAAAGACTGCCTGAATGCTCGAAACGATAGCAGGTACCGTATTCCGCCAAGCGCAAGGGAAGCTCGCGGTAACTTCGCGGACGATAGCTGTAGATCATGTGATGGTGTGGACAATTCATGGGCTTCAAGTAGTAACTAGACTCGCCTTCCAGTTTCATGGGTGGGAACATGGATTCTTTGTAGTAAGGCAGATGACCCGATTTGTAATAGAGCTCTTCTTTGGTGATGTGAGGCGTAGCTACTCTTTGGTAGCCGTACCGTGCCTCGGTTTCTTTGGCTAAAGCTTCCAGCGCTTCACGAATCACCGTGCCGTAGGGCGTCCAAAGGGGTAGTCCGGCGCCGATCTCTTCGGAAAGAATAAAGAGTTCGAGTTCCTTACCAAGCTTACGGTGGTCACGCTCCCGGGCTTCCTCACGGTTCTTAATGTATTCTTCCAGTTTTTCCTTGCTTTCAAAAGCCAAGCAGTAAATTCTCGAAAGTTGCGGGTTTTTTTCACTGCCGCGCCAATAGGCGCCTGCGAGGGAGTCGATTTTGAAAGCCTCCGCTGGAATCTGACCGGTGTGCTCTAGGTGCGGACCTTCACACATGTCTTCGAAAGGGCCGTCTGAGTAAAAACTAATTTGGGATTCACCTCGTGCTGCAAGCTCCGCGCAGTATTCAACCTTGAATGGCTGATTGTTTTTTCTTAAGTGTTCGATTGCTTCGGCGGTTGTCCTGAAGCGGCGCACGAAAGGCTGCCTGGCGGCGATTATGCGGCGCATGCGTTCTTCAAGAGCAGGGAAGTCTTCGGGAGTGATGGGTTTTTCGAAAAAGAAATCGTAATAACATCCGTTGTCAATGGCCGGGCCGAAAGCCAGCTGGGCCGAAGGACGCAACTCGAGTACCGCCTGCGCCAAAACGTGAGAAAGCGAGTGCCTCATTTTGAACAGATAATCTGCATCATTCTTCATTGGCTAAGTCCGATAAAAAAAGCCGCTTACTTGGTGTCTATAGAGCTGTGTTGTATCACCACCTGCTCCACCCCTATTATGTCTTGGGCGAACAGCTGAATCTGTTGCCGGGTGAGCGGGCGGTTTAAATATTCAGCCTCTTCGGCATTGCTTGGTTCGAGATATAGAGTTCTTTCTTCAAAATGGTAGGAGAGGACCTTGCGTAAATGGTCCAGGAGCCCGAACTGCAATTTTTCGTCGAGGCTGGCTAAGAGTAAATTCCATTTGTCCGGGTTGTTACCCGTGACAGTAGGTGTGCTCATACACTTAGATATACCAACTAGCCAGTTGGGGCAAAAGCGCAAAGATAGATTTGGGTGACTTTTGTTATAAAAAGCCTAGACTAGAGCTTCTTGGGCCAAAAATTGGCTTCCCTGACTCTCAGCTTGTTCCCAGATTGCCTTTCTTAATCCGGCAATATCCAGATCGAGTGCCTCGCAGATGAACTTAAAGGTTAAGGGGGCATCATTAGGCTCATTCTCCATCAACCAGACGCGTGCTCCTTCCTTTATTTCGCCTTCCCCACCAAGGAAATCGGTGACGGCCCGTTGTAACACCGCTGCAAGCAGGCGCTTTTCCGGCACATACGGGCCGTGTGAAGGAATATCAGAGTTTGACCAAAATTTCATATATCATGCCCTCGAAACAAAAAACCCGCTACATTATGAAACTGAAAAGCAACAAAGCCCTCCCCTGTGCACTGTTCTTGTCTCAGTGCATAGCACCCAACGGCCTTAAGTCAAAGAACCATCCTTAACTTAAGACTAAAGCAAGAGCCAGGTAAACGTACCTCGTTACTCCTGGACCTGCCGCTTCGCTGTAGGTCTGTTAAAGTGACGAAGGGCAAACAAAACAAATAAAAGATTACCGAATGAGCATTTGGTGACTACCTCACTTCACCGAATGATCATTCGGCAGCTCACAAAGGAGACAAAACGCCCCTTCGTCAAGAAAGTTGTAGAAGGCTATGATCTTTTGCGCGCCAGTGCAAGAAATTTTTTTGTTTAGCATATTATGGTATTGATATCACTATGATTTTTCTTGACTAGGGCGCCTCACAAATCTGTCAAATATATACAATTTGGGCCGGGTTTGAGACACGAACAAGCGCTCTAGAGCGTTACGCAGGGCCGCGCTAGAAAGATCATGCTTCGAAGCCAGTGTTTTTATCTCCTCGTCTCGAGTGTTGATCTCCGAGTTTAGGTTGGCTGTGCTGGAAACAATCTGGCGACTCAGATTGCGTAGCTCCGCAACTCTTTTGGTAAAGATCTCATGTTGGTTCTCTGCATCGATTCGCACGGCTCCCCCAACTCGCTCAAGTTCATCTCTCAGCGCCACCAAATCTGCAATTCCATCGCGTAGGCCCTTAAGCTTTGGTAATTCACTTAATACTCCTTCTTTATATACGTCTATAGACCCGGACTTTTGATCCCAATGCTCAGGGGGTAGTGATAACAATTCACCCAGGTCATTTGCTAACAGTATAAGCTGATTTGCTAAGCGACGGATTTCAGCCTGGGCTTGTGATTGATCGCTGAGCTTCTTTCTCATCTCACGCTGCTCTACGGTGTAGTTAGTCAGTGCACTGCGGGCCTTTACCAAAAGAGCCGACAAATGAGCCGACATGTGGCTTACTGGTAACTCTTCAAGGTTCTGTTCCATGTTGGCAATTAAGATGCGAGCGCTGTCCACGGCCGCCTGGTTCTGACCTAAGCGAAAGAAGCTTATAATTTGATACAATTCCTGCTTTTCCTTGTCGGCGGCAGACCCATGTGGATAAATCAAGGCATACAGGAAGCGGTTAATGTGAGGCTGCTCCAGGAGCATTGTCACGCTGCGTTCCACCTCATATTGTTGCCAGTGGGGTGATTCAAATGCAGCAGTCAGTTTGTTGTAGGCGATTACGGAAGCCAACTCAAAGGCTATGACAGCGCTTAGGCCGGCCAGGCCTAAAAGCAGCAGGCAAGAAAGACAGGCTGTAAACCAGGCGGTTGTCCGGTGGGGCAAACTAGGCATAACCATAAGCTTTAAACTTGTGTATTATTCTCTATTAGTTTTGCTAAAACGCCAGCCCGTTTTGAGATCCGTGGCCATATTGCGGCTTCCCCAATCTTGAAAACAATACTCAATATTACTACGATTTAATTAAGATGACTAAAGCAAATGATATTTCAGCCGGGGCACTTGAGCCTGGAGCGGCCATCCGCAAAGAGTTTCCCATTTTTGCCACAGCTTCTGCAAGGCCTGGTTCAACCCGGGAGTTGAGTTATCTTGACTCTGCGGCGACTAGTCAGAAACCAAGTGCGGTCATAGAGCGCCTTAGTACCTATTTAGCCGGTGAGCATGCCAACGTTCATCGCGGCGCGTATAGCTTAAGCGCAGAAGCTACTACTAATTACGAAGCGGCGCGCCAAAAGGTGGCGTGTTTCATAAACGCACCGCAGGCGGAAGGGGTTGTTTTTACGCGCGGCGCAACAGAATCGATCAATTTGGTGGCTTATTCGCTAGAGGATTACTTTAGTCCGAATGACACCATTTTGCTGACTGTTCTTGAGCATCATAGCAACATCGTCCCTTGGCAGCTTTTGGCCCGGCGGCGCAAACTGCGGCTTGAGTACGTTGACATAAGCGATGATGGCAGCTTGGATCTGAACGACTTCCGTATAAAGCTTGAAAAGCGCAAACCAAAGCTTTTGGCCTTAACATGTTTGGCCAACTCGATCGGTACAATCGTCCCTGTGGGCGAAGTGGTACAAGAGGCGCACAAGCAGAACTGCCGCGTCTTGCTGGATGCAGCTCAGGCGGTGGCTCATGGCCGAATCGATGTAACGGCATGGGAGTGCGACTTTTTGGCCTTTTCCGGGCATAAGGTGTACGGTCCAACGGGTATCGGGGTACTTTATATCGCCCCGGCAATGCTGCCCTATATGCAGCCTTTTCAAGGCGGGGGTGAGATGATTGAAACAGTAAGCCTGGAGGGGTCAACTTGGGCTGAGGCGCCGCTCAAGTTTGAGGCCGGCACACCGGCCATAGCGGAGGCGATTGCCTTGGGTACAGCTCTTGATTTTTTGGATCAGATTGGCTTAGAGCGAGTGGAGCTTTACGAGAGAGAGCTTTTTGAGAAGGGATTTGAGCTTCTGCGGGCTGAGCCCGGGGTACAGGTCTATGGTCCGGCTGTCAGCGGAGGGGCACAGGCCTCGATTATTTCGTTTAATGTTGAGCGGGTTCATCCGCACGACTTGGCCACAATTGCCGACTGTTTTAATGTGCAGATCCGGGCTGGTCATCATTGTGCCATGCCTTTGATGAAGCGCTTGGGCCTCCAAGCGACCGCGCGTGCCAGCATCGGGGTCTATAGCCGCCTTGATGATTTTCAGGCTTTGCTGGAGGCTATCCGGCACGCGCGGAAAGTGCTGGGGTAGTGTTGTCTTATGCCACTTGCTGAACCAGACGTGCACCTCCTTGCGCAAGGACTTCATCCTTTGTGTGGGGGGCGATGTTTTCCTGAATTAGTCCTAGCTCCTGGCGCTTGAATTGTTCGTAGGCTTTAAGTTTTTCGTCTACCAAACTCTTGGTCTTTTCGACTCCTGCCCGCACTCCTTCAAACTCAAAAGCTCCCAGACCCTCAAGAATTGTATAGGCCTCATCGTATCCTTGCTGAATGCCGGCCCGGATTCTCTCCATGAAGGCATTCAATAGCTCTTCGCCTTTTAGCTCAGGGTGTTGTTTGACAAAGACGCCGAAAAAGGCGGTGACACCCTGCACAATGCGCTCGGCGGTGGCTTCCGGCGTAAATTCCTCTGGACCAAGGCTCTGAATGCCGTTTGGCAACTTGGCCTTAAGCAGCTCATTTAATTTGGCTACGATTTGCTGAGCGCTAAGCGCCAGCCCCTTATAGGGGCTGCTAAAGTCGACGCTCATGGCATCAGTCGAGGTGTCCTCATAGAGCAGAGTAGCCTCAACGACCATCAGGTCGGTTTTAGCCTTGCTTTGTGTCGGGAAAAGATAATTAGGGGAATGAGGTGTCGGAGAGGTGGGGCTGAGCAAACTATCCATGTCATACTCCTTTGTAATTTCGAGGCCATCCTTTCCTCAAAGATTAGGTATCGACTTAAAAAAGGCGGACTTTAGTGAAATTATGTTTTATGCTTATAGCTGCCCGATAGTACTAAGTTTTTATAGTTGCTGTCATGGCCAGGATTTATTTTTCGACCTTAGTATTAAGAAACTTTTAGCCGGGGGCTTAAGTTTTTAAGTGCTGTTTGAGTCTGAGAACTGTGGGAATATAACAACCATGCCGATTACGCACCTTGATTTGAGCTTCTATCGCAGCCCGGAACTGGGGGCGGAAGCGGCGTCTTATGTGGCTTTCAACCCGCGGCGTGTTCCAGGAAGTCTCGTGATGGCCGGGTCATGCGCGGTCCGTGACAGTATCGGCAGTCAGGTGGCCTGCAAGCTTGCCTTGCAGTATTTTGTTGAAGGCGTCATGCGCTGTTTTGAGGGGGGTACTCCAAAAGACGGGTTGACGGTGCAGGGCAATCGAGACACGGATGCGGATAATGCGGATGAAGCCAGTCTCAAAGTTTTGGAAGAGGCCTTTAAGAACGCCAACAATTCCGTTTATAACTTCGGCCATCAGTTGGCGGCGGGCGGTAGAATGGCGGCATCGTTACTGGGGCTGGTTATAGAAGGGGATATGATTGCTGTAGGCCGGGTTGGTGAAGGATCAGCCTACTTAGGGCGGTTTGGAGAACTTTTTCCGTTCTTTGAGGCCCGTGAGGTCCAATCGCCTGCTCAGTTGCTGGATGCTTTTGTGGGCTCACACTCTATGGTTTCGGTGGAACTTGCGTCCGTGGCCCCAAGCGAAGCTGATATTCTCTTTGTGTGTTCGCGAGTTTTGGACCAGTTTAAGGAAAGAGAATTGGCGAGCCTCTTGCATAAGCTTGAATGGGAGGATGAGAGAAAGACTTTTGGCTTGGGAGGCTCACAGGCGGTAAGACGCAGCAATCTCTGCGCTCATTTGATTCGGCAGTTGTTCCCGGCCGGGGAAGAAATTGCTTATGCTATGGTGGTGCTTTTGGGTCCCGACACAATATTTTTAAAGTGATATCGGCTTTGTCACGGGTATGCTGAGAAGATTATACCGCCGCCTCTTAAACTTTTTTTACCGCCTACGTTGCTTGTATCGGCGGGCCAGGCGGCCGCTCACTTTAGGCGTAAAAGGGTTGGTATGTGACAAGCAGGGGCACGTTTTGTTGGTGAAACATGCCTATCAACCTGGCTGGCATTTGCCTGGCGGGAAGGTGGAAAGAGGCGAGACCTTGGCTGAGTCGATCGAGCGTGAGCTTAGGGAAGAAACCGGTTTAGACTGCCGGGCCGTGCCCAAGCGCTTGCTTGGTATTTACGCTAATTTTAATGAGTTTAAGTATGACCATGTAGCTGTATTTGTAATTGAGGGTGTTGACTCAGGCCGTTTGAAGGCGCCTTGGTTTGAGATTGAAGACTGCCGTTTTTTCCCATTGGCTGCCTTGCCGGAGCATGCGACTCAAGCCACTCGTAAGCGCATTGATGAATACCTCGGCAAAATCCCGGTTGGACCGCAGTGGTGAGGTGAGCTACCGTTTGCTTATTGACTTTCCATGATTTTAACGGAGGCTGAGGTGCCCAGGCGTTTTGCGCCGGCTTGGATCATTTCGCAGGCCGTCTTACGGTCTCTTATTCCCCCCGAAGCTTTGACACCTATATGCGGGCTTACTGCCGCTGCCATTAGTTTAATATCAGCTACGGTGGCCTGTCCTGGGCCGAAACCGGTGCATGTCTTTACAAAGTGAGCTCCCGCCTCTTCAGCAAGCTTGCAGGCCAGTTCTTTCTCGGCATCGCTGAGTAGTCCTGTTTCGATGATGACTTTAAGCAGCGCGCCGGTGCTTTGGCATATTCCGGCCACTGTTTTTATGTCGCTCAGGACGGCGTCAAGTCTCCGGCCTTTAAGCCAGCCGATGTTAATCACCATGTCGATTTCCGAGGCTCCGCCGAGCAGAGCTTGTTCAGCTTCTGAAGCCTTAGCTAAGGTCGCCTGATTGCCATGCGGAAAACCTGCCACGGAACAGATTTTGACCTGGCTGTTTTTGAGGAGTTGGGCACAAAGAAGCACATTGGCGCTGCTTATGCAAACCGACCAAAAACCATAGCTCAGGGCCTCGCGGCAAAGTTGAGTAATTTGCTCTTCCGTGGCTTCAGGTTTAAGCAAAGTGTGATCAATGTATTTTGCTAAATTCATCGGATGTCCGCCGACTAATAAGCCTTGCTGGGCTTGCGGTCTACCGGCCAGCGCTTTGACACTTCATGATTATTGCCTTAAGCTCCGGTCCATATGCAATGTTGCTTTTTCACGCAATATTGCCGCTGGTTGTCACGGCTGGTTTAACTTTCTATTGTACTTCTGGCCGGAAACGTGAAAGGGGGATCGATGCGGCAGTATTTGGAGCTTGTACGGGATGTTTTGGAAAACGGCGCGCCGCCGGAGGGTTCTTTTCGCCATGACCGTACTGGCGTAGGCACGTATTCGGTGTTTGGACGGCAGCTTAGGTTTAACCTGGAGGAAGGTTTTCCGTTGCTTACCACCAAGAAGCTGCACCTGCGTTCTATAATTTACGAACTTTTATGGTTTTTAAGAGGCGATACGAATGTTAAGTACCTTCATGACAACAAAGTGACCATTTGGGATGAATGGGTTGACGAAAGCGGAGACCTTGGGCCGATTTATGGCAAGCAATGGCGCAACTGGCAGGGCGCTGATGGCAGAAGTGTTGATCAGATCTCCAACGTCATACAACAAATTAAGGACAATCCTACCAGCCGGCGTCATATTGTGGTGGCTTTTAATCCGGCGGAAATCCCGAAGAAGGCACCGCCGGCCTGCCATACTTTATTTCAGTTTTATGTTTCCGGTGACCGGCTCAGTCTTCAATTGTATCAGCGTTCAGCTGATTTGATGCTTGGCGTGCCATTTAACATCGCCAGTTATGCTTTGTTGCTTATGATGGTGGCGCAAGTAGTGGGTCTTAGACCTTATGAGTTTGTGCATACTTTTGGCGATGTGCATATTTATTCCAATCATATCCCAGGGGCTGAACTGCAGCTTAGCCGCACGCCGCGCCCTCTTCCCCGGATGCATATTAATCCTGAGGTTAAAGATATTTTTGCTTTTCGCTTTGAGGATTTTCAGCTAAGCAATTATGAGCCTTATGATCATATTAAGTTTGATATTGCGGTTTAGAGTCTCATGGTGAAAGTATGCGCCATTGCGGCGATGGATGAAGGTCGGCTGATTGGTCGGGCGGGTGAGCTTCCTTGGCATATTCCAGAGGATCTAAAGCATTTCTCGCAACTTACCGCGGGTCATGCAGTTTTGATGGGCTGGATGACTTTTCAATCGCTGCCTCCTAAGTGCCGTCCTCTTCCGGGGCGGAGAAACTTTGTGGTCTCGGAATTCCCTCTGGCAGAGCCTCCTAAAGGAGTTGAGATTTGGGATTCGGCGCTAAGGTGTATTGAAGCGTGCCGCAAGGGGGAGGTGAAGCTGGCGACGGAAAAACTCTGGATCATCGGCGGCGCGCTGACCTACCGGCAGACAGTGCCCTATTGGGACGAAGTTTACTTGACGTTGGTAAAGGGCCGGAGGGAGGGGGACGCTTTCTTCCCCGAGTTTGAGAAGGACTTTGAGCTTGTTGAGGAAGAGCCTCATACTGGTTTTTCATTTTTGACCTACCGTCGCAGGAATTAGGCTGCAGAAGAGCCAGGCCTTTATAAAAAATCAGCTGTGTGTCAGAGTTTGCAAGGCTATCTACTTTGCGCCCTTAGCTCAGCGGATAGAGCATCTGGCTTCGGACCAGAGGGTCGGGAGTTCGAATCTCTCAGGGCGCGTTCTTGGCCATCTGAGCTTGTAGGGCTTATTGGTGGTGGAGAGGCGGGGTTCCCGGCAGGTGGCTGTGAGCCTATGCGGAGGCTATGAAGCAGGGAAATTGCCGGGCACCCGGAGTCGGGCACGGTTGAGTGGCGGGTTCTTTTTTTTGCGGGGCAAGGGGAGATTAAGAAAACCTGAGAGAACATTCGGGGATAGCTATATAGGCTCCAGGTTACAAAAGGGGGGAATCTATAACTATGACAATGATACGAAAATAGCGTATAATTTAAGAGTATGTTCAGGCGTGTTATTAACATATTGAAATCCAATAGTTTTTTTCTCTTTGGGGCAAGAGGAACCGGTAAGACTAAGCTGCTGACTACAGAGTTTTTGCCTGAGATATCGTTGCGCCTCGACCTGCTTGATCCAGAGCTTGAGGACCGGCTGGTAAAAAGTCCAAATGAGCTAAATCGTATTCTTGCACAGTGCCCCGCGGGAGTGGAGTGGATATTGCTGGACGAAGTTCAAAGGGCACCGGCCCTTCTGAATATCGTTCACCAACGAATAGAGGAGGGCCGCTTTAAATTTGGGTTAACAGGTTCGAGTGCACGGAAGCTCAAACGCGGTCAGGCTAATCTGCTGGCGGGTCGCGCTTTTACTTATAGGCTGCATCCTTTAACTCATCTGGAGCTTGGAGATCAGTTTGATTTGGAAGAGGTGTTGAGCTGGGGGAGTCTCCCCAGAACCTGCACATTGAAGACGCAAGAGGAACGCAGGGCATATCTTCGCACATATGTCGATACTTTTCTGCGCGAGGAAATCATCGCCGAGCAGATCGTGCGGTCTTTAGCGCCGTTTAGGCGTTTTTTGGACATTGCTGCCCAGACCAACGCCGAGATCGTAAACTACTCCGCCATTGCGCGGGATGTGGGCGCAGATCCCAACACCGTCAAGGCTTATTTTGAGGTAATGGAGGATACACTGGTGGGCTATATGCTGCCGGCTTTCGGCCGATCACTGCGCAAGCAACAGCGTCGAGCTCCAAAGTTTTTTCTTTTCGACTGCGGAGTAACGCGCGCGCTGGAGCGCAGTCTGGCCAGCCCTTTGCAGCCCGCGTCATTTTCCTACGGGAAACTCTTTGAGCAATTCATTGTTATGGAGATTATGAGACTCAACGATTACCTGCGAAAGGACAGCCGCCTATCGTATTTCCGCACAAAGGATGATTTGGAGGTGGATCTGGTGCTGGAGAGAGCCGGTGAAAAAACAATTTTTATTGAAATTAAATCAACCGCGCGCGTCACAGAGGCGCATGTGAGTCAGCTTAACCGTCTGGCGGCTGAATTTGGTGAGTGCTGTTTTTATTGCTTTTCCAACGACCCCTTGTCAAAGCGAATCGGCAAGACCGCCTGCCTGCACTGGAAGGCCGGATTGAGCGAGATCGGCATGTGCCGCTGAGACGTAAGCACCGGCATGACACCGTGTAAGCGGTCAAAATACGGCGTTCCCGCCGTTTATCTAAGATCCTGATAAATCCATATCCAGTTTTAAGATTTTAAGGGGAGGGCATGCGCAAGGAGGACATTCGTGCCAAGCGGTTCAAAGTCTACGAGCAATATCGGGAGAGTGAGCAAACCTGCAAGGGATTCTGTGCTGAGGCGGGAGTAAACTATCACCCTTTTAAGGGTCGGCTGAAGCGGTTTTAGAGGGAAGGGGCCGGTAGGTTTAAGGAGGTCTCGCTATTGGCGGCGGTTGGGCCGTATACGGTAGTGCTTAGAAACGGGCGTAAGCATAAACTGCTTTAGCGCGGCATAATTGCCATTTCTGCGGTGGAGAAGATCACGCACTGCGCTAAAAAGGCGCTTTACGGTGACTTAAAGCTGCCACCTCCTCTTTATTTGTCTCTGAGACCGCGCTGGTGGAAAAAGTTTAAGCATTTCAATTAAGGCGAGGTCCTTAGGGGAATGCGGGGCGTTACAGTTTGTATGCTGATTTGAGGTGCTCAGCTCTTTAGTGTTTTAGAAATCAGTGAAAAACCGTTGCGAAATTTTATTCAGGACTTCCCAACGGTCGATACGGGCCTCATCAAAGCGGTCTTTATGGAGCCACTTAAGATAGTTGTCTGCAGCTTGACGGAATGAATACCAGCCCAACCCCTTGAGTTGACTCTTGCGTTGGTTAAGAAGTGCTGAAGCAAAAGCTTCCATCTCTTCGGCTTCGGGCATGCGATTCCACAGATCATTATATTCGCTATCTACAAAGGTTTGAAGCAAAACAACAGCTTGGGGTCTTCGCCCGGTTGCAGCGGGTGGGGCAGAGGCATATCGGCGCAGGCGTTCGTCAAGGCAAGCGATTTCCGCTCCAATTGTCGCCTCCTGGTCATTAGTAGGTGGGCCGTAGTAATTGTTGATTACATCGAAAGGACGGTACCGTCCTGTGTGGGTGCTGACGAAAGGATACACAAGATGGTTTTCATAGTCGAGCACTCCTGTTAGGCATTCATCGGATTGAGGCCATCCCATGGTGATATCTTCTCCGTAGACGCGGACGCTGCCATCGGGAAAGATGTTTTCAGTGATTTGACGATAGAAAGTTTTTAAACGCTGCGGCCCTGTTTTCTCGGGTTGCCACAGAGGTTCATGGAACGAGTAAATTGCAAATGTCTGCGCCAAATAGGCAGGGTGGTCTTTTAGAAAGCCAAGAAAGATTGCCCCTACTGAGTTTGGATAAAGCGTTCGATCTAACTGCCACTCGTTTCGCACTTCGTCCCATTGCCAAACTGATTGATTGGCATCTGGGTCCCAAATCATTGGAATCAACCGCAGATTGTGTTGAATAGCTGCTTCAAAAGTTGCCCGCCAGTTGTTCCCATTGGCATCGAGCTCGACCAAGACGGTGTTGATACCTCGTTGCGATAACATTTCAAAGTCTTGGATGTCTGGATAGGCAACCAGGTGGATATGGGTTCCATCATCGGAATTGCCATTTCTGCCATCCGGCCCCAGGCTGCATGTCGGTGATTCAGCGGCCAAGCGGGTTTTAAGTTGTCTAATTTGTCTTGATAACTTCTTTTTAGCTGCACCCTCGCTCTTTTTGGCTTTTTTCCTAAGCTCTTTTAATTTGGCTTTGTGGGGGAGAAAGTTGCCGCTTTTAAGCATTACTCCAGGCTGCCACATGCCATTAATTAGACCGCAGTAAATGCCGGCCCGCTGGAAAATTGCGCCAGTGGGTAGGCTGATACCCCCGGCCAAGGCCTGGTTGAAAGGCAAAAGTAGGAAGAAGGACAACAATATAGAAGTGACAGCTTTCATTTTCTACTCCGGTAGCCAAGCACTTATAGTAAGAATGCCATGGGGAAGTATCGAGATAATTAGAAAACAGCTTTATAACGCGGGGCTTTTATACCACTTTGTTTTCCTCAGAGTTCGAGACATACCACCCAATACACCGCGAACGGATCCGGCTTTGAATTACTCCGTTCTTGCGCGGAATTTATAGCTGTGCCTGTACTTCAAATGATTTAAGCCTCTTGGCCGACTATCAAAGCGGCTTGAGAACCTTAAGAACGAAGTATCAGGGTAGTATGTGTGGCCCCCCTCTTAATATCACTCTGAGAGCGCACGGCTCGAAAAGGTTAAATTATGCCAATTAACGCGCGGACTCTGAGGGAATAGGGGGAGGGAATGGGGGGGGTAATATACGCGCGTGGCTTGGGTAAAGGGAGTCCTTCCTTGTGATTAGGCCGTTAGGTGATGTTCTGAATGCATGAACGATTTGGTCTCCGGCAACTCTTGAGCTGCCAACGGCCTGACCGACTTGGTTAATCCCAAACGCCTGGCTATGGCTGCCCCCCCCAAGGTTCCCAGATACGTCCAAGGGTCGCTGACGGGGCCCATGGGGTGGGTCCTGAAGGCTTTCGGCCACGGGTCCCCATAAGAGGCAGACTCGCCAACCACTTGACCGGAATTGTTGATTCGAGCCGCCCAACTTGTAGTGCCGCAATATCGTGCCGATACTTGGCATGATTCCGGCCGTAAGAACCTAAAAGGCACACTGGTGAAAGCCTATTGCCTCTTACCTCGGGAAAGTCAGGATTCAAATTTTTCCGCCAGCATATGCCTTGTGGCGGTGTAATAGTGTTTTAGAGCTTAGCAAGTATTTAGTCTTTTTAAGGGTTTTTTGCCTCCTTATGAACGGCTACAATTGGCTCAAGCTAAAAGTCCGAAAAACCGCTATTACCTCCGTGAGGTTTTTTAACCGAAAGAGGAAAGTTTGCGGGAAATACATGCCTTGTAGCCAGTATATTATTTAACAGCAGTTGCTCGTTTTGTTTAAGGAGGAGTACTTAGATGACACGTTTATTTATTTGCACTTGTGCTTTGTTTATCTTTTGTTTGACTTGCAATTCAGCCTTCGCTGGTGAATGCGTGATTCACGTCACGCGCACAGCGTGCCCGGGCAAGGAGCTGGAATCTTATAAGAAATGCAACGGAAAGCAGAGCTGTGAAGAGATTAAAGAAACCGCTACCGCCGAGGCTTGTGGTAATGAAGCTTTAAAAGCCTGTGAGAATGCAAGGTTGGATATAACCAAATCCAAGGTAATCACAGCTACTTTTGATGATCAACCTGTTGATGGCGGAAAGAATTTTTGCGATGCAAATCGCCCCGATTTTAACAAGTGCGGGTAAGAAAAAACTAAGATGAGGAGATTTTGCCGGGGAGCTTTTAAAAGCTGCCCGGCTTCAAAAAAACCACTGCCATGCGTCAGATTCTAAGAAAAAAACTAAAGGTCTCTATTATAACCAAGCTTTTGTTTGGCACCGTTATGCTGTCATTGGTTGCTCTGGGTGTCGGCGGGATGCTATTTGGTTCTTTGATTGCATCTGCAAAAAGTGTGTCGCAGCTCAGCTCAGAAATCCAGGCCCGTGCGGGGGACGTCACTTTTCTCTCCTCTCAGGTGATAAACAAGCTCTTTAGCGCTTCTGCCTCCCGCGATTGGTTGTCGGAATTAGCCGTGGCTCGAGTTGAACTAACGCAGGCCCTGTGGTTGGCTTATGGTGATTATCAAGTGGGTACGCCCATTGCAGAGAGATATCAACGCCGAATCAACAACGCCGTAAAAACTTTTTCACTCTACTTGTCTAAGTACTATGCCGAACGTCCACTGTTTGGAAGAGAACAGGAACTCTATCAACTGATTGAAGGCTTATGGAAGGAGATTACGCTGCGCATTGACACGTTGTTGGAAGAGCTAAAGGCGGCAAACATTGAGCGCGCCCAGCTTCAGTCGCGCATAAATGAAGTGGTCAACAAGCTGCTAGAGGCTAAAGATGCAGTATCTGAAGCCGTCGGTATTCTTAAAGACGAAGCTAAGCAGGCTTTCATAAAGGGTGAAGAGTTTGCCAAGACCGCTGCTGAGGGAGCTCAGACAGCCAAGTTGGCTGTTGAGGCAGCCCAAAAACAGCAAAGTCGAAACAGAATGCTGGTCATAATCTCAGTTTTTATTGTACTGGCGGGTGCTTTGATTTCTGTGATGGTTGTTTTTAGCGTTTATTGTCGGATAGCCGCAGCGCTCGCCGTTCTGAGCCGAAGCGCTGAACAGCTTAGAGAGCTGGCGGCGCGCGTTTCTAAGAGCGCTGAAGAGGTTTCTCAGGCCTCCGCTGAACAGGCGGCCATGGTAGAAGAAAGTTTGGCCGGTTTGCAACAAGTTGAAGAAGCCTCGAATGACAACAACAAAAAGTGTGAGGAAGCTCGCGCCAAAGCCAGTGAGGCCTTAGCGGCTTCAATGGCTGGAATTAACGCTGCAGCAGAGCTGGTGGCGGCTATAGGCCGCATCAAGACGTCGTCTGATGAGTCTGCCGCTGTACTGCAATCAATTGAGTCCATTGCTTTTCAAACTAACTTATTGGCTTTAAATGCGGCGGTTGAAGCTGCTCGCGCCGGCGAGGCAGGAAAGGGATTCGCGGTAGTCGCCGAGGAGGTTCGTCGTTTGGCGGGACAAAGTGGCGACGCAGCTAAAGAAACGACAGATAAAATTAATCAATCGGCTCTATGTGTGCAAGAGGGCGCAAGAACAGTGGCCACAGTTGATGAGCATTTAAAGAGAATAGGGGAAAGTTCGCGCGTAGCAGACGGCGTTGTTTCAGAAATTGCGCAGGCCGGGGCAACTCAATTGCGGGCTGTTTCGGAGATTAGTAAAGCAGTGGAGGAACTTGGCAAGGCAATTCAGCTCAACTCTCAGTCTGCAGAGAATTCATCAATGGCCGGCAATGAACTTTTGCAAGGCGCCGAAGCTTTAGCTGCTCTCGTTCATAATCTTGAGCAAATTGTTTACGGCAAAAGCTTGGAAAAACCGGCCGCAGACAAAGAGGTGGCGGAAGATGAGAGCTTAGAGGAGGCAACTTTGGCCAATTGATTAGCCATGCCGGTATTGGTAGGCTTGGGGTTTAAACCATAGCTTGACGTAGTAGGGTCTGTTTCTTTACCTTGGGCGGATTAGATTAAACGCCACTATGTTACTTGTTATGTAACTTGTTTTTCCATTCCAACAGAGCGCACTGTTTTTACCTTTGGCGTGTGTGCTATAAGCACCCCCCTCACTGTGCAAGCTCGATCTTGGAAACCTCTCCTGACAGCTTATTTGAGACCACTTTGATGGCCACAAACTCTTCTTTGTTCTGGGCTCCCTCTATTGGCGTGCCGGCTACTTCCCAAAGGCCGACTGTGGCAAGATCTAAAACGCCGTGCATGACAGCCCTGCCGGTGGAACCGGTAGGTTTGCGCACGTTGTAGGTTTCGATCAATTCGCCGTGCGGGCCTTCAGTGGAGCTTAAAAGAATTGCTCCTTTTCCTTGGACGCATGCGCGAGTTCGGCAGCTTGACACTTCTTCGATATCAACCCCTTTCTTGTTGGCCGCCATATAAACTGAGCAAGAGCATACACAGAGCATTAGACTTAAAGAGAAAAGTCTTTTCATTTGTGATTCCCTCCCTTTCTGTTGCGGGCCACGGTTTGAAACCAGGTCCAAGGCGTGAGACTAGCACAGCACCTATATGACTGTCAGCGATATCGGCCAGCCTACTAGGGCTGCCTTACAGTCTTCTTGCACGGAAAAGCCTATTATGCGTAAAATCGAGCTCTTAGGGGAGGTGCCGCCTGCAGTCGTTTTCTGTAAACTGACGGCCCTGTTGTTGTTGATGAGGCGGCGGGACGGCAAGTGCTGTGTAGGGCCGGCCCAAAATGACAGGGGCTCTTGTCATCAGCTCTTGGTTTAACGTTTTAAAGAGGCTTAAGTCTTATGAACACGCAAATTACATCAGTTCGGGCGATTGAGATTCTGGACTCTCGCGGGAATCCTACTTTAAGGGCCTTTGTGACTCTAAGTAACGGTATTTCGGCTTCGGCCTCTGTACCATCGGGCGCATCAACCGGGGAAAACGAGGCCGTGGAATTACGGGACGATGATCAAAGACGCTACTCAGGTAAGGGGGTGTTAAAAGCTGTTGCTAATGTGAACTCTGTAATCGCTCCCAAACTGATTGGGATGGACCCCAATCATCAGGCTGAAATTGATCGGCTGATGATTGAACTTGACGGCACACCTAATAAGGGAAGACTAGGAGCCAACGCCATCTTAGGTGTTTCCATGGCAACGGCTAGAGCGGCGGCTTTGGCCTCGAATTTGCCGTTATATCAATATCTCGGCGGGCCGGGGGCGGTACAAATCCCTGTGCCGATGATGAATATTCTTAACGGCGGGAAACACGCCGATAACAGTGTTGATTTCCAAGAATTCATGGTGATGCCCATTGGGGCGCCGACTTTTGCTGAGGCGCTGCGCTTCGGGGCTGAGACATTTCATGCCTTAAAGAAAATTCTTGCCAAGAAAGGCTATGCCACTAGTGTGGGTGATGAGGGTGGCTTTGCGCCTAATTTAAAGAGCAACGAAGAGGCTTGCGAGGTTATAATCGAAGCCATTACGGCGGCGGGATATAAAGCGGGCCATGATATCGCCATCGCCTTGGACCCAGCGGCCAGTTCGTTTTTTGAAGGGGGAAGCTACAACCTGGTAAAGTCCGGCCAGGGGCAAAAGACAAGTGCCCAAATGACCGAACTTTATAAGACTTGGGTGAATAAGTTTCCCATTGTCTCGATTGAAGATGGACTGGCGGAGAATGATTGGGCCGGGTTCAAGGAGCATACCAAGGCGCTGGGAGATAAGATTCAAATCGTGGGTGATGACATTTACGTCACTAACACTAAGTTCATAAAGCGCGGTATTGAAGAGAAGGCGACTAATGCGGTTTTGATTAAACTCAATCAAATCGGTACGGTTACAGAAACTATCGAAGCTATAGAGCTGTGCCGTAAGGCGGGTTGGGGGTATGTGATCTCTCACCGTTCCGGAGAAACAGAGGATAGTTTTATGGCCGATTTCGCTGTGGCTATGGGGGGTGGGCAAATTAAAACCGGCTCCGCATGCCGCAGTGAACGGATGTGCAAATACAATCGCTTGTTGGAGATTGAATGGGAGCTTGGAAAACAAGCTCGTTTTGGAAGGTAGTAGCTTCCAGGTGCCTCGAAATGCGGTGAGCGGTGGGAGGGTGGTCTCGATTGTTTAGCCTAGAGTGTTTTAGCAATGTTTCGCTTATTTGAAAGGGATTTTGATTTTATTGCCGGCGAGCATAAAATCATAAAATTTTGGGAAGACAGCAAAGCTTTTCAGAAGTTACGCGCCAAGAACGCCGGCGCGCCGATTTGGTCATTTTTAGATGGGCCGATTACCGCCAATAATCCTATGGGTGTGCACCATGCTTGGGGCCGCACCTTAAAAGATTGTTATCAGCGCTTTTACGCCATGACCGGGCATGAACTGCGCTACCAAAATGGATTTGACTGCCAAGGGTTGTGGGTTGAGGTGGAGGTGGAAAAAGACCTCGGGTTTACTAGCAAGAAACAAATTGAAGAATACGGCCTGGAAAACTTTATTAATCGCTGTAAAGAACGCGTTCTTACTTATTCCAAAATTCAAACCGCTCAATCAATCCGGCTGGGTTACTGGATGGATTGGGATAATTCCTATTATACGATGTCCGACGAGAACAATTACACCATCTGGCGTTTTTTAAAAAAATGCCATGAGCGAAACCTGATATATAAAGGGTTGGACTCAATGCCGTGGTGTCCGCGTTGTGGCACCGGAATTTCCGAGCAGGAACGGCGTGAGGGCTATCGCCGGGTTTCTGATCTGTCGGTGTACATCAAACTTCGCCTAGTGGAGCGGCCTGGGGAGTACCTGCTGGTGTGGACCACTACTCCCTGGACCTTGGCTGCTAATGTAGCCTGCGCTGTACACCCAGAGCTGACATACGCCAGGGTGCGTCAAAATGAAGCGGTTTATTATGTCGTTGTCGATCGAGTGGCGGTTATGGAGCCGAACGGCCCCTTTGAGATTTTGGAGCACTTCCCCGGCAGCCGCTTATTGGGCCTGCAATACCAGGGCCCCTTTGATGATTTGCCGCGAGCTGCAGAGCACGTTGCGGCGCATAAGGTTATTCCCTGGAAGGAAGTAAGCGCCGTCGATGGGACAGGAATTGTGCACATTGCTCCTGGTTGCGGTAAGGAAGACTTTGATCTTTCCAAAGAGCTTGGATTGCCCGTGATTATGCCACTTGATGAAGAGGGTGTTTATTATGAAGGATTCGGTTTCTTAAGTGGGCAGTCCGCCGGTAAGGTGGGGACTCAGGTCTTAGAGGAACTGCGTAAGCGCCAGGTGTACTACCGCGAAGAGAACTATGAACATGACTATCCGCACTGCTGGCGTTGCGCGACGCCGCTTCTTTTCCGGGCGGTAGACGAATGGTACATCAATATGTCGTGGCGCGGGGAGATCATGGAGGTCGCCAAGAAGATTCGTTGGAAGCCTGAGTACGGCTTGGATCTTGAGCTTGATTGGCTGGCTAACATGCATGATTGGATGATTAGCAAGAAGCGTTATTGGGGCTTGGCTCTGCCAATCTTTGAGTGCCGCTGCGGATGGTTTGATG
>Ga0209101_1000757_pt1 | contig 25892 bp, 20 predicted proteins | sample ConPoolayeCmetaG_FD_185481 | JGI IMG/M metagenome (GOLD analysis project Ga0209101, IMG submission 185481) | Hot spring microbial mat communities from California, USA to study Microbial Dark Matter (Phase II) - Cone Pool mat layer C metaG... ...
CCTTTATCCCCCTTTCCTCAACTTTGACTTTTTGCCCGCGGCCCCCCGCATGGGCTCCTGACGGCTTCCGCGTCTCCAAAAAGAAGATTAATTTTTCATTGCGAAGACTTCGCCTTCGCAATGAAAAATTTTCTTTTTGTTCTTTTGGCCTCGCCGGAGGCGGGTTTTGGAGATTTTCCCGCCCCGCTCTGAAAAAGGCCAAACTTCAGGAGAGGGGGATAAAAAGGGATTTTGCGGTGGGTGGCTTCGCCGCCCACCGCAAAATCCCCCTGCTTCCCCTCCCCTCTCCCGCCGCTGAAAGCGAGCGGGAGAGGGGAGGGGCTGGGGGAGGGGTGAGGGTACAGCCCAATGCGGCCAACAAAGTGCGGATTTTGCCTTAGAGCCAATTTTGAACCATCTCCCTGTGGGAACATTTTTCGTCTTGGAGGCGTCCGAAAAAATTGGACTCTGGATAAGGAGATAACTCTATGAAACCCATCGTTCAGAACCTGCTGATCGGCCTTCTCCTTCTGAGCCTGGCCGCGGGCTGCATCCGTCCGAAGGGCCGTCATATCCAGGTCGTCCAGGCAGATGCAGCGCGGGTGACCCGGCCCAATGTCCCTGCCCAGGACCTGGCCGAACTGGTCAGGGGCAACACCGGTTTCGCCTCTGACCTCTACCGCGCGCTGCGGGAGCAGGAGAGCGGCAACTTTTTCTACTCCCCCTCCAGTATCTCCATCGCCCTGGCCATGACCTGGGCCGGCGCCCGGGGCGAGACGGAGCGGGAAATGGCGGACGTTCTCCACTTCACCCTGCCGCAGGACCGTCTCCATCCCGCCTTCAACGCGCTGGACCTGGAACTGGCCCGCCGGGGCCAGGGTGCGCGGGGTAAGGACGGTAAGGGCTTCCGCCTGCACATCGTCAACGCTCTCTGGAGCCAGAAGGGCTACCAGTTCCTTCCCGAATTCCTGGACACGCTGGCCCGCAATTACGGCGCCGGATTGAGACTGCTGGATTTTGTGAGCGACCCGGAGGCCGCCCGGGGGGTCATCAACGATTGGGTCAGCGACCAGACCGAGGGCCGCATCCGGGACCTGATCCCGCCGGGCGTGGTGAGCGCCCTGACCCGTCTGGTGTTGACCAACGCCATCTACTTCAATGCCGCCTGGGCCGAACCGTTTGAGAAGAGCCTGACCGCCGACGGGCCGTTCTACCTGCTGGACGGTCGTCAGGTCATGGTGCCGATGATGCGGCAGACGGCCCACTTTGGCTACGCAGAGGGGGAGGAGTTCCAGGCGGTGGAGTTGCCCTACGACGGCGAGGAACTGGCAATGGTCATCCTTCTCCCAGGAGAAGGCCGGTTTGAGGAGTTTGAGGCCTCACTGGACGCCGCGCGGCTGGAGAAGATGCTGGGCGGTCTGAGGTCCCAGCACCTCAGCCTGACGATGCCCCGCTTTCGGGTAGAGTCGTCCTTCCACCTTGCCGGCACCCTGGCCGCGATGGGCATGCCGTCCCCCTTCCAGCCCGACCAGGCCGACTTTTCGGGGATGGACGGCACCCGCGACCTCTACATCCAGGCGGTCCTGCACAAAGCGTTTGTCTCGGTGGACGAGTCCGGCACCGAGGCCGCCGCCTCGACAGCGGTCATCGTCGGAGTGACCGGCCTCCCCGGCCTGGAGGTGACCGTGAACCGCCCGTTCATCTTCCTCATCCGCGACCGGCAGACCGGTGCCATTCTGTTTGTCGGACGGGTGGTCAATCCAGCGCATCAAGCGGCACAATGAAACGTCGAATCGCCTGGCTAATTATCCTAATTCCCGGTGCGTGTATGGCCGGAATGGCCCTCGCCGTGGTTCTCTTTATGATTACGAAGGTTCAGGATGCCATAGCAGGTGGTTATTCAATGCAAATGGTCTTTGAGATACTTGCGTTGGCCATCTTTGCTTTCATCCTCGGTATATTGGCGCTGTTCTTGTGGGGAATAGTAAATATATTACTCGACTTTTGCACCTTGACAAGTGAATCCTGAAGCAGCCGAAACAACGGACTCCGCTGCAAGATTTTCCGCCTTTGGGGCGCACGCAACCCTCCCACACTCACCGGTCGGCGAGTAGGGTCATCACCGCTCATCGCCCCGAGCAGTCAGGCCGCACAGAGGGCGCGCAGAAGCGGCGTGATGATGGCCCGCCACGACTGGCCCTGAGCCAGGCCCGCCCTGATGAAGAGGGCCAGGTTCCACAGCGCCTGGCTTGAGTCGCCCGACGCCAGAAAGCTACACTGCCCTCAAGGTCCAGCTCGAGTTGGCGTTGAAGCTCGTTTCGGAGGTACAATATCCGACTGGGAACCCCCTGGGCAGCACCGCGTTGACGGTGAGCAACAGCAGGACCCCCTGCCCCCCGTGTCGGAGGGCCGTCCCCCTCAAGGGAGCGCTTAAAAATATCCTCTCTCACCGGAGACCGCAGAGTTTTTGTGATTCCTCTGCGTTCTCAGCGGTGAAATCGGAGGGTGGCGGAGCGGCGCTACAAGGCCTGGGGGGAGACCCGCTACACGTGGGGGACGACGCCGACGACCTATCGCTACACCGGCCAGCGGCAGGAGGAGAGCCTGGGGCTGTATGTTGCCGGTCTGAGCCGCGCATTCAACCGACCGTCACAGCCGGCCCCGGCTGGGGTCTGGCTTTCGGCCTGGTGGATGGTCTGCCTGTTCCGTAGCTTTGACAAAGGCGACTTTTCATGCTATAGTCCCCCTGTCGTCAGGGCGTGCGGGCGTATCCTGCCGGCAGCAACCCCAAAAATATTCAAAAAAGGAGGAGATCACGATGTTGAGAAGAGGAACGTGGGTACCAGCCGTTGTGTTGATCCTGTCGCTGGTCCTGAGTGCCTGCGGGGCGGAAAAGCCCGAAGTGGTCGGCGGCTTTGAGATCCCGACCATCGAGAAAGGCAAGTTCAACGTGGCGATGGTCCTCATCGGCCCCCATGACGATGGTGGCTGGAGCCAGGCCCACTATGAAGGGCTGATGTACGTCAAAGAGCATGTCAAAGATGTCCACGTGGCCTACATCGAGAACGTGCCGGAGGGAGCCGACTCGGAACAGGTCTTCCGCAGCCTGTCACGGAAGGGGTTCAACCTCATTTTTGGCACCTCCTTCGGCTACATGGACGCCATGGAGACGGTCGCCAATGAATTTCCCGACATCACCTACATCCACATCAGCGGCTACAAGTCCAACGGCAAAAACTTTGGCAACCTGTTCGGCGCCATGGAGGACATGAAGTATCTGGCCGGCATGTTGGCCGGGTCGCGGGCCAAGAAGGATGGCAACCCCAAACTCGGCTACATGGCCACCTTCCCCATCCCGGAGGAGATCCGGCTGGGCAACGCCATCGCCCTGGGCATGAAAAAGACCTGCCCTGAATGCACGATGGACGTGCGCTGGATCCACACCTGGCACGACCCGGTCGTCGAAAAGGAAGCTGCGGCCTCGCTGTTTGATGCCGGCGCTCAGGTGGTCTTTACCGGCGCCGATACACCGGCCGTGGCGGACGTGGCCCAGGAAAAGGGCAAGTGGGGCGTCACCTATGACTGGTATGGCTCCTGTAAGGTGAAGGCCTGCCTGACCGCCCCCTACTGGAACTGGGGCCCGATCTATGCCGACATCACCGAAGGGGTGCGCAACGGTACCTACAAGGTCGGCTGGCACTATTTCGACGCCGATAGCAAGGCGCTGGGCCTCTATGGCTTTATGGAAGGCCAGTCACCGACGCCAGGAGTGGCCGACCTGCCGGCTGAGGACATCCAACTGGTCAAGGACACCCTGGCCAGGATGCTGGCCGGCGAGTTTGACCGCTTTGACCTGTTCTCCGGGCCGATCGTGGACAACCAGGGTAAAACCATCGTGCCGGCCGGTGAACATTTTGAACAGAGTGACCTTGACCAGTTCCCGCCCGGCGCGCCCGGCCTGGAGTGCAAGTACTGCATGTACTGGTGGGCCGACGGCATCACCGCCGAATTGCCGGAACTGTCGAAGTAGATCTGACAGGCTCAGGGGTCAGGAGGGCATATACGGACTCAAGTCGCACCTCAGGGGCCTGCGGCCAGGCATCCACGCAGGTGGATGCCTCCGTCCGCGCAGGCGGGTAGCCGAAGGCAATGCCTTCGGCTACCCGGGTGCGATTTCCAATCGCCCCCGTCTTAACCTGATGCCAATGGGCCAGGCTCTTCCTGACCCCTGTGGCTCTCTGCAATGCCATGACGCACGTGACCAACGCCGTTGAGATGCGGCGCATCGTCAAACGATTCCCCGGCGTCCTGGCCAACGACCAGATCGATTTCGATCTGCGCCCCGGCGAGATCCACGCCCTGCTGGGGGAAAACGGCGCCGGCAAAAGCACCCTGATGAATGTGCTGGCCGGCCTGTACCGCCCCGACGAGGGGACCATCCGCGTCCACGGCCAGGCGGTTGACTTTCACTCCCCCCGCGATGCCATCGAGTGCGGCATCGGCATGGTCCACCAGCACTTTATGCTGGTCCCCTCCCAAAGCGTCACCGAGAATATCCTGCTGGGCCTGGATGAACCCCGTTTCCTCATGAATCTGCCTCGTTACGAGCGCCGCGTGGCCGAACTGGCCGAAGGATTTGGCCTGCGCGTGGACCCGCGGGCCAAAATCTGGCAGCTATCGGTGGGTGAGCAACAGCGGGTTGAGATCCTCAAGATGCTCTACCGGGGAGCCAGCATCCTGATCATGGATGAGCCGACGGCCGTCCTGGCTCCCCAGGAGATTGAGGACCTGTTCCGCACGCTGCGCGGGATGGTGGCCGAGGGCAAGTCCATCGTCTTTATCTCCCACAAGCTGGGCGAGGTGATGCAGATTGCCAACCGGATCACAGTGTTGCGCAAGGGCCAGGTAACGGCCTCCGGCCTCAAGCCTGCCGAGACGACGCCCGCCGACCTGGCGAGGCTGATGGTCGGCCGGCCGGTCCTGTTCCGCATCGAGCGCGAAGCCCAGGAGCCGGGCGACGTAGTCCTGAGCATCGAAGGGGTCTCGGCAGACAACGACAAAGGGTTGCCGGCCCTGCGCAACCTGTCGCTCCAGATCCGTTCCGGTGAAATCGTGGGCATGGCCGGGGTGGCCGGCAATGGCCAACGCGAGCTGGCGGAGGTCATCTCCGGGTTGCGCCCCTGCACAGAGGGGCGCATCCTGGTAAACGGCCGGGTGATCAGCAACCAGCCGGTGCGTAAGGCGATTGACCAGGGGGTGGCCCACGTGCCGGAAGATCGCAAAGAGGTAGGCACCGCCCCTGGCCTGAGCATCACCCACAACCTGATCCTCAAGTCATATCGCCATCCCCCCCTGGCGCGGGGCCTGGCTGTGCATTATCCTACCGCTCGCCAGCACGCTCAACAACTCAAGGATGCCTACGACATCATGGCGCCATCGGTGGACACCTCGGTCCGCTTCCTGTCAGGTGGCAATCTACAGCGGGTGATCCTGGCCCGCGAGATTTCGGCCGGGCCGCAACTGATGATCGCCATGCAGCCCACCCGTGGGCTGGATGTGGGGGCCATCGAAGGGGTGCATCGCCTGCTGCTCGACCTGCGCCGCGCCGGAGCGGCCATCCTCCTTGTCTCCGAAGAGTTGGACGAAATCGCATCGCTGAGCGACCGGATTGTGGTGTTGTACGAGGGCCAGATTGTGGGAGAGGTGCGTGGCGAGATGGACGACGCCATGCGGGAGCAGATCGGCCTGATGATGACCGGGCAGTACAAGGGGCAGGAGGCAGGAGGCAAGGGGCAGGAGGCAGGTCATGACGAGTGAGGTGCCGGTGATCCACAGGCGAATCCCCCTGCCGTTCCAGGTCAGGGTTGAGGCCCGCATTGAGGAGGTGCCCCGCTGGTTGCCACCCCTGATCTCGCTGGGCGCGATTGTGTTGGCCCTCATCATCGGGGGGATCGTGCTGGCCATCGTCGGCGGCAACCCCTTTCTGACCTATGCCCACATCGCCAGGGCCTCGTTCGGCAGCATCGGCGTCTTTTCCGACACGCTGGTCAAAGCCACGCCCATTATCCTCACCGGCCTGGCATGCACCGTTGCCTTTCGCATGAAGCTGTGGAACATCGGCGCGGAGGGACAGCTTTTCATCGGCGCCTTCGCAGCCAGCGCCGTCGTCCTGACCCCTCTGTTGCCCCCTGAAACCCCCGCCCCCCTCATGCTGACGACCATGGCCGTGGCCGGCATCGTGGCCGGGGCGTTGTGGGGCTTTGTGCCCGGCATCCTCAAGGCCAGGCTCAAGGTCAACGAAGTCGTGACCACACTGATGATGAACTATATCGCCGTGTCGTGGAACAACTTTTTCATCTATGCCGTGTGGTCCGAGGGCGGCTTCCAGATGAGCCGCATCTTTCCCAAATCGGCCTGGATGCCCCGTCTGGCCGACTATGCCGGCCAGATCCCGGCCTTTCGTGGCCTGACCACCCACCTGGGCCTGCTGCTGGGCATTGTCGCCGCCGGACTGCTGTGGTGGGTGCTGTATCGCAGCAAATGGGGGTTTGAAATTGAGCTGGCAGGTGATAACCCCAACGCGGCCCGCTACGCCGGCGTGCCCATCGTGCGCAATACGGTGTTGGTCATGATGCTTTCCGGCGGGCTGGCCGGGTTGGCCGGCATGTCCGAGATTGCAGGGGTGGTGCATCGCCTGCAAGGCGCCATCTCACCCGGCTATGGCTTTACCGGGGTCATCGTCGCCTGGCTGGCCAAGCTAAACCCACTGGTCGTTGTGCCGGTATCCATCCTGTTCGGTTCGCTCATCCTGGCCGGCCGCGAGATCCAGCCTTCAGGCATTCCCAAATTGATCCAGGGGATCATCCTCTTTTGCCTCATCAGCAGTGAGACGCTGCTGCGCTACCGTATCCGTTTCGTCCGCAGAAGACAGGCGTGAATCATGAACTGGATCATCATCCTGCAGGCGGGCGTGGCCACCGGAACCGTATTGCTTTTTGCCACCATCGGCGAGATCTTGGCCGAACGGTCGGGCGTGCTCAACCTGGGGGTGGAAGGCATGATGCTCCTGGGGGCTATGAGCGCGTTCAGCCTGGCCGTGCATACCGGCAATCCCTGGTTGGGCCTGCTGGTCGCCATGCTGGTCGGCGGGTTGCTCAGCCTGCTGCATGGCCTGGTGAGCATCCACTTTCAGGCCGATCAGGTGGTCAGCGGCCTGACCCTCACCTTCCTGGGCACCGGCCTGAGTCTGGTCTTTGGCGAGGGGTTGAGCAAAGCAGGCGCCATCTCGCTGCTGCCGGGCTTCAGCATCCCGCTGCTGACCCATATCCCCCTCCTGGGACCGATCCTGTTCACCAACCAGAACATCCTGGTCTATGTCGGCTATCTGTTCTTCCCGGCGGCCTGGTTCTACATCAACCGCACCCGGCCGGGCCTGCATCTGCGCGCTGTGGGTGAGTATCCGGCTGCTGCCGACGCGCTGGGGATTCACGTCTACCGGCTGCGCTATCTGTATGTGTGCGTCGGCGGGATGCTGGCCGGTCTGGCCGGTGCCACCATCAGCCTGGCCATCTCGCCCGGCTGGTTCAGCGAAATGACCACCTCCGGCCAGGGCTGGATCGCCATCGGCCTGGTCATCTTTGCCCAGTGGGACCCGATCCGCGCTGCGGGTGGCGCCTATGCCTTCGGCGCGCTGCGACGGCTGATCCTCGACCTGCAAGGGCCGACAGAGTTGATGGGCTTTCCCAATCCATTTTATTACAACCCCTATCTGGGTTTTTTCTTGCAGATGCTGCCCTACGCCTTTACCATCCTCGTCCTGATCATCGGCTCGCGGGAGGCGATGCGCAAACGGCTTGGCGCCCCGGCTGCGTTGGGCGTGCCCTATGTACGCGCCCAAAAAGAGTAGGGCAACTGCGAGCAGTTGCCCTACCTGGTTTCTTTTTTGCCAAAACCCTCTGATGCCGCTATAATTGCCTCCGACTCTGCGACAAAAAACTACCGCCTACTGCAATGGCGGAACAACATAAGGAGGTTTTATTCGTTATGTCAAAAAAATGGGTGTACCTCTTCAGTGAGGTTGAGGAGGCGGAAAAGAAGGCCGGGGACTGGGATGGGGTCCGGGCCCTGTTAGGAGGCAAGGGGGCAAACCTGGCCGAGATGACGCGCATTGGTGTGCCGGTGCCGCCCGGCTTTACCGTCACCACCGAAGCCTGTAATGCTTACCTGGCCGCCGGCGAGACCTTCCCCGAAGGGATGTGGGAGCAGGAGCTGGAAGCCCTCCAGGCGATTGAACAGATCACCGGCAAGGCTTTTGGCGATCCGGCCAACCCGCTGTTGGTTTCCTGCCGTTCTGGGGCCAAGTTCTCCATGCCGGGCATGATGGACACCGTGCTCAACATCGGCCTGAACGACCAGACGGCCCAGGGCATGGTCAAACTGACCGGCAACGAGACCTTTGTCTACAACTCCTACCGGCGGCTGATCCAGATGTTCGGTTCGGTGGTGTTGGGCATTCCCGATGAGCCGTTCGAGGAGGCTATTGAGCGCAAAAAGAAGGAGCGGGGCGTCAAAGATGACACCGACCTGGACGCTGATGATTGGAAAGCGCTGACTGAGGAATTCAAGGGCATTGTCCGCCAGTACACCGGGGCAGAATTTCCTCAAGACCCGATGCAGCAACTGCGCCTGGCCACCGAGGCGGTGTTCAAGAGCTGGAACGGCAAGCGTGCTGTGGACTATCGCCGCGCCGAGAGCATCCCCGACGATCTGGGCACAGCGGTCAACATCGTGACCATGGTGTTTGGCAATATGGGTTGGGACAGCGGCACCGGTGTGGCTTTTACCCGCGATCCCGCCACCGGCGAGAAGGTGCTCTACGGCGACTATCTGATGAACGCCCAGGGCGAGGATGTGGTAGCCGGCATCCGCAACACCAAAAAGATCGCCGAGCTGGCCCAGGAGATGCCGGAGGTCTATACCCAGTTCCTGGACATCTGCGACCGTTTGGAGCGGCATTACCGCGAGATGCAGGATGTCGAATTCACCATCGAACGCGGCCGGCTGTGGATGCTCCAGACCCGCAACGGCAAGCGCACCTCACGGGCCGCGATCAAGATCGCCGTGGATATGGCCAACGAGGAGCTGATCAGCCGGGAAGAGGCGATCAGGCGGGTGCGCCCGGCCGATGTGGATACCCTGCTTCACCCCCAGTTCGACCCCAAGGCCAAGAAGGTCGCCTATGCGGACGGCAGTTACCTGGCCAGTGGTGTCAACGCCTCGCCGGGTGCAGCGGTGGGCATCGCTGCCTTTGACGCCGACCTGGCCGAAAAGTGGGGAATGGAGGGCAAGGCGGTCATCATGGTCCGCCCCGAAACCAAGCCTGACGATGTGCATGGCATGATCGCAGCCAAAGGCATCCTCACCAGCCGGGGCGGTGCGACCAGCCACGCCGCCGTCGTCGCCCGGCAGTTCGGCAAGCCGGCTGTGGTCGGCTGCGAGGCCATTGAGATTGACCTGGAAGCCCGGAAGTTGGAGGTCAACGGCAAGGTGGTCAAAGAAGGGGAGTGGCTGTCGCTGGATGGCACCACCGGCGAGGTGTTCGCCGGACAGATCGCCACCACCGCCCCCAGCTTTGAGGAACAGACGGAACTGATCACCCTGTTGCAGTGGGCTGATGAGGTATGCGCTCAGGAAGGCATCCGCTCCTGGCCGAAAGGCTACAAGGGCTTCCCCACACGCGGGTTGCAGGTGTGGGCCAACGCGGACTATCCACGCGATGCCCAACGCGCCCGTAGCTTTGGGGCCAGGGGGATCGGCCTGTGCCGCACCGAGCACATGTTCTTCGAAGAAGAGCGTCTGCCCATCGTCCAGGCCATGATCCTGGCCAAGACCGCCGAGGAGCGCCAGGAACACCTGGACAAACTGTTGCCCTTCCAGCGCGCCGACTTTGAAGGCATCTTCCAGGCAATGGACGGCCTGCCGGTCATCATCCGCCTCATTGACCCGCCGCTTCACGAGTTCCTGCCGGCCAAGGATGACCTGCTGGTCGAAGTGACCGAGCTGCGGCTGCGGGCCAGGAGGCTGGCAAAAAAGGCAGAGAAGAAGGAAAAGGCCAGGAAAAAGCTGGAAAAGCTGCAAGAGAAACTGGCCCAGAAAGAGATGCTGCTCCAGGCCGTCGAGGCGATGGAAGAAGCCAATCCGATGATGGGCCTGCGTGGCATCCGCCTAGGCATCACCATGCCTGAAATCACGCAGATGCAGGTGCGGGCCATCTTCGAGGCCGCCTGCAACAAAGCCCAAGAGGGCATTGAGGTCCACCCTGAGATCATGATCCCCTTGACCGGCCATTACAATGAACTGCGGGTAGCCAACGACCTGCTGGTGCCGGTGGCCAGGCAGGTGATGAAGGAGAAGGGGATCGAGATTGACTATAAATTCGGCACCATGATCGAAATCCCACGGGCAGCGGTGACAGCAGACGAGGTAGCCAGGTACGCCCAGTTCTTCAGCTTTGGCACCAACGACCTGACCCAGATGACCTTCGGCTACAGCCGTGACGACGCCGAGCGCAACTTTCTGCTCTACTATGTGGAGCATGGCATTCTGCCCAAGAACCCGTTCCAGGTGCTGGATCGGGCCGGTGTGGGCGAGTTGGTCAAGATGGGCGTCAAGAAAGGCCACGACACCCGCCCTGAACTGGAAGTGGGTATCTGCGGAGAGCATGGCGGCGACCCCAGCTCTATTGAGTTTTGCCACATGGCCGGCCTGAACTATGTGAGTTGCTCGCCATTCCGCGTGCCGGTGGCGCGGCTGGCAGCGGCCCACGCGGCGTTGCAGTTCAAGTACGAGGGGGATTGAGGAGATTCTGGACAGGAATCACGAGAAGGCCGGGCTTTTCTGCCCGGCCTTCTGTGTTCAGATGGGTTCATGGCCCACCGGGTTTGAGATATTTTTGCACCTCAGCGACCAGCCGTTCGATCGTCACCGGCTTGCTCAAGAATTCCGACACCCCCAGGCTCACCATCTGGGCCCGTTCCGCCTCATCGCCCGTCAGATGCGCCGACAAGACAATGACCGGGATGTTGCGTGTCTCCTCCCGCTCACGGAGCCGGCGGATGGTGGCCCGGCCATCCAGGCGCGGCATCCTCAGATCGAGCAGGATCAGGTCTGGCCTGTCAGCCTCAACCGCTTCCAGGGCCTGCACCCCATCATAGGCTTCGGTCACCTGATAGCCATAGTGGCTCAGCGAGTGCTTTAACCAACCGACAATATCGATCTCATCATCCACAACCAGGATTTTGTTCCGCGGACCGCCACTCAACTGCCCCAACACCCGGCGGACAGAGGCCAGCAACTGCCCTTCGTTCAACGGCTTGGTCAGATAATCGGCAGCCCCCAGAGCCAGGCCCTTCTCCGGTTCGGCAATGACTGACACAATGACCACCGGGATGTCGGCTGTCTCCGGGTCGGCCTTGAGTTGGCGCAACACCGCCAACCCATCCACATCCATCAGCAGGTCAAGGGTGATCAGCTCCGGCCGTAGCTGGCGGGCAACCTGCACCGCCTGGCTGCCCTGGGTGACCACACTGACACGATAGCCTTCTCTTTGAAGCTGCTGCTGGAAAAGGTAGGCCACATCCGGATCATCATCCACCACCAGGATCCACGGGCCAGAGGGGACCGGGATGCTCACCGGCTGTCGGAGTATCGGCCCGATCCCTCTCTCCTCGACCGCCGCCAGATCCACCAGGCCGGCCGGCAACGGCAGGGTAAAACTGAAGGTGCTGCCCACACCCGGCTCGCTTTTCACCCAAATCTGGCCACCATGCATTTCGACCAGCGACCGGGTGATGTGCAATCCCAGGCCCGTGCCGGCCTGCTGGCGTACAGCGGTGTCCTCGGCGCGGAAAAAGCGGGTAAACAGCTTCTCCTGATCCTGTTTCGAGATCCCGACGCCGGTGTCTATGACATCAATCTGCAAGACCGAGTCTCTCGTCCGGACCCGGACAGTGGCTCCACCTTGCCGTGTGTATTTGTAAGCATTGCTCAGCAGATTGGTCAGAATCTGCTCGATACGGTCTGGATCGCCAAAGACTTCAGGCACACCTGGCGGCACATCCAGGGTGAGGGTCAGGTTCCGGGCAGTGAACTCCATCCGCAGGTTATCGGCCACACGCCGGATGATCTCCGGCACCGAGACCACCCGCACATCGAGATCAATCCTGCCCGATTCGATGCGCGAAATGTCCAGCAGATCGCTCACCAGGTCATGCAGGCGTTCGGCATTGTCCCTGGTGATGCGCAAAAAGCTTTCTTGTCGTTTGTTAATCGGCCCTGAGGCGCCCATCAGCAACAGGTCAAGGTAGCCCTTGATGGAGGTCAGCGGCGTGCGCAGCTCATGAGAGACGATCGACACAAAGTCGCTCTTCATGCGGTCAATCTCGGCTTCGCGGGTGAAATCGCGGAACACGGCCACAGTGCCGGACACCCGGCCGTGGGCGTCATGGACCGGGGCAAAGCTCACCGATAACGTTTTTTCCCCCCAACCAAATTTGACGCTTGAACGCCGCACCTGCCGGTCTTTCAACAGGTCGAGCACCATCTTCTGATCATCGGCGCTCACCCCCCTGGCCATCAGCTCCTCGATGCCACGGCCGAGGATCTCTTCCTGGGGTTGGTCCAGGATACGCGAGATGGCGGGGTTGGCGACGATGGCCCTGCCCTGGTTGTCAAAAACGATAACACCATCGGCAATCCCTTCGAGGATGGCCTGGTTTTTGCTCAATTCGGCATGTTCGCGGGCCAGAGCAATGGCCAGGTCCTGCGTTCGTTCGTCCACCCGCCGGTCCAGTTCCTGATTGATAACCCGCAGATCTTCAAGGGCACGCTCCAGGCTGCGGGAGGACAGCCAGGAGACGAGAGCGATCGTCAGAAAAGAAAGGATAGTAAACGGCAGGGAACTTATCAGCTCTGAACTCAGGTCCGCCCACAAACCCAGGCCGATAAGTAACACGCCGATCAACCCGGCCACGATAAAACTGGCATAGGGGCGCAACAAGACACTTGCCATCAAGACAGGAACGGCAAAGGTAAACAAACCGCGGCCAGCTACCGTTTCTCGTGGATCATCAACGAAAGCCAGAGCCAGGGTTAAAATCAGCAGGAAGAGGATGCTGGCCACTGTACCCGATCCATAACGGTTTATCAAAAAAATCACAAAAACGCTGACCAGTGTAGCCAGGCTGCCCCAATAAAGGGAAGGGATGGTTGTCTGCTGGCCCCAATTGGCCAGATCGGCTACAACTGTCACCAGCAAGGCGACCAGCACCAACCCTCCAACACCCAGCAACAGGATGTTGAGCAGCCTCCTTCGACGTGCATCATCGGGATCTACCGACGGCACATCGAGTAACTGCCAGAATGTCATCTCTCCTCCTGCATCAGCGCCAGGGCGCTCAGGACCGCTGAGCGGACCACTAATATAGGACAATAGAGGCTTTTGCCAATCCACAGAGGGGGATATGGAGGGTCTGCATGGTCCAGCAGCCAGGCTTCCCCTCGCTTGAGCGCATCATTCGGGACCTGTCCTCCATGCCGCTTCCAGATGATCAATGCCTGTAAACAATAGGCCGTCTCTTCCGCTGTGGGCATATAGTAACCCCACGAACCATCCTCGTTCTGTGTCATCAGAATCCAGTAGACAGCATCGTCCACCAGATCGTTATCATACCCTGCACAGGCAATGATTGCATGGGCAGTCGCATAATAAGGCGATGCATGCCATTTGTCGAACCAGAACACCTGCAATGTCTGAGTCCGCCGCAGGAACAACAAGATCTTCTGAACCCATTCGGCCTGCGGCCCACAGCCTGTCCGGCGCAAAGCGCTCAGGACATGAATGTTCGTGCTGATGGAAGGATTGGCTTCAAGGCCGAAACAGCGAAAATGATCACCCTGTGCATAGTACATTACTCCTGCCATGTCAACCGTGCGGCCAAACTGCACCAACACGTCATAAATCATTGCTGTCGTGTCTCCATCGGTCAGCGTCAGGTCCGAGACGGCGGCAATGCCCTTCCCTGGGATCCAGTGGGATTCCAGGAAGTCAAGATGGGGCTGGCAGAGGGCAAGCAATTCGCTATCCAGGGCTGCGGTCAGTGCCAGATTCCATAGCGTCCAACCCTGCTCAAAAACATCAATGGGCGCTGTATAAGGGACCGCTCCATTGACAGCGACCTGGCGTAAATAATCAATCGCTGCGGGGTCATCTGGGTGCACATAGCGGGCAACGAAGGCAGTGGCAGCCGGGCTATAGGCCACTGAACCGTTGGCCTCTTGCAAGTTGTGCAGGTCCAATAGATGCAGCCCATCAGGGCCGATCATCTCCGCCGAAAAAGCTACACTGACATAACGGTTGATCATCCCGTTTGGTAACGCTGATAGCTTGGCCTGACGATGACGGGTCAATTGTCTTAAACCATCATCCCTTGGGCCATGGAGCACCCCCAAGGCTTCTGCTTGAGTCAGTAAACTGGGCACTATCATCTCAAAACCGATTGTTTCAACGGGATCAGCTCCAATTCCTCGGACCGCAGTTTCCACAGCCATTCGCGCCCAGTGTAGACGATTACGATCCCGGCTGTCTCTCCTGGCAGCAAGGACAGTCATAGCCGCCAGTGTGCACACCAGACGATCATGGTAGTATCGCGGGGCATTGCTCCCCCAACCACCATCGGCCAACTGATGGGCCCTCAGCCACTCCAACGCCTGTTCACCGATTGGCTCTCCCACCTCCGCCAGACGGGCAACCCAGGCCGTATCATACGCAGATCTCGTGATCTGTTGACCGGGACCGATCTCCCGTAGCAGGGAATGAATGTTGCGACGCAGATCCATCTCTTCTTCTCCGATGAGTGCTTACATCCAACTGGTCGGCAACACGACCTGGGGCAACGGATACCAAAACTCCCCGGCATTCTGCCTGGCCCCGACGCCCAGAGTCTGCCCCATGTTGGCCTGGTAAAACTCTTTCATCAATGCCCAGGCCTGAGAGTCCATATGCAAATAGTCCGGCTCCTTGCCCCGACGGGCATACAAATGGTCATACAGGATGTCGCGCAGCTGTTGTTCGGTAAGATAGGGCGACGGGCTGACCGTAAAATACAGGTCCTCGTTGCCGGTAGCTATCAGTGGCATGTCAAAGACACAGAATTTATCAAATCCTATGAAAAAGTCAACCGGACCCACATACTCACCATAATAAAGCTCGACCAGGGTGCGTTTGTCAGGGATGCGGCCATGCTCAGCATGATAACGGACGGCCAGTCTGGCCACGGTCTCGGTGGCATCCTGTGCACACACACCAAAGAAAAGCCGGTACTGATTGTGGACGGCAGTCTGCACAGCCAGTCGGTCAAACAGGTCGGCCAGGTATGCATACGGTGTCGGATCAAAAAACTGGTGATAGTCTCCATAGAAGCGGACCCGGACATTATAGGCCGCGTAGAAATCCAAAAAGTCACGATGAGTGGCCAGCCGCGACAGTCCTGCAGCAGCCAGACGCAGATAATTCTCGCCCCGCTCCAGCAAGTCAGGGCCGAAAACCGGGGTCAATAACGTGTCCACACCGTGGTCAAAAAGCATCCGATATAGCTCAATGTGACGGCGCCCCGTCACATCGAGGTAGGTCAAAAGGGAATTCTCTTCCGGCCGGGGTTGGTGCTCCAGCATAAACCACCGCCGGGTGCCGTTGATGGGAAAGACACACACTTTCGGCCCGGCTTCACGCACCAATCGGGCAACCTGAGTTGTGGGCAGATGACGGAATTCTTCTACATTCATGATCGCTTCTCTCTGATAATTTTGTGTAAATTTGGAAAGAAACGGGGTGTGCGAGCCATATACCCGGCATAACCGGGCAATTGTTCGCTAAGCAGCCTCTCTTCCCGGCGGACGGCCTGGGAGAAATCAACAAAAACGTAGATCATGGCAGCCAACGTGAACAGGCCGGGATTGATCAACAGCATGCCCACGGTGAACAGAAAATAGGAGGTATAGATGGGATGGCGTACATAAGCATAGGGTCCACTCTCTACCAGATACTGGCCGGCCTGAACCTCCTCACGTTCGCCATAAAACTGGCGCAAACAGAGACGCGCCCACCAGTGCAGGGCCAGAGCAGCCAGGGCCAGCATCACTCCCCCTCCCTGGACCAGGGCCGCCCACCGACCGGCAATATGCAACCCCAGGCCAGGCCACACAACAGGTTGCAGGACAAGCAAGACCGCAGCCAAAAAGGCCAGGACCGTATACCCCCAGGCCCGGCAGGTGCCCTCAGCCCGCAGCGGATCGAAACGGCGCATCAACCATACATCTCCCACATAGAAGGCAACGATCAATGCCAAAATCGCAACCGATTGCCAAAGGCCACTTACCATCAGTCCTGTCCTCCACCGATGTCATGACGTGATCGGCCGGTCATCGAACCGCACTCTGGCGAACACCTTCAGCATCCCAGGGACCATAGTCTGTCAGGACAATGGCTCCCGTTACAACAGCCGTAACGATCAAGACACCCAACCATATCGGCAGGTTCGCAGAAGACAACCGAACTCCAACGAAACCAAGAGCACACGACAGGCCAAACAACCCACACCGACCCGGATTGAGCGGCGACCCAGAAGCCAGGTTCTGTGCTGCTCGCAATCCACTCCCGCCCACCAGACCAATAAGCGCATCGGTCCACCATCTGCTCCATGAAGCCGCCAGGTAGATTGTAAAAACAAGCATCAATGCGGCGATTACCACTATATTTGTGATCACCACCCGCCACGGTTCATGGTGACCTTCTACAATGCGCGATTCGGTCAGGCGAATGGCGAGTGAACCAACTATGCTGCCGGCCAGCAGGCAAGCCACAGCCGCCCCTGCTCTGCCTTGTGGCCAGAGATGGATGGCCACCATAAATCCTGCCACCAACGGCAGGTTCTGGATAAATTCCCAGAAAAAGACCTGACAGAATCGGGATGGAATATGCACCGACCCTTTACCGGCCATATGGCTCCTGAACCCGGCCTTCCTCCTCCCGCGCCAGCCAGTGGCCTACCCTCTGCAACCAGGCGCTCCGGCCGGCAAAGACAGCATAGTGATCCTTTGTCACCTCAAAACCCAACCGTCGCTTGGTTTCGTAAGAGCCTGTGCCTCCCCACAAAACACGCCCCCCTTGCTCGATGGCACAGCGCACCGTCTCGTAGGCCAGTTGGAAGTAAGCATACTCAACCTTGTAGTCGCGTCCCAGCAACAGCCAACGCCAGGCGCCGCGATCCCCGATCATCAACGAGCAACCGACCAGCCGGCCCTCGATCTCGGCCGACAACCAGAGGGCATCCACCATGCCGGCGCGCTCATGGGTTGCTCGCGCCCAGGGGAAAGGAGGCGATCTGTAAAAGTCCTCCACATTGCGGATCAGGGCCAGGGCCTGATCCAGAGTGCGCTCATCCAAAGGCCGCTCAAGGGAATGACGTTTGACCCGGATCCCCATTTCTTCGGCACGCTGGCAGTTGGTCCGGTACTGCCGCCGACTCTTTTTTGACAAACTGGCCAGATAACTCTCGAAATCGGGCCAGGCCAGGGTCAGGCGAGTGCCCGGTTCGGGCAATTCCGCCGAGGCAAAGGTCGGCGGCCAGCCTGCCCAGCGGGTCTCGACCTCCTCCAAATAGACAAAGACCACAAACGAAGCGCCGTGGTGCCTGGCCTGCTCCAGGGCTTGCTGGCCGATGACAGTCAGAGCCTCATCCCGCAAGGGCGGATCGGGCAAAACCAGACCCGGCACGTCGGCCAGAGGCGCCTGGCAGACCAGGAGCGGCCAGCGGCGCAGCAGCCACTCCACCAGGCGACGCACCGGCCCAGCCGGCATCGGGACCGGTTCGTTTCGGCGTAGCCAGAAAGTTGCCCTGGCCACCGCTTCACGGTCCAGAGAAAGGATGATATAGATGGGCAAGTTATCGGCCAGCACCGCCTCGCCAAAGCGATACCAACGATAGCTGGCAAAAGGCCGATCCCCGGCCAGACGATCCCAGGCCTCCTGGCCAACCTCTTCGACACTGTGGGCAATCTGAACGTCAAACCCCATCGTCGAGCCTCATCCAACCGCCCATCCACTCATGCCTCCTGGTCAGGGCCCAGCCGATGCGGATAGTGCAGGAAGATCAGGAACGCGGCCAATAACATGGCCCCGCCCACAACCCCGATCAGCCGCACACCAAGCGGACCGTGCGGATCGGAATGGCTGCGGCCCAGGAGCAACAACATGGGAACCAGGGCCGTCGCTGCTCCACTGACCACATTGTCCAGCAACCCCCAGGTGGCATAGTAAATCCCTTCGCGGCGCTGGCCGGTCAACCGTTCGTCATAGTCGGTCACTTCGGCCGCAAAGACTGAGGACAGGACCAATGCGCCGGACAGGGTGGCTGCCTGAAGAACGATCCACACAATGCCCTGCACTTTCAACGGCACCGGGAACCAACTGCCGATCAGAGTCAGTCCGGCCAATACCAGCGCCGAAGTCAACAGAGACACACCGAACACGCGCCATTTGCCCATCCTGTCCGCAAGCCGTGCGACCAACGGATAGCAGATCACCGAAACCAGGATAGAAAACAGATAAAAGTAGACAGTATCGGCCTTGGTCAGCAGACAGATCTCGGTGGCGATGAACGGAATCGCCGCCGGAACCAACGTCATCGTGCCCCAATAGAGGGCCCAGGTGAGGGTGTAAATCAGAAAGGCCCGGTTCTGCCGCGTGCTCAACAGGCTTGACCAGAACCCCAGCCGCCTCGCGGGGGCGATCTGTCGCTCCGGCCGTTCACGGAGCACGAAAAGAGGAGCATAAAAAAGGGGCAACATGGCCAGCGCATAGACCAGCGCCATACGCACATACCCCATCCGCTCGATGACCAGACCCACAAAAGCGCCCAAGACCATCCCCACCGTCTCCAGACCCGCCTTCCACGCCGACACCCGTACCCGGTGGCGATCGCTGAGCGCCAGCTCCGGCAGCAAGGCGCCATGAGCGATGTGCAGAAAGCTGTAGGCCACGTTATACAGCTCCAGGATCACCACCAGATAGACCAGGTTCCATGCCGACTCACCCCGGACCGGTGGAGTCCACAGCAGGACAAAAAAGACCAGCATAGGCAGGGCAGAGGCAGCCATAAAAGGCAGCCGGCGGCCCCACCGGCTATGGGTGCGATCCGACAGATACCCAATCGGTGGGTCAATCACCGCATCCACCAGCCGATTGGCAAACAGGGCCACGCCCAGGAGCGCCGCCGGCACCAACGGCCGCCCTTCCCCTTCAGGCGGCAGGTAAAAGTACAACAACCAACCGCTCAGGACAGACCAGAGGACCGTGCTGCCCAGGGAAATCATGCCATAAGAGAGGTCAATCCTGACACCGGGCAACCGTTGCTGCTCTTCAGCCCAAAGTGCCTGCATTATGTTCCCCAGGGTTTTCAGATCCACTCAGCTACCAGGCACTACGGTCAACTGCTGCCTGCCAAGCCACCTCCCCAGATCAGGCTCGCTGATCCGCCACCCTCGACCCACTTTGTACGCCGGCAGGTCTCCTTTTTTGATCCAGCGACGAACTGTGTAGACAGAAACCCGCAACAGGGCCGCTACCTCCTGAGCGGTAAGAAAAGAGTGCGATCCTTCCGGACCCATCGCTTCTACGGACATGATGAACCTCCAATGTGCCTGTCCGATGGCAGCATGCCCGGCATTCACATCGGCAAACCGTTCGGCGCCCCGCCCTGAACAGCGGTCGCAGACCACCACAGCACAAACCTTTATTTAGTATAGCACAAAGTAGCACAACCTTCCATAGGACATTGGTCCTATTGCAAACAGACGAAAACAAACAAGAGCAATGCCCAGAGGCAGTCAATCGCTGCCCTGCACATTGCCCTTGCTATATGGGGCGAGGTGCATCTCACCCGCACGGGATCATCTGGGCCGCCAGAGCTCCTCCAACTGTGCCATCAGCTCCCGACGGCGTGCTTCAGCCGCCTGGCGTCCCTCATCCAGGATCTCCTGGATGCGCTCCTGGATCAGCCGTCGTGTATCTGGCCCACTGCGGGGTGCAAACAGCAGCACCAGGCCCACTCCCATCAATGCTCCTAACAACAATCCGGCTAGAATTCGCATCATCTTACCCATTGCATCGCCTCCTTGGATGATATGTGCTCGCGCGGGGTCTGGCGGCGGATGACACACCCACCCCGAACAGGACACACACCGCACAAACTCCGCGCGTAGCTACCTTTGGAATCGAGCTTTCAGGCAGGCCATACCTTGTGGCCATGACCGGCTAAAGCCTCTCCTCCCTGTGGTGTGCGAACCGTCACTTCTGCGCTACGATCTCTACTCGCAATCACTCCCGATCCTCTCCCGCACCCGGCGGGACAGCGCCCCAAAGAATTCGGTGTACATGACTTCTACCGTCCGTGGCCGGGGCAGGTCCACCTTCACCTCAGCGCAGATGCGCCCTGGCCGGGGCGACATGACCAGCACCCGGTCGGCCAAAAAGATCGCCTCCTGAAGATCGTGCGTGACCATCACCGCTGTGACCCGTCGGACCTGCCAGATGCGCAACAGTTCCAGGTTCATCTGCTCCCGGCTCAGCGCGTCCAGGGAGCCAAACGGTTCGTCGAGCAGCAACACCTCTGGATCAGAAGCCAGCGCCCGGGCGATCGCCACCCGCTGCGCCATGCCCCCTGACAGCATCCGAGGGTAGGCCGCTTCGAACCCCTCCAACCCGACCAGGGCGATCAGCTCCCGTCCTCGTTGCTCCGCCTGGGGTCGGGGCATACCGGCCACCTCCAGCGGCAAGGTCACGTTGCGCAGGACCGTCCGCCAGGGCAGCAGGTTCACCTGCTGGAACACATAGCTCACCTGCCGGAGCGGCGATGACAGCGGCCGTCCAGCCAGGTAGACCCGCCCCTCCGTCGGCGTCAGCAGCCCACCCAGGATGCGCAGCAATGTGCTCTTCCCACAACCCGACGGGCCGACGATGGCTACAAACTCCCCCTGCCTCACCGCCAGTTCCACCTCATCCAGAGCCAGAAGAGGTCCCTGTTGCGTGGGGTACAGGTGACGCAGGCCCTCGGCCACCAGCAGAGCTTTCCCCCTGTCGGGATACAGAGCGCCCGACACCCCGCTACCGGCTTTCACCCTATGGTCTGACCTCCACAATGAACCGGTTGGTAAACATGGCGGCCACATCTCCACCAGCAGGGATCAGCCCCATCTGCTCCATGACCCGCTGTGAAGCCTGCCATTCGGCCTCAACCGAGCGCCCCAACTGACCGGCCTCCGCCCGCCAGAAAGAAATCGATTCCTCCAGGACGGCGCGGTTCACCTCTCTGGTCTGGGCATCGCTGGCCGCTTCCGGCACATATTTGAGCACGATCTCGAACGCTTCGTCGGGATGGTCGAGGGTATAGGCCAGGCCCCGCAGTGTCGCCCGGACCATGCCCTGGACCAGCTCCGGGTGCTGGTTGATCGTCTTTTCATTGGTGATCAACCCGTTCGACACCAGATTGACATAGTCGGCCACATAGATCACCTCCACCTGCTGCCCGGCCTGGCGCATCTGCACCGGTTCGTTCATGGCATAACACAGCGCCGCATCCACCTGTTTCTCGCTCAGGGCGGCCACCTGCGTGTAGCCGATGGAGATCAACTGCACGTCCGCTTCCCTGATCCCGGCCGCCTCCAGCAACGCCCGCCAGCCGATATAGCTCGCCCCATAGAGGGCGGGAGTACCCACCCGTTTGCCCACCAGATCGGCCGGCCGGTGGATGCCGGTCTCGGCCAGGGAGACCACACACACCGGGAAGCGCCTGTACCAGTTCAACACATAGACCACCGGCAACCCCTGGCTGCGGGCCAGGATGACCTGATCGCCACTGGCAATCGCAAACTGCAACTCGTCGCTGCCCACCAGCTTCAACAGATCGGTCTCCCAGCCATAGTTGAACTGGACCTGAATCCCCTCCCCGGCAAAATAGCCCCTGTCCACCGCCACATAGAACGGTGCAAACTGCACGTTGGGGATATAGCCCATTGCCAGGGTCACCACCTGGGGCGGTTTTTCCCGTTCTGCCGGCCTGCAACCCACCAGGAAGCCGGTCAACAGGATCGCCCACCATCCCAGACCTGCCAGTCGCCTCATCATCTTTCCTCCTTCAGGATAGAATCTCCAGGCCAGGCGCGCCCCATTCCACCCACACCTGCGCGGCCAACAACATGGCCGACAGGCCGACCATGGCCCACCACACCCAGCGCCGATCCACCAGGCCGGCCAGAGCCACGAGCCAGATCAGATGCCAGGGCTGGCTACGGGCCACACCCAGCACAAAGAGCAGCAACAAGGCCACAAAGCTGAGATTGGCCAGTCGTTGAAAAGAACCACAGCCGTGCGCCATCTGCCGGACCAACACCGCATAGGCCACAGCAAAGAGCAACAATCCACCCCCCATGGTCCAGCCCACACTACCTAAAGTCCCCGCCTGCCAGTTGAGGGGTTGTACCAGCCGCCGGGCCTCATCGGCCATCCACTCCATATTCCCCAGCGGGATCAAAAAGAGAGCCGAAACGGCAACCACAGCCCCCAGGCTTCGCCCCAGCAGCAGCCACGGGTTGCGTCCGCACCGCCTGGCCTGCTGCCAGGCATACAGAATGAACAGCGGCAGCACAACAACGGCCACATACTTGATCCACACCGCCACCGCCAGCCCCTCAAAGGCCGGCACCCACCGCTGACGGAGCAGCCAGCAGAAGGCCCCCAGCACCACAGCCATCATCACCAGGTCGTTGTGCCCATCACCCACGCCCAACAACAACACCAACGGGTTCCAGGCAAAGAGGTACACCCCCTCCTGCGCCCAAGCCGGCCGGACCTGGCGCAGCATCCGGTGCAAAAGCCAGGCGCTGCCCCAAAAGGCCACCACCGCCAGCCCCTTCAGATAGAACAGACCCCAGGCCACATCATATCGGCTCACCGTTGCCGGAGCAGCAAAAAGCACCCACGCCGGCCCATAGACCGCCGGTTGAACCGCATACAACGTCCGATAGGCGCTCAACAACCGGTCGCCGGGAAATTCTGCCGGCGCGTGAAGCAACGGATTGACTCCCAGATCGGTCAGCAGGTATGCCCGGCTCAGGGAGACAAACAGGTCGGCGGTGATGGGCAACAGCCAAAAGAGGGTCGCTGCAAAGACAAGCGCCCCACTCCACACCAGCCAGCCGGCTGCTCCGCCGCTCCGAACGGCACGCCAGCCAACCAGGTAGGCCACCGTGAGCACCCCCACTCCGGCCAGACAGGCAGCAAATGGCACCGGCCCTTCCCCCAGAATGTCGGACCAGCTGGTCAACCGGCCGCCGTAGCGCCACCAGGGCAGCCGCATGGTGATCGCCAGGTAGACCGCCTGGCTCAACAGGCCGGCAGCCAGCAACAAGACCGTCCCTTTCTTCAGTCCCATCCAGGCCCTCAATAGACCCGTTTCCAGCGCAATACCACCGCTTCCAACGCCGCTACCAGCCCGTACAACCCCAGGGCAATGGCCATCAGCACCAGGAGGGCCACGAACATGAGCGGCGTGTCAAACAGGCCCCGGTTGGCCAGGTTCACCAGAAAACCCAGCCCCCGGTCCGACTGGGCAAACTCACCCACCACCGCCCCGATGACCGAGAGAGTGACCCCCACCTTCAGCCCGCCGAGCAGCACCGGCAGGGCCGCCGGCACCTCCAGATAGCGAAACACCTGCCAGCGATTGGCCTGCAACGAGCGCATCAGGTCCATCAACTCCTCCTCCACCGAGCGCAGGCCGACGATGGTGTTGATCAGCACCGGGAAAAAGATGGTCAACGCACAGACCAGCACCTTCGACAACAACCCGAAGCGAAACCAGACGATCAGCAGCGGGGCCAGGGCCACAATCGGCACTGCCTGGCTGGCAATGATATAAGGGGACAAAAACCTTTCGATCAGGGGGAATTTCGCCAACAGGTAGCCCAGCAGTGTGGCGACCGTCAGGCCCAACGCCAGGCCGGCCACGATTTCGACCAGGGTCACCGAGGTATGATACCACAGACTGCCATCGCCCACTACCGTCAGAAAGCGGTCCCACACCAGAGATGGCGTGGGCAGCAGAAAGGGTGGATAATTGCCCAACCTGGCCACCAGCCCCCACAACCCAACAAAGAGGACCACGGCCACCGGCACCAGCAGCAGTTCAAGCCGGTTCCGGATCAGCCGCCCCAGGCTGTTGCACCACCGCCTGTTCAACCACTCTATCCGGCTGCGCAGACATGCGCCCGGTCTGTTCTCTACCAGAGTCACATCCACCTGTCCCTCCAGACAATCGCCCGACCACAAAAGAAAAACCCCGCAGGCCGGTCACCTCCGGGGCAATTCTCTGCCAGGCGCAAGGCAAGCCCATCCGCCGTTGCGCGCCACGCCCATCCCTTCTCCCATCCGGACTGTACCGTCGGCTCCGGCTTTGCACCGGATCTGCCTTGTTCTCACAGGCTCGCGGGCTTGGCCCCCGGTCCGACCTGACAGTTCCCTGGCGAAGGAGCCGTCAGGCCCGACCGGAGCCTTACCGCCGGTCGGGAATTGCACCCTGCCCCGAAGGTCTCTCAACTGGCAAACCTGATTATACACCAGGTTGGGCAGGCTGGCAACTTGTCCAGGGCCGCAGGTTTGTGGTACAATAGAAAGGAAAGGTCCTGGAGATAAAGAGACTGATGCCCATCCAACTCCTGCCGCCCGAAGTGGCGGACAAGATCGCTGCCGGCGAAGTGGTGGAGCGCCCGGCTTCAGTGGTCAAGGAACTGGTCGAAAACAGCATTGACGCCGGGGCAACCGACATCCGCATCGAGATCCGCGACGGGGGGCGCCGCCTGATCCGCGTCGCCGATAACGGTTGCGGCATCCCCGCCGACGAGGTGGCGCTGGCTTTTGCCCGCCATGCCACCAGCAAGCTGAGCACGGTAGCCGATCTGGACGGCATCGCAACCCTCGGCTTTCGCGGCGAGGCGTTGCCCAGCATCGCCGCCGTCAGTCAGGTGACGCTCCTCACCCGGCCGCGCCAGCAGGCGATAGGCCGCTACCTTCGCGTCGAGGGGGGGCAGATCACCCGCCAGGAAGGTCGTGGCAGCCCGGCCGGCACAGTCGTCACCGTTGAGCATCTGTTCTACAATGTCCCGGCCCGGCTCAAGTTCCTGCGCCAACCCCAGACCGAGACCGGCCACATCCACCAGGTGGTCACCCACTACGCCCTGGCTTTTCCCACCATCCGCTTCCACCTGATCGCCGACGACCGCCAGCTCTTCCAATCTGCCGGCAACGGCGACCGCTATGACGTGCTGATCGCCATCTTTGGGCTGGAGGTGGCGGAGCAGATGCTGGCCCTGGAGGAGCCGGAAGAGCTTCCCGCCGGCCTGTCGGTGTCCGGCTTTGTCGGTTCACCCACACTTCACCGCGCCAACCGCCACTATCTGTCCTTCTTTGTCAACCGCCGCTGGGTGCAGGACCGTTCGTTGAGCCATGCTGTGGTGCAGGCCTACCACACCCTGCTGCCGGTGGGGCGGCAGCCGGTAGCCGTCCTCTTTGTGGAGCTGGACCCCGGTGAAGTGGATGTAAATGTGCATCCCACCAAACGGGAGGTCAGGTTCCGTGACGGGCAGAAGGTCTTTGCCGCCGTGCAGCGGGCTGTGCGGCGCACCCTGGTCGAGCGCGCTCCCGTGCCGCATCTCTCCTGGGCCGGACCGTCAGGCCTGACCTCGCCATTCCCTGCCAGGCCGGCTCCCGGATGGGGTTGGGAACGCCGCCAGGCGATCCTGTCCGC
>Ga0209101_1000758_pt1 | contig 25884 bp, 17 predicted proteins | sample ConPoolayeCmetaG_FD_185481 | JGI IMG/M metagenome (GOLD analysis project Ga0209101, IMG submission 185481) | Hot spring microbial mat communities from California, USA to study Microbial Dark Matter (Phase II) - Cone Pool mat layer C metaG... ...
GGCAACTGCTGCGCGCCGACCCCGCTGATCAGCGGCACCAAGACGCCATCGGCGCGCACATAGCCCTGCACGGCGATGCTTTCGATCCGCTTCACAGGCAGGTTGGTGACGTTGCCATGTTCCTCGCCCAGCTTCTGCGCGGCTTCTTCGTTTAGCCGAGCGATGGCATTCACCAGGTCTTCCTGCACCCACAGGCTGACCTGCGCATACCACATCTCGCGCGGCGTGGGCGGGGTCTCAGCATGCGCGATCGGACTGACCTGAAACGAGGTTTCCGGATCAGCATAAATGCGGATGTTACGCGCCTTCTTCACCGCCGCCCGCTGCTGAACCACGCTGGCTTCTACTCCAATTGGCGGAGCCGTGCCGCCGGCCGCCGGCGCCCCAGCCCCCGGCGGCGCCATCCCCCGACCGCCAACTGGCCCGGGCGGTGCCATCCCTCGACCACCCACCGGTCCCGGAGGCGCCATGCCCCGACCACCCACCGGTCCCGGGGGCGCCATCCCCCGACCACCGGTCGGCCCCGGCGGCGCCATCCCTCGACCATCGGTCGGTCCAGGACTGGGCGGCGCGCCAGGCAAGAAGTTCGAAGGCGGCGCCTCCGCACCGGCCGTTTCTCCTTCTTCGGCCCGCTTGCGACGTTCCAGATCAGCCAATATTTCAGCCTCGTCCTGGATCTCGGCCTCGGTCGGCAGGCTCCCGGCTCTCAGCACCCGCGGCAGCTCGTAGAACTTGCGCACATAGCTTTGACGAAACCGATAGGGCAGTTCGAGCTGCGCCGGCTTGGGAAACACGCCTTCCAGCAGCGGTTGACGCTGATTGATCTGCTCGGCGGCCTGCACTACTTTCTCGTACTCCTTCGCAAAGATCTGCGCCCGCAGCTTTTCCGCGGCAATGGTTTCCTCGTTCTGCGGATCGCTGCGCAAGCTGTTGATCTCAGCGGCCGCCTGTAAGCGCTGCTGCATTTCCTGGACGACCGCATCGCGCGTCATGCCAATGACGGCCAGAACGATCGCCGCCAACGCGACAACTCCCGCCGCCAGCGACATCCAGTGTGTTTTGACGAACTGCATAACCGACTGCATGGTTATTCTCCCGCAGCGCGCCTGGCTGGCGCGCCGCGTGTCAATCGGGCGCTCGGTTCGGGTTGACACCGCCGGGCCGGGCTGGCGCTCCGGCTTCGGGCGCCTGCGGAGCTTCGCCCAGCTTCAGCTTGAAGGCGAACTCGACCCGCCAATCGTGAGCCATCTCCTCACCGGTCACCGGATCGGGAAACTGCACGCCGCTCTTCTCCGGTGTCTGCCCGGGCGGCCCTGGTGTCATGCCGTAGCCGGACAGCCCCGTCTGGTGGTACTTGGTCGGCACCGGGATGCCGATGGCGGACTTGCTGGGATCCTTCGGATCATCCGGGGGCATGAAAAAGCCCAGCCCCGGACGATTAGCCAGCTCGCGCAGTCTTTGAAAATAGGCGTCGTTCAGCCATTTCACCGCTTCGGCCTGCGTCTGCCCTTGAAGCAAACGTGCCTGCACGCGCACGACAAAGCCGGCATTCTTCGGGGTTGCGGCACCGCCTTCGTCGCTACCCGGTGGCGGCGCTGCCGGCATGAACCCGCGTCCACCCATCATGCCTGGCGCCATGCCGCGCCCGCCGGGCATCATCCCGCGCCCGCCGGGCATCATCCCGCCACCCGGCATCGCTCCGCCGCCAGGCATCGCCCCCCCGCCGGCTGTCGGTCCGGCCTCTATCGGCCCGCCTTGCAGGACGGCGCTGTCGACGTCGGGGTTGTACTCGACTTTCAGTCCCTCGATGATGAGCTGCCCACGTTTGGCGCGGTCGAAACGCACCGGGTCGGACTGGATAAGTTTCTTCATGTCCTCAGCCGACGTGACCTGTGCCAGCTCGGGCGGATTGATCGGCGGCATGGCTTCGTGCACCAGGGCCAGCATGCGCGGAACGATGAGTTTCTGATCCTGGAGCTTAAGCAACGCGTCGACGTCGTTTTTGCGTTGCCCAGTATCGGTCTGGGCCTCCTGAAAGCCTTTGCGGAATTGCCGAGCTTCGTTGACGATCTTGGCCGTGGCCGCGCGCGCCTGCTCTACACGCTCGCTGCCCAGCGTTTGCCGGTCCAATCCATTGGCCACATACGGAATTGCCGCCGCTATCAGCAACGAGGCCGCCGTCGCCACGAAGTACGGTCGCTTCTTCTGCCAAACCGCGATGCGGGCGAGTTCCGGCGGCAGCAGCGTCGCCTTGATGCGCCCCAACCCCAGCCCCTGAAGGGCCAGCCCGTAAGCCGCCGCAAAGCTGAGTATGTTCTCTGTGAACAACGGCGCGGTGATCGTGGCATTCGGCACGAGCTGGTTGAACTTCTCCAGCTTGTGTACGCCGCCGGGGATCGTCAGGTTGTTTTCCAGATACTTTTGCAGGCCCGGTAGCCGGAAAGCATTCCCCAAGGCCAGCACCTTGCGCAACTCGATGTCCCGGTGCGTCGAGCTGTAAAAGCCGATGGAACGCTGAATCTCGGCCACCAGGTCGGCGAAGACCGGACGCATGGCTTGGAAGATCTGGCGCGCGTACTTGCTGGTGGCAGCAGTGCGCTTGAGATTCTCCGCCTTGGCGAAGCTGAGTTTGAATGCCCGCACCAAAGCCTCGGTGAAGCTGTTGCCACCCAGGGGGATGTTGCGCGTCCATGCCGCGTTGGACTCGACGATGATCAAGTCCGTGTTTTGCGCGCCCACATCCACGATGATCGTCGCGGCCCCCTCACCGGCCCCCTGCCCGTCGAACTGGCAGAAATTGTATAGCGCCGCCGGCACCGTCTGCACTCCCAGCGGCGCGATCTGCACCTTGGCGAAGAACCCCAAGTGCTTGCGGATCAAGTCCTTACGAATGGCAAAGATGCCGACTTCGATGTCCGGACTGTTCGGCGTCGTGAAAACCTGGTAGTCCCAGACCACATCCTCAATGTCGAACGGAATCTGCTGGCTGGCTTCGTAACGCACCAGCTCCGGTATCTTCTTGGCATCCTTCTTCAGGTCTATGGGCGGCATCTTGCAGAAGCGTGCAAAGGTCTGCTGTCCCGGCACCCCCACCACGAACTTATCCCCCTGCAAATCGTTGCGCGAGACGAACTTCTCCAGCGCGGCGGCAATCAACTCATCACGATCGGCATCCGGCTGCGACAGAATCTTGGGATGCTCGATGACGTCGAACGCCACAGCTTCAACCTTGCCCCCCTCCGCCGAACGCAGCTTGAGGGCCTTCAACGCACACTGCCCGATGTCGATACCCCAGACGGCACCACCGGCAGGCATGACTTATCCTCCACGGGGGCGCGATTACCACCGCCCTGGCCGGCATTCCGCTTGGCCAAGACAAAGCGCCGACTGACGACGGCTTCGCCACCCGACCACGAAAACGCCAGCGCCGCCAATATCGGACTTCCGATTGAAACCACGGCGCTGCGGCGACCGCACTACCGGCGCTGCCACGACGGCCGGCGCCCCAACACATCGCACGGTGCCTCGCGGGACGCAAACCCGCCCCGGCCTGCTTGCCGCAGCCGGTTCGCCCGTCGCGCATTCGGCCGGGACCGTGCCGGCTGCGCCTCGACCTTCGGTCTGCCCAGGAATCGCGCTACTGGCAGCCAAGCCTGATTTAATCGCGTCCGCCAAGCCTGTCAAACAGCTCAGGACCGCTGACGGCATACGACCGACCGCCACTGCGGCACCTGTATTGGACGGCCTGCCGTCGGTGGCGGTTCCCGCTTATCTATTCTGCCAGTAATGACAAGCCCCGTTCACGGTCGCGGGCTGGCCACGCGTACTGCCGACACCTTCGCTGTCAGCGTGCCGGCCCCGAACCCCGCCATATTATTGACCCGTTTGATCTTGGTGACCGTGATTTCGAGGTTGCGCCCCTGCACGAAATACGGAGCCAGGTCGGCAGCCGAGAAGCTTCGACTGCCGGTGTCAACGTACGGACCGTAGCTTCGAGTCGTGGTAACCCCCATGATGGTCTGTGAAATTTCGATTTCGACCTGCAAACTGTCGTCCGCTCCCGACCAACGCAGCGAAAACCCGCTCAGGCTGGCGCCGCCCCCCTCCACTGGCGACGTTATCTCGAAATTCACCGGTCGCTCGATAGTAGTACGCGCCACACCACGCGTCGGCTCACGAACCGTCACTACGTACTGATCGTCGGCAGCCACCGTCGCCGTAAACCGCCCATTGGCGCGCGGCCCCGTCAACGGCTCGTCGTTGACGGTTACCTGCTGATCCTCATCCAACGTAACCGGTCGACCGTCCTCATCGACGATCGTTGCGATGACGTCGGCCGTAGCATCACCGACCGACTGGCTAATGACGATATCGGCTTCGGCCTCGTCCAGCGGCACGTACGCCGGCGGCCACACGCTACCGCCGTCGGTCCAATCAATGCGACAAGTTACGCCCAGACAGCACGCTCCCAGCAAGCTCAACACCACCATCCGCTTGCACATCTGCGCACCTCGCAACACGCTCCTGTTATCGAATTTCAATGGACAGCTCGCGTTCGTCCGTCGTCGCCGGATCATCGCTGTCACTCACCACTACGACAAACGTCGTGGTGGCGGCACTGGCGGTCGGCGTGCCAGAGATTACACCGCTTTGCGGATCAAGCTCCAGACCAGCAGGCAGGCTGTCGCCAGCTCGCAGAGACCACGTGTACGGCGGCAATCCGCCACCCACGCTCAAAACCACGCCCCCACCGCCGTAAGCACTACCAACGGCGGCTACCGGCAAAGAGTCGGTCAGAACCTTGACCGGAACCACGATCTTCAGCACTTTGTTGTCTGATGATTGCCAGGAGTCGCTGTCGGTAACACGCACCGTGAAAATCGCGGTCGTCGCATTAGCGCTGGGTTTGCCGGAAATGACCCCCGTATCCCTATCCAGCGCCAGTCTGTCGGGGTCTCCCGCCACGCCGGGCAGAACTCCCTCCGAGATTTCCCATCGGTACGGCTGCCGGCCATCAACCGCCTCAAGCTGTACCACGTAGTCTTCCCCGATCGGAGCAGCCGGAAGCGACTCGGTCGTGATCCTGACCATTGGAGGGTGAATCTCTAACACCGAAACCGCTTCCACAACTTGCTGCGGCTCACCACTGTCCGTCACCGTCCAGAATAGCGTCGCGTCCGGGTACTGCGCGCCCCCGCCCAACGGCTGGAGGGTGCCGGTAATGCGACCGGTCGCGCGGTCATAATCCAGGTACGCAGGATGTCCCACCAGTTCCACGCGGTAAGGCGGCACGCCGCCGGCAATCGTTGGCCCGTCGTCATACGGCACACCGACCCGCGCCGGTCCGATGTCCGCGTCGATCGTAAGGGCCGCAATCACCGTGAGCGAGTACTGACGCTCCCCAGTCCGAACGGGAAGGCTGCCTGACTGCACCGTGATAGTAAAGTCGTAGGAGCCGGCAAGCGTAGGCACCCCACTTATTGTTCCGCTATCCGCATCGAGGCGCAGGCCCGGCGGCAAAGCTCCGTCGCTGACCACCCAGGTCCCGCGAGCCGCTTCGGTATCCAAGTCTTGCGTGTACGATTCACCCACTACCGCCGACGGCAATTCGGTCGGGGCGATCGACAGCGGCGGACCGACACACCCGGAGGCGCCAACCAGCAGAGCAACAACCCAGACCTCCGCGCATGTGCCAGCCCAACGACCATCCAGCCTGCCGCGACGCTTGGTCGATCGGTGCCGGTCTTCAGCCTCCTGGCACATCTGGAACCTCCTGCGGCCAGCGCGGGGCGGCTGGAAGCCGCCCGCGCTCCCATTATGAGCAAAAGGTGAATCCATCCCAAGAGTCCGTTCGTGCGCTTGACTTGCGCGCACATCCCCGTACAAGAGCGGCTGGCAGGACGTGCGGTACTGTCGGCCGCCGGCTTGGCGACGCGCCGTTTCGAGGCCCGGCTAGTCTCTGGGTGTCGGAGAACAATCGTGCTGAAAGGACAAGACCTGGCATTTCGTCTAAGTACCCTACTATGGTTCGCGCTCCCATTGTGCGGATGTGAAAGTCGTCAGCCGGCGGGATCCGGCGCATTAAGCACCGGGCCAGCGACGAGCACGACGGAGGGCACGCCACCGTCGCGAACCTGGTCGCCAGGGGTCACCGGGACCTTCATCGACCGGGCCAGCCACGACGACCTGCGCCTCGTCAGCTATAACATTTTGTGGAATAGCATCTTCCCGGAAGTATCCGTGGCGGGCGCGGTCAAGTTTGCGAGAGTAGTGCAAGCACTGAACCCGGACGTTTTGGCGCTCCAAGAGATCGGACTGCATCCGGAAGATCGCGGCAAACCCAACGCACGCCGCTGGACAGACCGCGACGTAGTGGCCCTCATGAACTCGTTGTTGCCCCCGCCGGAAGGTGCCACTTGGCATGCCTGCCAAGGTGGTGACAACGTGATAGTCAGCAAGTATCCGCTCAAATTGGTCGCGACGGACACGAATCCGCCGGGCGAACGCCAACAAGCGATCGCCCTGGTGGACCTGCCGAATGAGCGGTTCGCGTTCGACCTCTACGTGCTCAACAACCACTACAAGTGTTGCGGCAACGAGGCGAACGACCCGCAGCGGCAACAACAGTCGGACGCTATAGTCGGCTGGCTGCGCGACGCGCGGACACCCGGCGGTCAGATCGACTTGCCGCCGGGGACCGCCATTGCCATCGTCGGGGACCTCAACATCGTCGGTACATTCAAGCCAGTTGAGACCCTGCTGACAGGCGATATCAGTGATGAAAATCGCTACGGGCCGGACTTCCCCCCCGATTGGGATGGCACCGGGCTGGTCGATGCCCGCCCGCTGCACAACATCGACGGCCCGGACCAGTGGACCTGGCGCGACGACAACGACCGTTGGCCGCCGGGGCGTCTTGATTTCATCATCTACAGCGACAGTGTTCTGTCCGTGGCGAAACAATTCGTGCTCAACACTACGACAATGCGCCCGGAAGAACTGAAAGCCGCCGGCTTGGAGCGCTTCGATGTCACCATCGATGACGTCGGCAGGCAATACGATCACCTGCCGCTGGTCATCGACTTCCGACCGGCCGGCCTGCCCAGCGACAAGACAGAATGATCCGACAGCTCAGCGTCACAACCGCCGGCAAAGGACTAACCGAGATCACCGAAGAGGTGAACGCGGTGGTGCGTGAGACGGGCGTGCGCGAGGGGCTATGCACCCTGCTGATACAGCATACGTCGGCCAGCTTGGTCATTCAGGAAAACGCCGACCCCAGCGCTCGGCATGATCTGGCTGCCTGGCTCGACCGTTTGGTACCCGACGGCGATCCGCAGTTCACGCACGCTGCCGAGGGACCAGACGATATGCCCGCCCACATCAAGGCGGCTCTCACCGCCACTACCCTGTCCATACCGATCGTGAACGGCCGCTTGGGGTTAGGAACCTGGCAGGGAATATACGTTTGGGAGCACCGTCGTCGCGGTGGCACGCGCCACCTGCTCATTCATGTCGGTCACTGAGCTGACACGGCGCGCATCGTGTTAGCGTATTGCCAAGATACGCTTGCCGAGCCCCTATTTTGAGCTATACTAAACTACGTCCGAGCGGCGAGCGGCGCGTACAGGTTTCCCCCCCGGCCTGTCGGCCCCCCGCTCGGGCTTTTTTGCGCCAGCGCGGCTAGCAGCCGGCGTGTGGCGATTTTCCGTCGCCCCAGGGGTCAATCCTTTTCGGGCATGACTGGCCGACGGGCCCCACGAGGTCGCACGCCTGCGTCGCCCCCCAAGCCCGTCCACGCCGGCTGAGCAACTAGCCTCTTGTCCGCCTGATAATCATTCGTTGAACACGGCGGCTGGTTTCGGTTAGGATAGAAGCGGAGAGGCGGGGCCGCGCATGTGACCGAATGGGTGGCGCACGGGTCGGGTTCAATTGTGCTGGGTTTCATTTCAGGGATGGGCCGGTTGCCGTTCGCCTCATAAAAGGGGGCGGGCCGGCGGTCTTCAGAAGCGGAGAATCACCAATGAGGAGCGCAAGATCTCGACTCGCGAGTTTGATCATTGTCGCACTGTTTCTGTCCACCACCGCCCTGGCCGGCGAGCAGGCCACCTGGCTCAGTATCAGTCGGGCGACGGCCCAGCCCGGTACGAATGTCACCGTCGAAGAGACCCCGGGCACCGCGATCACCGTGTATTTCGAAACGCCGGGCGTGTGGGCTCGCACCGTTCGCGGAGGTGACGGTCGGCCGTACACACAGTTGAGCATCCCGGGCTGCGGTGCGGACGCCCCAAACTTCGGGCAGCCTGAGCTGCCATTTAAAGGCTTTCTGCTGGAGTATCCGGCCGGCACGCAGCCGCGTCTGACGGTACTGTCGTGCTCGGCGGTCGAACTGGGCGGCGCATTCGTCGTCTACCCGCTGCAACCGCCACCGCCCGACGAAGACAACCATCACTTGCCACCTTTTATCGTAGATTCGGCGGCATATACGCAGAACGCATTCCTTCCTGCCGAACCGGTGACGTTGGGCGAGCGCGGCGTGATCCGCGGTCGCCAGGTGGTGTTCGTGCGAGTGCAGCCCCTTCAGTACAATCCGGCCACGGGAATATTGCGGGCGTGGTCCAGCATCCACTTCAGTGTGGAGTTCATCGGTACGCCCGACCCCCTGGCCACCCAGCGCAAGCAACAGTTGGCGACACCATGGACCGAGCCTCTGGCGGCTGCGATGATCTTGAATTATGAGCCGGTGGAGCCCGCCATCGGCGCTGCCGGGGATGGGCTATCTAGGGGACCGTCCGCCGACTACTTGATCATCGTCAAAGACGCTTACTACGAAGAAATCCTACCGCTGGCGGAGTGGAAGCACCGCAAGGGGTTCATCACGCGCGTAGCGAAGATGTCGGAAGTGGGCTCGACTTCGGCCCAGGTGCTGGCGTTCATCAAGAACGCCTATCAGACTTGGACACCGGCACCGTCTTTCGTTCTGCTGGCGGGCGACTCCGGGGACGTGCCGCCCGGGCAGTACACCGGTTCATTGAGCTGCACTTCCGATCACATATACGCTTGCGTGGACGGGAGCGACTACTTCGCCGATCTGACGTTGGCACGCTTGTCGCCGGCCAATGAGGCGCAGTGTGCCCAGATAGTGGCCAAATTGCTGACCTACGAGCGTACGCCGGACGGCGGGAACTGGTACCACAACTTCCTGGCGGCGGCCGAGTTTGAGGACTACGAGAACGACGGTTGGGCCGATCGCTGGTTCATGGAGACCGCGACCACGGTTTACGACTTTCTGGTAAACGAGCAGGGTTGGGGCGGATACACGGCGCTATGCCCCAACAACTGGCCGATGATCCACCAGTTTTATCATTTCAAGACCAGCTCCTATCCGCACCGCGAGACGCTGAATCTGATCCGCTGGGGCGCGGCTATACCGGACCCCGTGCCGCAGTGGATTACCGATCGCTGGGTCGAGAAGAATACCGCCGTGCAACAGGTCATCGCCGGCATCAACGCCGGTGTGGGCATCCTTCAGCACCGCGACCACGGGGGCGAGAGCGGCTGGAGCTATCCGCCGTTCAATACCTCTCACATTGCCACGCTAAATAACGGCGTCATGACACCGGTGGTCTTCAGCCTGAATTGCAGCACCGGCTCTTTCCAGGTCGCCGAGTGTTTCTGCGAGGCTTTCCTGCGCAAGAACCCCGGCGGAGCCATTGGAGCCGTTGGCGCGACCCGCACCAGCTACTCGGGTTATAACGACCTGTTGACGCACGGCATCTACACATGCATGTTCGCCGACTACGACCCGTCGCACACCGGCAACATCTACCCGGTGTCGCGCCGGCCGGCACAGGCCCTGAACTTCGGCAAGTACTACATGGCCATGTACGAGGGTCTGAACAACACCACTGCCGGCGAGTGCTACATGTTCCACTACTTCGGCGACCCGGAGATGAATCTGCGCACGCAGGCCCCGGCGCTGCTGTCCGTGCAGCACCCGAGCACGGTTCCGGGCGGCCGGCCGGTTACCATGGTGGTTCGCGTCAGCTCGGCGGGCCATGCGCTGGCCGGCGCACTGGTGGCTATCACGCACCCCACCGGGCAAGAATACTTCCGCACACTGACCAACTCGCTCGGCGAGGCGGTCTTCCAGAATGTCACCTTCAACCAGACCACTGCTTACGATGTCGTCGTGTCCGCCATCGACGCCTATCCATACGAAGGAACGTTGCTGGCAACCTGGTCGCTGCTCGGCGATCTGAATTGTGACGGCATTGTGAATCTGGGCGACATCAACCCGTTTGTTCTGGCGTTGACCAACCCGGCTGGTTACGTCATCGCCTACCCCGACTGCAATATCATGAACGGCGACATCAACGGAGACGGCTACGTGAATCTGGGCGACGTCAACCCGTTCGTGCGGTTGATAACCAGCCCGTGAGATTACGGCGTGCGGATCAGCGGACAAGCGGACTGAGAGCTGACTGGGCGGACCGCGCCGATCGGCGCTTGTGAGAGCAGGAGCCTATAGAGCGTGCCCGTCTTGACGTCGCCGCTGGTGCGCGGCCACAATGCACTGTGGAGAACAGCGGGCGTTTAGCTCAGTTGGCTAGAGCGCATCCTTCACACGGATGAGGTCACAGGTTCGAGTCCTGTAACGCCCACTACCAGGTCAATCCGCCACGCAGGGGCTTCTTGCGCTCTTTCTTCTTGGGTTTGGGATGTGCCTCAGATGCGGCCGGTGTGGAGTCCGCGAACGATCCGGGGCCGCCCAAGCCTTTTAGCGACAGGGCGATGCGGCGCTGTTCCGGATCGACCGACAAGACCCGCACTTGAATGACCTTGCCGACTTCGAGGACGTCGCCGACGTTGCGGACGCGCTGATCGGAGAGTTGCGAGATATGCACCAGCCCCTCGACGCCATCCTCGAGCTGCACGAACGCGCCGTAATTCGTTATGCGGGTGACGGCGCCGCTGACGACCGCATCGGGCTGGTAACGTTCGGCGACGCCGGCCCAGGGATCCTGGGCCAGGGCCTTGAGGCTGAGGCTGATCTTGCGCTTGTCGGCAGCCACCGACAGCAGGACCACGCGCACGTGGTCGCCGACGTTGAGCACCTGCTTGGGATGCGTGACACGCTGCGTCCAGCTCAGCTCGCTGACCGGGATAAGCCCTTCGATCCCCGGTTCCAGCTCCACAAACGCGCCGAAATCCATCAGCCGCGTGACGCGCCCCTCCACGGTCTCACCCACGCGGTACTTGTCAGCCGCCAGCGTCCAGGGGTCGGGAGCCAGTTGTTTGAGACCGAGCGAAATGCGGTCCTTGACCAGATCGACCTTCAGCACCTTGACTTCGATCTCGTCGCCTTCCTTCAGGACTTCGCGTGGGTGGTTCACGCGGCTGTAGCTCATGTCGCTGACGTGCAGCAAACCGTCGATGCCCCCCAAGTCGACGAACGCGCCGAAGTCCGTGAGTCGCCGGACTACCCCTTTGCGGACCTGGCCTTCGGCCAATTGAAACCGCAGTTGCCGCCGCTCCTCCTCGCGCTCGCGCTCCAAGACGCGCCGGCGACTGAGCACCAGTTTCTTGCCGCGCCGATCGATCTCCGTGATCTCGCACTCCAGCCAGTGGCCGATGAACGCGGAGAAGTCTTCGTGGCGCACCAGATCGACCTGGCTCATCGGCATGAAGCCGCGCAGACCGTGCACGCGCAGCTCCAGTCCGCCGATGTTGCTGCCAGTGACACGCCCCTTGACGATGTCGCCGACCCGCAGCGAGTCCAGGTCAGCCTCTACGCGGGCCTCGCGCAACGAGAGCCGCATCAACCCCGACTCGCGGTCGAACCCCTGTGGAACCAAGTTGAGGACCTGGCCGGGCTGCGGCGGCTCGTCAGGCTCAAACTCGTCCAACGGCACCACGCCCTCGGTGCGCGCGCCGATATCCACAAACACATCCGGCCCCTTGATGCTGACGACGCGACCGGCGATTCGGCCGCGGCCATCGGCGGCAGGGGTAGATGGCGGACCGGCCGCCAACCGTTGTTCCAGCTCCTGAGCCGTCAGGTCGGACACCTGTTCGGCTAGCTCGCGCTTCAATTGCGCGTCATCGAGGTCACGTGGATCAATAGACACGGCACCACCAGCAGCGTTATCCCGAGAATCGTCCAGAACTTCTTATCGTAACCTGCTTAGACGCAAACACAATCGCTTTTCGTCGGTCCAGGCGGTTGCCGCCGATGCCCGCCCAGCCAGCCTCGCGCAGCCGTCCGAAGATACTGCGCGTAAGTCGTTGTCAGGAAGCCTGTTGCATGTAAACCCACCTCCGGTACACAAAGACGCGGGGCGCGGTCGCCCAGTTGGCAAACCCGCACCCCGCGATCGAAATCGCAAACAGTCGCCTTACGGCACGATCACCGTGTCCGTCTGAGTGAACGGACCGAACTTGTTTTGCGGCGTCTTGCCCAGCAATCCGTTGATTAGCTGGTAGCCGTCCTGGCGAGTGTAGATGTTGTCGAAGTTAACGCCCACGATCGGTTTCTTGACGAAGTCGACGTGGCCGTCCTGGAACATGACGTTCTGGCCTTCCTGGGCGTGGTTGCGGCTGTTGTAAACCTTCCACTTCTCGTTGTCAGCGCGCAGAACGTTGATGTCGCCGCTGACGCCTTTCAGGCCGATAGTCGAACCCGGACTGCCGTACGAATTGTTGTACGCGTCTTTCGTCGCCCAGTCGCCGACATTGGCAGCGCCACCCGCCTGGAAGAACGGTCCTTTGTCGGCCAAGATGGCCATGCGCGTGTCCAGATTCTCGTTCGGCTTGGCCCGTGGGCCGAAGGGCAACTGATACCCGTAGCTGACGTACGGATAGCCTTTGAAATCGAACCGCGTGACACCCAGTTGAGCCGCGACGGGGTTGCCGCTCAGCACGTTGCGCAGATCATCCTCGTTGTCGCCCGCGCTGGGGCAGTTGAACTGCTTAGCTGAGCACGAACCGTCAATCACCAGCAAGAACAGGCCACGGCTGGGGTGGACCTTGGTCTCGTTGGCCGTCGAAATGGGGCCGGTCAGGTCGTTGGCCATGAAGCCGATGAAGTCAATGTCGTGACCGGTCTGGGACTCGGTTTGACGATACCGCACCATCGGATACCAGTCAGCGTTATCGTTGGCGTAAGTCTTCATGGCTTGGCCGATGCCCCGCAGGTTCGACGAGCACACGGTGCGTTTCGCAATCTCGCGTGCCCGGGCCAAGCTGGGCAGCAGGATGGAGATCAACAGGGCGATGATCGCCACCACCACCAGCAACTCGATCAAAGTAAATGCCTTACTGCGTCTCACTGAAAACCTCCTGCGTTCTCCCATGTGCCAATCTCCGGTCGGTCCACCCGACAGGCAGGCCGGCAAATTCGTACGTTAAGAGAGCAACAATTTCTCCGGCTAAACCTGCCACGCCATGCCTGACGCACCCTGCGCCGGTGAATACATGGCTGACCAACCGCCGCGCATCAGCACGCCGAGCATCCACTGCTCCTCGTGCGTCGTGACCGCATGGGGCCGATCGCAGCGCGGATCAAACACGGTAGCATGCGGCAGCAGCGCGCACCCAGAACATCCGGCCAGAAGGCCAACTCGGGTTGCGCTGGACCGGGAAGGACCGAGGCGACAAGTATGAACGAGGGCAGGATCGAATGATTTCCAATTGAATAACGTTATGAAACCGCGATGATACCCTCATCCAATCCCGTCAAATACATTAGTCAGCATAACTGCGCACGCCGGCGTGTCAACCCCACAGACCAACAAACCGTGAATTGCGTCGCGTGAGCGATTACGAATCCATTGCGACCACTACGCGATCAATTAGGTGTGCCTCCCGTCGCCCGACTCCCGCCGCGCCGGCCGCATCGAGGTACGGAACAGCGATCCGGTCCTCGATCCCCAGTTCCAGTCGCTTATGAAGCAATGTCTGTAGCCCAACGGAGTCGATCGCTACCGGATCGAACCCGAACAACAGCTCGCAATGTCCTATAACGTCGCGAGTACTAGATTCAGGCCCATTGCGCACCATCAGCCGCAACGCATCGACAATCGTCAGCCGAATGCGTGAGCTAACTTCTTCCTGGCCAATCACTTCTCCCACGTATGGCGCGCAGCCTCCATCGTGGTAGCGTCCTGGATGCCTGATCACCGCGTGTGACAGGTTCTTCAGGGCGCCGGACATCCCGGCAACCCGATGGGTTTTGAGGAATGGAACGTTGATCAACGCGTCCGCTTCGAGCAAGTACGCCGCCAATTCCTCCGGCCGGCCCCCCACAATGATTGACGACCCCCAGCCGCCGGCAGGCTCGCGGGTGCCCAGCTCGCGCGCAAGTTGTGGCGGGGCTTCTACTAAGGCGATGCGATCACGTGTGTAGCCAGACTTTTCCAGTGCGCCAACGAGTTCGCGCGCCAATGCGTCGGTGGTCGCGAGGACGCCGCCTCCGACGCGGTTGAACTTGATGACGATGCGCTCTGCATTCCCCAGCACGCTACGCCAACCGTCACCTGTCGAGTCTCGCCCGGTCAGCACCTGCACACCAGCCGACAGCATGTCGCTAAGTACGCTCGGGTTGACTGCGGCGTCCCCCAAGACGCCAGGCGACCGGACCTGCACCACTCGCGAGCACGGCCGGTATTTCCCCAGCCACCACGGTGAAGTCGCTGGTGGACGCGACACGGGCTGTCGTGGGCAGGCTTCGACGACACCGTGCCGTAGCGGTGCCCCCGTCCACACGGCCACAGCCGCCGCCGCGGCTCGCAGCAACTCGCGTCGGGACGGTTCGCTCTGGTAGCCCTTACCTGGTTTGACCTTGCGAGCTTTCACCTATTACCTTATCGCATCTTCAATCGGTCTTAGTTTCGCAGGAAAACCGGTATGCCATCGTTGTCCGAACGGTACCGGGCCGCCAGGGAAGAACTGGCCCGGTTTGGCCAAGAGCACGTGTTGGCCTTCTGGGATCGGCTGGCGGATTCCCAACGCGCGCAGCTCTTGGATGACATCGGCCAAATCGACCTGGCGCGTTGTGCCGCCCTGGTCGAAACACACGTGCGGCGCAAGCCGGCAGTGCACGTTCCCGCAAGCATCGAGCCGCCAGATGTCTTTCCGGCCGATCCGGACGCCGACCGTCTGTCGCTCTATCAGGAGGCCCGTCGCGCTGGGGTGGCGGCGATTCGTGCTGGGCGAGTGGCGGCCTTTACCGTGGCAGGCGGACAAGGCACCCGACTGGGATTCGCCGGCCCCAAGGGTGCTTTCGCCATAAGCCCGGTCCGCAATGCCACCCTCTTTCAGCTATTCGCCGAAAGCCTGCGCGGCGTGGAACGGCGCTACGGCTGCCGGCCACGCTGGTACATCATGACCAGCCTGACCAACCACGACCAGACGCTGCAATTCTTCGCTGAGAACGGCTTTTTCGGGCTGTCGGCCGATGAGGTCTTTTTCTTTCGGCAGGGGCAGATGCCGGCCTTTCTGCCCGACGGACGCATCGCCCTGACCGAGATGCACCGGGTCGCTTTGTCGCCGGACGGTCATGGCGGCAGCTTGCGGGCCTTGGCGAGCAGTGGCGCGCTAGAGGACATGCGCCGGCGAGGCATCGACGTTATCAGCTATTTCCAGGTCGACAATCCGCTCGTGCGGGTCATTGATCCGCTATTCATCGGGTTGCATCTGCTCAACGGGTCGGAGATGTCCAGCAAGGCCGTGCACAAGGCCTACGACACCGAACGGGTCGGCGTATTCTGCCTCATCGATGGTCGGCTGGGGGTGATCGAATACAGCGACCTGCCCAATGAACTGGCCAAAGCCCGCAACCCCGACGGCAGTCGTCGTTTTGACGCCGGCAGCATCGCGATCCACATCATCGATCGGGCCTTCGTGGAACGGCTGACCGCGCCGGGGGCCACGGTGCAACTGCCGTGGCATCGCGCTGAGAAGAAGGTGAACACGGTGGACGAACAGGGGCGTGCGGTCGTGCCGGAAATACCCAACGCCGTCAAACTGGAGATGTTCGTGTTCGACGCCATCCCGTTGGCGCGCAATCCGCTAGTGCTGTATACGCACCGCCAAGAGGAGTTCAGCCCGGTGAAGAACGCCGACGGCGTGGACTCGCCGGCCACTGCCAAGAGGGACATGATCCGGCGTGCCGCCCGCTGGTTGGAAAGCTGTGGCGCGACCGTGCCGCGCGGTGCGGACGGTGAACCGGCCATGCCGCTGGAGATCAGCCCAGCGTACGCGCTGGACGTGGAGGACTTGCACGAGCGGCTGCATGAGCCCGTACACCTGACACCCGGGCGACCGTTCTTGTTGGCCTGACCCGCGAGCAGAGTCTGGGAGACGCGCCAGGTTCGGGGCGGGACAGGGCGGCCGCGGTACGGCATGCATCGGTGTTGCGGCGGTAAGACCGGGCCTTGCCGCACGACGAACGCTACGGATTAGCGTGCGGCGGCATAGCGAACGTAGAATCGGGCTGGAAACAGGTTTGACCGCGATGGTGTCGCATGGGACTGAAGGTTTTCAACACGCTGGGCCGTCGTCTGGAAGAGTTCGCGCCGCTGAATCCGCCACGGGTGGGCATCTACGTCTGCGGGCCGACAGTCTATAGCCACAGCCATTTGGGGCACGCCAAAAGCTACGTCAGCTTCGACACGATCATCCGTTGGCTGCGCGCCAGCGGGTACCAGGTGAATTACATCCAGAACATCACCGACGTCGGACATCTGACCGACAACGCCGACGCAGGCGAGGATAAGATCGTAGCCGAGGCCCGGCGTCGCGGCCTGCACCCGATGGCCGTCGCCGAGCTGTACACTCAGAGTTATCTCGAGGACATGGATGCTCTGAACGTTCGGCGGCCGGACATCATGCCGCGGGCGAGCGGCCATGTCGTCGAGCAGATCGAGTGCGCCAAGGCTCTACTGGCCAAGGGGCACGCTTATGAGGTGAACGGCTCGGTCTACTTCGATGTGCATTCGTTCCCGGGATACGGCAAGCTCAGCGGACGCAGCGTCGCCGAGCTGGAGGCCGGGGCGCGCGTCCAGATCAAGGAGGAGAAGCGCCATCCGGCCGATTTCGCCCTGTGGAAGCGGGCCGAGCCGGGACACATCATGCGCTGGCCCAGCCCGTGGGGCGAGGGCTACCCGGGCTGGCACCTCGAATGCTCCGTGATGAGCCAGAAATACATCGGACCGACGCTGGACATCCATGGGGGCGGGCTGGATAACCAGTTTCCGCATCACGAGTGTGAGATCGCCCAAGCCGAGTCGCTCACTGGTCAACCCTTCTGCCGCTATTGGCTGCACAACAATATGGTCACCCTCAACGGCCAGAAAATGAGCAAGAGCCTGGGCAATACGATTTCGCTCAAGGAGCTGTTCTACGAAGGCTCACGCCTGCTGGAAAGAACCTTCGAGCCGGTGGTCGTGCGACAGTTCATCCTGATGAGCCACTACCGCACGCCGCTGGACTTCTCGAGCGAAGCCCTGTTGGCAGCCCAAGCCGGCTCCTACAAATTGCGCGATCAAATCTGGGCCGTGCGGCGTGCGCTGGTGCGGCGTCGACAGACCGACCCGGGGGCGCCGGACCTCTTGAGCGGACCGCCAAGCGCCGGCGGCCTGGGCGGCTGGGAAGGCTTCGGGCCTACGGAAGCGGTGCGCGCGGCGCTGAGTGACGCTCAGCGCCGTTTCGCCGACGCCATGAACGAGGATTTCAATACCGCCGCTGCTGTCGCGGTGGTCTTCGAGTTGGCCCGCCTGGCGGACGGCTGGGTAACCACCAATGCACCGACCAACGACTTATTGGCCGCCGGGACTTTGCTGGAGTTCCTCACCGGCGACGTGCTGGGCCTGAAGTGGCCGGAAGAGCGTGGCACGAGCGGCGAACGCGACGCGCTCATTCAGATATTGGTCGATTTGCGTAACGAAGCCCGCAAGGCCAAGAACTTCGCGCTGGCCGATCAGATTCGTCAGCGACTGTTCAGCGTAGGCATTGAACTGCGCGACACGCCAGACGGCACGCGCTGGTGAGCCGCGCGCAGCGGGTGAGCGCACAAACGGCCCCGGTTCCCCAGAGGCGGCGTTGCCTCTTATTGGGGGCCGGCCGGCGCCGCACGCAGCGGTCCGGCCCGATTGCCAGTCCGACGTCAGCGCGGCTGCTGCGGTCTTCCGGCAGCCTCAGCGTCGCCGCAGCGCAGCCAGTGCCAACAACAACATCGCCGTCGTCGGCTCAGGGATGAACGTGAACTGCGTTACCATCCCATCGTCGCCACTGGAACTGCCGGTCGTGGAGTTGACGCCCAAGGCCCACAGGCGGTCGGTCCAAGGAGTGCCGCCTTGACCAAGCCCCGTGCCGGCGGCATCGAACTGCGTCGTGTTGGCAGCTCCGAAGACCTTGATATCCATCAGCAGGTTGCCTTTGGTGGGTTCGTAGCTGAACACGTCGTTCACGTCCACGACGATGTCGAACACCTGCCAGTTGCCGCCGCTCTTGAGCGTCAGCGGACCGCTCCACACCAGCGTCTCGTCCGGACCGATGTTAGCCGCGAATACAGGATTGAGATTGTTCGGACCGGCTTGCGTGGTGGAAAACCGGATTTCGCAAGTGATCGGGTTGGAGACGAACGCCGTGCCCCACTGCTCATCAACCCGATAGGCGAACTGCGTGATCAGGCCGGACAAACTGCCGAACTGGTCGGCGGCATAGACCTGTTGGTAGCGCATATCGCCATGGTTCCAGGGGAAAGCCTGGTTGGACGGCCCGGCCTGGTTTGCATTGATGTTGGGGACGACCACCTGTTGGGCCAGACTCGGCCCCACCAACAAGGCGGTCACGAGCAGCGTGACAATTCGCACAGTTCTCATCAGAAACCTCCTCCTCGTCTTAGTGGCCCGTGGTGGCGCGAACCTGACGTCGCCAGCGTGTTTCCGTCAGCGGCGCACCGTCCCTCCGGTGGGCTGCCGACCGTTCCTCACTCCAAGCTTGTGCCCGAACACCCAAGGCACCGCACGAGAATCAATGTACCACAATTGTTCTTACCCGAACAAGCAAAATCTTGCTCCTGGCGAGTCTTCCCCCTCGGCCTGGTTCATGTCCGTTTGCGCTTGGCAGCCACAAAAGCCCGGATGTCCTTCGCCGGGCGCGTGTTCAACACGTCCTCCCTGCGCAACCAGCCCCGTCGCGCCGTCAGCACCCCGAAATACATCATGTCGAGCTGATCGACGGCGTGAGCATCCGTGCTGATCAGGATTGCGGCCCCCAGGTCGCGTGCCAGACGCACATGCTGATCCTTGAGGTCCAAGCGGTAGTAGTTGGCGTTGATCTCCAGGGCCGTACCCGTGCGCGCCGCCTCCCTGGCGATGGCCTCGATGTCGATCGGCATGGCCTCGCGTTCGTTGATCAGCCGACCGGTCGGGTGGCCGATGCAGTTGACATACGGGTTCGCTATCGCGGCCAACGTCCGCCGCGTATTGGCCTCCAGATCGTGTCCCATGCCGGCGTGAATCGACGCCGTCACGAAATCCAGCTCGGCCAGCAATTCATCCGGGTAGTCCAGCGTCCCGTCAGCATGAATATCCACCTCGGTGCCGATCCAGACCGTGAGACCGGTGATTCGTTCAGCCGCCGCCCGCACGGCCTGGATGTGCCGCCGCAGACGCTCCGGCCGCAGACCGTTGGCGATCGCACTGCTGGCCGAATGTTCGGTAATGCAGATGTACTTGTAGCCGCGCTGCTTGGCCGCGGCGGCCATCTCCTCGATCGTGTTACGCCCGTCGCTGGCGGTGGTGTGCATGTGCAGGTCGCCACGGATGTGCTCCAGCCTGAGCAAGTCCGCCGGTATCGTTTTCAGCTCGAACTCGCCGCGATCCTCGCGCAATTCCGGCGGAATCCAAGGCAGACCGAGGGCTGCGTAAATCTCCTCCTCGCTGCGGGCCGCGATGATCCGTTCACCCTCGGTCAGCCCATATTCATTCAGACTCCAGCCCCGCTTCACTGCCAACTCGCGCAGCCGTACGTTGTGCTCTTTGCTGCCAGTGAAATACTGCCAGGCGGCTCCGAAGGACTGCTCCGGCACAACGCGCAGATCCACCTGGATGGACTGACCGGCCGCGTACTCAACCCGTACCGAGGCTTTGGTTTCGCCGGCGGCTAAGACCTCCACCACACCGGGCAGGCACGTGAACTCCTGGATCACGGCCTCTCCATCGCTGGCCACGCAGAGCAAGTCCAGGTCGCCGACGGTCTCGCGCGCCCGGCGCAGCGAGCCGGCGTGCTCGACGCGTTGCACGCCAGGCATTGCGGCGAGTGCTTGACGCAGGCGCTCGGCCACGTACCAGGCGTCGCCCAGTCGCACGCGACCGGCGCTGCGCTCCAGGAACTCGATGCCGCGGGCGATCTGCTCGATGCTCCTGGGGCCGAAGCCCTTGAGGTCGCTGAGCTTGCCGGCGGCGATGGCCGCTTTCAAGTCAGCCAGCGACTGAATGCCACGTTCCTTCCACAGAGTAGCCACCTTCTTCGGACCCACACTGGGGATCGACAACAGCTCGAGCAAGCCGAAAGGAATCTCGGCGGCCAGCTCGTCGCGCAGCGCCACGCGTCCGGTCGCCAAGAGTTCCTGGATCTTCTGAGCAGAAGACTTGCCGACCCCAGGCAACTGATCCAGGGCGCCCCGGGCGGCGATTTCATTGATGTCTCCGGCCAGGTCCGCCACGGTCCGCGCCACGCGACGATAGGAGTTCACACGAAAGGCATCTTCTCCCTTGATCTCCAGCAGATCAGCGATTTCGTTGAAGACGCGGGCCACGTCGGCGTTGGTCATCCCCAGGCTCCCACCTGACAAGACGACGTACGGAGTACCCTTGGGGGCCGCGTGCACCAACCGCCGCCTATCCTGCTCCAGCGGCCCAGCGGACGGGCAGCCGAGCACCGGACCGGTGTCTCACGCCGCCGACACCCGCCGCTCAGCGAAGTACGTCACCGCCCGACGAAACAGCGCTAGTCCGTCGCCAGCTTCGCGCGGCGGCTGCGAAGTCCAGCAGGGATGCTGCGTCCAAGCGACGAAACGTTCCGGATGCGGCATCAAGCCGAGCACGCGCCCAGTTTCATCGCACAAACCGGCGATGTCCGCCTGACTGCCATTGGGATTGTACGGTTCTCCATGCAGGTTGGGACACCCCCCTTCCGGACGGGTGTACACCAGGGCCGCCTGTCCGGCCTCCAGGACAGATCGCAGGTCTTGCGGGCTAGCAAACATTACCCGCCCCTCGCCGTGAGCGATCGGCAGCTCGTAAACGCGCCCCGGTTCGAGGAAAACGCAGCGCTGCGCCAGCGCCCGCAGGTACACCCAACGATCCTGAAATCCCGGCGGCTCATTATATGTAATCGTGCAGATGCGCGGCGTGGCGCGCTTCCCGAACGGCAACAACCCGGTCTGCACCAAGACCTGGAATCCATTGCACACGCCCAAGACCAGCTTGCCGGAGTCGATGAACCGCCGGATTTCATCCAGCAAGTGCCGCTGAACCTGGCGGGCCAGAATGCGGCCGGCGGCAATATCATCCCCGTAACTGAATCCCCCGGGGATCGTCAATATCTGGTACTCGTCCAACAAGCGCGGCTGCTCGATGAGCCGACGGACATGCACGCGGTCGGCCTGGGCGCCGGCCAATTCCCAGGCGTATTGGGTTTCCAGGTCGCAGTTCGTACCTGCGGCTCGCAGGAGCAATACGCGTACCGCACTCACGCTTGGTCCACCGCCCTTCCGATGCTCGGATCTTATCCTGGCGCACATGGCGCCGACGCTCGCACTTTAGCCAGATTCTACGGAGCTGTCGCCGGAGCAGTGGTGGCTTCGCTGATCGAAACCGGTCCCGGCACCTCTTCGCGGGGCACCCGCGCGATCCACACGGTCTCCTTACGCCATTTGACGTAGTTGAAGCCGCGCACCCGCTGCCAAACCGCTCCAGGCGCCAGCGGCTCCACCCCGCCGGCCCGCCAGGCCTCCGCACGCGCCACCAGGACGCGCGAATGTTCGGCGGGCTTCAGTGCGGCGACCAGGACTGGCGGGCTGACAACCCGGGCGGGAGGCTCCAGGTAGAAGAACATGCTCGGCTCCTCGTAGCCGCTGACCAATACCTCCGTACCCGGGTCACAGACGGCGTTGACGCGCCGGGCGACGTTGCGGCTCAATCGATAGGGCTCCAGGGCCGGCAACGCACACAAACCGACCACCAAGTGGAACAGAACGGTTGCAGCCACAGCAGTTGTCCAAGCCTCAAGCAGACGCAAACGGCGGACCAGCCAGGCGACGTAGCCGAATCCCCCCGCCAGTACCACACCGCTGGCCGCCAACGCCAGCGGCCACCCAGCCCGGAAAGCGGCAGTTCCGCCCGCCAGCAATCCCAGCCCCAGCACAATGGGCAAGCAAGCCCAGATGAGCAGAACCACCCGCTCTCGGCGGTCGGGCAGGCGCCTCAGCCCCCGGTCCCACATTCGGCCGAACATGACCGCCAACGGCAAGTAACACGGCAAAACGTAGTGCGGCAACTTGCTGTGAATCAGCTCCAGCGCGACCCAGGGCAGCCCCCACCAGAGCAAAAGCAGCCAAGCGTTAGGGGCCCCTCGCCGTTCACGCCAGGTTTCGATAACCGCTCCAGGCACCAGAACGGTCCACGGCAACCAGCCGGCCAAACTGAGTAGCAGGTAATATCCCGGCGGGCCCCCATGTCCGTGCGGAGTGTGGACGATTCGCGAGGCGGTCTCATACCAGAGGAATTGGTCGACGAGCGTACCACCGGCGTGACGGGCCGCGTAGAAGTACCATGGGCCGCCGACGAGAACCACCATCGGAAGGGCAAGCCATAGCTTCGGCGCGCGTGCCCACGCCCAACTCGGCTGCGGCACACCTGTCAGTTGCCCCGCGGCGTGCCGACGGCGTGCACAAACAATCAGGGCCACCCCGAAGGCACCTACAAACAGCAGGATCGCCGGCCCCTTGGTCAGGAGACCCAGCCCAACCAGCGTCCAGAACCCGGCGGCCCGCGCTGCCGTGGTCCCACGGGTCGCCATGCGCCACAGCGCCGCTTGCGCTGCGACACACCATAGCAACAGAAGGCCATCGGTCAGCAGCATCTTGCCAACCACTGCGGGCAGCCCGGCGGTGATGAAACCCAGGCCGGCAAAGATTGCCACCCGTCGGTTGCACATGCCGGCCGCCAGCCGGGCCAGCAATTGCACGGCGCCGGTCATAGCAGCGACCGATATCAGGCGGGCAGCCCACTCGTGCAAACCGAAGACCTTGAACGATGCCGCCACACACCAGTACAGAAGCGGCGGCTTGGCGATCCACGGCTCGCCCAGGTAGTGCGGGATCAGCCATTCGCCGGTCTGGAGCATTTCCCGACTGACCTGGGCGTACCATCCCTCATCCCGGTCGACGAAGCCGACGCCCATGGTACCCGGCAATAGCACGGCCAGCGTGACCAACAGCAGCAGCCAGCGGTCGCGTCCGGTCAGAGTCTCATAGTGCGTTTCTTCTCGCGTCGCGTTCACACGCCACCCGCCCAACAGCACGCTATACTACGCAGCCGCGGACGTAGCGCAAACGGCGCCGGGGACTGGCACAATGGATGGCCCCGGGGGCACGGCAGGCCGGGCTGCGGCCTGACGAACCGATGTCGGAGAGTACAGGATGGGGATACCCTATCGGGCCGGTCAGCCGCTGACCTGCCAGCAGATTCGTGAGCTGGATCGACAGGCGATCGAGAACATGGGCATCCCCGGCGTGGTGTTGATGGAAAACGCTGGCCGGGCGGCTGCCGAATTCATCTACCAGACTCTGTTGAACCCGGCCACCGACCGAGTCGTCCTCCTGTGCGGGCCAGGCAACAACGGGGGAGACGGGTTCGTAACGGCGCGGCACTTGTTCAACGCCGCAGTACCGGTGGACGTCGTGCTGGCGGCGCCGCCGGAAAAGACCAGCGGCGACGCTGCCGTGAATTTGCGCATTCTGGAACGTATGGGCCTGCCGTTCATGCGGGCTTTTGAGGCCGACGGCCTGGAAGCAGCCCGCGAGGCACTCGAGGACGCCGACGTCATCGTGGATGCTTTGTTGGGGACGGGTTCGAGCGGCGCGCCACGCCACACGATGGCGACGCTGATCGAACTGGCTAACGGGGCCCGCGCTGCCCGCCGGATCGCCATCGATATACCCTCTGGTCTGGACGCCGACCGTGGCACGGTCAACGAGCCGTGTTTCCGGGCTCATGCCACGGTCACGATGCTGGCCCCGAAGGTGGGGTTCGCGACGGCAGCCGCCCAGAGGGTAGTGGGGCGCGTAATCGTGGTGGACATCGGGGCCCCGCGAACGCTGTTCCCGGGTCCTAGGCAGCCTTGACAGTTAGGTGCATGTTCGTACACTGGTGAGCGTCGGCCGACGGGCGGCCGATCGCCGGCAAACTGCCGGAACCGCTGACCCACAGCAAAGGACCAATCATGTCCGACGCACGCGAGGAAAACCGCAAAGAAGCGCTCAGCCGGGCCGTACAACAGATCGAGAAATCCTTTGGCAAAGGCGCCATCATGTATCTCTCCGAGGACCAGGCCGCCAGTGTGGAGGGCGTTTCCACGGGCTGTCTGTCGCTGGACCTGGCCTTGGGCGGGGCCGGCGTCCCGCGGGGGCGCGTCGTAGAGATCTTCGGTCCGGAGATGTCCGGCAAGACCACGCTGACGCTGCATCTGATCGCCGAGGCGCAGCGTGCCGGCGGGGCAGCTGCGTTTATAGATGTCGAACACGCCTTCGATCCCACTTGGGCGAAACGCCTGGGGGTTAACCTGGAGGAGTTGCTGGTCAATCAGCCATCCTGCGGCGAAGAGGCTTTGGAAATCTGCGAGCTGCTGGTGCGCTCCAACGCCTTGGACATCATTGTCATCGATTCGGTCGCGGCCCTGGTGCCACGCGCCGAGCTGGAAGGACAAATGGGCGATCAACATGTCGGCCTCCAGGCCCGTCTCATGAGTCAGGCCCTGCGCAAGCTCACCGGCATCGCCAGCAAGAGCCGCACCGCCGTCGTTTTCATCAATCAGATCCGCGAGAAGATCGGCGTGATGTATGGCAGCCCCGAGACCACCCCCGGAGGGAGGGCCTTGAAATTCTACAGTTCGCTGCGCATCGACGTGCGACGCGTCGGCATGCTCAAGGAAGGTGAGCAGGTCATCGGCTCGCGCGTACGCGCCAAGGTGGTCAAGAACAAGGTCGCTCCGCCGTTCCGCGAGGCCGAATTCGATATCCTCTTTGATTCCGGCATCAGTCGCGAGACCGACGTGCTCGACCTGGCCTGCAACTGCGGCCTGGTCACACGGACGGGGACGTGGTTCAGCTATGGCGATCTGCGACTCGGCCAGGGACGCGAGAACGCGCGGCAATTCCTGCGGGATAATTCGGACGTTTTCGACGAACTGCGGCGGCGTGTGCTGGAAATCAAGCGGCCGCGTCCGATGGCGCCGCTGGCAGTGGGTAAGGTGGAGGCGGCTCCCAAGGCCGATACTTCCGCCGACGAGAAGAAGCCCGCCCGGACAGCGGTGACGCAGGTCCGCAAACCGGCGTTGGCCGCGTCCCGTAAACGCTGAGTCACGTCGGCCGCGGTTTCTCGGTCGCTGGTCGCCTGTGATGCCGGTCACCCGGCTGGCCGAAGAATCCAGCGACTTGTAGACCGACCCGCATCGGTGGTCCGCGCCGCCAGTGCGCCGGTCGGCCGAAGTTGCCGGAGCGGACGGAATGCTCCTTTGCACACCCGTCGCCAGGCTTAGTCATCAACCTGCCGGTCTGCGCCCGCTTTGGCTGGCGGCGGCGCTGGCGTTTGTTAC
>Ga0209101_1000759_pt1 | contig 25879 bp, 19 predicted proteins | sample ConPoolayeCmetaG_FD_185481 | JGI IMG/M metagenome (GOLD analysis project Ga0209101, IMG submission 185481) | Hot spring microbial mat communities from California, USA to study Microbial Dark Matter (Phase II) - Cone Pool mat layer C metaG... ...
CCCTCGGAGCATTTCAGGCCGAACTCAACCTTGAGTCGCTGGGCACCGAAACCGGTCAGATCTCGGGCGGCCAGCACCTGACGCTCAAGGCGCCTGGGGGTCTGGTGCGGGCAGTGATGGGGCCGACAACTTCGTTCCGACAAGCTAGAGGGCTTGCCGGGCTGGTACCTGCGGACCCACTTGCGCACGGTGTTGCGGGAACAGCCGAACGTCCCGGCGGCCGCGCGGATGCCGTACTGACGGGCATGTTCGACGACACGCTGACGGAGGAGGTAGCGCTGACCCTTCATGGCGTAGACTTCTTTGTACGTGTACATGCTCTGGCGATTATATCGTCGCGGCCGATCAGGGGCCACCTCCGGAGGTGGCCCCTGATCGCTTCTATCCGCTTCTCTGTCACCACTCGCAACCCCTCGGAGGGTGGGTCACGATGTACCTGCCTAATCCCACCTCATGTTGTCCGCCGTTGCGCACAAACGCGGCATGGTGGCTTTTCGATGTGAAGGCCCGCTGCCGGACTACCCGACCCGCCGCAGGATCGAGCGCCAGGTCGCCAGGAGCGTCCATGAGCACCTGTTGATTTTCACGGACCCGGAGCACACGCGGCAGGTCTGGCAGTGGGTCAAACGCGAACCCGGCAAACCCCTCGCCTGCCGCGAACACACGTATCACAGCGGCCAACCCGGCGATGCCCTGATTCAAAAGCTGCAGGCGCTGGCGTTTACCCTCGAAGACGAGGAAAGCCTCATGATTGTGGATGTCACCAGCCGCGTTCGTGCCGGCTTCGATGTCGAGCGCGTCACCAAACGCTTCTACGACCGGTTCAAGACGGAGCATGCGGCTTTCCTCAAGTTCATCAAAGGCATCCCCGACGAAGGGATGCACCGTTGGTACGCCTCCGTGATGCTCAACCGTCTCATGTTCGTCTATTTCATCCAGAAAAAAGGATTCCTCGACGGCGACACCGACTACCTGCGGAACAAGCTCGCGAGGATGAAGCGGGAGGGCAAAGACCGGTTCTACACCGGCTTCCTCTGCCCCCTGTTCTTCGAGGGCTTCGCCAGAAAAGCCCAGAACCGATCCGCCGCCACCAACCAACTGCTGGGCAAGGTGCCGTATCTGAACGGCGGCATCTTCCAGCGCCACCAGATTGAGGAACTGCATGGCGAAAAAATCCGGATTGCGGACGCCGCCTTCGAGAAGGTCTTCGACTTCTTCGAGCAGTACCAGTGGCACCTGGACGAACGCCCCTTGCGGCGCGACAACGAACGGACGTGCTGGGCTATATCTTCGAAAAGTACATCAATCAGAAGGAGTTGGGCGCGTACTACACGAAAGAAGACATCACCGGCTACATCAGCCAGAACACCGTGATCCCCTTCCTCTTCGAAGCCGCCCGCGCCAAATGCAAAGTCGCCTTCGAGGGCGAAAACGCCGTCTGGAAGCTCGCGCAGGCCGACCCCGACCGCTACATTTATCCTGCTGTGCGACACGGGGTGGATTTGCCTCTGCCGCCGGAGATCGAGAAGGGCGTGGACACATCCCGGCCCAATCTGCTCGAGCGCCGCGCCGAATGGAACAAACCCGCACCCCCCGAATACGGCCTCCCCACGGAAATCTGGCGCGAAGTGGTCGCGCGCCGGCGTCGGTATGCCGAGGTCAAGGCCCGTCTGTTGGGGAAAGTGGCCGAGGCTGAGGCTAAAGTGGACGAGGCGTCTCGCCTCATGAGTTCGGACAAAGCGTCTCGCCTCATGACTGTAAACGTGGACGAGGCGTCTCGCCTCGTAACTTTCTCATCCGATCACATCCATTACTTCGATCCGTCCGAACCCATCGAGAACCTGTCCGGCAATCTGCCGCACTGGAGACAACCCGGCGTTGCCTATTTCGTGACGTTCCGCCTGGCAGATTCGCTTCCGCAGGAAAAACTCCGCCGGTGGATCGCTGAACGGGAGGCTTGGTTGGCCGCTCACCCGGAACCTCACGACGAGGCCGCCCGCGCCGAATACTATCGCCTCTTCCCCGGTCGGCTCCAAAAGTGGCTGGATAGCGGCTACGGGTCGTGCGTGCTCGCTCGTGCCGACATTCGTTCCATGGTGGAAAAGGCTCTGCGCCATTTTGACGGCATTCGCTACCGATTGGATGAGTTCGTGATTATGCCGAATCACGTTCACGTGTTGGTTACGCCCCTGGGCGAACACACGCTTTCGGACATCCTCCATACCTGGAAATCCTACACCTCGCACGAAATCAACAAGATGCTGAACAAGACAGGCGAGAATTGGCAACAGGAGTCCTTCGATCACATCGTGCGTAGCGCGGCGCAACTCGACAGGATTCGAAGGTACATCCGGGAGAATCCGGGGAGAAAAGCAGGCGGGACGTCCGGCCCAAATACCTCGGCAAAGGCTGAGGGCTCATCTGAGGTACGAGCCGGGACCGGGACGGCTCGTCCACGTTGTGTCACGAGCCGGGACGGCGGATGGCTCGATTCCGTCACGAGCCGAGACGGCTCGTCCACTATCACTATCGCCGACATCAACGACTTCATCACTCTCAACCTCGACATTCGGCAGTTCGCCCAGGACGTGATCGAGAACAGCGAGCCGGACCTGCTCTGGGCGTTCTACAGGAGCCTGCGCGAAGTGACGATTCTCGACCCGACGTGCGGTTCGGGGGCCTTCCTTTTCGCCGCATTGAACGTGCTCTATCCGCTCTACGAAGCCTGCCTAAACCGCATGGCGCTTTTCGTGGAGGAATGGGACCGCACCGGCAGCAAGGCGCATCCGAACTACAGTAAGAACTTCAAGGCCGAACTCGCGCGGCTGGAAGCGCACCCCAACAAGCCGTATTTCATCCTCAAGACGATTATCGTCAACAACCTCTACGGCGTGGACATCATGGAAGAGGCCGTGGAAATCTGCAAACTGCGCCTGTTTCTGAAGCTGGTCGCCCAGATCGAGTCCGCCGACGATATCGAACCGCTCCCCGACATTGACTTCAACATCAGTGCCGGCAACACGCTGGTCGGCTATGCCATCTACGAGGAGGTCAAACGCGCCGTCACCAGCAAGCTCGACTTCGACAACGCCATGGCCCGGATCGAGGACAAGGCGGCCACGCTGGACAGCGCCTTCGAGATGTTCCGCCGTCAGCAGACGGAGCTTGGCGGTGAGGTCACCGCCGCCGACAAGCGCGAACTGCGCAAGCGCCTCGAAGCGCTGGAAGCCGAACTCAACCGTTATCTCGCTGCCGAGTACGGAGTAAACGTGGACGAGCCGAACGTGGACGAGCCGTCTCGGCTCGTGAAGGTGGACGTGGACGGGCCGTCCCGGCTCGTGAAGGTGAAGGATATGAATGTGGACGAGCCGTCTCGGCTCGTTTCTGATGGCGAAACGAAGCGGGACGCTTCGTCTACGTTGCGGTTGCGGCCGGACCGAACGAAGCGGGACGCTTCGTCTACGTTTGCCGCCTGGCTCCACTCCCACAAGCCCTTCCATTGGTTCATCGAGTTCTACGGCATCATGAAACGCGGCGGGTTCGATGTCATCATCGGCAACCCGCCGTATGTGGCGGCAGCGAAGGTGCGAAAGAGTTACTCAGTCAAGAACTTTGTAACCTCCAATTGCCCAGACATTTACGCATGGGTGCTTGAACGCAGCCTGGGTTTGGCCCGAACTGGCGGGAGAGTCGGAATGATTGTCCCGCTGAGCATAGGATTCAGTGGGGATTTCGACTCCTGCCGCCGGCTGTTGTTTACGGGCTACAGCCTCAATTGGTTTTCGTCATTCGGCCGAATTCCTTCCGCGCTGTTCAGTTTCGATGTCCGAGTCCGAAACACCATCCACCTCGGTCTGAAGTCCGCACGTCCGCCGCAGACCTTTACGACGCGACTGCACCGCTGGTTTGATGCCGCGCGGCCAGTGTTATTCCAAACGCTGGAATACGCGCCTTTTCACCCCGACCTCTGGAAAGGACGCATCCCGAAGTTGAACACGGCGCGCCTCAGCGCTGCCTTTGAGCGTGCGCTCATGACAGTCCGCCGTACGCTCGGCTTTGCCATGTCTCCGTCTGCATCGAAAAATGTGCTGTATTTTAAGAAGACTGCCTACAACTGGCTCAATTTTTGCCGAAAATTGCCCCCGTGCTTCGCGGGGACCCGCTCGGTCCCGCACACGAAATTCGGTGAGGTTTTCTTCACCGACGCCGCCACGTGTCAACTGGCCTTGCTGCTTTGCAACGGAAAGTTGATGCTTACGTTCTGGTTCGCCATCGGCGACGACTTTGATGTGACGAGGTGGAACTTCGCGGATTTTCCAATTGATTTCGGCGCCTTGTCCGAGCCGCAGCGAAAGGAACTGCTGGCGATTGTTCCCAAGCTGGAAAAAGCTATGGAGGACGCCGTCCAGTTCAAGCTGAACGCCGGGCGGCGTGTCGGCAATTACAATCTGGCCAAATGCCGACACGTGACAGACGAGAGTGATCGGACGTTGGCCCGCGTGCTGGATCTGACCGACGCGTGGGAGGACATCGAGCTTTACTATGTGCAGACAGTCAAGACAGACTTCCTCGGGCATGACGACGAATAGACCAGCTTGCCGAAATAGACCGGGTCTTGGCGAAGCATTATGGCTTTACGGAGGAGGAGTTGGACTTCATCATCAACTACGACATCAAGTACCGCATGGGGCTGGGCGGGGAAGGATCGAGCTATGATTTCGAAGGATGACCGCAGGCCATCCGCGGCGGGTGAGCCGTTGGCTGCGGGGGGTGGCGGCGGCTTTCGGAACAACCGGGTTGTGGAGAAGATGAACTTGCGAGACACAGTGCAGGATGGGGATAAGACTCATAGGGCCGATACGTCCTGTTTGATCCCCCCGCACGGCGGCTATCGGCGGCTCAAGTCCTTCCAGATGGCTGCGCTGGCTTCCAACGGCATGATGAATACGACCGGTCACTACTGGGGCAATCACGACATTCTACACCGGCCCCTCTTTGCCTTATTCTGCTCCGTTCGCTGTCCCGGCAGGTTGGTCCTGAAGGCGTATGACCTGGCGCAGAAGTGGCGGGCGGAAGGTCAGCCGGTCATCAGCGGGTTTCATTCGCCCGTCGAGAAGGAAGTGCTCAAGATGCTGCTGCGCTCCACCGTACCGGTCTGCGTCGTCCTGGCCCGCGGGCTGCCGACGCGCATCCCCACCGAATACCGGCGCCCCCTGGATGAAGGCCGTTTGCTTCTGCTCTCACCGTTTGACGCCAGGACCAAACGCGCCACGCAGACCTCCGCCGCCCATCGGAACCGTGTGGTGGCGTCGTTGGCGGAAAGGATCTTCGTCGCCTATGCCGCACCGGGAAGCAAAACGGAAGCTTTCTGCCGGGAGCTTGCTGGCACGGGCAATCCATGTCTAACCTTCGACGACCCGAAGACCGACAACCTGAAACGGGTGGGCTTCATTCCCCTGGCCGTCTGAAACTCGACTCCACGGCCCTGATCAGCGGTTCGCTCGGAGAGCTCGCCCTACCATCTCCCCACGTAGGGCGCCGCCTCCCTGTCTTTCCTCCGGCGGCAGAGCGCTGGAGCTGCGGCACGGACGCAACCAAGCGCGTCCCTCCCACTCAACGGAGTGTCATCCCGGGAATGAACCAAGATTTCGCGATTGCCCAAAACAGACAAGATGCAAGGCGGCTTCTGTTTTTCGCTCCGAACACGATACAAAGGCCAGCCAGATCTGCGTTTCTGACCACGACAAAGCGTCGCCCTCCACTAACCATTGGTGTCTCTGCGTCTCCCTGCCCTTTCATTCCGCTGTGGCAATTCGATTCCCAGCGCCTTGATTTTACGGAAAAGCGTGCTCTTGTGCAGACCCAAAGCACGGGCAGTGGCAAGGCGGTTGCCTCCACACATTTCGAGAGCCGCACGAATCGCCTGCACTTCAGCCGCACGCAGCTGGTCGGCCAGGGATCCGCCGGATGGCAGAGGCCCGGTGGCGGTGGATTGACCGCCCGTCAGTTCGGGAGGAAGATGAGCCCGCTCGATCCTGCCGCCACCACAAAGCACAAACGCCCGCTCGATGATGTTCTCAAGTTCCCGCACATTGCCTGGATAGTCGTAGGCCATGAGCAATGCCAGCGCGTCGGGCGCCACGCCCGTAACCCCTTTGCCCTGCCGCCGGTTGAACCTCGCGATGAAGTGGTCCACCAACAGGGGAATATCTTCCTTGCGCTCGCGCAGCGGTGGCAACTCCAGACGGACCACGTTGAGACGATAAAAAAGGTCTTCGCGAAAACTCCCTTTCTCCATCATGGCCGCCAGATCCCGGTGGGTAGCTGCTATGACGCGCACGTCAGCGCGCCGCGTTTCGGTGGAACCCAGGGGTTCGTAAGTTTTTTCCTGCAACACCCGCAGAAGACGAATTTGCATCGCTGGGCTGATATCGCCAATCTCGTCCAAAAAAAGCGTGCCACCTTCCGCCAGCGCAAACCGCCCGGGTTTGTCCTTAACAGCTCCGGTGAAGGCGCCTTTCACATAACCGAACAATTCCGATTCGAGCAAAGTGTCGGGCAGCGCTCCGCAATGGACCGCCACAAAGGGCTTGCGCTTGCGCGGGCTAAGGCTGTGGATGGCGCGCCCCAGCAGTTCTTTGCCAGTGCCAGTTTCCCCGTGAATAAGCACGGTAGCGTCACTCGTCGCGATGCGTGGTAAAATTTCAAATATTCTCAGCATTGCCGGGCTCCGGCTTATCAGGTCTCCCACCTGGAATTGGCCTTCCAGTTCTTTGCGCAGTTCTTCCACAAGACTGAGATCCCGAAAAGTTTCCGCACCGCCAATAATTCTTCCCTCTTCATCACGCAAAATGGCTGTCGACACCGAAATAGGTATGCGGCGACCATCCGCATTCACAATGAAGGCAGGCTTGTTAACGACAGGTTCTCCGGTCTCAACTGTTCGACGGAGCGCGCAATCCGTTTCACACATACTGGCGCGAAATACTTCGTGGCATGGTTTACCAAGAGCCTCACGCCTGGGAACCCCCGTAATCTCTTCTGCTGCCCGATTGAAAGAAGTGATTCGCCACTCGTTGTCCACAGTAAAAACGCCGTCGGAAATGCTTTCTAGAATGGCTTCGGCGCTCGCCCCTGAAAACAGAGTCTCTGTGTTTTTGTTCTTCATGCGCTGAAAGTTCTCATCGCGTCGTCCTGTGCCGCCGCGTGAAGCGTCCGTGGCCCCGCGCACGCGCTCAATCCGCACGCCGGCGACCGGTTCCGATTCTTGCGGGACCTTCTGCCTGTCTCAAAGCCCCGCCGGACACGACCGCGCCAAGTCGGTCGGCCTAGATTTCCGTGCCAGCCAGTTTTTGCAATAGCAATCCGACCACGAAGCTGACGGCCGCGACGCTGAGACTCAAAGTTGCCATTTCGAAAAATCGCTTGGCAAATGGTTGGTCACGCGCAACGGCGACATAGTAATTGAAAAAAGCTATGATGATAATAGCGAGCGACAATGTACACCCCAGGGCCCAGTAGAAATTAGGCAGCACGAGGTACGGGACAACGAGAATGATCACCGTCAACAAATAAGTGGTCCCGGTATAAAGCGCCGCTTTAACTGGATGTTGCCCCTTACCCTCCGTTTTGGTCGAAAGGTACTCCGATGCCGCCATGGAAAGAGCCGCGGCGATGCCAGTGATGGAACCGGTCATGGCGATGAGTTTACCGTTGCGCAATGCCAATGTCAGCCCGGCCAACGCGCCGGTCAATTCAACCAGGGCGTCATTCAATCCCAACACCACCGAACCGATGTAACGCAGTCGTTCTTCATCCAGCAAGCCTAGCAGCATTTGCTCATGTTCATGTTCTTCGGCCATAATCGGTTGCACCTCCGGGTCTTCTTCCCGCAAGCGCGCGTAGGCCAACTGGGCCTTCAGCTCGCCCCGCTCCATGAGTTTCAGTCCGAACGTGAGGCCAAATACGCGGACGAGCAAACAATAAAGCCTTACGCGGCCCCAGTCCGGCGGCACATCGCAACCAGTACGTTTTTTCCACTGCTCATAGTGGCGCTTTTCGTCGGCCGCAATACCTTCCAGAACCTGGCGGTTCGGGCCAAATTCCTGGCGCAAGGCTAACCGCCTGTAGATATGGTGCTCGGTAATCTCGTTACGCTGGTGCCGCAGTAAAATGTCGGCTCGCTCCTCCAAGTTCACCCTCCCCCTTCAGTTTTGTCTGGTGACATGGTGTTTACGCTGAGTCCGCAGCTTTTTAGAGCATTGCACAGACATGATTTCGAAACAAGTCACAGCATATAAGCTTTTCGGAGGGGGAACAGGAATCCCAGACTTCTCAACCCAGATTTTGCGTTTGAGAATTCGCAGATATTTGTATCGTGCTGCACGCAAACAAGTAGTTGCCCATCTTTTGCACCGAAATGTGAAAGCCATATCTGAAGAGAAAAAGCAGCCGATTCTCAAACCCTTCGGGATTCTCGAAAACAGGCAATCTGCTGCGTTGCGGGAGGTTCGCAGTATGCGCATACACCTGCACCTCCCGCGCCTTGCATCTTGCCTGTTTTGGCCAATCGCAAAATCTGGGGTTACTGCACACACTCCATGGTATGGGCCGAGTCAGCCGGGACTATCGTTGGACCTTAACGCGGTAGAAATACGCCGGGGCTCCAAAGGCATTGGTATCGACAAACAAAGTAACGCCCCCTTGGGCTTGCAAGCCCGTGGCTACCACAACAAATGCACCGCTCTCCAAGAGATTCGTTGCGCGTTCAACTGTGTAGATTTTGTCGCTGACGCTGTGCCACTCCACGTTGACCAGAGAGCCGCCGGTGCTTGTCCCGCCAGCCAGCCGCCTCAAGCCCAGACAGGAATCAGCGTCGGTGGGAATCGTCCCGGCTACATATTCCTCCCAATTCAGCATCCCATCCCCGTCGTGATCGGCCAGAGCTGCCTCGTCAAATTGGTTTGTCCAGCCATAATTCCAGAACCACCAGTAAGGCACGTCATTCGTAGCCACTTCAATCACCACCTCTAATCCATAGCCGGACGGAGCACTGCCAAATTTAATCCAGCCCACATTCTGTCCCCACGCGTACCCTGTAAACTTACCGGACGTCGGTTCAACCCTGACCCCCCCGCCAGCTGGAGCAAAATTCAGCCAGCCGGCCGCCTCGCTCCAGCCAAAGCCAGAAAGATTCCAGCGCTCATCCATATTCACACCCCAGTTGGTGGCTGCCGTGTTGCGGTAAGGTCCACCGGCTCCGTCCGCACCCAGCTTGATCCAGCCTATGTTCTGACACCATGCATATCCCTCCAAATAACTATCCGAGCCGTTGTAGACTAAACGCACCCCGCCATGTGCAGGGCTGAAGTTGATCCAACCAATATTTTCCCCCCAGGCATGACTGTTCGATGAGCTGACGGTCATGTTCAAGCCAGCGGCAGGCACGACAGTGGCGCTGAGTAACCACAGCCCCACACAAGTTGACATATGCCAGAGATTCCTTAACCGCAAGGCATATGGCGTGAGAGATGTTTTGTGGCGTTTTTCGGACAAACAAGCCTGAATGTGCTGCTTGCTTGAGTCAGGCCACCGAAACACCATTCTTGTTTCGTCAACAGGGAAGACAGCATTTTTCATTTCTTTCCCTTCCCCAATGTTGCAGCCCAAAATTTTCAGCGCGTGCCGTCAGCCACCCTTGCTACATCCCTCCACGCACAGGCCAAACATAGTAGAAGGATGTTTTTTGGAAAAAGTCGCTGTACCCGTTCAATACACTGACTCCCCACGCTCTCGAGGTCCCAAGTCCATAAGTCGTACTGGTCCAATAAGTAGCACTCTGGACATTCGTAAACGGATGCCCAGCGGGTAAAACCGGAGAATTGGTTTGACCGTCGTCAATTAAACTCAACATTTCCCTACGGTTAGGGAGTCTCCAATCACTATATCCCGCGTAGTTCAAGGTTCTGCAGAAATCAACCGCTCCGTCCCAGTTTGTCTGGCCGGAAATTATGTTAGCGTTCAACGTCCACATCAAACCCGTTAGATTATCAAGCACCGTGTTGCTTCCCGGCTGAACCACAAACCGAGGAGCAGGCCACGCCACGCCTTTCTGCAGCGCGCCGTCGTCGCCCGCACGATATGAGATCTTTTGTCCTGTCTTCGGTACAAGGGCATAGACGGCTCCAGTTACCCCGAATATCGTCACCCCTGCCCGAATATTCCCACTCGCCAAATCCGCGTCCACCTGCGTCAGATTCGTCGCTCCGTAGTACCCAGCCGCTACCTCCGCGCTCGCCGCCGACAGCGTCCGCACCGGTATGCTCCCCGTCACCGCCGCACCGTTAACCCACGCCAGTTTCCCGATCAGCAGATCGTTGTTACCGGCATTCCCAGAACTCGTATCCACAACCGCCGGCGCGCCACTCACCCCGAATATCGTCACCCCTGCCCGAATATTCCCGCTCGCCAAATCCGCGTCTACCTGCGTCAGATTCGTCGTCCCATAGTACCCAGCCGCCACCTCCGCGCTCGCCGCCGACAGCGTCCGCATCGGTATGCTCCCCGTCACCGCCGCACCGTTAACCCACGCCAGTTTCCCGATCAGCAGATCGTTGTTACCGGCATTCCCAGAACTCGTATCCACAACCGCCGGCGCGCCACTCACCCCGAATATCGTCACCCCTGCCCGAATATTCCCACTCGCCAAATCCGCGTCCACCTGCGTCAGATTCGTCGTCCCATAGTACCCAGCCGCCACCTCCGCGCTCGCCGCCGACAGCGTCCGCATCGGTATGCTCCCCGTCACCGCTACGCCACGGCTCCACGCCACTTTGCCGGTTATAACATCAGCGGCGGTTATGGTTCCCGAGCTCGTGTCAACGACCTCCGTCTTGCCGGTGATTCCGAACAGCACGACATTCGCCCGAATATTAGAAAACACGAGGTCCGAATCTACCATACTCAAATTTGTTGCCTGATAAATGCCGGCTGCCACTTCGGTGGTTAAAGGCGACAAAGCTTGTTCAGGAATACTACCGGTAACCTCCAAACCATTGACCCATGCCTTCCTGCCTAACCGAATATCACCCGCTGCTGCGTTGCCAGAAGTTGTGTCCACTACTTCCTTTTTGCCGGTAATCCCGAAAAGTGTAATGCCGGATCTTATGTTTCCGCTGGCGAGATCCGGGTCAACAGCCGTCAGATTGGTTGCCACATAATAGCCTGCCTGCACCACTGGGGTAGTTGGAGACAAAGCGCGTATTGGCATGGTGCCCGTCTGCACTCCCCATGCTCCGCTTCGCAGACCCCAGAAGCGCTTTCCAGAGAGCACATCCTCTCGGCCCGCTCCGGCGGCGTTATCCATTTGTGGCGCTTTTTGCATGATTTCATCCAGGGTATGCCCAAAATCGCCAGGCGACGATCCCGGCTCCGTGAACGGGCCGGTGCGTTTTGCTCCGGGCGCGCCGCTGTCCAGGCGGTTATAGATGTCCTCCAGCGTATACATAGCGCTATTAGTGTGGCTCGGCGGAGCGGGTGGATTCAAACTGCCGGCCAGCACGACAGCGTCACCGATCACGACTAAAGTCAATAGTGCTATAAGATACCCGACTTTCATTTCACATCCCCCGGAGTGGCGTGTTTAAAGCTCCGATCAGAAACTTTGACGAAAAAACCCTACCTATAAGCTTAGCACGGTTGAGATTCATTTGCACGTGAAAGCCTACTCTCATCCGGCCAGAATGTTTATCCCAGATTTTTCGTTCGAGAAGCTCGAGGATCAACTTTCCCCATTGCTTCGCCCGAAAGAACGTTACTACACACCAGAGGGTGGATCGCTGCTTGGCGAGAGAGTTACTGCCACTGGGCTCGTGGGCGGTTCGCGAAGAACGTCATTACGCCAGAAAAAGTTAACCCCGATTTTGAGACAGTCCCGGGGCGCCAGATGCGAGGCATGCGGAGCGTCTGTCCCATTTGGGGCTAGGCGCAGAATCGGGGTTACCAGCGGGGACCAAGCAAATCAATTTCGCCTTCTTCCGGAAAGGTTGCGTCACCGGTCGCCAACACCATGGTGATCTCATGGGAGCCGAGCGGTACTCTGTCGCTGTCAACCGTAGTCATCCATACCGTTCCCTCGCGGCGCTTCCATCCCAACCTACCGTACAACGCTTCCAACTCGGGCCGGCAAAACAGAAGACCGAGATTCCGCGCTCTTCGCTGCGCTTCGGCAATTGCGGTACGCATCAATACTGGAAAAAGACCGCGTCCTCGCATGGCCGGTGCTACGGCCACATTTCCGATTCCGGCCACATCCAGCCTGCACGGGCCGCAGGTTATCGTACGTAAATGGACACTCACATTGCCGAACACAGCGGCACCAGCGCGGTGAATGACCGAAAACGTAGGAATCGCTCCAAAACTGTGACGCGTATTCCTGAACCCGGGCCACTTGAAACATTCAACCAGCAAGTCGCAAAGTTTCGCTTCCAAATCTGCCGAAATCGCCTCTTCTTCAACGATTTCGACCGCTGCCTTGGGCGGCAGGTCTCCTATTTTTTCTGCTTCCATCCGGCCGGCAGCCATTCCTGCAGCGCCTCCACAAAATCGTCCAGTATGCCGTCAATGTCGTACAAATCTCGCACGTGCGGATCCAAGAAAAGCGCCTGACGCGCCGCATCGCGGTCGCACTCCATAGCCGCCTTGATGGACAGATCATGAATAGTCGTCCACGTCGTCATCAAAGCATGAACCGCCGGCGGCAGGGTGACCTGGTTAGCTGTCACCTTCCGTCCTTGCACCGTGGCCACGATCTCGACGCATGCATCGCGAGAAATGCCGCGCACATATTCCCCGCTATTGAGCACGTTCAGCGAGCGGCGGAAGGGTGTGTCTGTAAAGCCCGCCCAAAGCAATTCATGCGCATGCTCAGAAGTCAAGAGATGCAAGTCGCCCACAGGCTCAGGACCGTAGGTCCAATAGTTCAATATCTCAGGAAATTCTTTACGTCCATAACGGGGGCGGCCGGGAACAATCTTCTTCAAATGAGGGCGCAGACCCAGCTGATCCAGCCTTCGCTCGGTGAAAAAATAGCGGTAGAACTCTGCCAAATGCGTATGTCCCGTGGAAGGCCAGACTCCCAGTATCCGACAAATATCTTGTTGCAACTTGACGTCTTCGCGCGTCGTCTCAAGCAGGGTATCCTCGAGCTTCGCCTCAGACCGCATGGTGGCCTCGAGAATCTCCCGCGTACGGTCAATCCCCTTGATCCTCAAAGCCAGGACGAATGACTGATGATTTACCCCTGCCAATTCGATGTCCACTTCAGAGCGTTTGCATCCGAACACCTGCGCGAAGTACCGGAACAGCTCGTCGCCCGAATGACAAAGTCCCCATGCCTGCATGCCGCTGTACCGCGACATTGCGCCGGTGATGCAAGACATGGGATTGGTGAAGTTAAGCAGAAGGGCATGGGGACACAACCGTTCCATATCCCTGGCAATCTCCACGGCCACCGGCACCGTTCTGAGGTTTCTGGCCAGCGCTGTCGGACCAAGTGTGTCTCCGATAGCCACGGGAATGCCGCATTTGGCGCACACTTCAAAAGCGCGCATATCGGCTTCCAGGCCACCCGTGGTGATTGACAAAATCACCGCGTCCGCGCCTTTCAACGCTTCCTGGCGGTTCAGGGTGCGGGAAATGCGAATGTTGGTCTTTTTCTGACGCGCCATTTTTTCCAGCAAATCAGCCACGCGGTTCATGGGCACTTCGTCAATATCATGCACTACCAGGTGAGTGTTGTTGAAACCGCCTACAAGCATCATGTCGCGCAGCACTTTATGAACAAAAAGATAGGAGGCGCCTACAAACACGATCTTCTTGTCGCCAACGTCCCCCACATTCTTCTCAAACTCTACGACCTCCCACTTACGGGAAGTGTCGCTTCTGCCCACAATTTCATCAGTCATATAGCTCCTTTTCGTTTCTGACGTTCCTTAAAGCAAATAGCAACCCGGATTTTGCCGCTGGCCGAAACAGGCAAGATGCCAAATGCGGGAGGTGAAGGTCTATGCCCACACTCCGAACCTCCGGCAACGCAGCAGATGGCCTGCTTTCGCCAAGCCCGCAGGGGTTGAGAACCGGCTCCTTCGCTCTTCTGATATGACTTTCACTTTTCTGTGCAAACGATGTGCAACTGCATTGCATTCAGCTTCTTCGCGCCCGGCGCGATACAAATGCCCGCCAATTCTCGAATGCAAAATCCGAGAAAAACATCTTGAAGGTCAAGAGAATCGCCCCTGCTCCCTAAATTGTCAAGACGCGATTACCGATCGCAAGGCGGCCGGAATTCCTGACAGAGTCGGGAAAAGCCAGCCGGCAAATGCTGGCTCAAAAGCCCGAGCCCGCTCAGAATGGAGTATACTTCCAAGCTTGCTTTTCTGTCGCTTAATTCGTAAGTTAACTCCTCGTTTGGTTTAGGCGTCCCCGCCGAGAAGTTGTTAACACAAGGAGGGTAACTCATGGCAGAAGCAAAACAGCAGCCCGTATCCACTGTTTCATTGCTGACCGAAAATCGGACCTTTCCCCCGTCGCCGGAGGTAGTCCGACGCGCACATATTAACGCTCAGCAATACCAAGCAATGTACGAGCGCTCCGTCAAGGATCCCGACGGATTCTGGCTGGAACAGGCCAAGTCTTTGGAGTGGTTCAGACCGCCAACCGTGGGGCGCAAGTTTACGTGGGACACCGACCGTCGGGTTATCCAACATACCTGGTTCGAAGACGGCGAACTGAACGTCTCCGTAAATTGTCTGGACCGGCATCTCAAAACACCGACGAAAAACAAAACGGCGATACTGTGGCAGGGCGAACCGGAAGACGATGTCAAATACCTCACGTATGAGCAGCTTTACGTCGAAGTCTGCAAGTTTGCCAACGTGCTCAAATCTTTCGGCGTAAAGAAGGGTGATAGAGTCTGCATGTACATGCCGATGATTCCTGAGTTACCCGTTGCCATGCTCGCCTGCGCAAGAATCGGCGCCATTCATTCGGTAGTTTTCGGGGGCTTCAGCGCTGATTCTCTGGCCGACCGCATCAACGACTCCACGTGCAAATTACTCATCACTTCGAACACTTCGCTGCGGGCCGGCAAGCAGATCCCGCTTAAAGCTATGGCAGACGAAGCTCTGAAGCGGACGCCTTCCATCGAAAAAGTGATTGTCGTCAAGCGTAACGAGACGCCTTGCGCCATGCAGTCCGGGCGTGACGTTTGGTACCACGACCTCATGGCCAAGGCTTCCCCGGTATGCGAGCCAGCCAGGCTGAGTGCTGAGGACCCGCTTTTCATCCTCTATACATCGGGTTCGACCGGAAAACCCAAAGGGGTGGTGCACACCACAGCAGGCTATCTGTTACACGTTAGCGCAAGTCACAAGTACATCTTCGACATTCATGACGACGACATCTACTGGTGCACAGCCGACATCGGCTGGGTGACCGGCCACAGTTATATCGTCTACGGGCCGCTGTGCAATGGCGCTACGAGCGTCATGTTTGAAGGAGTTCCGACCTATCCGGATGCCGGACGTTTCTGGCACATTGTGGACAAATTCAAGTGCACCGTGTTTTACACAGCCCCGACTGCTATCCGGGCGTTGATCCGACTGGGAGATGAGTGGCCTCGAAAATTCAAACTGGACAGTCTCCGGGTGTTGGGGACCGTCGGCGAACCAATAAATCCTGAAGCGTGGATATGGTATTACGAGATGATTGGCCGCCGCCGCTGTCCCATCGTTGACACATGGTGGCAAACCGAGACAGGCGGCATTTTAATCACGCCTCTGCCCGGAGCCCACGTGTTGAAACCTGGCAGCGCTTCGCGGCCGTTCTTCGGTGTGGAACCCGTGGTGCTGCGCGACGATGGAACGGAATGCGCCCCCAACGAGGGCGGCAAACTGTGCATCAAGAAGCCTTGGCCAGGCATGATGCGCACTACCTGGGGCGATCATCAGCGCTTCATTGATACTTACTTCACGATGTACAAAAACATCTACTTCACGGGCGACGGATGCCGCATCGATCAAGACGGCGACTACTGGCTGCTGGGCCGCATTGACGACGTAGTCAATGTTTCCGGACATCGGATAGGCACCGCCGAGGTCGAGAGTGCCCTTGTCAGTCACCCCAAAGTGGCCGAGGCGGCTGTCGCCCCTATGCCGCACGACATCAAGGGCCAGGCTCTTTATGCCTTTGTGACCCTGGTGGAAGGAGTCGAGCCCAGTGAAGACTTGAAAAAAGAGCTTGCGCTCCATGTTCGGAAGGAAATCGGACCAATCGCCGTGCCCGACAAAATCCAGTTCGCACACGCGTTGCCCAAAACGCGTTCCGGTAAAATCATGCGTCGGATTCTGCGCAAGATCGCCGAAAATCAGCTCGATCAGATCGGGGACACCACCACTCTGGCCGATCCGAGCGTGGTCCAGGATCTAATGAAAAACAGAGTTCCGTGAACAAGGCTGAAGCGGGTAGGTAGACTGGAGGATGCAGCGAGTACGCCGGTGGCTGATACCACCGGCGTGCCTGTGTGTGTACACAAGCATGTTGCCATGACTAACGGAGAAGGAGTGTGTTTGCCATGCCGGAAGAAAAATTGATGAATCGCTGGTGGGTAGTGATCGGAGCTCTGATTATCCAGGTAAGCTTGGGGGCCGTGTATATCTGGAGCGTTTTTCAGACACCGCTGAAACGGGCTTTCCCATCATGGACAGAAACCCAGGTGACGATACCGGCCCAGATTGTGCTGGCCTGCTTCGCCCTGGCCGTCATCGTCGGGGGACGAATCCAGGATAAGCTGGGTCCGCGCAAAGTCGCCACTGTTGGCGGAGTCATCCTGGGACTTGGTTTGATCCTCGCCAAATTCACCGCCGCGTTCAGCCCTGCTCCAGCCTTGGTCTGGCTAATTTTCACATTCTCGGTATTAGGCGGTATCGGTATTGGCGCCGCCTACGTTTGTCCGATAGCTACCTGTGTAAAATGGTTTCCGGACAAGAAGGGTCTGATAACTGGGTTGGCGGTGGCTGGATTCGGTGCAGGCGCGTTCTTCTTTGCTCCGCTGGCCAAGGGATTAATCTCCGGAGCGCCCTACGAACTGCTCGGAGTAAAGTTGTTTCCGCTTCCTGAGCTTCAAGTATTCAACACATTCATGACGCTGGGCATTATCTTTCTGGTGGCGGTTGTGGCCGGCGCTCAGTTCTTGCACAACCATCCTTCCGGGTACGTCCCGGCAGGATGGACTCCGCCCCCAACTCCTCAGGGGACCAGCAACAAAATTGATTTCGGTCCTGGTGAAATACTGAAAACCCCGGTATTTTGGATTCTTTGGCTGACCTATTTCGCCGGATGTACGGCTGGTCTGCAGATTATCATGAAGGCCTCGCCAATCTGGCAATCTTTTGTTTTCTCAGGAATGCAAAACATCCCTGACGATGTTTTCCAACGCGCAACGGGCGCTGGCGCCATGGCCGTTTCAATCCTGGCTATATTCAACGCCGTCGGCCGCATTCTTTGGGGCCGTATTTCCGACGCCATAGGACGAAAGACAACGTTGGTTCTTATGTTCCTGATTTGTGCCGTCGCGATGCTGACACTGGACTGGATGCGCACTTACCCACTCTACCTTACTGGTATCTGTGTTGTAGGTCTGTGTTTCGGTGGATATCTGGCGTTATACCCCGCCGTGGTCGCAGAGTTTTACGGGACCAGAAATGTCGGCGTGAACTATGGGTTGATGTTCACGGCTTACGGTGCTGGCGGCCTGTTCGGACCCTATCTGGCTGCACGACTCATGAAGGTCGTAGCCGTTATTCCCTATCAAATCTCTCAGTCAGGCGCCATAGTTGAAAAGACATTGGAAGTCGGTAACTATCGGCTCGCTTTCCTGTTGTCGGGAAGCGCCTGTGTTGTGGCCGCGGCCTTAGTGGCGATCGTAAAGCCGCCGACGGCTGACGCCCCGCATGGTTGATGAGGCGGTCCCGGCCGCCTTGAGGCCCATTTGGGATGGACCCTCAACGAAAAAGCGTTTTTCTTCATTCCCTTGAGCTGGAAAAGTACAGTTATCCTGACTCTTCTCCTTTCAAAACTCAGCGGGCTGCATTGACCAGAAAAACACTCCTCTCGATGGGATTGCTCGACGGCATCAGCCGGGTTGAAATCCCCCCCCACAAGGCTTCCCGGGACGAATTAGAGGGTTTTCACACACCTGCATATCTCGATGCTGTACAGGCCGCTGAACGCGGCGATTTAACCCCTGTCGCCTTTGCGATGGGACTTGGGACTCCCGACTGTCCCATATTCAAAGGCATGTACGATTATGCATGCTGGGCAGCCGGCGCCTCAATTACCGGCGCCGAACTGCTGCTCGCGGGCGAAGCGCATGTGGCCTTCAATCCTTCCGGCGGCTTTCACCACGCCCAAGCCGCCAAAGCTGCCGGGTTTTGCTATATTAACGACGCCGTTCTAGCAGCTTTAGTATTCACCAAAAGCGCCAAACGTGTGTTGTTCCTGGATCTGGACGTACACCACTGCGACGGGGTCCAAGCCGCGTTCTACAACCGGTACGATGTGTTGACCATTTCGCTGCATGAAAGCGGAAACAGTCTGTTCCCGGGAACGGGATTTGAAGACGAAATCGGGGCGGGTCCGGGAGAAGGCTTCACGGTGAACATCCCCCTGCCAGCAGGAACCTATGACGCCGCCTACGTCCGGGCTTTCAAGGAAGCGGCGCTTCCTCTGATCCGCGCCTACTCCCCCGATTTCATCATCATGGAGATAGGCATGGATGCGTTGGCAGGCGATCCCCTCGCCCATTTGCAGCTGACAAACAACGCTTACGCGGAAGTCATCGGTCTTGTCAGTGATTTTGGCAGACCGCTCCTGGCCCTCGGGGGCGGTGGCTACAATGTGGAAAACACGGTGCGCGGGTGGACGCTCGCTTGGAGCGTCATGTGCGGCGATTCCGCCGCAGACTGGGCCCTCGCAATGGGTGGTGTCATGTTGCAAAACACCGAGTGGTTTGGCGGTCTCCGCGATCGCCAAGTAGTACCCGACACCGCCGCACGTATCAGAATCGAGGAGCAAATCAACGCCACTGTTGCTAGAATCAGGGAACGAGTGTTCCCGTACCACGGCCTCTAGACGCACGGCTATGAAACGCTTGCTTCGCCGGATAATCAACCGGCTGGGTTATGTGGTGTACCGCAAACCTGCGGGGTCAGCCGCCTACGGCGCCATAGTTCCGGAAGCCAATTATGCGCCCTGGCAGAACGACCAACTGTTCCTGGAGACATACCGCCTGATCAAAGCCAACACACTGGTGGATATCTACCGATGCTACGAACTGTGGACTCTCGTCGAGCAAACCGCCAAGCTCACCGGAGCTCTCATGGAGGTCGGAGTTTGGCGCGGGGGAACAGGCGCCTTGATCGCTAAACGCGCTCACCTCTGCGAGATTCCCGATCCCGTATACCTCTGCGATACTTTCAAGGGCGTGGTCAAAACCAGTTCGCGTGATTCCAGCTACCACGACGGCCAACATGCCGACACTTCCCGGCCAATCGTCGAGCAGCTCATGCGCAATGTCGCCAGAGCAGCAAACGTCAAAATGCTTGAAGGTCGTTTCCCGGAAGAGACCGCCTCTCTAATCGAGGCTCCCTGCTTCCGCTTTTGTCATATTGACGTCGACGTTTATAATTCCGCCAAGGGGGTAACGGAATGGATTTGGCCTAAACTGGTCCGCGGCGGTATCTTGGTGTACGACGATTATGGGTTCCTGTGGTGCGATGGTGTCACCCGCTTTGTGGAAGAACAGCGCAGTCTCAAGGACCGCCTGATCATTCACAACCTCAACGGCCACGCGCTGGTCATCAAGATTGCATGAACTGCGGCGCGCGGGGTCCGTGTATTCCGCAAGCGTAGGCATAATCGGCGATTATCTCGCGGATTTTATGACGGATTAGATCCGCCGGTCGGTTCGCAATGACCCCTTCCCGGATGGCGCGGTATTGAGCAGGAAGATACTGACTTACTAACGTTAGCGGAACGGTATTTTTCTCCAGATTCATGATGAGGCGGCGGAGCGCAGAAAGCAGCTCCGGATGTTGCCAGTAGTAGCGCGACCGGTCGCTGTAGCTGTATTTGCGGGCGTACCGCAATGCCGCCTCATCACCTTCGTAGTGGTTTCGCCAGTAGGTATTGTCGGCCAGCATTACGCGTTCCAAAGTGTCCGAGAGTCGCGAAAGAGTTACCCCCTCGCGTTCACCCAGCCATTCGATTTCCATCTCCTCAAGCGCAAACACTGCTTCGCGAAAAGCAAAAGTCAGCGCTGGTCCCACCTTCAGAATGGCAAAATGATCCTCCACCATCGCCCGCAATGCAGCGCGAGTCTGGTAATCAGTGGAATGTGCCTCATACACAAGCGTGGGCACAGCGGAAATGTAATCCACCAACGGCCACGCTTTGCGGCGATCATATGCCACTACGGTACTGTCTCCGAACTCAACCCCTGGTTGCACAACCACTGCCACCACGCGCTCCCAGGCTCGTTCCAGTCCGCGCCGCTCGAAGGCCTGCCGGGTTTGGGCGACGGTTTCGGCCACATCCTCAGGCCTGGTAACTTCAACCTCTTTCAATTCACCACGCGCGCCGCCGGGCGCCGGCACGTCCGTGCCGATCACATACACGGGGGGCATCGGTCCGCCCCCTGCCCGAAAAGCCTCCTCGGCGGCAGCACAAAGCTCCGCGGTGCGCTCGGCCACCGTGGTTGTCGAAAAACTGCCCCCCTCTTGTGCCGGCACGTCATCCGCACAACGCATGCTGGCATCAAGATGGATCTTGGTGTAGCCCGCCTTGACGCACTCCCTGACAAGATCTCCGGCCTTGTTCATGGCCGCTGCCGCCGGTTCGTTACGCCAGCGATTCGGGCCCAAATGATCGCCACCCAGAAGAAGCCGCTCCAGCGGAAAAGCGTAATTGCAGGCCATCTGCCGCACCAGGGACGCAAAATCCCGCGGCGTCATTCCGCTGTACCCCCCGAACTGGTCAACTTGGTTCGAGGTTGACTCTACCAGCACAAAGCTGCCGTCGTCCGCCGCCTGGCAGAGAGCCGCCTCCAGGACATAGCCGTTCGCCGAGCAGATCGAGTAAAGACCTAGCAACTCGCCGGACTTATGCCTTCGTACCAGTTTAACGAGGGGATGCTCCAAATTGCCGGTTATCATCAAGGTTCTATCCATGACCATCGCCAACCTGCCGCGGTTCCTGTTCTCTACGATTGCCCGCGTTTGTCGACTTCCGCCGCCGACAACTTGCACCGCAAAGCCTTCCCAAGTGTTTTAATCAGATTTTGCACCTGTGAATTGGCCGGCATGCGTGTCGCACTGCGCGCAAGGAAGTGGGAATGCCATGCGGTTTTACATCTTTTTCCGAGAACTTTGAAAGCCACGTCTGAACAGCAAAAAGCCCAATTCTCGAATCCCTCGGGATTGGCGAAAACAGGCCATCTGCTGCATTGCCGCAGGTTCGGAGTTCCCCATGCACCTTCACCTCCCGCGCCTTGCATCTTGCCCGTCTTGGCCAGTTGCGGAATGGGGAATTGACGTTCTCCCCAAGCCCCAATCATCGCTCGTAAATCGTAACCCCCTGGACTACCCTGTTGATCGTGCCGCTTTCACTCGGGTTGTCAGGCTTCAGTCCCATTTTCAGGCTTTTGAAAAGGGCGAGCATCTGCCCAACCGCCACATCCGTGACTACTCGGTAGGTATCGGCGACCGGCTTGCCATTCGGATACAACTCTACAACGTGCGTGCATGTGTCGCTGATCTCGGTCGTTTCACGGTCACAAATCGCCAAAACTCCACAACTCTGCTGCTTGCGTTTCAACTCGCGAAGCATGTCAACCTCGTAGAGGCGCACGAACGGATCAGTGGACAGAGCCGCTACCACTACACACTCGTTGTTGACAAAAACCTGCGGCCCATGGCGCAATCCTAAGAAAGATTCAAAACAGCAGGCAACGCGTCCCTCAGTCATTTCCTGCATTTTCAAGTGACACTCCTGCATTGTGCCGTAGAGAGTATTTGATCCCAAAAAACAGGCACGCGTAAACGGTTTCTCCGCAAAATCGCTCAGGGTCTCAGCCCCCTTGGAAATCACCCGCTCCGCACCCCGCGACAAGCTCTCAACAAGCGCTTTCAGCTTTTGTGGCGCTTTCAATAGAGGCAACGCCAGCGCCGTCAACGCCATGCTCGAAAATGAGCTCGTCATAGCCAGCCCACGATCGTTGGTCTCCTCCGGCAGCACGAAACAGATGGCATTACCGTCGTCCCCGGCCTCCCGCGCCAGCGCTCCTTCTGAGTTACAAGTGATAACCATTTGCGGTATGTCCGGCACGGTCTTGCGCGCGACCCGCCATGCTGCCAGGGACTCGGGAGAATTTCCCGAACGGGCAAAAGAAACAAGGACATAGCGATGGCCGGGCACGAAAACGTCCTGACCATGGGTAACCATGTGTGTAGTCGGCACGGCAAGCACCTCGCGTCGCAGACCAACACGCAGCGCGTTGGCTACAGCATTGCCAATGAATTCAGAAGACCCTGCGCCGCTGAGAACGATCACCGCCTCGCGTTTTCCGGTCATTCCCGTTCGACGCATGAACTCAAGAAGCGCTTCCCGCTGCTCGATCAGCAAAGCAACCGTCTTTCGCCACACTGACGGCTGTTGCGCTATTTCAGTCGGGGTAAACTCCAACCCCCGAGTCTTTTTTTCTTCCACAGACAAACTCAAAAGCTCCTCAAACGCGTTCATAGGGCCTCCGCATGAATTTGAGAACCGCACCTCTCGAAGAGCGGGCGGCCACTCCCCCGACAAAAGAGCAACTCCGCGCGCCAGCCGCGTTGGCAAAGGCCACCGCGCGTGGCACGTCCCATCCGCATACCAGCCGCGCGAAGAGAAAGCCGGCGTCGAAAGTGTCGCCCGCGCCCGTTGTGTCCACCACCTTGGTCCGATAGGTCGGAATACGGGTGACGTTACCGTCCACCATGATGAAAGCCCCTTTCTTCCCGCCCTTAACTATCGGACACGCAGTCCAAACAGCGAGCGCCTTGAGCGCTTCCTGGGGCGATCTGGTAGCCGTCATCGAGCGCGCCTCATCCTCGTTTACAAACAGATAAGTAAGAAGAGGAAGCCACTCATCCACGCAAGACCATTCGCCCGTCGGATCCCACTGAGGATCCAGAGAAGTGGTCACTCCCCGGGTCTTTGCTGCTCTGAGGAGCCTGGCAATGTGCGGTCGAAATTTAGGCTGCTGATACGGGCCGGCAAAATGAGCGTGGTCTATCCCCCTGAAGATCTCCCCGCCCAACCCGGTTCCGTCAAATTCTGCGATTGTGCCTGGATAGGTCACCTGGCTCCGCGTCCGGCCCCATATGAGATTGACCGTCAGCCCCGTGCGCACTTTATCGGTGCGCCTGACCAGGCGAGTATCCACCCCATGCTCCCGCAAACCACGCAGCATAAACTCACCATAATCGTCGCGCCCGGCCAAACCCAAGAAACGAGCCTTTCCGCCCAGGGCGACATAGGCGCATGCAGCTATGACCGCCGAACTGCCCATGGTGACCTCAAACGTTTCGCAGGTGATTTCTTTATCCAACTGGGGTGGCGATCGGAGACCGCCCATGATCAGGTCGACGTTGATGTCGCCAATGAACAAAACTGTTTTGGATTTCATGCTCACTCGACAGAAGGCAAGTCACCCCCCGCCAACGACAATTCCGCGTCGATCACAGATCACGCGCCGCCCACCCGGCTGCGCTCCGCCGACAGGCTTCCCTGAGGTTGATCTGATGGGACGTTCCGGCAATGCAGGCCATGACCCAAGATTTTGCGATTGGCCCGAAGGCGGCAGCTGCGCAGCACGCGACACCCGTGTATGTGCATACCGCCGGGTAAGTTCCAGAATCATTTCCAAATCGACCTTCCCAGTTTGTAACGTTCCTACTCCAAACACCAATTCTTCCTTCTGGTATACCCCCGAGCTCAATCTCCTGTAGGGTAGTTACGCTCTCCCCACGCCCCAATCTTCTCCTGGTGTAGTTACGTTCTCCCCGAGCGCAGCGAAGGGGTAACGTAGCTCTCGCGCCAATTCACAAACGCAAAATCCTGAATGCACGCCGAACTTCGCCCTTTCGCCGCTGCCGGAGCGTATATCTTTATGCTTTACAGCGCCGGCGGCTTGGGCAAGCCCTCAATGCACTTCAGCGACTTGCGCAGTTCGTCATCTGGCAACGCATAATCGGAAAGCTTACCGTTAAAATAGGCTTCGAAGCCGCTCAAATCCATCAGGCCGTGGCCGGACCAATTCATGGCGATCACCTTTTCTTTGCCTTCCTCCCTGGCCCGCTCAGCCTCGCGAATCGCCTGCGCGATAGCGTGCGAAGTTTCCGGCGCAGGGATAAAGCCCTCAGTATGGGCAAAAAGCACCGCCGCACGGTAGCACTCGGTTTGGTGCAAAGCAACCGCCTCGATCAGTCCTTCCCGCAGCACATGGCTTACCAGCGGCGCCACTCCGTGGTAACGCAGTCCACCTGCGTGAATCGGGGCAGGCACGAAAGCGTGACCCAGCGTGTGCATGGCCAGCAGCGGAGTCATCATCGCCACGTCTCCCGAATCATAGGCAAAAGGCCCACGGGTAAGGGTCGGACAAGCAGCGGGCTCGACAGCCACGACGCGAACGTTTTTCCCGTTTATCCGATCGCATATGAACGGAAAGCTGAAGCCGGCGAAGTTCGATCCTCCGCCAACGCATCCGATAACGACGTCTGGATAGACGCCACTTTTTTCAAACTGCTTCTTCGCCTCCAAACCCACGATGGTTTGATGCAACAGCACATGGTTCAACACACTGCCCAGGGAATAACGCGTGTCCTTTGACGTTACCGCGACCTCGAGCGCTTCGCTAATGGCAATGCCCAGGCTGCCCGGCGTATCAGGCGTCTGTTTGAGAATTTCTCGGCCGACATTGGTTTCTGTGCTAGGACTAGCGACACAGTCAGCGCCCCAAACCCTCATCATTATCTTGCGGAACGGCTTCTGATTGAAGCTGATCCGCACCATGAAAACCTTACATTCCAACCCCATGAGCTTGCAGCTCATAGCAAGCGCGCTGCCCCATTGACCTGCGCCGGTCTCTGTGGTCAGCCGTTTGATGCCAAAGACCTTGTTGTAGTAGGCTTGCGCGAGAGCTGTATTCGGTTTGTGGCTGCCCGCAGGCGATACCCCTTCGTTTTTGTAATAAATCTTGGCGGGGGTCTTCAGGGCTTCTTCGAGCCTCCGCGCCCGGTGAAGGGGGGTAGGTCTCCAGAGTTTATAGCCGGTCAACACCGGTTCGGGAATATCTATCCAACGCTGAGTGCTCACCTCCTGCTCGATGAGATTCATCGGAAAGACCGGAGCCAACATATCTGGACTGACAGGCTTACCGTCCTTGGACAACGGCGGCGGTGGTGGATGCCTGAGGTCAGCGACAATGTTATACCACTGCCTGGGCATCTCATCTTCAGTCAGCACAACTCTCACCAGTTCACTCATGGCTTGCCTCCTCCGGACCAAATCGTCCCCTGCTCTACCGTCCGTCATCCCCCAAAGGCTCTGCAAACAAGCGCGAACTTACTCCGCCAGAACTGACGCGTCAAGACTGATGAGGTGGACTTTCCCCGGTTTTATCGGGTGCTGAAAAGTGACAGTTGCGTGGCTGTGGTCTGGGGCGTCGGGGGGTGGCGTTTGCAGGGCAGGCGCGACAACAGCCTGGCCACTCCGTCGGCCAGCGCGT
>Ga0209101_1000760_pt1 | contig 25860 bp, 25 predicted proteins | sample ConPoolayeCmetaG_FD_185481 | JGI IMG/M metagenome (GOLD analysis project Ga0209101, IMG submission 185481) | Hot spring microbial mat communities from California, USA to study Microbial Dark Matter (Phase II) - Cone Pool mat layer C metaG... ...
AAGAGATTAAAGATAAATTAACTCAAGAATACAGAAAACTAAATCCAGCAGTATTACAGCGAAGTCTTAAAAGAAAACTTGAGAAGATTAAAGATAATCGTTTAGTAACACTATTAAATCTGGCAACGACCGCAGTTAACAAAATGTTACGGTAACAGCTTTTAATCTGGCAACACGAACCTATCATAAATTAAACGTAGTGTCTAATTACGCAATAGGTCTAATATATATACCCTCTGGTTGTGAAGGATGATTGGCCGGAAACATCATCAAATGAACATCAATTTCGCTATTTCTAAAAACCTCAGAAGCTAATCTTTGTCTATCCGCCAACCAAATATGGTCTGATTCTTGAAGTTCGCCCACAGCGAAAATATATCTTTCTCTATCACCAGGTCTTACTTTTATCATGGGTTCCTCCAATCCCCACCGCCCTATTTTTGTTTCAGTTGTAAAATAACTAGGATATTCAACCTTAAGCCCTAGATCGTTTGCGACATCAAAAAGAGGTCTTATTCGGTCGTAAAGTTCTCGCCCACAACTTAATACTTCCTTATATCTTTCCATTACTCCTAAATAGTAATAAATATCATCTGGCTTTTTTTGTGGTCTCTCTATACCTTCTATTCTGTTTGTCATATAGGCTAAATTATACCAAAAACCCAATACTAAATCAATCAAAAGTCAAGTCTTGAAAATCCAAATTGAATAAATAATTTTAAAAGAAGCAGTGTTTGTTTTTGATTTATTTAAATCGGTTGTTGAAATTATGTTTTCTATGCCATTAGAAAATAGAAGATAGTAAAAATTAGCTAAATTTTTTTGATAAAATATTTGCCTAAATCACTTGGATTTGTAATTATTTCTATTGTCATGCTGTCCTCCGATTCGGAGGATCAGCATCTTGTCTGAGATCCTGAAACGAGTTCAGGATGACGATCTTTTGTCATTCCTGGTTTAACCAGGAATCTATATAATTGTCATTCCTGATTTAATCAGGAATCTATAAAATTGTATTGTCTATTATATAGATTCCCGCTTACGCCAGGTACAGGACTGTAACCTGGCTTACGCGGGAATGACAGAAAAAAGTTGCAAATCTGAGTTAGTTGGGTATATATTTATTTTTATGTTTATAAAATAAAAATTGGTGATGAAAAATTTCTTTCCTTTTTAGATTTTTTTAATCTGGTTGATTTAAATGGAGAGATTTTAAAAAAATCCCTTGAGGGACCAACCAATGATTTAGAGGACAATATCCAACTTCACTCTGCTTCTTTTTCTGACTGCGATTTATTTTTAACCACTGATAAAAATCTTCTTAAGATGAGGTTTTTTGGGAAGATGAAGATAGAAAATTGGCATTAATTTTTATCTAAGTTTTTTTTACCCCCTAAACCACCCTCACCCCCACCAATCTTATCTTTTTCTTGCCTAAAAATTCAAAAACAAGTTTATAATCCTTCGTTAATAAGAAATGTTATACTAAAATTTAATGAAAAAATTAAAGGTTAAGGTATTTATCGAAGGATCTAACATTTACTTTGCTCAAAAAAAGATGGGTTTGTGGTTAGACTGGGTTAAAGTAAAACAATATTTAAACAAAACCTATCATGTTTTAGAAATTCGTTACTACATAGGAGTAAGAAAAAATGATCCTGGCGTTCAACCATTTTTAAGAAAACTCGGTAAGATTGGCTTTGTTATTATAAGTAAACCAGTAAAAATAATTATTGAAGAAAGTGGAAAAAAGATCGAAAAAGCTAATTTTGATGTAGAAATTACGGGCGACGTTTTAAAATCTCTTGAAGAAGTTAATGCGGTGGTTATTTTTTCCGGCGATAGTGATTTTGAGTATTTAGTTAAACTCGTTCACGAAAAAGGAAAACAAGTTTTTGTCTATTCATCAAAAAAAACACTCTCGTGGGAGTTAAAATTATCAGCTGATAGATATTTTTTACTTGAAAATCTCTCCCAGTTGACAAAAGATAAATTTTTTGTTAGAATTTAAATAGTTTTCGGAACCGCCTCAAACGAGGCGGGTTTTTTTACCCCCTAACCACTCTTACCCCCACCAATCTTATCTTTTTCTTGCCTAAAAATTTTAACAACAGTTTTAATAAGCAATTTTTAAAGTCGGTAAAAGTTTTTCCGTAAACTTTCATCTGTGTGGTTTTTGTTTCAAAGTCAAAATAACGGACAATTACTTCTAAAGTCGAAAAAGAAAAATTTTCTTTCTCTGCCTCTTTCAAAACTCCTTTTAATAAAAAGTAGGCGGTTTCAATAATAATCTTTGGTTTATCAATATCTTCCTCAAAAGTAATCTGTTTACCAATTGATTTGGTTTGATGAGTGGTTTCAATCGGCCGATTATCGACCCCGCGGGCAAAATAATAAAACTCTTCACCCCGTTTACCAAAAAGCGATTTTAATCTTTCCGAAGAAAGTTTTTTTAGATCTTTAATCGTTTTTATATTAAAATCAGCTAAAATTTTTTCGGTTTTCGGACCAATTCCTGGTAAAGATAAAACTGGCTTGTCTCTTAGAAAATCATCAATCTCACTTGGTTTAACAACAGTTAATCCGTTTGGTTTTTGATGATCTGAGGCTATTTTGGCAAGAAGTTTATTTGGCCCAACCCCACAAGAACTGGTCAATCTTTCTTTTTCAAAGATCTCATTTTTTATCTTTTGAGCTAAAATCTTGGCTGCCTCATAAGGGTCATCTTTTTTAAAATCCTTACATAATTTTTTTTCCTCCAACCCTAAATAGGCTTCATCGATAGAAACTTTTTCAATTAAAGAAGAATGTTTTTGAAAAATGGCAAAAATATTTTGAGAAACTTGCTGATATTTTTCTATGTTAACAGGTAAAAAATATGCTTTGGGACAAAGACGATAAGCTTGGGAAATTGGCATGGCTGAGTGAATCCCATATTTTCTTGCCTCGTAGTTGGCAGTTGAAACAACACCTCGTCCACGACCTTGCTTTGGATCAGCACCAACAACAATAGGTTTTCCTTTCAAATAAGGATTATCCCGCTCTTCAATCGCGGCAAAAAAAGCATCCATATCAAGATGAAGAATAAGCATAGTAAACTTTAAGAATTTTTTTTATTTTTAATCATCAAAGATGACAATCCGAAATGTGGCTTTGTATTTAAGTCCATTTTTTTCTGCTGAGGTAACGGTTTTTCTATAGTCTTGGTCGGGCCCGGAAAAAGGGGCGTCAAAGGAGAAATAAAGTTGTCCGGGATTAGCTAGACTATCTCTGTCTAAATAAACTGTAAGTGGTGTGCCATGTTGTGCTCCGCCCCCTAAAAAAGTTTTGTTTATCGTTACTACCTGGTTATCCGAGGCAGTGAAACTATCAAGAAATCCACAGCAAGTAACCAAGCTGGGTTGCGACGGGTCCCTAACCCCTAAATAAAATTTAAAATTCCCGGGACCTGAGGAATTGCCATCTTTTATAATCTCAATTGTCTCCAAGGTAAACTTACATCGCTTGGCATTATGGGTGGTAAACCGACGGACCGGACTTTGATAAAGAAGAACACCAGAACTTTTTGAAGGAAAAAGTTTGATTTGATAGACATAACTGGTCCCTTCTTCAAGATGTAAAGTGGTTGAGTGGGAGGTAGTAATCTCGCTTCTTGGTAGATTACCCCCGGCCCGGGCTTCACCATAAAAAATCTGACTTGAGCAAGGAGAGGAGGTGTTAAAACTTATGGTGGCGGTATAAGTGCCAACGATGACTAATAAATTTGAAATAGTAATAGCTGGAGTTGGGGTTGGGGTTTTAGTGACAACATGCATTACCTGTAATTTAATCGTTGGGGTTGGGGTTGGACTGGTAACATCAACTACTTGAAGAAAAGAGGTTGGGGTTGGTGTTGGGGTTGAGGTTAGGTCAGTTGAAGGAGAAATCATTAAGGTCGGTTGCGGTTCGGTCTTTTTTGTTGGGCTAATTGAGATAGTTGAAGTAATTTTTTCAGTGAAAAATGTTTGGCTGGTTCTGGTGAAAAAATCTTGAAGAACACTTTGCTTTTTTACTACCTTATTTTGAATTAGATAATCTTCTTTTTTTTGCTTTGTTAACAAATAAAGATAGGTTAAACTAAAGGGAATAAAGAAGACTAAAATCAAAAGCAAAAAATTTTTCCTAGTCATTTAAAAGTTTAAAGTTTAAAAGGAAAAAGTTATAGATTTTTTGGACCTGATTGTTATCGGTATCGTTTAAGGAAATCTTTAAAATTTCGCCTTTATGAAAAAAATAATAGTGTTCTGAGGCATAAGCCTGGGGTGAGCGAGCAAAAGAGACAAAAACAGCTGGAATTTCCTGAGAGGAAAAAACCACCTGTTTAATTGAAGCATCGGAAAAATCGCTTTTTAATTTATTTTCTAAACCGGAAAGGTCACTTAAACCGGTATAAAAAACTTTACCAACTGAAATATCCGGCCAGCCTTTTTGACTAATGTCGCCCTGGACAAAACAATAATCATTGGTCTCGCATTTTGGCGAAAGAAACCAGCTTGGATCGTATTTAAATTGGTAACTAAATCGGTTGTTGGTATAGGTTTTCCAGTTGTTAAATTCACTTTTGGTTGGAATCGGTGTTTGAGTAGGAGAAGGTGGGGTTTGAGTGATAGTTTCTTGTTGGTTGGTTTGGTTGTTTGCGGATGTAGTTGGTAAGATTGACTCTTTTTTTTCATTGGTAAAAATTTTTTGTCTATTAAAATAAACGGTTGCCGATAAAATTCCGGTTAAAAAAACAAAGATTAAAAGAAGTAAAAAAACAAGGTTGTTTTTCATTGTTTTAAATTATATACCCGACCAACTTTAGTTTGCAACTTTTTATTATATTTATCGAACTCATTTAATCGCATCAGATGAGAGTCTGGCATCCCGATAAGATTCCGAAACGAGTTTAGGAATGACAAATGAGTTGCAAATTAAAATAGAATATATACAAAAAATAAATCAGCTAAAAATTAAAAATAAAAATCTTTACCGGCTTTATCTTTATTTATATTATCTTGATAGTCGTTTTTATTTTTCCATCATCCCCTTCATCATCTTATCCATGTCTTGAAACTGAATATCCGCCGGCGGCTCAAAAAGAGAATTAGGTAAGTTTTGCACCTGACAATTTTGCCGATATTTTTCCGCCTCTTTTATCATTTCTTCTTGATTAAAAGATTGATTATCGGAAGACTCTTTTCCTTTAAAAAGATCCATGGAAAAAACAACTCCTTTTTTCTCCTTTGGCTGCCAGTTCCAAACTTTTTTATTATCAACAATGGCAATATTTTTTATTTCGCTGTTAGATGAATATTCAGAGCGAATTTTTCCTCCTTTAAAATACATAGTAACAACTTCACTTATTCCTTCAGGTTGATATTGGCATTTAAAACTTAAGTTTTTAGTGAGAGCATCTTTAATTGATTCAATGACGCCGGTTTTGTTTTGATTAGTTTGTTTTTGAGTTTTGTTAGTTTGATTTAAATTCGTTTGTGGGATTTGTCCCCGTTTAAAATAAAAAAATCCTAAAACAATCGCTAATAAAACAACAACAACGACACCAATATTAATAGAGTTTGGTTTTGTTTGTTTGTTTTCTTTTTTTTCTTCCATTTTTATCACCACCTTTCGAGTAAAATCATAAATCCTAAATTATAAATCCCAAGCACCAAATAAATCCAAATTCTAAATCCGAAATTCGAACAAATTCTAAAAACAAAAAATTAAAACGGTCACTTTCTTTTTAAAACCCAATAACAACTACCATCTTCACCATATTTTACCACTGAAATAGCAATTTTTTCTTGACCTTTGTCGTAATTATAACCGCCGCCAAAAGATTTAATTGCCTCACAGTTTGGATAATCAGGATGGTTTAGTTGCCAGCCATTTTCTTGCAAAAATTGACAGATATTTTTGACAAAAGAAGCGCTTTTTTCCTCCACATAAAAAGCATCTTTCCCGCATTTTTCCTCATCAGTTTTAGCGCCTGGGTAAAGTGGAAGATTGGGTTTTTCCTCTTTTAAACCAAGATTTTGACTAACCTTTTTTTCAATTGGTTTTTGGGGTGATTTTAAGATAAAAAATCCGCCAATTACCAAAATTAAAATAATGGCAATTAACAGATTTTTATTCATTTTTCTCACCTCCTTACTTTTTTATTTTAACATTATATAATTTTTTTAAAACATGCCCGAAATGTTGTCAAAATCAAAAACTTATCTTAGACTTCTTAAAATTTTTAAGATTTCCCTTGTTATCTGGTTGTTTTGTCTTTTAATTTCATCAGTTATTTTTGGTTATGTGATTGGGGTAAGGAAAGAGATGTTTGATAAAACACCTGATATTTTGGCTTACTCTTTTTTTGGTTTTTTTATTATTGGTAGCTTAGCTTTTTTAATCGCTATAATTGTCCTAACCAGTTTTATTCTTTTGAAAAAATACAAAAGAAGGCCGAATATTTTTCTTTTTTTAATTAAACTGTTTGCTGTTTTGGCAATTCTCCCACTTTATCTAACTTTCTATATTATTAACCCTTTTGGGGTCCTTAAAAAAATTAAGGAACTAATAATTAAAAAAGTTCTTAAGCCGTTAAGTTTTAAGTCTTTTTTATTAAAACTATTTTATCTGTTTTTAACCATAATAATTCTTTATCCGATCTGGGCGGGCAGCTATCTTTTAATCGGATTAATAATCAAAGATCGTTTGGGTTACGTTGCCGAACCAATTTCTATCTCTGGCACCGGCTCGATGTTCCCTACCTTTCCCAAAGGCGAAGGAAAGGATCCAAAAAAATTAGGCCAGCAGATTGTTGACCATCCGGGAATGATTCGTTATCCCAACGGATTAGTTATTGCTGGAAAAAGATTTTTGAATTATGAGATCGGCCGCGGTGATATTGTTGTGGTGGAAAATAAAAAAATTAGGGAGATGACTAAAAAAATGTATGGTTATTCTTCTGGTTGGGTTAAGCGAGTAATTGCCGTTGGGGGCGATACAGTTGAGCTTCGCGGCGGAATAGTTTATCTTAATGGTGAGCCTTTAAAAGAACCATATATAGCCAAGCCGCGCTCAACCTTTGGCCAATCATTCTTAAAAGAGTGTAAAAAAGTCGTTGTCCCCAAAGATCACATTTTTGTTATGGGTGATAATCGCAAAGGCAGCGGCGACTCAAGAGAGATTGGGTTTATTGAACTTCGTGCCGTTGATCACGTTTTACCCTTAAAAGACCAAAAAGATGGTCTAGTGAAACACTGGCGAAATACTAACAAAGACTTCGACGACGACTCCAAAATTAAACTGGACAAACAACAATATCTTCAACTACTTAATCAAAAACGAAGAGAGTTTGGGGCAAGGGAGTTAAAATATCAGCCGAAGTTAGAACTATCGGCGCAAAAAAGAGGCAAGATAATTTTAAAGTTTAATGACCTTTCCTTTGAAGCAACCAAAAGCGGTTATACGATGGAGAAATCAATGGCTGACGCTAATTACTCAAACATTGTTTATGGTGAAGCGCCGGTTGAGGGTTATTATGAGGCAGAGGAGTTAATTGAAAATCAGTTCCAGTTCCCCGAAACTAAAGATTTTTTAACTGATAAAAGATATCAGGAAGTTGGGATCGCTGAGGTGGAGGGTGAGATTAATGGTTGTCCCACTCAGGTGATAGTTCAGCATTTTGCCGGTTATGTACCACCAAACTATCCAAAAGAAGTAATTGAAAGCTGGCGGCAGGGCTTGTTAAGATTAAAAGAAATCCTGCCCGGCTGGCAAAAACTTAAGGAATACAAAGAGTTTTATGAAAAAAACAAGCAAGATATTGATCGAATTAACGAAATAATTAATCTGCGAATTGCCAATATCTCTGCTATTGTTAATCGGATGGAGGCTAATCAATGGTTAAATGATCAAGAAAAAAGGATCGTTGATCAAGATGAGGTTTTAGCCGGCGAACAAGAAGAAATTGCCAAAAGATTAAATAGTCAGGAGTAAATAAAATATTTTATGCTCCCCCGCCAGGTCTCGAACCTGGAACCTACCGGTTAACAGCCGGTTGCTCTACCAATTGAGCTACAGGGGATTTTTAAATTAAGAATTAAAAAATTAAGATAATTATATATAAAATTTTACCAAATTTTTATTAATTTAAAAGACAAAACATCGGTTAAATTTAAAAAACATCGCTTGCTTTATTAGATTTTATTATTGTGTTTTTTAATAAAACATTTTCTTATTTAAATAAATTACGCGATCGCGGATCTGATTTAAATAATTTTTAATTTTTAATTTATTTTATAATATCCCTATATGTCAATCGTTGCCGACCTTCATCTTCATTCCAAATACTCACGAGCCGTTTCTCAAAAGATGGACTTAAAAGAAATCGCCTCCTGGTCTGAAAAAAAAGGAATCGATCTTGTCTCAACCGCCGACTGGACCCACCCGCTTTGGTTTCGAGAGATCAAGGAAGGTCTTATAGAAAACTCGCCGGGAGTCTTTAAATTAAAAGATGGTAGTTTTCCAAAAGTAAACTTTATTCTTTCTACTGAACTCTCTTCTATCTACTCTCAAAATGGAAAGGTTCATCGAATTCATAATCTAGTTTTTGCTCCGTCAATTGATACAGCTGAAAAAATTATTAAAAAATTACAGGCGGTAGGCGCCAATCTAATGGCTGATGGCCGACCAACCTTAGGTCTTTCGGCTAAAAATCTCTTAGAGCTTTTATTATCAATTGATGAAGATGTATTCTTAATCCCTTGCCATATCTGGACCCCTTGGTTTTCTTTATATGGTTCTCGGTCTGGTTTTGATTCAATTAATGAAGCCTTTGGTGATTATTCAAAATATATTTATGCGGTAGAAACCGGTCTTTCCTCTGACCCGATAATGAACTGGCAGATAAAGGAATTAGAGACCCGTGCCATTGTTTCTTTTTCCGACGCCCACTCTGGCCAAAAATTAGGCCGAGAAGCAACGGTTTTTATTCCTAACCAATCAACCAACAACCCCAACCAAACTCAGTTAAGTTATAAAGACGTTATTAAAGCCTTTAAACAAGACAAAACCAGCAGTTTAAAGATTGGCTACACAATCGAGTTCTTCCCTGAAGAAGGTAAGTATCACTGGTCTGGTCACCGCCTCTGTCAGATTCGCCTCTCCCCAAAAGAAATAAAAGAAAAAGGAATTATCTGTCCTGTCTGTCAAAAACCCTTAACAATTGGAGTAGAAAACCGGGTTATTGATCTGGCAAAGAAGATCTTTGATAATAATGATCTTTTATTTTTAAAAAACAAATTGGATGTTGTCTTTGTTTACGACAAAGAAAAAAAACGGCCGCCATTTGTCTCCTTAGTGCCACTACTGGAGATCTTGGAAGAGATTTATCAATCACCAACTAAGGCTGAAAGAGAGTATCGGCGCTTAATTGAGACTTTGGGAACGGAGTTTGATATTCTTCTTAGAAAAAGCTATGATGAGATTGAGTCGGCAGCAGGCGAAAAAATTAAACAAGCAATTGAGATTGTTCGTAACCGACAGGTCTTTGTTGATCCGGGTTACGATGGTGTCTTTGGGCAGGTTAAAATTTTTAAAGAAAAAAATGAGGAAAAAAAACCGACGGTCAATCAACAACCATCACTTTTTTAAGTTTTTTCGGTTAGAAAAAATTAACCCGCTTTTAACTTTTTTGTTTATCTTTTTTCTCCCTACTCAATTGGGAAAGCACTTTTTTCTAAACTTTTCTTATCTTTCTGGGGTAAGAACAGACTATCTTGCTCCAACAATCTATTTTATTGATCTTGTCTTTACCGTTCTTTTTTTTATTAATTTAAAAAAAATTGGCTTTTTGTTTTTTGAAAAAAAGTTTTGGCTTTTTAGTTTTTTTTTGCTTATCAATCTCTTCTTCTCTCTTAATCGCTGGTTAACTTTTTACAGTCTTTTGAGAATTTATCAGTTGGTTTTTATTTACTTTATTTTTAAAAAAAATCCAGTTGACAAAAAAAACCTTCTTTTAGCGATTTTTTTAGCCACCCTTTTTCAGTCGCTGCTGGTTTTCTTACAGTTAATTAACCACGGATCAATTCAGGGTATTTTTTATTTTTTTGGTGAACGTTTTTACTATGGTGGTCTTCCTGGTATCGCCAAAGTTTTCTTCAACGGCAAAGAGGTGGTTAGGCCGTATGGCACCTTTTCTCACCCCAACTCACTGGCTGGATTTTACCTATTGCTTTATTTTTTCTTTATCCAGACAAATTGGGGTAAAAAATTTTTTTTAATAAAAAATCTTCTTCGTTTTCTTTTTCTATTTCTAATTTTTTTTTCATTTTCCAAAACCGCGATTACGGTTTTTTTTCTTTTAAATCTTTTTTATTTAATTAAAAAAGCCGGCTGCCGGCTTTGCTTGTTTGGTCAACTAATGATTTTTTTTATTTTAACGATTGTTTTTTTAGGTTTTGGCGGCGACCTCTTAAGCTTAAAAAATCGCCTTTTTTTAATTAATCGAGCAATGTTAATTATTAAACAGTCGCCTGTTTTTGGTGTTGGCCTTGGCAACTATTTAGTGGCGCAAAACAAGATCAACTGGGGCGATTATTACTCGCCGGTTTTTAATCAACCGGTTCATAATATCTTTTTGCTTTTTTTTAGCCAGGTGGGGATAGTAAGTTTATTTTTGTTTTTTTTGATTAAAAAAAATTTGGGCGTGATGATAAAAAGAGGTCCTTATCTTTTTTGGGTTATTTTTTTAACCGGATTAACTGATCACTACTGGTTAACCTTAATCCAAAACCAGCTGCTTTTGGCCGTTCTTTTTGCTTTTTTATAATTTTTTAAGTTTTTCTTTAATCTCTAAATTAAGATTAATTAGTCTATCAATGGTTTTTTTCTGGCTAACCGGTGCGGTTTTTAAAAAGTTTTCGATTATCTCCTGATGTTTTTGATTGCTCGTCTTTATTTTCTCAACCAAATCAGCCGAGGGTGCAACCCCTTGTTTTTTTGACAGATCTAACAAAGGAATAATTTTAAAAAATGTTTCTTCGGCCTTTAATAAAACATCAAGGGACATCTTATACTTCCCTTTCTTTTGCAACATTAACGCTATAGCGGCTTTTTTGTCGGAATAAAGAAGATAAAGATTGGTTTTTTTTAAAAGATCGCGGGTCAAAAACTCAACCATCTTGTCGCGGATCGCTTTTACAAAGTAAAGTGGGTGGTCGGGCAAAAGACCGGGGTATGGTAGTTGATAAACCACCTTCTCTTGGGCAAAAACCTCGGTTTGGTTATAATTCTCAAAAACTAAAAAACCACCAATCAGTAAAAAAAACAAAGAAAAAAATAAAGCCCCAACTGTTATCTTTTTTACCATAATAAAATTATACTCTTTTTTTATAAAAAAAACAACCCCCCAAAAAAATAACGGAGGGTTGTTTAAAAAAAGTTATTTCACTAATCGTTTAAGGGTCTTGCCAGCAGTAAAGCCGGGTGTCTTGGTGGCCGGGATTTGAATTTCCGCCCCGGTTTGAGGATTGCGGCCCTTTCTGGCAGCCCGTTTTCTCACCATAAAGGTGCCAAAACCGGTAACAACAACCTTTTCCCCTCTTTTAAGGGCGTCGGTCATTGCGCCAAAGATCACGCTAACAGCATCTTTAGCGGCTTTAGCGGTTAAACCGGCTTTTTTGGCAACCTGGGCGACTAAGTCTGCTTTGGTCATTTTTTTCACCTCCTTCCTTTTGACTAACTTTCAATTTAGATAGTAAAAGATTATTACTTTTAAGGCTTCTTGTCAATCCGTATTTAAAATATCTTTTTATAACAATCTATCTCAAAATAGGGCGTTGGGATAATATAAAAAAAGACTGTCTTTATTAAAGACAGTCTTTTTTTTGGTTTATGTTTAATTAAATCTTTGTTGTTGTCTGAGTCCTAAACTCACGAATAACAGTAATCTTTATCTGGCCAGGAAAAACCTCAAACTTTTTTTCTAACTCTTCCCTTATCTTTTCAGCTAAGATGGTTGCTTCATCGTCTGAAATCTCTTCTGGTTTAACAATTACTCTTAGCTCTCTTCCGGCTTGAAGAGCAAAAGCGTCATCAACCCCTTTTTTAGTTTTAGCAATTGCCTCAATTGTTTTAATTCGTTTTAAATACTGTTCAAAGTCTTCGTGTCTGGCTCCTGGCCTACCACCAGAAACCGCATCAGCAATGTAAACAATCACCGACTCAACCGAGGGAAAGGCAATATCCTCATGGTGCGCAGCAACACAGTCAACTACTTTTTGCGGAAATCGGTGTTTTTTTAAAAGATCAACCCCTAAATCAACATGGGATCCCTCTTTGTCGTCAATTACCTTTCCAATGTCGTGTAAAAGACAACCTAATTTAACCACATTAACATCTGCTCCCAGCTCATAGGCTAAAGCAACACCAATCTTTGTCTCTTCTAAAGTATGAACAATCATGTTTTGACCATAGGAATAACGATACTTAAATCGGCCTAAAAGTTTAATTATCTCTGTTGGTAGGTTATAAACTCCTACTCTTTGGCTTAAATCCTGACCAGCCTTAAAAATCGCCTTATCAACTTCTTCCTTTGTTTTTTTAACGATTTCCTCAATTCTCTCCGGCTGAATTCGTCCATCTTTAATTAATTTTTCCAAGGAAATTTTCGCAATCTCGCGCCGAATCGCATCAAAAGAAGAAAGTCGAATAACCTTTTCTTCCTCTAAATCAACATCAACGCCGGTTGCCAACTCAAAGGCGCGAATATTTCTACCATCCTTACCAATGATTCTTCCTTTAAAGTCTTCATCGGGTAGATTAACGGTTGATAAAGTATACTCGGGTAGATAATCAACAACACCAAAACGAATTGCCTCTACTAAAATCTGTCGACCGGTTTCGTCGGCTTTTTGTTTTATTTCTTCCTGAGCGCTCTTAATTTTTTTTGCCACCTCTTCTTTAAGTTTTTCTTCCCAAGTATTAAGCATTAAGTTCTTGGCTTCCTCTTTGGTTAAGTTAGCTATCTTCTCTAATTTTTTAATAATTAAGTTTTTTTTTTGTTCGGTTTCGGTAATCGCTTTTCTCAATCTTATTCTTTCCTGATTAACAATCTTCTTCTCTTCCTCAACTCTTCTTTTTTCATCTTGTAGTTGTTGTTCATAACGGGCTAGTTTTTTTTCGATCTCGATTGATTCTTTGGCTATCTTTCTTGCTTGTTCTTCTGCCTCCTGTTTTATCTTTAACGCTCGTTCCTGCGCCTCAAGCACAATCTCCTTAGCCGATTGTTTGGCGTGATTAATCTCTTTTTCTAAAAGTTTTTTTTTAGATTGAAAAAGTTGCTGAATAATTTTAAGCATATTTAAAAATAAACAAAGATCAAGAAGAAAACGGATTAAAACGATTTAGGTATTTTTTTAGAAAAGTTAATTTTAAAAAGTAATTTTGCCATAAAAAACCATTTTAACTTAAAACCGTTTCTCCTTGATAAATATTAACATCTTTATTTTAATCTTTTTTAAATCGTTTCGCAAGTGCTGATTTAACTGATTGATAAGAAAAACCTCTTCTTAGTAAGTGTTTAACCATTCTCTCGCGGCCTTTTTCCGTCTTAATCGTGTCGCCTTTTTTAACCAAATATCTTTCTAGGTATTGATCTATTAATGCTTTTTCATCAATTTGGTTTTTATTAAAAAAATCATTAATCTCTTTTTCATCAACGCCGTAACGAATCAGTTCGGTCTTTAAACCAAAAACACCCCGTGGCCGAAAACGACTTCTTTGATCAACTAACCACTCAATAAATCTTCTGTCATCAACTAACCCTTGCTCCTTTAAAACCCTTATCACTTTTTCAATGTTTTTTTTTGGTAAGTTTTTTTTAGTGATTTTTTTATTAAGATAGTCAACAATCTCTTTTTCGGTTCGCGGCCGAAACTTAAGATAGAAATAGGCCCAGTTAAGAATGGTTTCAAAATCTTCGCTCATTTTTATTTAACCAACAACTGTCTTTTTTTCTAAGATTTTTTTTAACAACTCATCGCGAAGTCTTTTGTCTTTTTCCATTATTTCTTTTAACTGGTCCTTTCCTTGTGCTACCACTTTTTCACCGATTTTAAGAAAGGAGCCGCTACGAATTACTATACCGCTATTAATTGCCGCCTCAACTAATCCCTCTTCCCGATCAATTCCATTAGCGTTTATTACAAACTCAGCCTCTTTGAATGGTGGCGCTAATTTGTTTTTCACCACCTTAACCCTCACTCGAGCGCCGATTACCTGATTGGCTTTTTTTAAGGTCTCAATCTTTCTCACATCCATCCGAATCGAGGCATAAAACTTTAATGCCAAACCGCCGGTGGTTGTTTCTGGATTACCAAACATAATTCCAATCTTCAAACGAATCTGGTTGGTAAAGATAATGGTTGTTTTTGACTTTGCCACCACCCCGGTTAACTTTCTTAATGCCTGTGACATTAGTCTTGCCTGAACTCCCATCTGCGCCTCACCCATCTCGCCCTCAATTTCAGAACGAGGAACAAGGGCGGCCACCGAATCAATAACTACTAAGTCAACACCGCCCGATCGAACCAGTTGTTCAGTAATCTCTAATGCCTGCTCGCCGGTATCTGGTTGAGAAACAAGCAGATCTTCAATTTTTACTCCAATTGTTTTTGCCCAGTCTGGATCAAGGGCGTGTTCTGCGTCAACAAAGGCCGCTACCCCACCTTGTTTTTGGGTTTCGGCAATTAAACTTAAACAAAGGGTTGTTTTTCCTGATGATTCTGGACCATAGATTTCGATAATCCTTCCCTTAGGAATCCCACCAACACCTAAAGCCACATCTAAAGGAAGAATGCCGGTGGGAATTACATCAACCCTAACGGCCGGCCTTTCTCCTAATCGCATAATTGATCCCTTACCAAACTGTTTTTGAATTTGCTCAATGGCTAAATTAACTGCCTGTTTTTTTTGACTGTCTAAGTTTTTCATAGAAAATATTGATAAAAATTAATAACTGGGTAAAATTTATAACAAAAAAAGGTATTTTTCAATCGGTTAACGGCTACATTTTTTTCTTTTGGGTTGATTAAAAAACATAAATCAAACCAATAACAATCAGTCCCCACAAAAAAATAGTAATAATTAGTGGTTTATCTGTGGTAATAATCTTTTCTGGTTGTTCCCCCTCATAACGCTCATATAGTAATTGAGCATAGCGAGAAATACCATAAACAACAAAGGGAATGCTCATCATTAACCATCGCCGCCCCTCAAATCCAGGAAAGATCTCTGTAAACATCTTTGATAACGGAGTTTCAATTAGTGGTGGTTTTTCAAGGTAGGTATAAAAAGCATAGCCGATAATGGTTAAGGTAGCAAAGGTATAGGTAAGAAAGTCCAGGAAGTGTTCTGGATAGCGATAAAGAGAGGTTCTCGCTTCTCTTCCTTGAACCACCAACTCAGCATGTCGTTTTACCGCCGCCATAAACAACGAACCAAAAAAGATTGTTAAAATAAGCCATATTGGTATATGATATCCTGTCAATATTTCGCCAGCGTATGCCCGAAACATAAAAGAAAAAGAGATAGTAAAAATATCAATTACTGGATAGCGCTTAAAATATAACGAATAAAAGATGTGAAGCAAAACAAAGATTAAACTAATAAAGAAAAAACCAATTGAAAAAAACAGTGATAAAATCAAGGAAGTTAAGGTCAAAAGAAACGCTAAAAAACCCGCTTCGGGTAAACTAATCTCACCTGAGGCAATTGGTCGAAGTTTTTTTACCGGGTGTTTTTTATCATAAGGATAGTCGATAATATCATTTAAAAGATAGGAGGCAGAAGACAAAAAACAGAAAACAAAAAAACCAAAACTGGTTCGTAAAAATAGATTTATATCAAAAAGATGTCCTGAAAAAATTATTGCCGTAAAAACAACTAGATTTTTTAGCCATTGATTAACCCGAAGAGCCTTAATTAAAATGGGCGCCTTTTTTTTCATTATAATTGAATTATAACCTATTTTTTGATAGTATGGTTATTAAAATTGTCTTTATAAAAATATGAAAATCTTAGACAATAAAAAAGAAATTATTAAGATTCAAGATAATGAAAAGGTTATTTTTTCAATCTATCATCTTGGTGATCAGTTAAAAACATCTTTTCTTCAGGCAAAAAAAATAAACTTCCCAAAAAATTATCAAAAAGTAAAAAATATTATTGTTGGCGGGATGGGTGGTTCGCGCTTTCCTGCTTTAATCATCAAAGAACTTTTTAAAGAGGAATTAAGGAAACCAATTATTATCAATGATAACTATCAGCTTCCTAGTTTTGTAAACGAAAAAACTTTGTTTATTGCCTCTTCTTATTCGGGAACAACAGAAGAGGTGTTAACGATGTTAAAAGAAGCCCAAAATAAAAAAGCCAAAATTTCCGCTATTACTGCCGGAGGCAGTCTGGCCGAAATTTTAACTAACCAAAAAACGCCTTTTTATCAATTTAATCCGGTTTTTAATCCTTCAAATCAGCCCCGAATTGGTTTTGGTTATTCGGTTGGGGGGCTTTTGGGAATTTTAGTATCGTTGAATGTTTTAAAAATCAACGAGAGTGAATTTAACCAAGCAATTATTTTTCTAAAAAACGTCATCAAAAAATTTGCTATCGACAATCCACTTGATAAAAACGAAGCCAAAAAACTAGCGGTTTCTTTATTGGAAAAATATCCTTTTTATATTGTTGCTGAGTTTTTAACCGGGGTCGGTAATGCGATTGCCAATCAAACTAATGAAACTGCTAAAACTATTTCTGATTTTCGGGTGATTCCGGAGTTAAATCATCATTTAATGGAAGGATTAAAACATCCACAAATTTTAAAAAAACTATTAGTTTTTGTTTTTTTTGAATCCTCCCTCTACTCTCTCCCCATTCAAAAACGATTTATCATCACTAAAGAAGTGGTAGAAAAAAATGGAATAACCACAATGATGTATCAACTTTTAGGAAGAAACAAAATAGAACAGGTCTTTGAATTAATGGCTTTGGGAAGTTTCGTCTCAATGTATCTCTCTACCTTATACCAAGAAAATCCGGCCGCTATTCCCTACGTTGACTACTTTAAAAAAAGATTAAAAGAGATTTAAAAATATTTTTTCCGCACTTTTACCGTAGATTTGTCAATGAATTGATTTTTTCGACATAATTGCCAAAAAGTGCGGCTAAAAACACTTCTTTAGGGCGTAATTAAAAAAATGTATTGATAAAAACTATACTTTAGCTTGTTATAATAATCTTTTACTATGAATTCTTATTTACTATGGTTAAAAACATCCAAATTGCTTATTCTATCTATAATATTAAAAAAAGTATTGATTGAGGAAAACAATGTTATCAATGTTTATCGTGTTCTAAGGTTGTTACAAAATTCAACCCTATTTGAAATTATAGCGTAATATCAAATAAAATGAGTAGTAACCCAAAAAAAGATAACTACTCATGTATGATATGACCAAACTTATAAGCAAAAAGTAATTTCAAAGATTATTGAGATTATTACCAACACCAAGATAGAAAAAGAAAGGGAGAAAGAAATGTAAGAAAAAGACTTTGCTAAACGGTATTTTACAAGTATTAATTAATGGAATTTCTTGGAGAAAGATGGCTGAATGTTGTCTACCTTGTGGCAGGACCACGAGGAATTTTTCGCGATTAAAGAAGGAGCAATTAATACTACCACATTAACTCCGTTTCGATTTAAAAGACTAACAAGATGAAGCGTGAAACATGCGAAAACAGAAACCAAAACTTCCATATTTTCTGATCGTCAAGGGCTGCCGGCTGATGTCTCTTTTGGTAAAGGTAATATCCATGGATGCTGATTTTATTGACAATCATTTGAAAGATGCTGTTTTAAGACAAAAAAAAGATTATTAATCTTGATAAAATATGAGTTTAGACGAAAGATGAAGAAAAAAGGAATAAAAATAAATATGCAAATGAGAGAAAAAGATTATCTAAGAAAAAAAGGTCAAAAGTTTAGATTTGAAGCCTCAAAGTATAAGGTAAGATTTCTAATTGAAAGACTTAATGCTTGGCTTAAAAACTTTTGGCGGATTAGAATAAGACGAGATAGATATCCAGTCATATTTAAAGCTTTTGTTTATTTAGAACTTATTATTGTTCTAATAAGAAGTTGTTAATTTTGTAACAGGTTTAGTAAAGATTTTAAAAGAAAAAATTTTTATTTTCTAATCTCAAACTCGTCAAAGTTTTCCTTTGGGGTTTCCCAGAAGATTTCCACCTCTTCTACTCGTGAAACCGGTGGCCCTTGTTTTAAGAGCTCAACCATTTTTTCTAATTTTTCTTCTTCGCCTTGGATTACTGTTTCAACTCCGCCAGCCGGACCAAAGATTTCTGGTCGATGATAAACATTTCTTACCCAACCAAAAACACCCAAAATCTTGGCTTGAATTTTTGTCCAAGCACGAAAACCAACCCCGATCACATCACCCTTAATGTAAAGATGAGCTTGTTTTAACATATTTTTTTCTATTTGATTGTTGGGTTAACTGCCTTTGCTTTTCTTAAGTATTCCTCAGCTTTTTTAACGTTTCCGCTTTCTTTATAGAACTGTGATAAGACGTACAACACCTCGGATGCCTTTGGATTCCTTTCAAGAGCTGCTTCTAACTTTTTGATTTTAATCTTTGTTTCTCTTTCTTCTTTAAAAACTAATTCCGGTGTATCTTTGCCAAAAATTTTAGTCAGTTTTTTTAGTTCATCCTTAAAAAAAGGAAGCAATTTTATTTTTTTAAGATAGGCTACCGCCGTATTTTTATCTTGATTTATTAGTCCAAGATAAAACGAGGAAACATTTTGACTATAAAAGATGTTAAGTAGTAAAAAAACCGCAAGGAGAAAAAATAAACAAAGGCAAAAAATTTTTTTTTGCCAACGATTAAAAAACCAATGACTTTTTTTAACCGCCTTTTTTTCATCAAGATTTTTTTTACTTACCATTTTATTTAATTTTATAATATTTTTTGTGATTTGTGCTTATTATAAAGACAGTCTTTGAATATTTGAATATACCAAGCTAATCTGCTTTGTTTTGGCAAACCAGAGCAAGATGGGTATCTTCAAATTACTTAGGTTTGTAATCATATCCCATTGTTATGCTGATCTCCGATTCGGAGGACAGAATGACAATAAAAGATCCTGACCCTCTGAGTCGGAGGGTAGGATGATAGAAATCTGTAAGTCTGAGTTTGTTGGGTATAAATGTTATATAATGATATCTATGGAATCCAACTTGCAGTTAATCCTTGATCGATTGATCTTTTTTCTTTTAGCTTTAGGGGCGGCTTTAGCCGCCGGTGTTCTAACCTTTCTGATTATCTACCTTATTGTTCTTTATTTTCGGTTAAAAAAACGGGAGCAGGTTTCCCTTGAGATGCTTACCTTACAGATAAAACTACCAAAGGATAACGAGATTAAGATTGATGTAGCAGAACAGATGTTTGGTTCGTTTTCCTCCTTAAAGAAAACTGGTTTTTTTTCGTTTTTAGACTTAGACGATGTTATCGCTTGGGAGATTGTGGCTAAGAATAGCGAGATCTATTTTTATGTCTCAGCACCGTCAAGAATTATTGATCTGGTTGAAAAGACAATCTATGGTTACTATCCAACCGCTGATATTAAACGGGTTGATGAACCAAATATTTTCAGCGAAGATGGTAAGGTGGCGTATGGTGGTTTGGTAATTAAAGAATCTCCTTATTATCCTCTTAAGACCTATAAAGACCTGCCAACTGATTCGTTATCGGCGATTACCGCCACCTTATCTAAAATGGGTGAAGGTGAGGGGGCGATTATTCAAATTTTAATTCGACCCGCCTCCGGTGGTTGGAAGAAAAAAGGCAAGTCTTATGTGGCAGCCACTAAAAAAACTGAAGCCAACCCAGAAAAGGCAACTTTTAAAACCGACCCGAAAACCCTTGACAAAATCGATGAGAAGTGTAATAAGCCTGGTTTTGAAACGGCAATTCGTTTTGTTGTTTCGACTAAAACCAAAGAACTGGCTAATATGCATCTAAAAAACATTATCAGTTCCTTTACTCAGTTTAACTCGGACCTAAACTCGTTTAAAAAACACCGAATTCTTTTTTCTGGCGGTTTTATGATTAACTTTATCTATAAATTTTTTCCGGTTTTTGAGCCGCCCTTTTTTAAAACCGTTTCCATTCTTTCAACCGATGAGCTGGGGACTATCTACCACTTTCCCAATAAAACTGTGGAGACACCACAGATTCAGTGGTTAAAGGCAAAAACGGCCCCGGTTCCGGCTGAGGTGCCGACTGGTGGAGGCACCTTTATTGGTTATGGTTACTATCGCGGTGTTAAAAAACCAGTTTATATTACCCCAAAGGATCGGATGCGCCATACCTACATTATTGGAAAGACCGGTGTTGGTAAGTCAGAGCTTTTGAAGGAGATGATTAAGCAAGACATTAAAGCCGGATATGGTGTTTGTGTGATTGACCCCCACGGTGATTTGGTTGACGACGTTTTAAGATATATTCCCCCACAAAGAGCCGAAGAGGTGATTTTTTTTGATCCAGCCGACACCGAAAGACCGATGGGTTTGAATTTACTTGAGGCAAGAACCGAGGAGCAGAAACACTTTATTACCACCTCGATTATTAACCTGATGTATAAACTTTACGACCCCCAGCGCACCGGAATTATTGGGCCGCGATTTGAACACGCAGTGCGCAACGCGATGTTAACGGTAATGAGCGAACCAGGGACAACCTTTGTTGAGATCGTCCGTTGTTTAACCGATCCTAAATATGTTCAGGAGCTTTTACCAAAGGTAACTGATCCGATTGTTCGGCGCTACTGGACCGATCAAATTGCCCAAACCTCAGACTTTCACAAATCCGAGGTTTTGGACTACATTGTTTCCAAGTTTGGCCGTTTTGTTACCAATAAAACAATGCGCAACATTATCGGTCAGTCAAAGAGCGCTTTTGACTTTCGCCGGGTGATGGATGAGGGAAAGATTTTGTTAATCAATCTTTCCAAAGGAAAGTTGGGTGAGGAGAACTCATCGTTTTTAGGCTTGGTTTTAATTCCGAAGATCTTAGTAGCAGCAATGAGCCGGCAGGAAATTCCTGAGGACCAGCGGCGAGATTTTTATCTTTATGTCGATGAGTTTCAAAACTTTGCCACTCCAGACTTTGCTGTTATTTTATCTGAGGCAAGAAAGTACCACTTAGCCTTAACCGTTGCCAATCAGTTTATTGGCCAGATGGATGAGGAGGTAAAGAATGCGGTGTTTGGCAACGTGGGAACCCTAATGTCTTTTCGGTTGGGAGTAACCGACGCCTCCTATATTCAACGCGAATTTCAACCAGTTTTTGGCGAGTCTGATTTGATCAATATTGAAAGATTTCACGCCTATATTAAAACCATTGTTAATAATGACCCTGTTCCGCCATTTTCTGCCGATCTTACCAAAGACGTAAAAAAGATTAAGGCGGAGGCGAATGAAAAGATTGCTCAGGCTGTGATTCAACTTTCACGATTGAAATACGGCCGGCCAAAGGAGTTGGTTGAGGCAGAGATATCTCAGCGGGCAAGATTATAAAAAATTACTCTAAAAACTGGTGACAAAAAAATCCGCCGGAATCTGGGGGTATGATTGAAACAGGCGAATTTTTTTCTCTGCTCCACCAGGTGATTTAGCGGTCGAAACAACATAGTTGCCTTGAAGGGGAAAGTTGCTGTTTGCTTTAAAGCCAATTTTTGAGGAGCTACCACCAATTAATCTTACGATTAGTAATAAACTATTGGTACTAATATCATCGGCATTAATCGTTACCACATCACTGAAAGTTTCACCGGTTGGGCAGTTGCCACTTGTTGGCACCAGGGCGTTAGTAGCATTGCTCACAATGTTATTACTGTTAGGATTATAAGTATATCTTTTAATTGAGTAATTAGACTTGATTAGAGAAACTTCGATTGCTGAAGTGTTTCCGGGTTGGTTAAAGCAAATGTTAATATTTTGGTATGTAGATTGAGCCGAAGAAGGAAAACTTCTTGTTTGGGAATCAAAATTTGCCAAATAAAAGGTATACTGTTCGTTTTTATTGATAAGAGTGCTAATGAACTCATTACTTGTATTGGTTTCTAAAATGGCGCTACCAGAAAAACCGGTAAAGTCAGTCGAAAGATCGCCGATATTATTAATATTTGTTCCCCGATTTAAGGCTGCCTCCAAGCCGGCCTGGGCGGCCGCCAACGCCTTTTGGTTTTCCTCTTCTAATTTGGTTAGTTGAATCTCAGTAGTTGATTTAAAAGAAACAGATAGAGCAACTGTTAGAACTGTCGCAATAAGCATTGTGATGATTAAAAGAACCTGTCCCGAATGTTTTTTATTGAATCTGTTGATAGTCATATTTAGCAATTGATAAATATGGTAATAGATCTAAGTACATTTTAGGATTAAAAACAATAAAAATTGATGGTTTGGTAATATCAGTTCTTCTTCGGACTGTTGTATCAGCGATTTCGTCTAACGAAATTAAGTTGCCGGTGATTTTTAAAGGAGTGGTAATGTATGTTGAGAGAGGAGGATCTTTAATATTAAAAGAAAAAGCGATAAAGATTCCATTGGCTTCAGTGGTGTTATCAGAAAAAGTAATTGTTTGGGCCAAAAACGCTTGAGAAAGCTTGCTTTGATTAAACTGTGTCTTGTCAATTCTTAGATTAACAAAACCCGTATCATTAGTATTTCTTAAGATGACAACAAAGTTTTGTTTGGTAATATCGTTTGATAGGGTAACATCACTACCTTTGTAAATATTGATTTTGTTTGATTCTATTTCAGCATCAGAAACACTGGTAATATACTTAACCAACTTTCTTGATTTAGCATAGGAAAGGAATTGTTCAACAAAGAAAGATGGGGTTGTGGAAAAAGAATAACCTTGTTTTAACCAACGATTTGAGGAAATATAGTTTTCAATCGGCGTATAGCCTAAACTATTATCCGTGCTTTCTTCAACAAGGACAACGCCGCCACTGCCAATAATTAAAAGTTTTTCTGAGGTATCATCAATATCGTAAGGAGAAGGATTGTTGTTAAGATAGTTTTTAAGTTTTTCTTTTTTATTTAAAGAGGCATCTTTTAGTTTGTACCAATATGGTGCGGTAGTAAAGGTGGTGCTTACCATTTCGGTTTTTCTTTCTTTTCCGGCAAAGTCTTTTACTTTCATATAAATGTTTGAAGTGAAGGGATCGTTTTTTGGATATAAAGTAAAATCAAGATCAATGGTTAGGTTGAGCTTGTAACTCTCAGTTATACTTCTTGAGTGATTTTGGATAGCAATTAAGTGTGCTTTGTTACCGCCGTCTTCAGTAAGAGAATAGTTGCCATTGTTTACATTGTCTTTATATTTTATTCGATAAAAAAAACCATCGTTTTCATCATCGTTGTTATCAAAAATAATATAAGCTTCATCAATATCGCTTTCCCTAATATAACCTTCAGGTTGGGTGGGAAATTGATCGGAGTCATAAAAGACGGCTTTTACGCGAAGAATGTTGTTAATGGTAAAGGAAAGAATTGGTTTGTCTTGACACGTGTCTAAACCGGTGCCACAAAAACAACTGTCATTTGTTTGACAAAGTTTAAGACTTTGGTTTTGGGGATCAGTATTGGTTAAGTTAATTGTTTTTGTTGCAAAAAGCCAGTTGCCACAAGTGCCGCTTTCGGTTTGAACGGCAAAAAAGTAAAGGGTGTGGTTATTATGATTTTCTCCATCTCTGCCGCCTGTTTTGTCATAAAGATTAGCCATAGCGGCTGGTTTTATATTTCCCAAAAAACTACCGTCAGCTGGGGCGATGGTGATTTGATTAGCGCTAAATGAGGTCCAAAAGTTAGAAGAGGAGCAGTCACCAGAAGGGCAGTCATAATAGATATGAACATCTTCCACCCCATCGGTTGCCCCATTGTTGTCTCTTGCGTGGCCTGAAACAGAAACTGGTAGATCATGGGTTTTTGAGGTTTCGGTGGTTAAGGAGGTTGAACGATCATCAGGACAGTTTCCACCACAATTTTTTGCTTGACCACATTTAAGGGTACAAGTTTCACATTCATTGCAGCAGCCTCTATTAATCCCACTACAACCATTACAATGTTCTGTTGTTATCGGTTTTGTCTGCGGACCACAATCCGAAGGACAGTTGCCTAATTCACAGGTAGGGTCGTAACAGACGCCTCCTTCCAGACATTTTGGCGATCCACAACAAGCAGCCGCGCCACAAGGTGGGTGACCACCATATCCACAATGAACAGTTTGGTGGGGGCAGGTTCCGGTATGCTCACCACCACTACAAGCTTCTGGCACACCGTTGTTACAACAAGTTTTATAAATCCCCCCAATCCCACAACCCGAGCTTTTACAAAGCCCAGCCCGAAGACCAGTCTCCCCAGGACGACAGGTATCGGCAGCACTGCAAGTCCTAGCTGTCCACGCCCAATCGCCTCCCATACTACAATATGGATTTGTTTTCGCACAAAACCAGTTGTAGTAGTAGGTCCAGGCGGAAGAGCCAGGAAAACACTTGCCACCGGTAGTACTGCAACAGTTGCTAGGCTTTGAGCCACTACACCACCGATTATCACAAGGGTCGTAACTGCCATCAGGAACATATCCGCCATTAACTGATTTGGTTAACAACCAAAAGAACAAAAGAAAAACAAACAGTTTTTTCATTGGTCTAAGTTGAAAAACTGGCTAAAGTTTTTTGGGTCAACCTGGGCATCGTTGCCCCGATAGTCGCTAAAGATAAAAGCCAGATTGGCTGGGTCTTTGGGAAAAAGTGACTTTTGAGCGAAAACTTCGCCTAAAAGCTGCCCCTTTTTGATAAGGGCACCGCTTGTTGCCTGCCAGCGGACATTTTCACCGTAAACAATAGTCAAAGTTCTTTTCTTTCTGACTTCTTTTTCAATGATGGAGTAAGGTGGAAAAAGATGAGCGGAGGCGATTTTCTTATTTTGCTCGTAGGGCGAGTAAAAACCTTCGTTAAGAAAGATAATCCCATCCCAGGGAGCAAAAAGTTTTGCCCCTTTGGGCAAAGAAAAAAGTAAATAACTGCCTCTTTCTTCAATTTGTTTCTTTTTGCCAGCCTGGCAAAATCTTTCCTCAAAAAGGATACACGATGATTGGGAGAAGGTCTGAGAAGAAGAAAAAGTTTTTCGCTTGTTTTTAAGCTGAAAAATAAAGTATCCCTCAGTAATGATGATCAATAAAAGCAATAAAAACGCTGCCTTTAATACCAAAGACTGCTTCATAATTTAAAACTATCAAAAAGACAGAAGAAAATCAAGAGAAAATCATTGATTGGTAGCAATGGCAACCGGCACGCCATCGATCATATAAAGGTATTTTAGATCCATAGGAATAACTTCGTCTGCAGCGTTTACAAAAACCATCACGGTTTTTCTTGTGGTTCCAATCGAATGGCCAAAGGGCACATTGGTGATGGTATAGTTTTCTTTTGGTGCGCCTTTTAAAGGGACCATTATGGTGATATACATCATTTCCTTTCCAGGAGGAATCTTGGATAGATATCTACTATCCAATCTGCGCAAATCATAAAGGACGTGTCTTTGAAGACCTGGTGCATACTGGGCGCGAATCACGTCGGTATCTGGGATAACATTAACTACTGGTACTCCATCTGAACTCTCTGGAATAGAAAACAAGATATGTAATTCTCTTAATGGTGGTGGTTCATCTGGAAATTCGTGATCAACAACTCTCAACT
>Ga0209101_1000762_pt1 | contig 25789 bp, 22 predicted proteins | sample ConPoolayeCmetaG_FD_185481 | JGI IMG/M metagenome (GOLD analysis project Ga0209101, IMG submission 185481) | Hot spring microbial mat communities from California, USA to study Microbial Dark Matter (Phase II) - Cone Pool mat layer C metaG... ...
CCCCAGGACCCTCCCCCTCTACCCTACCTCCGCACCACCGAGCCGTGGGCTTTCGACGTGCCGCTGGAGGTGTGGCTGCAAACCGAGAGGATGTCGGCACCGGAGCGGATCGTCGCCACCAACTTCAAGTACCTGTACTGGAACGCTGCTCAGCAGCTGGCCCACCACACGGTGAACGGATGCAACCTGCGTCCCGGCGATCTCCTCGCCTCGGGCACCATCTCCGGACCGGAGCCCAGCTCCCGCGGCTGCCTGCTGGAGCTTTCCTGGCGCGGGCAGGAACCGATCACCTTATCCACCGGTGAAAAGCGCGCCTTCCTGGAGGACGGGGACCTGGTGGTGATGACCGGCTGGGCGCAGGGTGAGGGTTACCGGGTGGGGTTCGGGGAACTCTCCGGGCGGTTGTTACCGCCCGTGAACCGCGACCGTATGAAAGAAGAGGAGTGACTCATGGGACCAGAGCAGAGGGATGAGCGGAGGCCGGCGCGGAGCAAGGCGCTCGCCGGGGTGTGTCTGGCGGCGTTGACGGCTGCCCTCGCCCACGGGCAGGGCAGCCAGGCGCGGTTCGTGGACCGCGTCGACGTCAACGTGGGCAACGTCGAGGTCACCGTGCAGGACAAGAACGGAAACATCATCTCGGGTCTCACCCGTGATGACTTCCTCCTGTACGTGAACGGCAAGCTGAGGGAGATCGAGTACTTCGGGGCCTATTCACGGCGCGCCCCTGGGCTCGCAGAAAGCCCCGGCGAAGCAGGTGCCACCGCGGCCGATGCGGGGATCCCCGAAGCGCCCACCCCACCCCGCCAGCGGCGCGTGCAGGTGATCTTCGTGGACAGCGCCAACACCACGGTGTTCAACCGCAACCACATCCTGGGGCGGGTGGCGGAGTACGTGCGGCGCACGGTGCGGCCGCCCGATCTGGCCATGGTGGCGGTGTACGAGAACTCCCTGCGGATCGCCAGCCCCCTCACCAGCAACGCCGACGAAATCGCGTATCTTCTGGAAGAGCTGCGCAAGGACACGGCCAACGTGGGCGGCCATTCGATGTACCGGGCGATGGCCGAGCGCCAGATCCGGGATCTGGCGGAGCGCCAGACCCAGGAGCAGGCGGTGCGTGCGGTGATCTTGGACCAAGCCATCGTGACCGCCCGCATGGCGGCGCAGCAGATTCGCGACCACACGGAGCAGACCGTGGGAGCGTTCAAGCTGTTGCTGCGCACCATGAGCGGCGTGGAAGGGCGCAAGTCGGTGCTGTACGTTTCTGACGGCCTGCCGCGGACGCCGGGGCTGGAGACGTTCCAGCTGCTCACCGAGTTCTTCCCCCAGGCGCGCATGGGCGACACCGAGTTCCAAAGCTACGAGACCACGCAGCTGTGGCAGGAGCTGGCGCGCTGGGCGGTGGGAGCGGACGTGACCTTCTACACCATTGATGCCCGGGGGCTGAAAGCCGGGGCGGAGAAGTCCGCAGAGCACGGTCGCCATCCGCCCAGTGTCCGCACGGCCGGCAACCGGCCCGTGTTCGGCGACCTCGAGGTGCTCCACCTGCAGAACTATCAGGACCCCCTGATCGCCATGGCCAACGTCACGGGCGGGATCACGGTGATCAACACCAACGAGTTCGACCGGGGCCTGGAGCGCATCGCCGAGGCCATGGAAACGTACTACTCCCTGGGCTTCCCCCTGGGTTCGAGCAACCATGATGTCTACCATGACATTCGCGTCGAACTGAGAGATCGCAGCGACCTCCGCCTGCGCTACCGTACAGGGTTGCTGGAGCGCTCGCTGGCCATGCGGATGGCCGATCGAGCCTACGCAGGTCTGACCTTCGGGGTGCTGGAGAATCCGCTGGCCATTCGCGCCGTGCTCGGCACCCCCAGCCCGGCGGGGAAGAAACGCTACACCCTGCCGGTCAAGGTGCTGGTGCCGGTGGACAAGATCGCGCTGCTCCCCGCCGGCGAGGAGTACCGCGGCAAGGTCACGGTGTGGACGGTGGCGGCAGGGGCGGTCAACAAGCTGTCGCCTCTGAACCGCCAGGAACATGAGATCGTGGTGCCGGCCGACAAGATGTCACGTCTGGGCACCCTCGCCATCGAGCTTACGGTGGAGGTGCCGGAGGGCGACTGCCGCGTGTCAGTGGCGGTGCTCGACGAGGCCACCGGTGAGGTGGGGTTTGCGGCAGCCGATGCGCGCCTGGGGCCGGAGGCTAAACGAAGAGGGTGATTCTCACTCCCTCACTTCTGCCAGCGCCCTCTGGCGGGACCCTTCGTAGAGCAACACGGCGGCCGCCGCGGCGACGTTGAGGGAGTCGATGCCGGAGGCCATGGGAATGGCCACCGCCCCGGAGCAGGCCGCCTGCACCGGCGGGCGGATCCCCCGCCCTTCGTGGCCCACCACCAGGCAGCAATCCACCGTGAGCCTCACCTGGGACACCGAAAGGGTGGCGTGGGGCGTTGCGGCGAGGCAGAGCACACCCCTGCGGCAGAGCTCCTTCAGGGTAGCCGCAAGGTCCATCGACTCAACGATGGGTAGGGCGAATACGGCCCCCATGGAGGCGCGCACCGCCCGCCGCAACCAGGGGGAGGCGCAGGTCTCGCCGGCGATCACCGCGGTGGCCCCGAAGGCCGCGGCGGAGCGCACCATGGTGCCGGTATTTTCGGTGTTGGTGACATCGTCCAGGGCGAGCAGCAGCCAGGGGTGCAGCGCCCCTTCCAAGATGGCCTCCAGGGGCTGCGGCGGCGGGATGCGCGCCAGCGCCATGACACCCTGGTGCAGGGGAAACCCGACGAGCCGCTCCAACACGTGATGCTCGGCCACAAACACCGCCGGCCTCTGCGGTCGTGCGGCCAGGGCCGGGGTGAGGCGTTCCAGCCAGGCGGGAGAGAGCAGCAGTGCGCGGACCTTGAGGTCAGTGGCCAGCAGGCGCTGGACCACGGCGCCTCCCTCGGCGACGAACACGCCCTGCCGCCGGTGCTCCACGGAGCGGCGCAGGGTGCGAAACGGCGCCAGCTCCGGGTGCTCCAGCGACTCAACGAAGATGGGAACAATCATGCCGCTCCGCCGCAGAGGGAGGATAGCCGACGGCGCGCAGCACCGGGAGGGGTAGGCCTGATACCTCAATCCACCTGGGCGCCGGGAATACGTCCCGCCTCGTGGCGTATACTGCACTGCCATGTTGTACTTCGACCTGCCCCGTTTCCTCTCGGAAACCCTCACCGCCGCCGGAGCGGGCGGTGATCTGTTGTTCACCGTAGGATCGCCCCCGCAAATGCTGGTGGACGGAGGCATAAGGGCGGTGCCGCTGCCCGGGCTGGAGCGCCTGACGCCGTTTCAGACCGAAGCGATGGTGCTGCACCTGCTGGCCATGGCTCCGCCCAACGCCGCCCACCGCTGGCGGCAACACGGGGCCGCCCATTTCGCCTACTCGGTGCCCGGGGTGAGCCGTTTCCGCGCCGCCGTCTTTTCCCAGCGCGGCAGTTGCGCCGTGACCTTGCGCGCCATCCCCGAGCGGGTGCCGACCCTCGCGGAGTTGCAGCTGCCCGACGGAGTGCGCGAAGCCTGCGGCGAACGCAGCGGCATCGTCCTGGTCAACGGGCCATCAAGCTCCGGGCGAACCACCACCTTGGCGGCGATGATCGGCGAGATCAACGCCACCCGCGCCTGCCACGTGGAGACCATCGAGGACCCCATTGAATACCTGCACCGCCACGCGGTGGCCACCGTGAATCAGCGCGAGGTGGGCATCGACACGCCCTCCCTGGCCCAGGGGTTGGCGGACGCCCTGCGCCACGGGGCGCAGGTGTTGATGGTCAGCAGCGTTTCCTCGCCCGAGGAGGCGCGGCTGGTGTTAGAGGCGGCCGAAACCGGGCACCTGGTGCTCACCAGCGTGCGCGGCCTGGACACCGCCACGGCGCTGGCGCGGCTTTTGTGCCTGTTTCCCCCGGGCGAGCGGGAGGAGGCGCGGTCGCGGGCGGCGCGCACGCTGCGCTGGTCGTTCACCCAGCAGCTGGTACCGCACAAGGATGGACGCCGGCCGGTGGTGGAGGTTTGGCGGGCCACCCGCGCCACCGTCGCGCACCTGATGGAGGGCAACCTGGAGCCGTCAGCGGTGGCCGACCTGTTGCGCGACGGCGAGAACCAGAGCCTGGTGGCGTTCGACCGTGCGCTGGAGAGGTCGGTGCGCGCCGGACTGATGACTCGCGAGACGGCGCTGGCCGTGGCCGCCGCCCCCCGCCAGTTGGAGTTGCGGCTGCTGGACCTGCGGGAGGGGTAATCGTGAGGCGGGCACTGGTCATCGATGGATGTGGAGTGCGGGTGGACGTGGTCTTGGGTACGCTGGCGGCGGCCGGCTTCGAGGCCCTGGTGGTACCGTCCCTTGACGCCGCGCGAGCGCTGGTGGAAGCGGGGGCGGTGGTGGTGGTGCTGGGCACAGGAGTCGGCGACGGACTGGCGGCGCTGTCCTCCTGGCCGGCGTCGGTGCGCCGTGCCTGCGTGGTCGCCATGCTGGGCGGCGAGGACGCGGGCGGCGCGCGGGCGTTTCGACTGGGCGTGGATGTGGTCTTGCCTGCCGCGGACGAGGCGCGGCTGGGCGAGGCGTTGGCCGCCGCGTTGGCCACCAAGCGGGCGCTGGTGGCGCCGGTGGATGCGGCCGCCGCGGCTCGGCTGAGCGCTTGACCGCGGTGGCTCGGCCTCGGGTCGGAGGGCAACGGGGGTGCGGGTGACTTCTCCGGCGGTGATGGATCGGTTGGCGGCGCTTCAGCGCGCCGTGGCAGGGGTAATTCGCGGCAAGGACGAGATGATTGACTTCACCATCGCCACCCTGCTGGCGCGCGGGCATTTGCTCATCGAGGACATCCCCGGCGTGGGCAAGACGACCCTGGCGCAGGCGCTGGCGCGCTGCCTGAACTTGGCGTTTTCCCGCATCCAGTTCACCTCCGACACCCTGCCCTCGGATGTGATTGGCGTGTCGCTGTGGCGGGCCGAACGCGGCGAATTCGAGTTTCTCCCCGGGCCGATCTTCACCAACGTGCTGCTCGCCGACGAGATCAACCGCGCCACGCCCAAGACCCAGGCGGCCTTGCTGGAAGCCATGAACGAACGTACGGTGACGGTGGAGAAAACCCGCTACCGGTTGCGGGAGCCGTTTCTGGTGCTGGCCACCCAGAACCCAGTGGAATACCTCGGCACCTACCCGCTGCCGGAATCGCAGCTGGACCGGTTTTTGTTGCGCATCTCCCTGGGCTATCCGTCGCCGCAGGAGGAACGAGCGCTGCTGGAGGCGGGCGGGGTGGAGGAGGCGCTGGAGGCGCTGGCGCCGGTTCTGGAGGCCGCCGACGTGCTGGAGCTGCAGCGCGCCGTGGGTCAGGTGCGGGTCGCGCCACCCCTGGTCGAGTACATGCTGGAGCTGGTGCATCGCACGCGCGCCCACCCGGCTCTGGTGCTGGGCGTGTCCACGCGCGGCGCGTTGGCGCTCAAGCGCGCCTGTCAGGCGCTGGCTTTGGTAGAGGGACGGGATTACGTGATCCCCGATGACATCGCTCGCCTGGCCATCCCGGCCATGGCGCACCGCATCATCGTGGCCGGCGCCGAAGTGAGCGAGGGGTGGAGCCGGTCGGAGCGGGAGCGGGCGGTCATGCGGGAGATCGTGGAGTCCACACCGGTTGGGTTGTGAGCGGCAGAACGTCTCGGTTCTCGCTCGCCTTCCCGGGCTTTTCCCTAACCCCCCGACGGGCGTTGTGGGTCTTCGTCCTCGCCACGCCGGCGCTGGCTGCCGCCGCGCTGAACACTGGTAACAACGCCCTCTATCTGTTGCTGTCGCTGGCCATGGGGGCGTTCGTGGCGTCGGGTTCGCTGTCCCGGCACACCCTCCGCCACCTCAGCGCCCGCCTGGTACCACCAGCGGAGGCGTTCGCCGGCGCCCCCACCCCCCTGGCGATCCAGGTGCGCAACAGCTCGCCTTGGCTTCCCGCCACCGGGGTGGTGTGTCGGTTGCAGGGGCTTCCCGGGGAAGCGCTGATCCCGCCCGTGCCGGCGCGGGGCGTGGCCACGGTGACCCTGACCACGGCGTTTCCCCGCCGCGGCCGCCACCCCCTGCCGGCGGTGCGGATCGAGGTGCGCCTGCCACTCCCCTTCTTCCTCAAGGCGGTGGTGGTCCGCCAGGCCGGCGAGCTGCTGGTGTACCCGCGGCGGGTGGCCGGCCCCGCCGCCCGCTGGGCAACGCTGGGCGAGAGGGAGATGCAAGGGATGGGTCCGACGGCCGTGCGCGGCGCCGAGGTGCAGCAGTTGCGGGAGTTCCGCCCGGGGGACGATCGCCGCGACGTGCACTGGAAGCAAACTGCCCGGCAGCAACGCCCCATCGTCATGGAGCGGCGGGAGAGGCGGCGGCCGTCGCGCTTTCTGGTGCTGGACCGCGAGCTGCCGCGGCGCAACGACGCCACCCTGCTGGCCAGATTCGAAGACCTGGTGAGCGAGGTGGCCACGGCGGCGCTGGACGCCCTGCGGCGGGGTGAGGCGGTGGGGCTCGTGCTGGGAGGCTCCGTGGTGCCCCCCGGGGTGGGCGTGGCGCACACCCGCGGTTTGCTGGAGAGGCTGGCGTTGGTGGAGGCGGTGGGCCCCGGCGAGGATCCCCTGCCCCCACTGGCGGCGACGGGGGCGGTGTACAGGCTGGCGGAGGCGCGGTGACCGGGAGCAGCGGCGGTGGGGCGAGGGAGGCGCGGCGGCCCGGCGCGGGCACGGCCCTGGAGCGCCAGCGCTGGCTGGCTGGGCTAGCGCTGCTGCTGTCCCTGCCGCTGCCGTTGACCGGGGTGGTCACCTGGCCGGTGGCTAGCCTCTTCGCCGCCGTGGCTGCCGGGGTTGCACTGTCGCGCCGCCCCCTCTCGCCGGTGCCCAACTGGGTGGAGAATCTGCTCGCGCCCCTGGTGGTGGTGATCGTGGTCATGGCCGGCGGGTTGCGCTTCGGGATTCTGCGGCCGGTGGCTCACCTGGCGGTGCTGGTGGCGGCGGTGCGCCTACCTGGAAGTGCCCAGCCGGCCAGGACCGCTTCGTTCGCCGCTCTTTTGACGCTCGTGGGGGTGGCCGGCATCGCCTCCTCGACCCATGTCTCGCTGGTGGTCTATCTCCCGGTGGTGCTGTCGGCGGTGGTCTTGGCAGTGGCCCGTCTGGAGCTTTTGGGGCTGGCCGGGAAGCTCGGCGGCGGCCGCCCGGCGGACTGGCCTCCAGCCCGGCTGGTGGCCGCCGCGGTGCTCATCGCCGTGGCGGTGGCCGCGCCGCTGTTTGGCCTGCTGCCGCGCCTGCGGTCGCCGTTCGCGGCGGGGGTGATGACCGGTGGGGCGGTGTCGGGGTTTCGCGAGACCGTGAGCCTGAACAACATCCGCAGCGTGCAGGTGTCCCGCGCCCGGGCGCTGCGGGTGGTGCTGGAGGAGGGCGAGGAACCGCCGGGGGAGTGGCTGCGCCTGGCCGGCGCCACCTCCCAGAGCTACCGCGGTGGGCTGTGGGCGCAGGGGCATCGGGGGCGCGATCGACTGCTGCCCGGCTCAGGCGGCGAGCTGGCGCTGGGGGAGGAACCGGCCTCTCCCAGGCGGCTGACGGTGACCGTGGAAAAGCCGTCCGACCGGATCTTTCTGCCGGCCGGTGCAACGCGGGTGCTTTTGCCCGAACGGGTCCCGTTTTGGCGCGATCCTCAAGGCAGCCTGGAGGCGTCCCGGCGTCTCGAGGGCGGGTTCTCGTACTCGGTGGTTTTCGACCCGGCGCGGGTGATCTTGCCTCCGCCCAACGCAGGCGACCTGGAGATGCCCGAAGAGCTCGCCGAGCTGCGCCCCTACGCCGCGGAGGTCACCGCCGGCGCCAGCAACCGCACCGCCGCTGCCAACCTTTTGGAAGCACATTTACGCACCGCCTTCGGGTATACGCTGGAGTGGCCCCTGGACGCCCCGTTCTCCCGGGATCCGGTGGCCTGGTTCCTCTTCGAGGGCAAGCGCGGCCACTGCGAGTTCTTCGCCTCGGCCATGGTGTTGCTGCTGCGCTCTCTGGACATCCCGGCGCGGCTGCAGACCGGCTACCTGGGCGGCGAGCCGGACGGCGCCGGGGGGTGGGTGGTGCGCGACGCCAACGCCCACGCCTGGGTGGTGGCGTACGTGGATGAGGGGTGGCGGGTGTTTGACCCCACGCCGGCTGACGGGCGGCCGGCGTTCGCCTCGGCGTTGCGCCTGCCACCATGGCGGTTGACTTGGCTGCGGGTGGAAGAGTTCTGGGATCGGTGGGTCCTGACGTTCTCCCTGGTGGACCAGCTGGAACTCGCCCGCCAGCTGTGGGAGCGCGCAGCCAGCGGCTGGCGCCGTCTGGCGCTGTGGTTGGCCGGCGTGGTGGTAGGCGTCGTGCTGCTGGTCGTCGGGTTGGCGCTGTGGCGGCGGCGGATACCCGATGGCAGGGTGGCGGCGGTGCGGGACATCACGGTCCGCGCCGTGGATCGCTTGCGACGCGAAGCGCTCCGGCGCGCCTGGGTGGGGGCGGGGGTGACGCCTCGGCAGGTGCAACAGGTGTGGCGTGAGCATTGTCCGGAGGCGGGCGCCAGCGTCGAGTGGCTGGTGGCCACCCACGAGGCGGTTCGCTACCGCGGCTCACCGCCGCCCGGGGCCCGCGAGGTACGGCGGCGGCTGCGCGCTACCCTGCGCTCTCTACCCCCCGCCCGAGCTTCGAAGTGAGGGGCGGGATGGGACCGTGGGCGAGCCGGGCCGCCAGCAGGGCCAGTGCCGTGAGGGGCGGGGCCACGAGCACGTCCACCAGCCAGTGATAGGTGAGCAGCAGCGTGGCGGCGATGAGCAGCGCGCCCACCGGCAGGATGACGTTATAAAAGCGGGGATGGCGGCGGCGGGCGCAGTAGAGCACCGCCAGGGTGACCATGGTATGCCCGGAGGGAAAGGCGTCGCTCTTGGTCTTCTCCCAGTGGTCGAGGAGATCGCGCAGGGGTGCCCCGACCACACCCGGCGGCAAGGTGGCGTAACGGGTCTGCGCCACGGTGGCTCGGGGACCCAGCGCCGGCACGACGAAGTACCCGGTGTAGGAGAGCAGAAAGGTGAAGACGACGGCGCTGACCACCCGCGGCAAATACGGGTCGCGCCGCTTTGCCAGGTCCACCGCCAGCAGGATGGGCAGGAAAAAGAAGCTGGAGTAGGCCAGGGTGAGGAGGTCCGTCAACCACCAGGGGAGGGCGATGGAGTAGAGGGCGGCCTGCATTTCGGCGCCCAGCAACACCTGGTCCCAGCGCTCCAGCACGTCATCCAGGATGCGCCCGTTAACCAGTGGGATCAGCGCGCCGAGATTCAAGAAGATGAACGGTACGACGGGGATGGCGAGCAGCTCGCGCACCCAGTAGCGCCAGCCGTGGGGCTCCTCCCCCAGCGCCAGCGCGGCCACCGCAAACAACACCGCTACGGTGGGCAGCGAGGCGCGCACCGACCACGGCACCGCCCCGGGGTGCGTCCACGCCACCAGAGTCATCACCCCCAGCGCCGCCACCAAGGCCAGCTCGCTGGGGCGCAGCGAGATCTTGCGAGGACGGGGCGGCGTCTCTATCATGTTTCCTGTGACTAGAAAACTCCTCGTCGCCTTGTGCTTCCTTGCGGTGGCCGCGTCGTCGCTCGCTGCCCAGCGCGTCGTCGTCGTGACCCTCAATGATAGCATCCAGCCGGCTTCGCTCCGCTACCTCCAGCGCGGCCTGGACGCCGCCCGTAGCGGGGGTGCCGTGCTGACCATCATCGAACTGAACACCCCGGGCGGACTGCTCACCTCCCTGCGGGAGATGACCACCGCCATCACCGGGGCTGCTGCCCCCGTGGCGGTGTACGTCACCCCCTCGGGCGGGCAGGCCGCCTCCGCCGGCTTTTTCCTGCTCATAGCCGCTGACGTTGCCGCCATGGCCCCGGGTACCAACACCGGCGCCGCTCACCCGGTGGGTCCCCAGGGGGAAGACTTGCAGAAAACGATCAGCGAGAAGATTGCCAACGACGCAGCGGCACTGGCCAGGTCGCTGGCGCAGGCGCGGGGGCGGCCGGAGGAATGGGCCGAAAAGGCGGTGCGGGAGTCGGCCTCGTTCACCGCCTCGGAAGCGCTGGAGAAGAAACTCATTGACATTATCGCCAGCGACCGCGGCGAACTACTGAAGAAGCTGAACGGGATGGAGGTGAGACGCTTCGACGGGCGCGTGGTTACCTTGAAGCTGGACGCCCCGGAGATCATCCCCATCGAGCCCAACGCCGCCGACAAGTTGCTCTCCGTGATCGCCCACCCCAACATCGCCTTCCTGCTCTTCCTCGCCGGCATCGCCGGGATCGGCTTCGAGCTCACCCACCCTGGGGCGATTATCCCTGGGGTCATTGGCGGCCTGTGCCTGCTGCTGGGTTTATTCGCGCTCTCCGTGCTCCCCATCAATTACGTCGGCGTGCTGCTGATGCTTTTGGCCATCCTCTTCTTCGTCCTCGAGGTCAAGATAACCAGCTACGGCCTGCTCACCGTTGCCGGCCTGGTGAGCTTCGTGTTTGGAGCGCTCATGCTCATCGATTCGCCCATCCCGGCGCTGCGCGTCGGGCTCGAGGTCATCCTCCCCTCGGCGCTGCTCATCGCCGCCTTAGTGATCTTTCTGCTCAATCGCGTGCTGCACGTGCATCGCCACCAGCCGCTCACCGGGCAGGAGGGGTTGGTGGGCGAGGTGGGACGGGTGGTGGTGACCCTGGACCCAGCGGGCAAGGTATTCGTGCACGGGGAATACTGGGATGCGGTGGCGGCGCGTTCCATAGCCCTGGGGGAGCGCGTCAGGGTGGTGAAGGTCCATGGCAGCCGGCTCGAGGTGGAGCCGGTGGCCGACACGTCAACGGCTCAGTAAGACGTCAAGAAAGGGGAAGTCATGCAGGGTCAGATTCCGTTCGGGTTGTTCGTTGCGGTGTTCGTCGGCTTGCTGTTGGTCTTCAAGTGGATCAACATCTTGAACGAGTACGAGCGGGGCGTCATCTTTCGCCTGGGGCGGGTGCTGCCCGAGCCCAAAGGTCCGGGGTTCGTGTTCGTCTTTTGGCCCATCGACCGCATGGTCAAGGTGAGCCTGCGTACGGTGGTGCTGGACATCCCTCCCCAGGACGTCATCACGCGCGACAACGTCTCAGTCAAAGTGAACGCGGTGGTCTACTTCCGTGCTCTCAACCCGGTCAAGGCGATCATCGAGGTGGAGAACTACGTCTACGCCACCTCCCAGCTGGCCCAGACGACGCTGCGTTCGGTGCTGGGCGAGGTGGAGCTGGACGAACTCTTGGCCGAGCGGGAGAAGCTCAACCACAAGCTGCAAGAGATCATCGATCGCCATACCGATCCGTGGGGGGTGAAGGTCTCGCTGGTGGAGGTCAAGCACGTGGACCTGCCCCAGGAGATGCAGCGCGCCATGGCCAAGCAGGCCGAGGCGGAGCGCGAGAAGCGGGCCAAGATCATTCACGCCGAGGGCGAGTTCCAAGCTTCCGCGCAGCTGGCCGCCGCCGCCAAGGTGATCAGGGCCGAGGAAGGGGCGCTGCAGCTGCGCTTTCTGCAGACCTTGACCGAGGTGGCCACGGAGAAGAACTCCACCATTGTGTTCCCGGTGCCCATCGACATCATCTCTGCGTTTATGGGCAAGGGGGGTTCCACCACCAAGTGACCCTTGGGCGCCGGTGAGTTGGCGACGGGTGAGGGAGCGTGGGCGAGACGCACTTCGAGATCATCATGAGCGGCCGCCAGATGGCCCTCGCCATCGCCAGCATGGCGGGTTTGCTGCTGGTCGTCTTCGGGCTCGGCGTCACCGTCGGGTTGTTGCAGCCCGCCGGTGACGCCGGCCAGTCGGCGCAGGGGCAGGTGCCCCTGGCGGTGGCCGACTCACAGCTGGGTCATGGCCCCGCCTCCGGCTCCTGGGGAGGACACCCACAGGGTGTCGCCGCGCCACCGGAGGAGGCGGTCGAGGGTTTGGAGCCACGGCCAACGCCAGCCGGGGAGCTGCCGGCGGAAGCGACGCTGGTGCCGACGCCGGCACCACTACAGACAGTGACACCGGCACTGGCACCGGCACTGGCACCGGCGCTGGCACCGGCACTGACAGCGGCACTGACGCCGGCACAGACACCGGCACCGACACAGAGACCGGAAAAGGCGTTAACACGGGCGCAGACGCCGACAGTGGCGCCGACAGCCGCACCCACCACCCCGGCGACAACTGGCATCCCACCCTGGCCGTCACCCCACCCCACGGCGCGGGTCGCAGCGGCGGCCGGCCTTTGGATCCAGGTGGGTTCCCTCTCCCAGGCCCAGCAGGGGGAGGGGTTGAAGCAGCGAGTGATCGCCATGGGCTTCACCCCGGAGCAAGTGATCGTTTTCCGGGCTGCCGATGGCCGCTGGAGGGTACGGGTGGGACCCTTCCCGGACGAGGAGAGCGCCGGCCGCGTCCTCGCCCGCATCCGCCCCCAGGGGTTCCCCGATGCCTTCCTGGTGAGGGAGTAGCCCGTGACACTCCTGCCAGTGTGGATCCGCGAGCGCAAGCTGCAGCTGGGCCACCTGCACGGGGTGCGATCGGTCACCCGCGGCGGCGGCCTGCACACGGTGTGCGACGAAGCGCGCTGCCCCAACCGCTCCGAGTGTTTTAGCCGGGGCACCGCCACCTTTCTCATCATGGGCGACGTCTGCACCCGGGCCTGCCGCTACTGTTCTATCGCCCACGGCCGCCCGCGGCCGCTGGATGCGCGCGAGCCGGAGCGGCTGGCGCGCGCCGCCCAGGAGCTGGGTCTACGCCACGTGGTGGTGACCTCGGTGGACCGCGACGACCTCCCCGACGGCGGCGCCGCCCACTTCGCCGCGGTCATCCGCGCCCTCCAGGCGCTCGACCCGCGCCCCACCGTGGAGGTGCTGACGCCGGACTTCCGCGGCCAGAGGGAAGCTATCGACGTAGTCGTGGATGCCGGCCCCGACGTGTACAACCACAACCTGGAGACGGTGGCGCGGCTGTACCCCCGGGTGCGGCGCCAAGGACGCTACCGCTGGGCGCTGGAGGTGCTGGAGCGGGTGGCCCGGCGCGCCCCGGGCATGGTCACCAAGTCGGGGCTCATGGTGGGGCTGGGCGAGGAACTGGAGGAAGTGGTTACGGCCCTGGAGGACCTGGCGCGGGTGCGCTGCCAGGTGGTGACCATCGGCCAGTACCTGCGCCCCACCAGCCGCCAGGTGGAGGTGGTGCGCTACTGGTCCCCGGCCGAGTTTGCCGAGCTGGAACGCATCGGCCGCAGCTTGGGCCTCGAGGTTATTGCGGGCCCCTTCGTGCGTTCGTCGTACCACGCCGAAGAGGCGTTTCTTACTGTGCGGCGCAGCGGCTGAGCGCACCACCTGCCGCGTCGCTCTCGCCGCAGCCAAGGCGGCGAGGGCCGCTGGGTTTACCGCGGTGGCCACCGCCGCGCAGGGCGGTCTGGCCAACCGAACCTCAAAGGGTGTGTGCTAGCGTGCCGCGGTGGGCATGAACGAGAGATGGCGGCGGCGGGGGTACGCGGTGGGCAGTGGGGTGGCGCTGGCGCTGGCGTTGCCCGGCCCCGGCCTGGTGCCGTTGCTCCTGCTCACCCCCGGCCTGCTGCGCCGGGCGCTGGCGGGCACCCGCGGGTGGGCGGCGTTCCGGGTGGGGTGGCTCGCCGGGACGGCGCAGTGGCTGGCGGCGGTGCCCTGGGTGGTCATCGTGTTGCACCGCTACGGGCACCTGCCGCTGCCCGTGGCGCTGCTGGGCTGGGTGGCGATGTCCACGATCTTAGGGCTGACCTGGGCCCTTGCCGCCTGGGCCACCGGCCACGTGGAGGAGCGCAGCCGCCTCGTCCTGCTGCCCCTGGCGTTGGCGGCGGTGGAGGTGCTGCAGGGGTACCCCCCGTGGGGGTTCCCGTGGAATCCGGTGGCGGCGGCGGCGACAGTGTGGCCGTGGCTGCTGGCTCCCCTGCCGGTGGTGGGGGCTACCGGGCTGTCGCTGCTGCTGCTGGCCTTCGGCGCCGGCCTGGACGGTCTGGCCACCCGCGGTGGGCGGCGCGTCGGCGCTTGGCTGGCCGGCCTAGCGGTGGCGGGGTTCGCCCTGGCCGCGGCGCTGGCGCCATCGCCGGCGCCCGCCGGGGAGCCGGTGAAAGTGGCGGCGCTGCAACCCAACGTGCCGCTGGAGTACCGCTGGGACGCCGAGAATTTGGCCCGCATTGAGGAGAACGTCTGGGAGCTCTCGACCCTGGCAGCCCAGGCGGGGGCCCACTGGGTGGTGTGGCCGGAAAGTGCGGTGCCGCGCCTGGTGGAGCGGGACGCGGCGCACCGTACCCGCCTGGAGGCGTTTAGCCGCCGGTGGGGAGTGTGGTTGACGGTGGGGTCCATCGGCCTGTCGCCCAGCGGTGGGCAGTACTTCAACTCGATTTTCACGGCCGCCCCGGCGGGCCTGCTGCCCCACCGCTTCGACAAGGTGCACCTGGTGCCGTTCGGCGAGTACGTGCCGGTGGTGGGGCGGGTGCCGTTTCTCCGCCCCCTGGTGCGGGAGGTAGGGTCGTTCACCCCCGGGCGGAGCACCCTCCCCGTCCCCGGTCCGGCCGGCCCCACGGGGTACGCGGTGTGCTACGAGGTGGCGTTTTCCCAGCTGTTGACCGCCGAGGTGCGGGCGGGAGCGACGATCCTGGCCACCATTACCAACGACGGCTGGTACGGCAACTCGGCGGCGCCCGCTCAGCATTTAGCCCTGGCCGTGCTGCGCGCCGCTGAAACCCGGCGCTACCTGGTGCGCGCCGCCAACACCGGTATTTCGGCAATCATCGATCCGCGCGGCCGGATCGTCCAGCGGCTGGGGTTCGGCCAGCGCGGGTTGGTGATGGCCGAGGTGCGGCCGATGGCCGGGGTGACGCTGGCGGCGCGGCGTGGCCCGGGCCTGCGCTGGCTCCTCGTCGGGGTCTGGGTGGCGGCTATAATCATCGGGCGCCCCCGCTCCAGCGGCCGGGTGCAGACGGGGTAGGTGGTTCACATGCGTGATGAGCTCCTGGCGAAGGCAGACGAGACCCGCGAGCGGGCGGCGGCCCTGCGGGGGTACCTTTGACGCGGTGAAGCTCGAGGGTGAGCTGGCAAGCATCGCCGAGCTCACCCAGCGCCAGGACTTCTGGAACGATCGCGACCGGGCGCGGGAGGTGATGCGCCGGCAGCGCGCCATCGAGGCGCAGCTGGAGAGCGATCGTTTCCTCGCCCGCACCATCGAGGATATCGAGGTGCTCCAGGAGCTGACCCGAGAAGACGAAGCGGCGCTCCCTGAACTCGACGAGCTGCTGGCCAAGGTCCTTCCCCGCCTGGAGCGGCTGGAGCTCGAGACCAAGATGACCGGGGACTACGACGCCGCCAACGCCTTCCTGGAGATCCATCCGGGGGCCGGCGGTACGGACTCGGCGGACTGGGCACACATGCTTTTACGCATGTACTTGCGCTGGTTCGAGCGGCGCGGTTTTGAAGCCGAGGTGTTGGATACCCAGGACGCCGAGGAGGCGGGCATTCGCGCCGCCACCGTGCTGGTCAAGGGTGAGTACGCCTACGGCTACCTCAAAGGGGAAAACGGCATCCATCGGCTGGTGCGGATCTCCCCCTTTGACGCCAACGCCCGGCGCCAGACCTCCTTCGCCTCGGTGCACGTTTACCCCGAGGTGGACGAAGAGGTGGAGGTGACCATTGAGGAGAAAGACCTGCGCATCGACCGGTTCTGCTCGTCGGGTCCGGGCGGCCAGGGGGTCAACACCACCTACTCGGCGGTGCGCGTCACTCACCTGCCCACCAACATTGTGGTGAGCTGCCAAAACGAGCGCTCGCAAATTAAAAACCTGGCCACCGCTATGAAGGTGCTGCGCGCCCGCCTGTTCGAGTTAGAGCAGGCCAAGAAGGAAGAGGAACTGGCCAAGATCAAGGGCCCCAAGAAGGACATCTCCTGGGGGAACCAGATCCGCTCGTATGTGTTGCAACCGTACCGCCTTGTCAAAGACCTGCGCACCAACTACGAGGTGGGTGACGCCGAGAGGGTGCTGGACGGCGACCTGGACGGCTTCGTCGAGGCGTATCTGAAACAGCAGGCCCTGGCCGGCAGCGGGCGGGGATGACCGCTCCGTTCGCCGCCGAACCTCCACCGCCGCGGGATGTTGCCGGACTAAGGCTGTCCTGGGCCTCTCCCCTGCCCCCCATCCGCTCTGGGGTGGCGGATTACGCCGCCGAGATTCTGCCGCCCCTCGCCGCCCTCGCCGACGTGCTGGTCGTGGAGCCGCCGGGGTGGAAGGCACCCCAGGCGGACGGACCATGGCTGGCGCTCCCCCGCCTGCCAGCCACCGCTGCCACCGAGGGGGAAAGGCTCGAGGTCTTACACCTGGGCAACAACCCGTACCACCTGTGGGTGGCGGAACGGCTGCGCCGCCGCGGGGGGGTGGTGGTGCTCCACGATCCGGTGCTCCACCATCTGCTGGTGGAAGAGGCCGCCGCGCAAGGGGGTTGGGAGCGATTCGCCGAGGAACTGGAGGCCGCCCACCCCGGGGCCGGGCAGGCGTTGGCCACTGCCCGACGGTGGGGGTACACCGGCCCGCTGGACCCTTTCCTGTTCCCGGCGCCCCACCCTTTCCTCCGCCACGCCCGGGGGGTGATGGTGCACAGCCGAGCGGCGGCCGAAGCGGTCGGGAAGGTGTTTCCCGAGCTGCCGGTGGCGGCCGTGCCGCTGGCAGTGGCGTGTCTGGCGCGACCAGAAGATCGGCCGGCGTGGCGACACCGCTTGGGCGTGAGCGCCGATGAGCTGGCGTTGCTTCACCTGGGTTTCCTCACCCCTGCCAAGGGTCTCGAGGTGATCCTGCGGGCGCTCGCCGCGCTGCGCGAAGTGGGCGTCCCGTGCAAGCTGGTGGTGGTTGGCGAAGGGAGCGAAGGCGGCGCGCTGGAGAGTCGGGCGCGCGCGGCCGGACTCGGCGCCATGCTCCTGCCCTGGGGGTTTGCCACGGAGAAAGAGCTGGGTGGGCTGCTGGCTGCGGCGGATCTGGGCCTGGTGCCGCGCTACCCCACCGCCGGGGAGACCTCGGCTGCAGCGCTGCGTCTTCTAGCCGCTGGAGTGCCGGTGATCGTCTCCGGCTACCGGCAGTTTCTGGAGTTGCCGGCCGCGGCCGCCCTGCGGGTGCCCCCAGGTGAAAGCGGCGTGGCCGACATGGTGCGACACGTGGCAGCGCTGGCGGCCAACCCAGCGGCCCTAGAGGGGGCGCGGGAGGCGGCCCGGCAAACCTGGGTACGGGGAGGCCACGAGCCCGCCGCGGCCGCCGCCGCCCTGGTCGCCGCCCTCGCAGCGTTTTAGGATTCGCTAGCCCGGATGGAGCCACACTCCCGGGCTCGGGCACGGACGGTCACGGAACACCGGAGTGGGGGCCCGCAGGCCCGCCCCTGGCGCGCCAAAAGCCTGCGCCCCCCGGCCAGCCGGCGGGGGTTTTGAGGCCCCGCGCCACAAGGGCAGGCCCGCCGCTGCCCAGGCCACGGACCCTACCCCCGGTCACCGATGGCGGGCACCGGCAAGGACACGGCCCGGTCGCGGTCCGCCCTCCCGGGGGGTGCGGCAACCCAGAGGGCCTGGTGCCGACGCTGAGCCGGGGCGACTACCGGCGCGCGGGGAGGGTGACGACCTCCAGGGCGGCGTCCATGAGCTGCTGGCCGGCGGCGGTGGCGCGCGCCAGCGCCAAAGACTCCCCCACGTGGCTGGGAGCGCCGGGCAGCTCCGCAGCCTGGGCGATCTGGTTCACCGCCTGCTCCCAGTCGCGGGCTGCATGGTGCGCAAAGCCAAGGAGATACCGTACCCGTGCGTCCGCCGGGCGGATCTGTGCCACCCTCTGCAGCGCCGCCTTGGCCTCGGCGGCGCGGCCCAGGTCGAGCAAACAACGGGCGAGCACGAGCTGAGCCTCCCCGTCTTCCAGCTGCGGTTGCCCCAGACGCTCCAGCCCCTGCTGCGCTCGCCCCTGCCGGCGCAGCGCCTCCACCAAGGCCAGGGTGAAGGTGGCTGGGTCCCGCGCCGCCGCCTCCTCCAGCCGCGGCAGCGCCGCCCCCAGGTTACCAGCGGCCAAGTGAGCCACCCCCGCCCACCCCGATGCCCACGGATCATCCGGGCGCACCTGCAGGGCGCGCTGGATGTGCTGCAGCGCCGCCGCCGCGTCGCCGTCGGCCAGCGCCAATTGGGCGCGGGCAACCCGCGCCTCGAACAGGGTGCCGTTTAAGGCCAGCGCCTTGTCGAGGGCGTCCCGGGCGGCCGGGGTGTCACCCAACCGTGCCGCCAGCAGGCCGGTGGCCGCCCAGGCGCGGTCGTTGCGCGGGTCGAGGTCGACGGCGCGCCGGAACGCTTCCCGGGCGGCGTTGGGATTGTTGCGCCGCACCTCCACCTCGCCCAGGTTCATCAGCAGCTCAGGCTTCTCGTTGCCCAAAAGGGCGGTGCGCAGCGCCGAGTACGCTTCGTCCAGCCGGCCGGACTCCAGCAGCGCCTCCGCCATGATCTCTAGCGCCGGCACGCACGAAGGTAGCGCCGACAGGACGCCGTTCATCAGCGCTGCCGCCTCCTGAGGGCGGCCGCCGGCGAGCAAACGGCGGGCGTCCAGCAGCGCGTCCAACGGCACCACGGTGGCTCCCGGAGCGGCCAGGGACATGGCGCGCATCGCTGCTCCCCGCCCGCGCAGCGCCAGCGCCTCCTGGGTGCGCCCGAGCCGATCGAGGGTGTCAGCCTCCAGCTCCAGCAACTCCGCATTCGCCGGGGGGGCGGCCGTGAGGGCGGCGGCGCGCACCTCGCCCAGCAAGATCTCCAAGGCTGGCGCGTCCTCGGCCTGGGCCAGCCGGCTGCGCAGCGCCGCCAGCGAGCCCGGCTGCGCGCGGGGCTGCAGGGGAAGCGGAGCCGGCGTGGGTGTGACGCGGGGAGCGCTCAGGCGCTCACGCACCCGGGCCAGCGCCTTGACGAAATCGCTGGTGTAGTACTCCGGCACCAGCTCCAAATGAGGGGCGTCGGCCAGCGCCTGCTCCAGCGCCTCCTCGGCCTTGCCGCGGTCCTTCAGCGCCCAGTAGGTCCAGGCGAGGTTGACGCGGATGTTGGCGCGGGCGTTGGGATCGCTCTCGGCATCGGCGGCTTGCGCAAACAGCTGGGCCGCCCGGCGAAACTCGCCGCGGCGATAGGCGGCGTTGGCGTCGGCCAGCAGGTCCTGGGCAACGACGGGAGAGCTCAGCGCGAGCAGACACGAGACGGCGAGGGCGACAGCGCCGCGCATGCCGGAAGTGTAGCGCGTCTTGGCTACGGCCGTGGCGCTACGGCTTCTTGAGCACCTTGAGCAGGTCGCTGGAGGTGGTGAGGACCAGGGTGGTGCGTGGGTCCGCCGCCTTCTCGAACGTCTCCAGGCTCTTGACGAAGGCGTAGAACGCCGGGTCGCGGCCGTACGCGTCGGCGTAGATGCGGGTCGCCTCGGCATCGGCCTTACCCCGGATCTCCTGCGCCTTGGCGTACGCCTCCGAGGTGATGCGCTGTAGCTCCCGCAGCTTCTCACCGTTAATTCGCGCTGCTTCGCCCTCGCCTTCAGAGCGGTAGCGCTCCCCCACCCGCTTGCGCTCGGCGATCATGCGTGCGAACACGTCGCGCTGCACCTGGTCGACGTAGTTAATGCGCTTGATGCGCAAATCGATGAGCTCGATCCCCAGGTCGGTGGTACGGCGCGAGGCTTCCTTGAGGATCTCGTCAGTGATCGCCTGGCGTCCCTTGGTGATATTCTGTAAAATTGCCGTCTCCTCCTCAGAGTCCACCAGGATCGCCTCGGGGGGCCGGTTGGAGGAGCGCACCACTTCCACCAGATCGTGGCGGGCTACGGCGTTGCGCGTCTCGCCGTCGAGGATGTCGTCCAGGCGGGACTGGGCGCCGCGCTCGTCGCGCAGCCGCTGGAAGAACAGCAGCGGATCGTTGATGCGCCAGCGGGCGTAGGTGTCCACCCAGATGAAGCGTTTGTCCCGGGTGGGCATTTGGTTGGCGTCCCCGTCCCACTCCAAGAAACGCTTGTCGAAGTAGTGCGCCTTCTGGATGAGCGGCAGCTTGGCGTGGAGGCCCGGAGTGGTGATGGGCAGGCGCACAGGGTTGCCAAACTGGGTGATCACCACCTGCTTGGTCTCGTCCACGATGAACACGGTATCGCCCAGGATCAGCAGGGCGGCCAGGGCCAGGACAGCGATGGTGACGGGCGAGCGGGTCATCGGGCACCTCCTGGGGCGGCGGGCGGCGCCGCCGGGAGCTTCAAACCGTCCAGGGAAAGCAGCGGTAGTACCCCTTTGGCGTCTTCGTCGAGGATCAGGCGCTGGCCGGTGGCCGGTAACGCCCGCTGCATCGCCTCCAGGTGGAGGCGCCGCTTGGTGACCTCCGGCGCGCGGCGGTACTCCTCGTACAGCGCCACGAAGCGGGCGGCGTCACCCCGGGCCCGGTTGACGCGGTCCAGGGCGTACCCCTCGGCCTCCAGGATCGCCTGCTGGGCTTCACCCCGGGCGCGGGGGATGACCTTGTTGTACTCGGCCTGCGCCTCGTTGATCAAGCGGTCTTTTTGTTGTTGTGCCTGGTTCACCTCGTCCCAGGACGGCTTCACCGGGTCGGGGGGGGTGACGTCCTGGAGCACCACCTGGTCCACGGCGATACCCATCTCGTACTGGTTGGCCAACAGTTGCAGCTTGGCGTGGACCACCGACTCGATCTCCTGGCGTCCCACGGTGAGCACCTCGGTGACGGTGCGGTCGCCCACCGCCTCGCGCATCACCGCCTCGTTGATATAGCGGAAGGTTTCGTCCACGTTGCGTACCCGGAACAGGTAGCGGTACGGGTCGGCGACCCGGTACTGCACGATCCACTCCACCACCGCCACGTTGAGGTCGCCGGTGAGCATTAATGACTCGGCCTGGAAGCGCTCGGTGGAAAAGCGCGAGCGCACGTCCGCGTGCACCGTGCGAAAGCCAAACTCTTGTTTGAGTTGGCGTTGCACCGGCACTTTGAGCACCCGCTCAAAGAATGGTAGCTTCATGCGCAGGCCCGGTTCGGTGGTGCGCACATAGCGCCCGAAGCGGAGCACCACACCCACCTCCTCCGGCTGGACCTGGTAGAGCATCCCCACCACGATCACCAGTCCCGCAATGACCCCCAAGATCAAGCGCAGCAGCGGGCGCGGGATACTCCTCCAGTGGGGGGCTGTGAAGTCCTTGAAATCGATCACTCTCCTTGACATGATGACCTCGCCTTCGCACCTCAAGCTATCACACCCACCCGCCAGGGAGCGAGCTTTCTCCGTGCGCCTCCACCCTGGCCAGGAACGGCTCGTGTTGACCTCGAGGAGAGGGCCAAACTATGCTGGTTGCTGGGAGGGGACAATCCAATGAAGACACCAAGCACCCCCGCAACGCGGGCATTGATGATCGCGGCCGCAGTACTGATTGGAGCCGCGGCCGCCGCGGAGACACTCGATGAGGGCCTTCTCGACCCGGCTTGGTTCGGCGGCAGCGACCTCCAGTTTCGCAAAACCGACGAGATCGACTACCTGTGGGTCAAACCGGGTTTCAGTCTGGCGGGCCGGACGCTGCACATCGACGCCTGGGACGACCCGGTGATGCTGGCCAAAAAGAAGCGCGACCCCAAAGACGCGGCCAAGGCCTCAGAGCTCACCGACACCTTCCCCGGCCGGCTGCGGGGAGCGCTGAGTCACGCGCTGGATGGCATCGCCGGCGTGTCGAGGAAGGAAGGCGACGTGATAGTGGTGGGGCGCATCGTCGATTGCAACGCCGGCTCCAAGGCGGCCAAATGGATCGTCGGTATGGGGGCGGGGGCTTCCAACGCCACCTGGGATTTGAAGTTCGTTGACCGATCTTCAGGGGAGCTCCTGCTGGCCGTCCACCACCGCGCCGTCTCCGGGACCACCATGTCGGAGATCGACGACAAGATCATCAAGTGGTTGGAAAAGTTTGGCGAAGTCCTCAAGCAGGGAGCCGAGCGCGCCTACGACAAAGGCGAACACGTCAAAAAGTAGCCTTCCAGCGGGCCGCTGGCCTGGCGAACCAGTGCTGCGGCCGCGGCTCGCCGTAGCGCCCGCCACGGGTGATCTCCGCAGGGGGTCCCCGGCGTTGCGCCAGGGGGCGTCCTGCCGAGCTGTGGTGCGTGCCGCTGCCCTCACAAGCCTTGCCCGCGTTGTGTCCGCCAAGCATCGTGCACGACGACGGGGCGTCTTTAACCTGCAGTGCGGCCCCGCCGGCGAACAACGGCAATTCCCGGATCAGGCGGCCAGAGGAACCAGTGGCGCAGGCGGGGAGAAGTGCCACTGAGCAGCCGCCACAGCCCGCAGCGACGGCGCCGGGGGACAGCGAACGCTGGCTCCGGGGGTACTGTGGAAAAACCTTCAGGGGACATTTCTAAAGACCTTGCCTTGGGGACATTTCGCAAGAGTAGTGACACCAGCCAGGCCCCAATCTTGACCGGCGAGGCCGGGTGGGGGCAAGCTTGGGGTATGGTGCGACGTCGGTCGAGCTTTGAAGAGCTGGAGGTTTCCGAATTGTTCTGCCCCCGCTGCCGGGCCGCCCGGACGGTGCGGAAGCACCTGCTACTCGTCCTGCCCACCGGCCACAAGTACGAGTACCGCTGCGCCACCTGCGGCACGGCGGTGGGCGGCAAGGACGACAACGACACCCGCGAGTACCGCGACATCCTCCTGCGCACCTAACCACCGCCACCCCCGGTGGGTCAAGCGCAATCGGTGCTTCAGTCGCGGGGAGCCGGCGCCGATCGCCCCGCCCCAGCCGCATTCACCTGCCCCGCTCGCGCCACCCCGCGCCCGGCCCGCGGCACGGAGGCTTTACTTACTGGACGGGCGGCCGCCGGCGGTGTCATCGCCGAGAGAGCCAAAGCAGGCCGAGCACCGAGTAGAGCACGAGTTGCATGAGAAAGACTGCGAGTGCGAACCTGCGCACCCGTGGAGAGCCGACCAGTCGGACAAGACGAGGTGGGATTCGTGTCCAGAGGAATTGACGGTAGTCGGCCCAAGCCTCGCGCAGTCGTAGTGACGGCCTGCTAGACGGGTTTTGCCAGCGCATTGGCAACCTGATCGCGGGTCGCAAACCGATGAGCTTCGAGTGACCCGATGATGAGTTCGTTCATCGTCGGACGGTCGATCGCAAGACCGTGTCGCTGGGCAAGAGCGTTTGCCTGGACCACGCAGAGGTCGATCGCGGCCTGGAGGGTGTCCTGGGTGCCCCTGTAAGTGCTGGACCAGCAGTAACCCACCACGCCGTGCAGCTCGGTCAGGAACCTCCTCGCCCGGGCGTTACTGGGATCGAAGACGGCTTGGTAGGCAGCCTTGACCCCCTGGCCAGCCGCACGAATCAAGTAGAAAACAACGAAGAAGACCGCGAAGACGATTAGCATAAGTAGCTTACCCATTAGCGCCTCCCTCGGTGGGTTGAGTAGGCGGCGGACCTGAGGCGTGATCGACCGGCCGCGCAACTCGTTTCGAGATGGTCTTCGTCGCGCGGGAATCGCCGCCGGCTGTTCGCGTATCGCGGCGGCAAGCAGGCCCGGCGAAACACCAGCGCAGGCGCGCTGATTGCGCATTCCCCGACTTGCGCCGCTGTGTGATCCGGGTGTGCACCATTCTAATTTTATCGCATGTCTATTTTGACGCCGCGCATCGCCCGGCCTGCGGGGCTCAGAGCGTGTAGGAAGACCAGGATCTCGGGCATCGGTCGAAGAAGCGACACTCGCCCTCCGCTCGTCCGCGACGTGAAGTCGCGGACTTCTCCCCTCGCCGCGCCTCGCCTGGCGGTGAGTCGCGTTTCGAGTGTGTGAAAAAACCACACGCTCTCACGCCCACGATCGGGCCAGCGGGCCGACGACGTGCTCGACGGCGGCGAGCACGTCGCAGCGGCTGACGGCGGCGGCCATGGCGTTGTGGTCGGGGTAGAGCGGGCGGTCCTCGCCGAGGTGGGCCACGACGCGGCGCACGGCGGTGCGGGCGGCCTGGGTACCGGCGCCGAAGGCGAAGTCGCGGAATTCGAGCGCCTGCGCCGCGGCGATGAACTCGATGCCGAGCACGGCACGGCCGTTGTCCAGCACCTGCACGCCCTTCAACGCGCTGTTCATGCCCATGGAGACGAAGTCTTCCTGGTCGGCCGCGGCCGGGATCGACTGCACGCAGGCCGGCGCCGAGAGTAGGCGCTGCTCGACGATGAGCATGTCGGCGGTGTACTGGCGGAGCATGTGCCCGGAGAACATCCCGGCGCCGGTGGTGAGAAAGTCGGGCAGCCCGAACGACAGGGCGGGGTTGAGCAGCCGGTTGAGCCGCCGCTCGGAGAGCACGCTGACCATGGTCAGACCGGCGGCGACGAGGTCGAGCGGTATGGACACCGGAGTGCCCTGGAAGTTGGCGCCGGTGAGCACGATGTCGTCGTCGGGGACGAAGATGGGGTTGTCGGCGACACCCTTGATTTCGATATCCACTTGCCGCCGCGCCCACGCCAGGGCGTCGCGCAAGGCGCCGATGACCTGGGGGGTGGAGCGCATGGAGTAGGCGTCCTGCACCTTGACCTTGAGCTTGCTGGTGACCAGGTCGGAGCCGTCCATCACCCGGCGCAGGTTGGCGGCGCTCGCCTGCGCGCCGCGAAAACCGCGCAGTTCGTGCAGCTTGGCCTGGTACGGCCGCATGTTGGCGAGTAGCGCCTCCAGGCTCATGGCAGCGGCGATCTCCACCTGCGCCACCCAGCGCTCGGCGTCGTCGAGCAGCAGCGAGGCGATGCCGGTGATCAGGTTGGAGCCGTTGATGGCGGCCAGGCCGTCGCGCCCCTGCAAGCCCAGCACCGGGATGCCGGCGCGTGCCAGGGCGGCGGCGGTGGGCATGCGCTCCCCCTCGAAAAACGATTCGCCCTCGCCCATGAGCGACAGGGCGATCTGGCTCATGGGGGCGAGGTCGCCGCACGCCCCGACGCTGCCTTTGGCGCAGGCGACCGGGGTGACGCCGCGGTTGAGCATGGCTACGTAGGTGAGGGGAATTTCCGGGCGGCACCCGGAGTGGCCGCGGGTGTGCACGGCGATACGGGAGAGCATGGCGGCGCGCACGTGCTCCACCGGCGCCGGCTCGCCGTAGCGCCCGCCACGGGTGATCTCCGCAGGGGGTCCCCGGCGTTGCGCCAGGGGGCGTCCTGCCGAGCTGTGGTGCGTGCCGCTGCCCTCACAAGCCTTGCCCGCGTTGTGTCCGCCAAGCATCGTGCACGACGACGGGGCGTCTTTAACCTGCAGTGCGGCCCCGCCGGCGAACAACGGCAATTCCCGGATCAGGCGGCCAGAGGAACCAGTGGCGCAGGCGGGGAGAAGTGCCACTGAGCAGCCGCCACAGCCCGCAGCGACGGCGCCGGGGGACAGCGAACGCTGGCTCCGGGGGTACTGTGGAAAAACCTTCAGGGGACATTTCTAAAGACCTTGCCTTGGGGACATTTCGCAAGAGTAGTGACACCAGCCAGGCCCCAATCTTGACCGGCGAGGCCGGGTGGGGGCAAGCTTGGGGTATGGTGCGACGTCGGTCGAGCTTTGAAGAGCTGGAGGTTTCCGAATTGTTCTGCCCCCGCTGCCGGGCCGCCCGGACGGTGCGGAAGCACCTGCTACTCGTCCTGCCCACCGGCCACAAGTACGAGTACCGCTGCGCCACCTGCGGCACGGCGGTGGGCGGCAAGGACGACAACGACACCCGCGAGTACCGCGACATCCTCCTGCGCACCT